>VYKQ01000010.1_pt1 | contig 93250 bp, 84 predicted proteins | sample 5114541 | NCBI WGS metagenome assembly VYKQ01 (sample SAMN12291801, study PRJNA351875) | freshwater metagenome | isolation source: freshwater lake | place: USA: Michigan, Baseline Lake | collected 2013-08-09
CCAACGCGGCGTAAGCCGCGGGACATCCCCGTTGACCGCTCTCCCCCACCCAACGCGATCACACGCCAGGCATCAGTCTCAGACCGTGAAGTGGGCATAGATCAGAGGTTCCAAACTGGAGACAAGCACATGAACCGAACTGTTATCACCCTCGCAAGCGTGGCGGTCGCATGCGGCGCCGCAGTCATGATCTCGATGGCGCAGCCCGCCTCGCCCGCGTCCAAGCCATCTGGTATCCCGGGCTACACGTACGGCACAGACAAGGTGGCCAAGTCACCTCTCAGGATGAAGGACCTCGACGCGCTCAAACGCTCGATGCTCTTCACCGACGAGGACATCAGGTTCCTCCGCATGTCCAAGCCGATCCTTAAGGATCAGACTGACGCCATCCTCGACGTGTGGTACGGCTTCGTCGCCTCGACACCGGAACTGGTCTACTTCTTCGGCAACAAGGAAACCGGCAAGCCGGAAGCGGAGTACCTCGCACGCGTCCGGGCACGGTTCGGCCAGTGGATTCTCGACACCGCCGACGGCAACTTCGATCAGAAGTGGCTGGACTATCAGCACGAGATCGCGCTTCGCCATCACTCCACCAAGAAGAACCAGACCGACAATGCGCCGAGCGTGCCGGTCATCAACTATCGGTACATCCCCGCACTCACCATCCCCGTCACCACCACGCTCAAGCCGTTCCTGGCCAACAAGGGCGCGTCACCCGCGGACGTCGACAAGATGCACGCGGCATGGGTGAAGGCCGTGCTTCTGCAGGCGATCCTGTGGGGCGAGCCATACGTGCGCGACGGCGAGTTCTAAGTCGGCTGCTCGTGCAGCGTCGCTGGCCATTCCAACCTCGCAAAAACGACAACCCCCGGGTCTCTTGACCCGGGGGTTGTGCGAATAGAGGATGGATAGCCCGGATCGAACTGGGCTCCGTCGCTCACGCCCGTCGCGGCCGCGATCGGAGGGACGAACGGGTCTCTATCGGGCGTGGTCGGCAACTGCATGTGGCGAGTTGGGCATCACGGAACGAGGCACTTCGCATCGAGCCTCTGCGTTATCGTGCCGTTGGCGCTGCCGCTGTGGCTTGTCAGCTTGATCCTCCGTATCCGTGCCCCAACGAACCGATTCCCCCGGGGAGGTGTTGATGTGTGACCACATTTCGGCCGGTTACGCGCGGCGCAACCCGGGAATCGAGCGAACCGAAGCCCAACTGAAGCGGTATACTCTGCCCAGCCGATACACCCCACCAGATGTCCCCAGCCCTTGTCAAACTCGTCGCCATGCTCCTGCTCGTCGTGCAGGGGGCGATCGCGTCGGCTCCGGGTAGGGTGCTGTGCATTCCGGTCGGAGACTGCGGAACGCACGAATCGGAAACTGCCGAAGTATGCTCGCATTGTGACACGCAGTGCATGGCTCACGCGGGGAGCGGCGTTGGCGCCCCGGGCCACGACGAGGGACCGTACAGCACCGCGTTTCACCCCGACGACGAGTGCGGCTGCCACCTTCATGTGCCGGTCCCGGGCGATGAGCAGGTGCCCAGCAATCCGAAGGGCGAAGGCCCAGATTCGCGGACGTTTTTGTTGCCACTGGCGATCGCGGTCGTCATGGCTTGGGATTTCGATCCCCCGGTTGCCGTGCCGCCTCGTGTCCAGCCCCCCGATTTCAGCGCCTCCGATCAGGTCTTGGGCCTGAAGACGACCCGTCTCCTCATTTAGCGCCGACGTTCCCGCTCGCCGCCGTTCGGACGATTGTCTGGAGCGGCGGGCGATGTCGTTCTCCTGCTGTGGACCTTTCAACATCCACGCAGGTCTTGGCGTTGTTCCCACCACAACTTGGGCTGGATCTCGCTTAGCGGTGTTCGCCGCGGCTGCGCGTTGCGGACGGTCCTGATGTGCAGAGCTTCCACCTGTTTGGAGACTCCTTAATGGTCAGATTACACGAAGACCGGTCCGAAGGCGGACTGCGGCGGAGGTTCACGGGGCTTTCGCTGGCTGCACTGGTCGCGCTTGCCGCGGGAGGCTGCCAGTCGTACGAGCGACGGCCGCTCGACATGACCGGACACCAAGCCGCGTTCCTGGCACGCACGCCGGAAAGTCCAGAAGTCAGGACGTTCGCGGAAAGCCTCGCGGCGAGGTCACCAGCGCCCGCTGGCGGGATGGTGGCGTTCGACCCCGGCGACGGCATCACCTGCGAGGAAGCCGAGGTCATCGCCCTTGTGTTCAACGCTGACCTCCGGGTCGCACGCTTGCGGGCGGGAGTCACCCAAGCGAACGCAGAGAATGCGGGGCTTTGGGAAGACCCGACGATCGGCGTCGACCTCGCTCGAATCATCCAGAGCACTCCTGAGCCGTGGAAGGTTTTCACGAGCGTAGGCCTCACGATTCCCATTTCGGGGCGGCTAGAGATCGAGAAGCAGCGGGCGGGCGTGGAACACGCCGCAGAGCTCGCACGGGTTGCCCAGCGCGAGTGGATGGTGCGGACGTCGGTCCGCCGGGCATGGAGCGAATGGTCGGCGCTGGACGCGCAGCTCGCGGTCACGCGCGACTTCCTGTCCCGCGTAGACCAGATCCTCTCGGTCGTCGACAAGATGGAGCAGGCGGGGGAGATGGCCAGGACCGAAGCGAGGCTCTTCCGCATCGAGAAGGCAACCAAGGCAGCGGACCTCGCCGTGCTTGAGTCCCGAGTTCGCGAGGCGGACCTTCGGCTACGCCAGCTCATGGGGATGTCCCCCGATGCCCCGCTTCGGTTGCACGCCGTCGGCGTCGGGCCGACCCGGTCGAGCGTGCACTCCGGGACGGACACCACTGAGCTGGAACGCCGGAATCCGGCGATGCTGGTCGCCGCCGCCGAGTACGAAGCCGCCGAGAAGGCTCTCGAACTTGAGGTTCGCAAGCAGTATCCCGACTTGCACATCGGTCCCGGCTACGGGCGTGAGGACGGCCAGGACCAAGTGTTGCTGGGCCTGTCCCTTCCGATCCCGATCCTGAACGCCAACCGTCGCGGCATCGCCGAGGCCAGAGCGCAGCGGGAGGTCACCCGTGCCGCTGCCGAGGCCACGCTGGAACAGACCATCGCCGCCGTTCGCTCGGCCGAGGTGCGGCTCATGGGTGCGACGCAGCGCCGCTCGACTCTGGAATCGGAGATCGTGCCGCTGGTCGACGCGCAATACGCCGATGCCCGCCAGGTGGCCCGACTGGGCGAAGTGAACACGCTGGTGCTCTTGGAGAGCCTGACGCGGCAACAAGAAGCCAAAGTCGGGCTCGTTGAAGCGGTACGCGATGAGGCGCTCGCCGGAGTTGATCTGGACGAGCTTCTCGGTCCCGAGGCGATGACGTCTCCGGGCGGGCCTGCCGCGAATCCCGTTCCTTCGGGAGCTGCTGCTCCTTCAAGCGGCAAGCCAGCTTCCGAAAGCACCCCTACAAACCCCACCGGCGCGGCTGCGCGCTGATCGCCTCAGCACAAGGAACTCAACATGAAAAACACTCTCAGCACAGTCTCGAAGATGCTGCTCGTCGGTGGGCTGGCCCTGTCCATGCCGCTCGCTCTTGCCCTCACCGGCTGCGAGAAGAAGGAAACGGCCCACAGCACGGACGACGGGCACGACCACGGGAGCGAAGGAGGCGGTACGGGGTCAGGCGCGAGCACCGATGGCGCGGCCGCTCCTTCCAACCGAGTCGACATCCCCGCCTCGGTCCGGCAGAACCTCGGCATCACCTTCGCCAAGGTCGAGTCTCGGAACGTGGCGCAGACGCTCCGCGTCCCGGGACGGTTCGAGCTCTTGCCCACGGCCCGGCGCGAGTATCGCACGCCGCTGGCCGGCCGAGTCGACATCCTGGTGAGCCAGTACCAGAAGGTCGAACCCGGAACGCCGCTCTACCGAGTCGACGCCGCCGCGTGGCGTGACCTGCATGAACAGATTGCCGCAACATCGGCAAGAGTCGAGTCAATGGCTCCGCTCTTGGCAGCGCAGGCTGAGCACGAGAGAAGTCTTACCGAGAAAGTTGCTCTCTGGCAGGAGCGGCTGGATCAACTGGACACCCTCCGAGACGCGGGGGGCGGAAGTGCGACGCAGTTCACCGAAGCTCGGGCGACGCTCAATGCGAGCCAGAGTGAACTGTCCGTTGCCCGCGGCAGGAGCGCGGAGCTCGCCGCACAGAAGAAGCAGGCCGAGGCCGAGCTTCGGTCGCTGACCTCGCGGCATGAACTCCTCGTTCGGGGCGGAAACTGCGGCGATCGTCACGAAGGCATCGATGCAGGAAGCGGATACACGGTGTGCGCTGTTGCTGAGGGAGTCGTTGAATCGGTCGGGATTACACCGGGTGGCTTGGCCGAAGAGAACGGCCACATCGTGACACTGGTGCAGCCGGACCAAATCAGGTTCCGCGCCCGCGGCTTGCAGTCCGACCTCGGACGATTGCGTGACGGCCTGCCGGCCAGGATCGCGGCTCCGCAGGGCGGAAGTCTGCCGCTGCAAGACGCGATGAGCGGCGTGCTTCAGATCGGTCTCGCCGCTGATGCGGACGAGCGGACTGTGGATCTTGTCGTGGTCCCTGAGACGCTCGCTCCGTGGGCACGCACTGGAGTGTCGGCACACCTGGAGGTGACCCTCGCCGGTGGAACAGAGGAACTGGCGATTCCGCAGTCGGCGGTCGTGCGCGACGGCGCACGCGGCATCATCTTCCGCCGCGATCCGGCCAACCCCGACAAGGTCATCCGCATGGAAGCTGACCTGGGCATGTCGGACGGCCGCTGGGTGGTGATCGCCAGTGGCGTGAAGGAAGGCGACGAGATCGTCCTCGGCGGCAACTTCCAGTTGATGCTGGCGACGAGCGGCAGCACGGAGAAGGCCGGTCATTTCCACTCCGACGGCACCTTTCACGAGGGGAGCCACTAAGCCATGCTCGCCAAACTCATTGCATTCTCTCTGCGACAGTCATCGCTCGTCGTCGTACTGGCGGGATTGCTGCTTGTGTTCGCCGGCGTCAAGGTCAAGGACATGCCGGTGGACGTCTTCCCCGAGCTCAACGCTCCCACGGTGGTCGTGATGACCGAGGCCGGGGGCCTGGCCGCCGACGAGGTGGAGCTCAACGTCACCTTTCCCATCGAGACGGCTGTCAACGGTCTGCCGGGCACGCGGCGCGTCCGCAGCGCCTCGGCCACCAGCCTGTCGATCGTGTGGGTCGAGTTTGACTGGGGCACGGACATCTACCGCGCGAGGCAACTGGTATCGGAACGGCTGAGCGCGGTTCGGGAAAGCCTGCCGCCGGACACCCACGCGGAGATCACACCCGTCACCAGCATCACGGGCGAGATCATGCTCATGGCCTTGTCGTCGCCCGACGGCTCGGTGAGCCCCCTCGACATGCGCTCGTTCGCGGAGTTTGACCTGCGGAACAAGATCCTCGCCGTGCCGGGGGTGGCCCAGGTCGTCGCCATCGGCGGCGAACTGCCGCAGTACCAGATCAACGTGAAGCAGGACCAGCTCGCCCTATACGGCCTCACGATCTCCGATGTGGTCGAGGCCGCCAAGGGGGCGCACTCGACGGCCAGCGCCGGCTATGTTCCAAACTGGGAGAACCAGGAGCTACCTATCCGACAGACCGCCCGCGTGACCAGCGCCGAAGACATCAAGAACACGCTGGTCCGCATTCACAACGGCGCGGCGGTGACGATCGGGCAGGTGGCCGATGTGCAGCTCGGCCCCTCGCCCAAGCGCGGCACCGCGTCCGACCGGGCGCTGCCGGGCGTGGTCATCAGCGTGCAGAAAAGCCCCGGGACCAACACGCTCAACCTGACGACGCAGATCGACGGCGTGCTGGACCAGATGGAGAAGGCCATGCCCAAGGGGATGGTCCTGAACCGCGACCCTTTCCGGGCTTCGCGTTTCATCGAACGGAGCATCAATAACGTCGTCAAGGTCTTGATCGAGGCGAGCGTCATCGTCGGGGTCATCCTCATCCTGTTCCTGCTCAACGTGCGGGCCACGATTGTGACGCTCACAGCCTTACCGCTCTCGCTCGCCGTGGCGATCCTGCTGCTGTGGGCGTGGGGGTTGTCGATCAATGTCATGACGCTGGGCGGCCTGGCGGTCGCTATCGGCGAACTGGTGGACGACGCCATCATCGACGTTGAGAACGTCCTGCGGCGGCTCAAGGAGAACGACGGGCTGCCCGAGGGTGAGCGCAAGGGGCTGGTGGAGGTCATCTACAACGCCAGCAACGAAATCCGCTCCTCGGTGGTGTTCGCAACCATCATCATCTGCATGGTGTTCGTCCCGCTGCTGTTCCTGCAGGGGCTTGAGGGACGCTTCTTCCAGCCGCTGGGCATCGCCTACATCATCTCGATCATGGCGTCGCTGATCGTGGCCCTCACGGTCACGCCCGCCCTGTGCAAGTGGCTCTTTGCAGGCTCGTTCGGCAAGAAGTCCAAAGACGGGCATGCCGCGGGCGGGCACGGAGAGCATGACGGGTGGCTCGTGCGCAAGCTCAAACGCCGCTACGAACCGGCCCTGCGTGCGAGCGTCCGCAATCGCGGCGTGGTGCTTGGGGGCGCGGGGTTGCTCACCGTCGCCTCGCTGGTGCTGATGTCCACCTTCGGCACATCGTTCCTGCCCGCGTTCAAGGAGGGCACGTTCACGGTCTTCCTGCTCGCCCCCCCGGGCACATCGCTGGTCGAGAGCAACCGCTTGGCGACGGGCGTCGAGGCCCAGATGGTCGGCATCGAGGGCGTGTCGAGCGTCACGCGGCGCACCGGCCGGGCCGAGCGCGATGAGCACGCCGAGCCGGTGAGCAGTTCCGAGATCGAAGTGACGATGAAGGCGGGCGTGGACCAGGAGAAGGTCCGCGCCGCGATCGACCGCATCATCGCCAACATCCCCGGCATCACCACGATGGTGGGACAGCCCATTGAGCACCGGCTCAGTCACGTCTTGTCGGGCACGCCCGCGGCCATCGCGATCAACGTGTACGGTGAAGACCTCAACGTGCTGCGCTCGCTCGCCAAGGAGATCGAGGCGGCGATCAAGCCCATCCCCGGCACCCGCGATGTCGCGGCGAACCGCGAGATCCTGATCACCTCGCTGCCGATCCACTATCGCCCCCAGGACCTCGTCGCCGCCGGGCTTTCTCCTGCCGCGGCCGCCGAACAGGTTCAGCAGGCGCTCTACGGCGAGACTGTCGCGGAGGTGAATCAGGGCGTGCGCCGGTACGAAATGGTCGTACGCCTGGCCGAGAGCGAGCGGGACCGGATCGACCAGATCATGGACCTTCAACTCCGCGGCGCGGGCGGGGCCATCGTCCGCTTGCGCGAAGTGGCCGACATCGGACCGGAGAAGACCAGCAACCTCATCGCCCGCGAGAACGCCCAGCGCAAGGCTGTCATCTCGACCAACGTCGCCGACGGGTACAACCTCGGGCAGCTAGTGGCCCAAGTGCAGGCCAAGGTAGACCCGATCGTGCAGAAGGCGGGGTACACCGTCCACTACGGCGGGCAGTTCGAGGCCCAGCAGTCCGCCAGCCGCACGATCCTCATCATGGGGGCGGGCGTGGCCGTGTTCATGTTCCTGCTCTTGCAACTGTCCACGGGAAAGGCCCGCGTGGCCCTGCTGGTCATGCTCAACCTGCCGCTGGCGCTCATTGGCGGTATCGTCGCGATCTTTCTGACCGAGAGCCCGTCGATCACCGGCAACGCCTTGGCACTCTTCGGGCTGTCGTCCTCACGCTACATCGCGCCGGTTATCTCCATCGCCAGCATGGTGGGCTTCGTGACGCTATTTGGCATCGCCGTCCGCAACGGCATCCTGCTCGTCAACCACTACGACCATCTCCAGGAGCGCGAGGGCAAGTCGATCGGGGACTCGATCATCCAGGGGTCCTTGGAACGCTTGGTCCCGATCCTGATGACGGCTCTGGCCGCGATGCTCGGCCTGGTGCCCTTGGCGCTCGCCAAGGGCAAGCCCGGCAGCGAACTGCTCGCCCCGCTGGCGATCGTCGTGCTGGGCGGGCTGGTCTCGTCCACGTTCCTCAACCTGTTCGTTGTCCCCGCTGGCTACGCGCTGGCGTTCAGGGTGAAGCGAGATGCGCCGGATCGTCCGGGGCTGCTCGCCCGCCTGCTGCGTCGTTCCGCCAAGAAGTCCGTTCCCTCAACCTGATCGCACGGAGACTCTCCTATGAACACCGTTCGCACGATCCAACTCCTGCTCGCCCTTCCCGCCTTCGTGCTTGCCCTGTCGATGAGCGCGTGCGAGAAGAAGTCCGAGACGCCCGCCAAGTCCGCAGCCGGAGCAACCGGCACGACAAAGGCCGATGACCACGACCACAAGGACGGCGACGGGCACGACCACAAGGCGGGCGAGAAGCACGACCACAAAGACGGGGACGACCACGATCACAACGACGGCCACGGACACGGCCCCAAGACCGAACTGGGCAGCCAGTCGGCGGGCGGCATGACCATCGTGGCTGCACGCGAGGGCGATGTGACCGCGGGCGGCGAGGCGACGTTCGACATCGGCGTCACCGGCGGCGCGGGCAAGCCCGCGGCGGTGCGTGTGTGGGTCGGCACGGAGGACGGCAAGGGCTCGATCAAAGCCAAGGCCGAGGCCGAGGGAGACGGCTGGCACGCGCACGCCGAGGTGCCCAAGCCGCTGCCCTCCGGGAGCAAACTCTGGGTCGAGGTCGAAACCGCCAAGGGTGAGAAGCACGTTACCGGGTTCGACCTCAAGTCGTAGACCGTGCGCTCGTCGCACACCGTCCCGGCGGCGCGGCCGGGCGGAATACCGAAGACACGTCCCGGCGGCACGCGCCCGGCCGCCTTGCTTTGGAGCAACACTATGAAGAATCCGAATCGCTCGTCCATCGTCCTTGGGCTCATCGCCGGCGCGGCGCTCACCGCCGCCGCGGCAACGATGATGGGCCAGGGGGCCGCGCAGCGCGCCCCCGCCGACACGCAGTACTTTGTCACCGCCGACGACGGCGAGGCGCACCTGTGGCTCCGCGATGGTAACACCCTCAAGTTCGTCGCGCACGGCGAGTGCGGCGAGTGCAAGGGCAAGGACCACGACGACCATGACCACAAGGAGGGCGACGGGCACGACCACGCCAAGCCCGCCGCCGCAGCGCCCGCGGGTGGAGCCGGGAAGGCCGGCGGCGACCACGGCGATCACGGGCATGGCGAAGGCGGCGCGATCGGCACAGCCACCATCGGCGTGTGGACCGTGTCGGTCTCGGGCGAAGTGAAGGCCGGGAGCGAGGCCCACCTGGACATCAATCTTTCGGGGAGCACGGCCCGCCCCGCAGCCGTGCGCGTGTGGATCGGCTCACAGGATGGCAAGGGGGCGATGAAGCAGAAGGCCGACGGGGGCGGCGCGGAGTTCCACGCCCACGCCGACGTGCCCAACCCCATCCCCGCGGGCGCTCAGCTCTGGATCGAAATCGACGACGGCAAGGGCAACAAGTCTGTCGGAGGGTTCGCGATCAAGAAATGATGGCGGGCGGGGGGCGGCTCCACGCCGCCGGCGCGCGACGCCGGGCCGGAGGGGAAGCACGCCGCTCGTTTCCGAATTGGCTGGAGTTCATTCCAGACTAGTTGGAATCGGTTGCGTAAGAGCAGCAACACTCCCGGCGCGTGGGAACACGCTCCCGGGGGATTGGGAGACGCTCCGGGCGACTCGGAACGCATTCCAGACGGCTTGGAATGTGTTCCCGACGGCTTGGACTCACACTGGGCTGAGTTGAAAGACGGCGACGCGGGCCGCTGGGAAAGATTGGTTCATGCCCACCGTCAAGACCATCCTCGCCATTGCCCAACTCGACTGCGCCGCCGAGGAGCAGGTGCTCCAGAAGGCGGTGGGCGGGATGCCGGGGGTCGCGCTCGTGGAGTGCAACGTGGTGACGCGGCGGATGAGCGTGACGCACGATGCGGCGAGCGTGACGGTCGAGGCGATCGCGGCCAGGGTGCGCTCGGTGGGAATGACGCCGACGATCATCACGGCATCGGGCGCGGGCACGCACGGCTGGGGCGCACACGCGGACGGCGCGCCCGCCGGGGCCGACTGCGGAGGGGCCGCGTGCGCATCCGACGCCGTGCACGCGGGACCGGCAGACGACACGCGGCCGTGGTGGATCAAGTACGGGCCGTTCATCCTCTCGGGAGTGCTCGCGGCGGGGTGCGAAGCGGCGTACTTCGCGAGTGTCGAGGAGACCTCGTGGCCGATCATCGCGGCGTCGGTCGCGTCGATGCTGCTGGGGGGCCGCGAGACGTTTTACAAGGGCTGGATCGCGCTCAAGACCTTCACGCTCAACATCAACTTCCTGATGTGCGTGGCGGTGATCGGCGGGGCGGTGATCGGCGCGTGGCCGGAGATCGCGCTGGTGGTCTTCCTCTTCGGCCTCGCCGAGCTGATCGAGAAGAAGGCCCTGGACCGCGCCCGCGACTCGGTGCGGGGGCTGATGGCGATGGCCCCGGACGAGGTGAGCGTCAAGCAAGAGGGCGGTTCGTGGAAGGTAACGAGGGCGGGAGAAGTCCCCGTTGGCGCGATCGTGCAAGTAAAACCCGGCGAGAGGCTGGCGCTCGACGGCGTGGTGGTCGCGGGCGAGTCGAGCGTGAACCAGGCCCCGGTCACGGGCGAGTCCGTGCCGGTGGAGAAGAAGATCGGCGACAAGGTCTTCGCGGGCACGATCAACGAGTCGGGCGTGCTGGAGTTCAAGACTTCGGGCGGCAAGGACCAGACCACGCTGGCCAAGATCATCCGGACCGTGCAAGAAGCACAGGGAAGCCGCGCGCCGACGCAGCGATTCGTGGACAACTTTGCCCGGGTCTACACGCCGATCGTCTGCGTGGTCGCCGTGCTGGTCGCGGTGGTGCCTTGGCTGGCGTTCAACCAGCCGTTCTACCCGTGGCTCTACAAGGCGCTGGTGCTGCTGGTGATCGCGTGCCCGTGCGCCCTGGTCATCTCGACGCCGGTGACGGTCGTCAGCGGCCTGACGGCGGCGGCCAAGCGGGGCATCCTCATCAAGGGCGGCGTCCACTTGGAGAACGGCCGCAAGTTGAAGGTGGTGGCGCTCGACAAGACCGGGACGATCACCGAGGGCAAGCCGCGTGTGACCGATGTGCAGGCCATCGGGGCCAAGAGCAAGGATGAAGTCCTCCGTATCGCCGCGAGCCTCGATGCGCTCTCGCAGCACCCGGTGGCGCTTGCGGTTGTGGCGGCGTGGAGCGGCGAGCGTGCAAGCGTTGAGGCGTTCAAATCGCTCACGGGCCGGGGCGTCGAGGGCCGCATCGACGGGGCGGCGTACTTCGTCGGCAACCACCGCCTCGCCGAGGAGCGGAAGGTCTGCTCGCCGGAAGTCGAGGCGGTGCTGGCGGGCTTCGAGGTGCAGGGCAAGACGGCGGTGGTGGTCGCATCCGTCTCGCGCGTGCTGGGCGTCATCGCGGTCGCGGACACGCCCCGCGAGAGTAGTGTGGAGGCGATCAAGTCGCTGCACGACATGGGCATCAAGACGCTCATGCTTTCGGGAGACAATCAGTCCACCGCTTCGGCCATCGCCAAGATGGTTGGCATCGACGAGGCCAAGGGCGGGATGCTTCCCGAAGACAAACTCGCCGAGATCGAGCGTCTCACGAAGGAGCATGGGGACGCCATCGGTATGGTCGGCGACGGGGTGAACGATGCCCCGGCACTGGCCAAGTCCACCATTGGCTTTGCCATGGGCGCGGCGGGGACCGATACCGCACTCGAAACCGCCGACGTGGCCCTCATGCAGGATGACTTGCGCGGACTGCCCGAGTTCATCGCGCTCTCGCGCCGCACGAGCGAGGTCTTGGCCCAGAACATCACGCTCGCGATTGGAATCAAGGCGGTCTTCTTCGCCCTCACCCTGGGCGGGTGGGGTACGATGTGGATGGCCGTGATCGCGGACGTGGGGGCAAGCCTCCTGGTCGTCGGGAACGGGCTGCGTTTATTGGGGTGGCGGACGGGTCTGGCGGAGACGCTTGGGTCGAACAAAGGTGGGAGCCCCGCGTAAAGTGAATCTGGCGTTCGTTTGGCCGATATACTGATGGACACTATGCGTCACCCTCTGCTCCGCATCCTGGTTGCGTTGGTCATCGGCGTCTGGTCGCCGCTGTGCTGCTGCCAGGCGATGGCGATGGCGGGGAGCATCTGCGATGGTCGTCACTCAGCGATGTCCAATGCGGATTCGTGCTGCCACGAATGCCCGGGCGACCCGGCTCCCGATCAACAGCAGGACGCACCGACCAACGATCATCCTGGGCCGCCCGGTGAGTGTCCCTCGTGCCCGTCGTGCCAAGGCACGGCGGGAGGCACGGGCGCGAAGGCCGAAGCAAACAATCCGGTGTTTGAGGAGCTTTCGAACGCGTTGGCGACGATCGCGCTCGCGGTGCTCTGGAGTCTGCCGCCGCTGGAAGTTCACGACGCGCCGGCACCGCCCGGCTGGGCGGCGGACCCGCCGTTCGTAAAGGCCAACCGCGAAGCGCTGCGGTGGCACTGCGCGCTGCTCATCTAGTACATCCCTGCAACGGACGCACGCCGTCCGAACTGTCCCCGCGCGAGCGACAAAGTGTTGCACGCGCGCGAGGGTACGTCACAGGCACCCGCCGCTTTGCAGGGAAGACCCATGACTCCAGCGCAGACCGATCTGCGGGCGCTCCGTCGAGCTCCGCAGCCCACAGTAGAACAACAAGGCCAATCGCCAGCCACATCGCCCGGGAATACCGCGGTGATCGCGCGCCCAAAGGCGAGATGGGCAACGAGACTTCTGGTTCCGGGTGCCGTGCTGCTCGCGACCGGCGGGCTCCTCGCGTACGCCGCCCGCGATGCGATCCAGCCACGGCTGGAGGTGTATGTCGCCGCGACCATCCCGAAGGAAGGCCCTGTCGCAGTCCCGCCGGTTGACGGCGTGAAGGCAACACCAGAGCTAGCGGAGACGCCTGCCAACGCACCGTTGGGGCCGGTCGCAGTGCAGGCGCCCGGGTGGATCGAGCCCGCGCCCTATGCCGTCAGCGTGCCTGCGCTCGCGGAGGGCGTGGTCAAGGAGGTTCTGGTTCTGGAGGGCGAGCGCGTCGAGGCCGGGCAGGTGATCGCTCGGCTGATCGACGACGATGCCCGACTCTTGCTCCGCGCCGCCGAGGCGACCGTTGCGGAGCGCGACACGGACGTTGCACGCGCTCGCGCGGCGCTCGCGACCGTTGAGTCACAGGTCGAAGTGGAGAGAACTGCCGCCGCTGAACTGCGCGACGAGGTAACCCGCAAGCGTGAGCTGGTCCCGGTCGGCGGACTGAGCGAGGGCACGTTCCGCCGGATGGAGATCCGCTTGGGCGGGTTGGAGGCCAAGGTCACCACAGCGGAGAAGATGGTGAGCGAGGCCCGGGCCGCCCTTGCGCAAGCGGAGGCGGCCCACGCCGCGGCCCACGTGCTGCGCGACGAGGCCGCGCTGCGGCTGGCGCGGATGGAGGTACTTTCGCCCGTCGCGGGCGTGGTGCTCGCCAGGTTGGTCGAGCCGGGTTCGCGGATCAGCATGAGCGGCAAGGGCGGGGACGCGGGGCCAAGCGGGGCCATGATGGGAGCGGTACTCCGCGTGTACGACCCGGCGAAGTTGCAGGTGCGTGTGGATGTGCCGTTGGCGGACGCTGCCAAGGTGAACGTCGGCACGCGGGCCACGGTCAGCACCGAAGCATTGGCGGACCAGACGTTCAGCGGCGTGGTGTCGCGGGTCGTGCACGAGGCCAACATCCAACGGAACACCGTGCAATTTAAGGTCGCGATTGATGAGCCCTCGCCCATTCTCAAGCCGGAAATGCTCACCCGCGTCAAACTCCACGCGCCCGCCACCGCCGCACAGCGGCCCGGCACGAGCGCAGGGGGCGGTGCAGGCTCTAATCACGGCGATCGCGGCAACATGACGCTGCTGGTACCGACTGCTGCCGTTACCACAACGGGTGAGGGCAATGGCCAAGTCTGGGTGGTGGACATCAGCGGCGGCAGCTCCGTCGCCAGACGGCGGGATATCTCCACTGCACCCTCGGCCGATGAGGAATTCGTCGTCGTGACCAGCGGGCTCCGCCTCACCGACCGCGTCATCCTCGACCCGCCCCCGTCGCCCGCCATTCAAGACGGGACGCGCCTCAAGGTGCTTGGTGAACGAACCGCCGCGACGGCGGTGCCCAGTCCGACCACCCCGTAACGCACCACTCCCGACCACACTGGCAACTGGCTCGCCGCCCGAAAGAACCGACCATGACCACAAACCACACGAACCATCGAACAAACTCCTCCGGCCCGCCACTCATCCAGTGCCGGCGGCTCACCAAGACGTACAAGAAGGGCGATAACACCATCACCCCCTTGCAGGAACTCGACCTTGACGTGCCCACGGGCGACTTTCTCGCCCTGATGGGACCATCGGGCAGCGGCAAGACCACGCTCCTCAACCTCATCGCCGGGATCGACCGTCCCAGCGGGGGCAATCTCATCATCGGCGGCACGGACATCTCCACGCTGTCACGGTCGAAGCTTGCCGATTGGCGGAGCGTGAACGTGGGCTATGTCTTTCAGCTCTACAACCTCGTGCCGGTCCTCACGGCCTACGAGAACGTCGAATTGCCACTGCTGCTGCACAGCATGTCCGCCAAAGACCGCCACGAGAAGGTGCAGACCGCCATGCAACTCGTCGGGATCGCCGACCGCCACGACCACTACCCGCGCCAACTCTCGGGCGGCCAGGAGCAGCGCGTCGCCATCGCCCGCGCCATCGTGACCGACCCCACCATCATCGTCGGCGATGAGCCCACCGGCGACCTGGATCAGGAGTCCGCGCAGGCGATCATGGACCTCATGGTCCAGCTCTGCGAGGACCTGGGCAAGACCCTCATCATCGTGACCCACGACGCCAAGAGTGCGGCGTATGCCAAGCGGACGCTGCACCTCGAGAAGGGCCGCCTGATCGAAGCCGCTGTTCTCGCCGCCCGCCGCGCACCACTTGTTCCCCAGGAGGCCTGAGCCATGATCGCACCCAAGTTCATGCCCGTCGTCTTCAAGCAACTCTGGCGGCACCGCGTCCGCAGCGTGCTCACGCTCTCGGGCGTCGCCATCGCCATGTTCCTCTTCATCGCGGTGCAGACGCTGCAGGAAGGCGTGCGCCGCTCGACGCAGGCCGCCGCGGGGGACACCACGCTGGTGGTCTACCGCGAGAACCGCTTCTGCCCCGCCGCCAGCCGCTTGCCGCAGTTCTACGTGGACCGGATCGAGAAGATCCCGGGCGTGGTCAGCGCGGTGCCGGTCAAGATCGTGGTCAACAACTGCCGGGCCTCGCTCGATGTCGTTACGTTCCGGGGCGTGCCGCGCGAGAACTTGGGCGGTCCCAACGGATGGGCGAGCAAGTGGCAACTCATCTCCGGTTCCGTGGCCGAGTGGGAGAAGCGCTCGGACTCGGCGCTGGTCGGCGAGACGCTCGCCGCGCGGCGCGGCTTCCAGGTCGGCCAGTCCTTCGACGCCTCGGGCATCACCGTCACGGTCGCGGGGATCATCCGCTCCCCCGAGGCGCAGGACCAGAACGTAGCTTATGTCCACCTCGACTTCCTCCAGCAGGCCGCGGGCAAGGGCGGAGGGCTGGGGAGCGTGACGCAGTTCACCGTCCGCGTCGATGACCCCGCGAAGATGGAGGCCGTGGCGGAGGCGATCGATGCCGAGTTCCGCGCCGAGGCGGACCCGACGATGACCAGCCCCGAGAAGGCGTTCGTGGCGCAGGCTGGGGCCGACATCGTGGAGATCGTGAAGTTCACGCAGTGGCTGGGGTGGGGGTGCCTGGCGGCGGTGCTCGCGCTGGTCGCCAACGCCATCGTGCTGAGCGTGCAGGACCGCATCAAGGAGCACGCGGTCCTGCAGACGCTGGGGTTCCGCTCCAGCCTCATCGCCCGGTTGATTGTCAGCGAAGGAATGCTCATCGGCGTGCTCGGGGGCGCGATCGGCACAGGCATCGCCCTGTCGGTGGTCCACTTCGGCAACTTCAGTCTCTCGCAGGAGGGACTGTCGATCGGCGTGAGCGCGTCGTGGTCAGTCTTGGTTTGGGGCCTCATCATCTCGGCGGGCGTGGGCATCGTGGCGGGCTTGGTGCCCGCGTGGCGAGCCGGGCGGCGTGAGATCGCGTCCTGCTTCCGGGCGGTGTGAGAAAGGACTTCATGAGACTTCTTCCCTTTGCCTATGCCGTCCGCAACCTGGGGCGCTCGCCCTCGCGGCTGTTCCTCTCTGTCGCTGGAGCGGCGATGGTCGTCCTGCTCATCCTGGTCGCGGGCGGATTCGTCAACGGCATGAGCCGGGCGCTGCGGGCCACCGGCGGGGAGCACAACGTCATCCTCATGGGCGCGGGGAGCGAGGAGAGCGTCGAGCGTTCCGAGATTGAGGCGGGCGTGCCGGGGGTGCTTGCGGCCAGCGTCGCGGGCGTACGGACCCGCGCGGGCGTGGCGTATGTCTCGCCCGAGGTGCATGTGATGTTGCCTGTCCGAGTGGGTGCCGCGGCGAGGACCACCACCCAATCAAGCGGCGAGCAGGCCGCTGCCGCTCAGGGCTCGAACACAGCCTCGATGTCCAAGCCGAAGGGACGACAAGTCATGATGCGTGGAGTCACCCCCACCGCGGCCCTCGTCCACGAATCGGTATCGCTCACCGAGGGACGCTGGCCCGTATCCGGAGCCGATGAAGTCTTGGTTGGGCGGATGGCGGCGACTGTGCTTGGGGTGGCCGAGATCGACGTGCAGGTCGGCAAAGCGGTGATGATCGACGGCAGACCGTGGGAAGTCGTCGGGCGTTTCAGCGCGCCGGGGACGGTCGTCGAGGCGGAGGTGTGGCTGCCGCTGGCGGATCTCATGACGGCCACCAAGCGAGAGACCATCTCATGCGTCGTCCTCACGCTCGACCCCTACAACGAGGAGACGGGCGAGGGTGCGGATTTCGGGGACATCGCGGCCTTCACCAAAACGCGGCCCGACCTCGAACTCGTGCCCATGACCGAGCGCGAGTACTACGGCAAACTCGCCAACTTCTTCGGCCCGATCAAAATCGTCGCTTGGGTGACGGCGGGGCTGATCGCCGTGGGCGGGCTCTTCGGCGGGCTGAACACGATGTACGCCGCGTTCGCTTCGCGTATCCGCGAGCTGGGCACGCTGCAATCCATCGGCTACCGACGGCTGGCGATCGTCTGGTCGATGATCCAGGAATCGACGCTGGCGACTGCGGCGGGCGGGCTGATCGCGTGCGCGGTTGGTGTGTTCATGCTCGACGGGCTGGCGGTGCGGTTCTCAATGGGGGCATTTGGGCTGATGATCGATGAGACGGTGATCGGGCTGGGGCTGCTGACGGGCCTGGCCCTCGGCGTCGTGGGCGCGTTGCCCCCGGCGATCCGTTGCCTGAAGCCGACGATTCCCGTCGCGCTCAAGGCGGTGTGATGGCAAGCGAGATGCCGGCGCGGCGCGTGTCGCGAGGCGAGTAAAGTGCAACAGTGTGTTCAAGGAGCTTTGATATGAAGACGGCGAAGATGAACGTGACGGGTGCTGTGCGGGCGATGTCGCTCGCCGCCATGCTGCTGGGCGGCGCGGCGGGGCTGGGTGTGTTCACGCCCGCGGCGGCGATGGCGCAGGTCAAGAGCGTCGCGGACGTGAAGACGATGCTCAAGCCCGAACTTCCTGCCAACGCGCTGGAGATCACCGCCGCGATGAAGTCCGCAAAGGTCGGTGAGACGATCACGGTGCGCGGCAACGTGGCGATGTCCAAGGACGCGTTTGTCGAGAACCGCTCGATGTTCACGCTGGTGGACGAGTCCACCCGCAAGGGCTGCTGCCCACCCTCGGACACACTCCCCGACACCGCGTGCGATATTCCAGCCGAAGGGCGGGCGACGGTGCAGATTGTGGATGCCAATGGCAGGCCCCTACGCGCCGGGCTCAACGGCCAGCACGGACTTAAGCCGGGTGCCGAGGTGTTCCTGACCGCCAAGGTCGAGACCGCCAACGGGAACGACGCGCTGGTGCTCACGGCGGTCTCGATGCATGTGCCCAAGGCTCCGCTGCCGAGCGGTTTCTTCGTCGAGAAGCTGCCGGAGACCGCCAAGGATGTGTCGGAGGCCCGCAAGGCCGGGACCCTCAAGGTCGGTGACGAGGTCGTGCTGCGTGGGCGCGTCGGCGGCAGCAAGGAGCCGTTTGTCGCTGGCCGCGCGGTCTTCACGCTTATGGGCCGGGACCTCAAGGCGTGCAACGAAAACCCGGACGATAAGTGCTCCAAGCCCTGGGATTACTGCTGCGAAACCAAGACCGACATCCTCGCCAACTCCGTGACAGTGCAGGTTGTGGACGCGAAGGGCCAGATCCTCCGCACCGACATGAAGGGGCGGCGCGGGCTGAAGGAGCTTTCGGAAATGGTCGTGGTGGGCAAGGTCGCATCGGCCGATGGGAAGGCGGTGGTGATCAATGCGACGGCGGTCCATGCTGCTCAATGACCGGCGTTCGCAAGCCACAGCCGATTGTGTCGGGGACGGTTCTCCTCAACCCAGGTGCCAGCGAACAAGTGCGCGCCCAAAAGGAACCCTTTCGCGTCCGGGTTGGACTTCGACTCCCCGACGGTCGGGTGGAAGTACGCCGGCGGATAGAGCGTTAAGTCGTCGTACTGGGTGACCACGCGAGCGAGAAGTCCCGGCCCGGCCTGATCGCCAACGTACCGGCGCTCGAAGAACGACTCTTCGATCATCGCCACCATGTGCCACATCGCGGGGTGGTTGGCCGGAAAGCCCATCGCCGCGTTGGAGACGATGTCGAGTTGCTCGCACGCGGTCCAGGCACGAACTTCGGGCGGACACATCTCGTCGAGCGGACGGATGGGCTTCACATCCGTGTCGAGATAGACGCCTCCGAAGCGGGCCAGGAGTTCGAGTCGCAGGATGTCCGAGCGCATCACGCAGCCGGGCGTGCCGCCGACTTGGCCGCACGCCGCCCATGCGTTGCGGTTGAGGATCGGCGGCAGGTTGTCATCCGTCCACAGCCGCATCTCCCAGTGCGGGTTCATCTCGGCGAAGCGGCGTCGCCAGCGCCGCTGGTGCAGGGGCATCTCGCCCTTGCCCAGCCAGATCTGGTGCAGGACCCGCGGGATCGGGGTTGCGGTAGTGCTCAAGCCGCGACCTCCGCCGCCTTGCCGGTCACGAACCCGAACGCGCCGCCGTGGGCCTTCGCGGGTTCTTCGCCCTGCTCGAAGAGCGCCCAGTGGAACGGCACCACGTCGCGGAAGTGTCCGTGATCGCGGACGACGCGGGTGAGGAACCCCGGCCCGCTCTGGTCCCACACGCCGCGATAGACCAGCACCGAGTGCGGCAGGTCGCGGATCGCGTGCCAGAGCATCGGGTGGTTTCGCGTAGCGCCAAGCACCGATGGCGAGAGCATGTGCGGGCGGCTCGCGCCGTGGCTGGCGATCGTGGAACAGAACGCGCCGACCCCCGTGACGAGTTCATCGAGCGGGCGCAGCGGCAGGCGATCGGGATCGACGAACACGCCGCCTTCGCGGGCCAGCACTTCGAAGCGCAGAAGGTTCAGCCGCGCCGCCGACGCCGCGGGCTCGCTGAGGTCCAGCGTCTGCTGCCACTGATCGTGGTTCAGGATCGGCGGCCTGGTCTCCAGCGTGAACGTGACGACGTCCCACTCGGGGTGCAGCGTCTGCCACGCGTGCTTCCACGCAGCAAGCCGCTGACGATCAGGGGAATCGGACAAGTCGGCCGTGTAGATGACCTTCGGGATCATGCCTTCACCTCTTCTTCGCTGCTCAAACCGCTCTGCTGCCACTTCGCGGGAGGCACGCCCTCCATGCCGCCCTCGATGAACGACGACGCGCCCTCGCCGAGCGCCACCGACTGCTGGGCGCTGCCGGAGCCTGAGCCAGAACCGGGCGGGCCCGAGCCACTTTCGCTCCCGCTTCCGCTCGAGGAACCAGATGAACTGCCAGACCCAGACGAGCTTCCAGAACTCGACATGGACGAGCCGCTGGACTTGCCGCTGCCGGAGCTCGATCCGCTGCCGCTCGAGGAGCCTGATCCTGATCCAGAACTGGAACCTGATCCAGACGATGACCCCGACGCGGTCGCTTGCGTCGCAGGCATGTCGTTGTGGACCCACACGCCGTCGGCCAGGAACACGTTGAGCCCGGGCACATGGACCGCGACCGTGGTGACGCGATCGCCGGCGCGGATGACCTTCTCAACGCGCTCTTCGCTGAGGTCGTGACGCACGAGGTAGTCGCCGTCGAGCACGAACTCGGCCGACACGAACCCGACTTCCTCGCCGCGGCGCAGGAGCACCGGGTGCTCGGGCGTGAGCCGCAGGCGACCGTTGATGGTGATGACCCCGTCGTGCGTGCCGACCTTGACGCTGGCCACGGAGCCGGTGACCGGCGTGAGCACCGCCTCGGCCCGCTGACGCAGCCACTGGTACTGCGCCCGCCACGGCACATCTCGATCGAGGCCCGCCACATCCAGCGCCGCGACGCGGTCACCCGGCTTGAGATGCTCGATCGGCACGGTCTGGCCCGAGGCCAGACGCACCGGCGTCCCGGCCAGCACGCAGTTGGACCCGGGTCCCGAGCCTCCGGGGCCGGAACCACCCGGCCCGCTTCCCCCAGGGCCCGACCCTCCCGGCCCAGAACCGCCAGGGCCGGAACCTCCGGGACCCGAGCCGCCCGGGCCGCTGCCGCCGCCACTGGACCCGCCGCCGCCCGACGAGCCTCCGCCGGAACTGCCACCTCCGGAAGATCCTCCAGAGGACCCGCCCGAGGACATGCCGGAGCTCGCCCCCGATGACATACCACTGGACGCCCCGGAACTCATCCCCGATGACGCTCCCGACGAGCTCATTCCGGAGGAACTCCCACCGCCGGAGCTGCTCATGCTGGACGTCATGCTCGAACCCGAAGAGCTCGACGACATGGAACTCGGCGTGTCGCTCGTTGGCGTGCTTCCCGAACCGCTCGATGACATCGGCCCGCTGCTCGATGGTGTCTGCGTGGTGCCCGGAGTGTTGCTGGTGAAAGCATCGGTGGTGTAGAACGTCAACGTCGGCGTGCCACCCGGACCGGTCGTGTAAATCACGTCGCCGGTTGTCGAGTAACTCGGCGGCATGCTCGGCGTGCTGGTGGGCGTTGAGTACGTGCTGTACGAAGAGTCGGGCGACTCCGACGGCGTCGAGTAGTTGCTCGATCCGCCGCCTTGCGGAGCCCGGCCCGTGGCCCAGACCGGGATATAGAGGTAGTAGCGGGTGGGGCCGTCGCTCATCGTGCGGCCTCCTGGGGTTTCGGGTTGGGCTCGTACCAGCCCTGCGTGTTCACGGGCTTGCCGCACTCGGCCGATGCGGCCGCGACGGCGTCGGCGAACTCCATGCGCTCGAAGACCTGCAGCTCGCTGCCGGGTGAGCAGTTCACGACGCGGAAGCGGTGCCTCTCAAAGTGCGGCTTGAGTGCCTCGAACCGACGGGCCAGCGAGTCATAGAGCACGTTGTTGTGCCGGATCGCGTTGGCGGCCCGGTTCTCGGCAAAGGCGTATTTGCGGTCCTCGGCCATCTTGAAGTCGCAGCCCAGCAGGTACACCGTGCCGAAGCCGAGGTAGTGCAAGAGGCGGAGTGCGACGAGCATGACCGAGCGCTTGCCGGTGATGCCCAGGGAGTCGGGGTTCTTGGCGTCGTTGCCCCACGGGACGCTGTCTCCGGTCAGGAACCGCTCATGGTCGAAGTGATCCGCACGGCGGAAGAACATGACGCTGGGCATCTGGCGGACCCTGAACGCGCTGTTGCGCATCACGCCGTCAGCGCCCTGAATACGGAGCCGCTTGTCCCACATGCACGTGGGCACGAACTTCAGAATGCCCGGGTCCTTCCAGCCGGTATCGATGAAGCGGCCGGGATCGTCAACGCAGGTCCACAGCGTCGGGCGATGCACCGCCCAGGCGTTGTTCACGGCCATCGTGACGATGCCGCGCTTGTTGAGCGCGGCGAGGTCGATCTGTGTGAGCGATGGCCCCGAGAGGATCAGGAATGCCGAACGCCCGCGATAGAACCCACCGAGCGACACGGAGTCGAAGTCGGCGGTGTAGAGGCGCAGGCCATCACGCGCGGGCTTGCGTGCCTTCAGACCGGCCTGGAGCGCCGCGATGTCAGACTGGTTCTCACGCACCTCAGCACCCCCCATCACTTCCACCCTTGAAACGCCCGACGACGAACCGCCGCTCCGCCCGCGGGTTGATCACTGTGGCGACACGCCTGATGCGGTCGAGCCACCAGTCCAGCGGGCGCACCGTCGGGTGCAGCCCTTCACCAGCGACGGTGGTCTTGCTGGGCCGGGTGCAGATCGAGAAGACGAAGTGCCCGCTTGGCTTGGCGACACGGCGCATCTCTGCGAGCACCGCGTCCACGTCCTCGGGAAGCAGATGCTCGAGGGCGTCGAAACTCGTAACGACATCCGCGACACCCGCGTGCAGCGAGGTCTTGTGCATCGGGCGGATGAGGTCGGCATCAGGGAATGCAAAGTCCACACCCAGGCCGTCGATCCCCAGCCGGCGCAGATCACGCACGAGGTCGTTGCGGCCGCATCCGAAGTCCACGACGAATCTCGGCTTGAGCTTCTGGATGATCGGAACAGCGAGCTTGCCGTGGTTGGTCGAGCCGTACGTCGAGCCGGGCTTGGTCGCGAGCGCCACGTATTTGGCCCGCTCCTTCTCGCGGCGTGTGTCGAGTGTGGTCGGGGACGGGGGGGTGGTCATTCGGCACCTCCGATGTAGAGGTTGAACTTGCGGTCCTCGTCGGCGGGGTCGGCGATTTCGATCAGGCTCATGGCCTCGAAGACCCACACCGGCTTGCCCTTGCTGTTGCGCTCGCAGGTGAGTTGCACGCACACCCCTTCGGGGATGGGCACGAGCTTGGGTTTGAGCGACCGTGCGGGCGGGCACTTGGGGAGTACGCCGGGCAACTCACACACCGGGCCGAGCCCGAGCAGACCGCCGAACCCGGAGCCGGGCTCGGAGTCGTTCATGTGGTGGGCCTCGAACCGGTTGAGCGCCAGCCGCGTGGGGTCTTCACCGCCGCTTGCGAGCTGGGACGACAGGCCACCCTCGATGGCCACATACCGGAGATAGGTCTCGCTGCCGGGGTTGCCGTCGATCTGGGCTTCCACCCACGGATAGCGCCAGCGGTTGCGCTCGGTGGGGATCGCCTGAGCCGCGCCGAGGATCGCCGTCACGCGCCCGGGCGACGGGCGGCCGAGTTCGAGCACTGCCCACTTCTCGCCGGTGCCATCTTCTTTCCAGAGGATCGGGATGCCACCCATGGGCGTGCTGGCCAAGACCGTCTCGTCGGCCGCGAGCTCGCAGGTGGTGTCCGTCTCGTTGGTGATGAAGACCCGCGCCACCGTCACACCCGTGAGCACGCAGCGCCCGAGCTTGTTGGGCTTGATGGGCTGGAGTGCGACGACGAACGCTGGACCGGCGGTCTCCTCCGTGGCGATGTCGCCCGTCAGCGGGGTGCGGCTCTGGAACGTCCGCTCCTGGTCATCCTCGCCGGGCTCGACGAGCACGCCGGTGATCGCCAGCGCGTGGTACGGCTCGATCTCTTCGCCGGAGTCGTTGCGCACCAGCACGATGCCACGCTGGACCGACTCCACGAGCGGGCCTGCGACGGCCTCGCCATGCCCTTGACGCCGGCGGAGATCGACCGCCGCATCGACGAACGCGTTGTACGCGCCCGCGGGGAGGCGGAGTGGATCACCGGATCGGACTTTGCGAAGTTCGTCAGGCATGGTTGAAGGGACTCAGATCCCCAGTGCTCCAAAGTTGGCGTCGTCGTACACGCGCTCGACATATGCGGCGATGGGCTTCTTGATGATCGCGCCGGACCCGGTGTCCTCCGCGTCGGCGTAGCGGACCCACAGGTACTCCCACCCCTTCTTGCTGATGCCGGTGATGGAGCCAACCGAGAGACCGGTCTGGTTGGGGCTGGCCGCGAACCGGAAGGTGATCTCCCAGTCGTCGTCGGGCCCATCCCCGCGCTTCGAGCCGGTCGCGCCCAGGAACAGCACCTCGCCGGGTGCAAAGCCCTTGAACCCGCCAGCATTGGTCTTTCCCGTGCAACTGAAGATCGCGCCCTTGTACGCCCCGGTCACTTGCGCATCGCTGAAGTAGTGCGTCTCAGAGAACTGGTACACGGGCACGGTGATGTCCACGCCGTCAACGCCGTCGGCGGTCACGCCGATCGCGCCGCCGAAGTCCGGTGCGGTCGATCCGGACGCCGCCCGCGCCTGCACCGTGTCCTTGCTCTGTGTGATGTGCTGCGTGCCGCCACCGGTCTCGAAGTTGAACGAAGCCTCGCTGGGCGTGGGGGTCCCGCCGCTGTCGCTGGAGCCATAGCGGACGGTCACGTCCCACAGTTGCGGACCGAGCGGTTCGATCTGCACGTTCTGCCGAGCCAGACTGTCGTAGGTCGCGGGCGAGGCGGTCTGCGCCGCGTTGCGGGCCACGAGATCATCCGCGGTGCCGCGCACGATGTAACCAAGCTCCGCAGAGGACTGCGAGACTTGGTTCGCCTTGGTGGAGCGGCGGCTCTCGAACTTCTCAAAGACCTCAACCGGCACGAGCGATGACCTCCTTTCTGATCAGGCGAACCGCAGTCCGTTGTCCACGCTGGCATCCAGCAGGCGCTTGGTGTTCTTGGCCGTCGCCTCCGTGGCGGTGGCCGTGCGCTCGGCGGCATCGCCACCGGTGCCGAGGCCCGAGACGGCCGCGGAACTGAACGTGCCCGTGACGCTGATGCCCTTGCCGATGGCCGCGCCGAGCCCCGAGAGCCGGTCTTCGAAGTCGGCCAGCAGGTCGCGCTGCGGGCGACCCGGCCCCTTCTCGGCGTCTGCGGCCTCACGCTTCTTGCGGGCCTCCTCGATCGCGGCGACCAGCTTCTGCTTGGCGGCGTCCAACGCGGCCTGGGATTCGGCGAGTCCCGCTGCCGTGTCTTTGCGCAGGGCTTCCTGCGCGTTCTCGAAGTCCTCGCCGATGCCCGCGAGCGTCGCCTCATGCATCGCGGCGGCGTCGCGGCGCTGGGCCTCCCGTTCCTTGTCGCGAGCGGTTACCGACTGCTGAGCCGCGTTCTCGAGTTCGACGAGGCGGGATTCGAGTTGCTGGTCAACCGCCTTCTTCGCGGCTTCGACGTCGAGCCCATCGTCGAACAGCCCTTGGATCTCCAGCATCCGCTTGGCGACCCAGCTCGACGCCTCCTCCCAGATCATCTGGAAGCCGGTGGCGAAGTTGGTCCAGGTCTTGGAGAGGAACGCGGTGGTCTCGATCCACGCGACCTCGAGGGCGTGGAACACGATCTCCGCGGCGGCGAGCGCCCCGTACCACATCGAGTAGGCCGTGGAGACGAAGAACTCCTTCGCGCCCAGCCACGCCTTGTTCAGCGCCGCAACACCCTGCTGCCAGATGACCTTCAGCGACAGCCACAGGATCTCGGCGGCCAGCGCGATGTCGCCGGCGGCGAGGGCGTCGGAGATACCGCCGACCACGTTGCCGACCCAGTCACGCAGCTCGGTGAACTTCTCCGCGAGCCACGACAGCGCCTCGCCACCAGCGCCGGTGACGACCAGCAGCGTGCCGCCCAGCGCCACGATCGCGGCGATGGTCAGGCCCACCGGCGTGAGCGCAGCACCGATCGCGGCTCCGATCAGGCTGAACGCCGTGCCGATCCCGCCGATGACGGCGGCCACGATGCCGAGCGCCGCGCCGATGCCAGAGATGATGTAGCCCAGGCCGACGATCGCGATCCCCGCGACCGCGACGGCCGCCGCGACTTTGAGGGCCCAGACCACGGTCTCTTTGTTCGCCTTCACCCACGCCGTAGCGCTTACGACGATGCGGGTGATCCGCTCGGTCAGGTCCTTGATGGTGGGTGCGAGCGCCCCGCCGATGGTGAACACACCCTGCTTGAGGACCTTCCACAGCGTGCCGAGGGCATCGTTGAGTTCGGCGGCATCGCGGGCGGTCTCCGTGCTCACCGTCAGCCCGAGTTTGCGGGCCTGCTCCTGCATCTCGTTGATCCCGGCGGCTCCATCGGCCATGAGCGGCAGGAGCTTGGTCCCGGCTTTACCGAAGAGCTCCATCGCCATCGCGGCTCGTAGCGCCGGGTCTTGGATCTGTGAGATCCGATCGGCCAGGAGTTTGAACTGTTCGTCGGGGGAGAGCTTTGCGAGGTCCTGCACCGTCAGCCCGAGCCGACCGAGGGCTTCATTCGCCCCTTTAGAACCCTGCGACGCCTCCGTCAGCGTCTTCTGCATGACGCGCAGACCGTTCTCCAGCGTCTCCATATCCGTGCCGGAGAGATCGGCTGCATACCCGAGCTCGCTCAGGGCCTCGACACTCACGCCCGTGCGGGCGCTCATCTTGTCGAGCGCGTCGCCCGAGTCGCTGAACGCCTTCGCGGTGCCGAGCAGCGCGGTGATCGCCGCGACGCCGATGCCCGCCATCTTGGTGCCGATGGACCGAAGCCCCTCGCCGAAGGCTTCGAGCTTCTTCTGTGCCGCCTTCAGCCCGGTCGACAGCTTGTCGCTGACGCCCAGCTCCACGAAGGCTCGGCCTGCTCGGATGCCACGGGTGTCGGCCACGGTGATTCAGCCCTTCCTGACGGAGTTCCGCCACAACAGCGGCAGCTTCGGCCGCTCCTTCTCCAGCGCCGGGGCCATGTACGGCCGCGGCGCGATCTTGACCTTCTGCGAGGTGAGCTTGCCGCCGCGCCTGCGGAACACGACGGTGTCGCCGCCGTACTCCAGGACATTTGGTGCCTCGCTCTTCTTGAATCCCACCGGCCCGACGACAACCGAGTCGTTGGGCTTGTCGTACCCAAAGAGGATCAGCCGACGCAGGCTGCCCTCGTGCGAATGGGGCGGGGCCCCGGGAGGAGCCGACCCCCTGCGTTTGCGGATGCTCGTCTTCGCCGCCGTGCGGATGAACGCGCCGGCCTTGCTGAGCACCTTCCGCTTGGCGTTGTCGACCGCCGCCATGACGACGTGGCGGTCGAAGAACATGTCCTTGATCCGCATGGTGATCACGCACCACTCCCCGCTGCACCGCCGGTCCCGCCTGTGCCAGCGAGACCGCTGCCCTTCTCCAGGCCCTTGTTGAACGACGCCTCCTTCTCCTTGCGGAGACGACCCGACCCGATGAACAGGCCGACGATGCCGGTGAGTGCCGGAAGCGCGGGCCCGAGCACGGGCAGGCCCGCGACGGTCGGGCCAACGGTGTCGAGAGCCGAGAGCGTGAGTTGACCGAGCAGCCCGCGGATCTCGCCGGCCTTCTCGATGTTGCCCTTCCATTGCGCGCCGGTCGTCTGCGTGAGGTTGAACCAGTTCTGGTACTCGACCTCCGCCTCGTTGAGGCTCAACGTCGACGGCAGGCCGGTGGTCTGCTGGATCGTGTTGGGCGTCTTGACCTTGACAATGTCGCCAAGGTCCAGGCCGGCGCACGACGCGAGCACGAGCGCCAGCAGGATCAGGGCACCGAAATAGACGTAATGGCGGGTGGTCAGGCTCTTCATGCACGAGTCTCCTTGGCGACCTCCGGCATGCGGCGGTCGATGAACACGTCTTTGAGGACCGACACGTCAACCTTGACGGGCCGGGATGGCTGGTGGAACGGGTCAAAGTCGGCGGGTTTGAGCAGGCGTGATCGCTTGGGATCGCGGGCGGTGTTGGCCACCACGGACATGACGGCGGCGGCGATCGACCAGTCGTGGCGCTGGCGGCCGTCGAGCATGGCGGTCATTTCCCGCAGCGTCAGGGGCCCGGGGTCGAGGCCGAGGGCTCCGGCACACTGGTAGACGAACTTCCAGGCGTCAGCGGCTCGGGGACCATCCGGTTCACGAGCTTGTCCAGCTCGCCCTCGCTGGTCAGCGTCTCTATCCGCTTCTCCGTCAGGTCGCGGGCCTTCTCCATCACGCGGTTGGTGGCCTGGAGCACCCGCCCGAGGTTGGCCCGGTCCCTCGGGCTCGGGCAGAAACTGATGAGTTCGTCCAGCACCGCGCCCGTCGCGGCCTCGATCGCGTCGCCCGCCATCGCCTTGCCGAACTCCTCGTCGGAGACCTTGGCCGCGTCGGCCTCGGGCTTGCAGACGGCATAGACCACGTCGCACAGGAGCACGGGATCGCGGATGAACTTCTCGATGAGCGTCCCCTCGATGACCTGCATGAGGTCGACGCCCGTGAGCCCGCGCACGCGCTTGAGCGTGGCGACGTTGATGTCCACCGTCCAGGTCCGACCCGCGTTGTCCTTGAACTGCCGCATCCTTGCCTCCGTTGGGACGCTGTGCCGGTTGCACAGCGGTTGAACAGCCGTTGCACCGACTTCGCCGCCGGGTTTACGAACCGATCCATGAAGGCGCCGTCGCTGAGTACGTGACCTTCGCGGTCACCGAAACCGTGATGGCCTCTTCGAGGGCTTCGCTGCGGCTGAAGTTGGTGATCGAGAAGTCCGCCTGCAGTCCCTGACCGGCCGCATCGTCGAGGATCTGCAGCCCGATGGGGTCGTTGTTGAAGAAAGCGTTCTTGATGGCGGTGAACCCGGCATCGCCGGTGTCCCAGACCATCTCGAACTCGACGCTCGCCTCCTTGAGCGTGGCGACCGTCGCCCGCCATCCGCTGTTGGCTCGCGTGGTCACGTCCGCCTCGCCCGCCTCGAGGTTCAGCGTCACGTCGCGGGTGTTGCCCAGTGCCGTCCACGCACCTGCGCCTGATTGGCCGCCCGTCTTGTACTTGAGGGCGGCTTCCATGCCGAGCTTGATTGCCATCGCTGACTCCTTTCACTCGGCGCTGTGGCCGACCACAAAGACCATCTCGCCGCCCTTGCTCTTGACCAACAGGTCCGCCAGGTTCACCCGTTCGAAGTAGTACTGCGTGCCCGGGGCGACCTCGATGGGGTCCGTCTTGCCATCCGACAGCAGGAGGTCCTGCGTGTTCTTGTGCGATGCCGTGAGCGTGAAGGTGGCGATGGTCTTCTGGGTCGCCAGCGGCTTGAGCTCGTCGGTCATCGCCACGCTGAAGATGATGGTGTTGCGCATGGCTACCTCCGCTCCCGGTAGGTGACGCTCAGGACGCTGGTGAACACCCGGTGCTGCTCGAGCGCTTCGCTCGACACCACCGGCTCGTTGCTGATCCCGACCCACGCGGCATCGGGGAAGCCCTCCAGCCGTGTGAAACGCAGGTGATCCGCGATCGCCTCGACCAGCACGAGCAGTTCATCGATCGCCGCGTCTGTCCCTTCGGCGGGGAGCTTCTTCTGCACCCCCACATCCACGACGTACTCGATGGCCAGGCTGTCCCGCGTCACCGGCGACATCTGCAGCGTGCGCGGAACCACCGAGACCCGTAGGTCTTTGAGGTCCTCCAGCGTGAACGCGGGCTGGAACATCCGCACGGCCGTGAGCGGCTGCCCGAAGGACCCGGCGCTCACGTGCGCCGCGACGGCGTCGGTGAGGGCGGCAATCGTGCTCAAGGGCCGCCTCCGATCACAGGCGAGCCCGTCGTTGGCACGCTCTGGCGCGGCGAGTTGGAAGTCAGCCCGGAGAGCTTGCCCTCGAGGAACCAGATCTTGCGTTCCATCTCGGCGTACTGAGCGCGGATGCTGCGGGCCTCGCCGATGAACTCGTCGAGCCGCTTCTCCACCTGCTGGAGCTTGGTAGTCACCACGCCCCATTGGATGGTCATCGCGCCTGCCGCGAGCACGACGGTGACGACCACGCCGGCCCACCGAGCACTGCCGTTCTGTCCGTTGCCTTCTGCCATCGTTACTCCGTTGCGATGTGCTTGGTGTGAATCCGAAGAACCCTGCGGTACGGGTCGCTGTACCGGAACGGCGGCTGCCCTCCCGGCGCATTGACCTCGTACACGAAGACGTTTGTCCCAGCCGTCTCACGCACCTGGTCGCCCGCCCGCGGGAGGATCGGGCCATCGCCCAGATCCAGGTCCCCCGTCCGCACGAGGAAGTCCCGCGACTCCACTCGGTGAATGAGCCCCGCGTCGTCGGCCTGCTCGAACTCGGTCTTGCCGATGGTGGCCTGGACTTCCTTCTCGTCAGTGCCACGCCGGTAGAGGACAGGGCGCGAGAGGTGCTGGTGACGCTGGGCATCGAGGAAGGCCGCGCCGCGATCGAGCAGGTCGCCCACGCCGAACTCCTTATTGCTGCAGGCGAACGCGAACGATCGTGTCGGCGTCGACGGTGGCCTTCACCGCCTTGCCGATCAGCTTGTTCGCGCCGGCGGCCGCGTTCTTGGTGGCGTTCTGGGCGGCCGCATCCCAGTACGTCAGCGTGCCCGCGGGGATGGCGCTGCCCGCGCCGACCGCCTTGTTAAAGTCGAAGACGCCGGTGACGGCGAGCGATCCCAACTGGCCCACCTTGATCGGTGCCTGCGTGACGCCGATGAGGTCGGCCTGCACCACCACCGCGCCGACGAGCACGTCAGCGCCGGGGGTGTAGTCGATCGAGCCGCCTTCCTGAACGAACTTTGCTGGTCCTGAAGCCATTCCTGAACCTCCATCTGTTGGTGGGCCATCGGTGTCGATGCCCGATTGCTGATCGATGCCGCTTCCGAGTTCGCTGGGGAGCTCGCCGTCGAGCCCCCCAGCGCCTGTGCTTCCCTGCACGGGCATGGCTTACACCTCGCCCTTGCTCTTCACGCCGCCACGCGGGTCCTGCAGGTTGACGCCGAAGTCGTGGTACCCACGCATCCGGATGCCGAGCATGTTGAAGTCCGCGTCCGAGGTCTCGACGGTCGGCGCTTCCTGGCCGTTGAGGAACGCCATCTCGATGACCGGGAGGTCGCTGGGGTCCGCGAGGAGGTACCACGCCTTGGCCGAGTTGCCGGTGTAGAGCGCGTTGGAGAGGTAGCGGCTGACCTCGATGCGGAACTTGCCCTGGTGCGGGTTGGCGACGGGGAACTTGGTGTTCGCGGTCGTGTCCCGGAGCTCGACGCTCTTGTAGAGCTGCGTGCCCATCGCCGAGAGCGCCGTCGGCACCAGCAGGATCGCTGGCATCACGCCCGTGGGCTTGCCGTCGGAGTCCACAAGGTCCATGAACGCGACCTCGCCCTTGGTGAGGCCGTCGATGCCGAGCGCGGTGTCCGCGCCTGAGACGAAGTTCTTGTTGCCGGCGCTGAAGAACGCGGCGTTGTTCATGAACGCCGTCCAGAAGACGTCGTTGATCTTCAGGCCCGAGCCACGGCCGAGCTTGCGGGGAACCGTGGTGATCGCGCCGAGGTCATCGTTGATGATGTCGCGGCGATCGATCGAGAGCATCAGGCCGTAGGTGTCGGCCTTGTTGGTGTAGGTTTCCTCGCCGAGCGTTCCCTGCTTGAGTTCGCCGCCGGGGGCAACCTGCTCGTACTGGTCCTTGCCGACCAGGCGGTAACTCGTGACGGTCTTGAAGTCGCTGACGTTGCGGACCGCGCAGATGCTCCGCCAGACACGCTCGACGCTGAAGAAGCCCTCCAGCAGGAACTTGTTGGCGACGTTGGACAGGATGCCGCCCACGTCGATGGTGGTCATCCCCGCCTCGATGCCCCGACCGAACGCGGCTTCGAGCACGCGGCGGCTGTCGCGGAACGTGCGGCCGGTGTAGCCGTTGGCGATCGCGGCCTCGAAGAGCAGTTCCTGCAGGCCCAGGCCGCCCTGGAACCGCTTGGCGGCGATCTCGATTGCCTGCGTGGAGCAGACCTTCTCGATGCCTTCGAGCTTGGCGCTCTGGAAGCACGCGGCCTCCAGCACCTCGCTGGTCACGCTGTTATCCGGAGCGTGGATGGCCGGAGCCTTGGGTCGGCTGGCACGCAGGACCTCGAGCTCGGTGCGCGTGGCATCCCAGTTGTCGCGGATGGCCTGAGCCTCGATCTCGCTGTGCTTGCCGCCGCAGACCTTGCGGACGGCGGCGATGCGGGCGGTCTCAGCGAGCGCCGCAGCGCGGACCTGCTCAGGCGTCTGCTCGGTGGCGATGATTGGGGACGGGGTGGGATTGGAAGTCGTGGGATCGTCGGCCATGACGCTGGGCTCCTTGTTCTGACGCGCGGCGATGCTCGCGCTGGTGCGGCCGTCTGCGCCGAGATCCACGAAACTGATCTCGCCGAGCGTGGCCTTGCGGACGACGTTGACCGGGCCAGTGAGTTCCTGGCCGTTGACCGTCGCCTTCTGGTTGTCTTTGATGAACTCGAACTCCTCGACGCTCGCGCCGACGGAGGCCTGCCAGGGGAAGCCGTTCCGCGAGGACGCGACGACCTCTTTGGCGGCGCTCGTGTCACGCGAGATCACGCCCGTCGCCACGAGCTGCCCGGCCTCGACGCGGATCGAATCGGTGTGGCCGACGCCCGACAGCGGGTCATGCCCGAAACGGATGGGGCGTGCCTGCGAGGGAACCGCCAGGCCCGCGAGGTCGATCACGACCGGGTGACGCCAGCCCGCGACCCGCATCGCGCCGCCGGTGTACGCGACCATCTTGAAGCGGGGGAGAGGCGCAGCCTGCCCATCGGCCGCAGCAACGACGGTGATGTCGGCGGTTGCGGTGAGCGTGAGAGCGGGAATGGTCTTCTTGGGGTCAGCGGTGACTGGCACTGGCGGTCTCCTCATCAACTTGGTCTGGGGGATCGGTGTCCTCGGCGGGCGCGTTCGCGGCCGGAGCGGCAGCCGGTGCGGTTGCGAGTGCGAGGCCGAGCTCATTCATGAGCGCGAGCTCCTTGGCACGCTGGCGCAGCTCCTGCTCCCAGTCGCGGCCTTGCCGGGCGAACTCCGCGGCGAGCGTGGTCGTGTGGTTGGCCAGTCGGGTGGCCTGGGCGTTGGCCTCTTTGGCGGGATCAACGTGCTCGACGCCATCCCAGAACCACGCGTGCTCCGGGAGCGTTGCGGCGATGGTCCGCAGGGACTGCGGGAGCAGCCCCTCGACGAGAACCGCCTCGTTGAGCCACGCCTTGAGAATGCGATCGAGCACGGCGAGCTGCAGGTGGTGCTGCTCGACGCGGATGCTCTTGTAGTACACCTGATGGTCGAGGCGACCGCTGGCGTAGTTGTACCCCGAGGAGTTGCCAGCCGCGACGTTGAACGGCATGTTCAAGCACCGTGCGATCTCGTTGAGGATTTCGCGCTTGAACTCTCCGAACGTGGTCGTCGGCTGCTCGGCATGGACCTGGCCGAGCTTCCAGCCACCGGGAAGGACGGTCGCCAGGCGCTGCTCGAGTTCGACCTCGTCCATCGGCTCCAGCGGATCGGCTTCGCCGTTGGCAGGCGCGTCGGTGTAGATGACGGCGGCGAAGTTGGCGGCGGTCTCGGCGGCGGCGATGGTCGCCAATGTGTACCGGCGGAGCTGCGCGAACAGCGGGAGCGCCGGCGTGATGTCGGGGATGCCGCGGAGTTGGCCGGGCCGATCCGGGCGGAAGTAGTGCACGACCGACGAGGCGGGGAACGTGTCGTAGGCCGTAAGGTCGTCGATGGGCGTGCGGAACACGCCGCTGTCACCGGGGTGCCGCTTGAGCACGCGGTAGGCGGAGGGGTTGCCCCACTGATCCAGAGCGATGCCGTCGATCTCGTCGTTGCGCCCGCGGCGCAGCAAGGGCGTGCAAACCTGGTCCGCTTCGATGAGCTTGAGATCAAGCGATACGGGCGAGCCCGCTGACGCGATGCCGGGGTTGTTGATCAGGAGCGCGAACGCCTCACCGCTCTCGGCCCGGGCCAGCCGCATGGTGCGGAGCTTTCCGGGGAGGTCGACCGCCCGCGACCACTGCTCGAACGCATCCTCGATGCGAGCATTCGCGTCGGCGTCGTCAGTGAGCATCTGCAGCCGGGGACCGGTACCGATGGTGTCATTGGCGAGCGTGAGGACGATGCCCTTGGCATACGAGTTGTTGGCGACCTCGTAGCGGGCGCGGTTGCGGAGGACGCGCCGCACCTCCGGGTTGATCGCGGCGTTGGGCGAGAGGCCATCGGCGTTGGCCCAGTGCTTGCGATTCTCCGGGGTGGTCTTGGCCGAGTCGAACTTGGCGACAACCAAACGGCGGCCGCCGCGCGATCCGCCTCCGTGCGGAGCACGCGACGCCGCCGGGGAGGGAGAGACGCTCTGCATCCCGCGAAGGGGAGCAACCCGGCTCATGATGTTGGCAATGGCTTTCAGCATGGGCGGTTAGACAGAACCGGGGGGGACGATCTTGGCGAACTTGATGCCGAGGCCGGGCTTCCTCGCGGCGGCCTTGGACGCGAGGTAGCGGTCGGCCTCGATCTGGTCCTTCAGCGGGTGCTGCTCGACAGACTGACCATCCACGGACGCCTTGGCAGGCTGCGACGCGGCGTCGCGGAGGGCCTGGTCGGGATCCGGAGATGGTGGGGCGTCGGGCACAGCGGTCTCCTCGTCTCGAAACGACGAGACGTCTCCCGGCTACATACGCCGTCGCTGGGGCCGCTGTCCGCTTTGCGCAGCGCTTGGGTCAAGTCATTCGATAGATCGAACGGGCTACGCCTGGGCTTCCCTGGTCGAGACACGCCGCCCGCAGTGCCGGCACTCCCGCCGGCGCACAATCGCACCGGCAATCCGCTTGAGGTAGAGCACTCGGAAGTGCTGGCATCCACAGCCACGACACACCAGCCCGAGGGGCTGGTCCTTCTCCGTCGGGATGACTCGCCGCACGCGTGGCATCAGCGCTGCGCTCCCTTGAGTGCCGACAGTCGAAGACGAGGGCGCACAGCCTGCTTGTGATCAGTGCCAAAGAGCACCGCGCCCTGCATGGATGCGGCGACCGCCGCGCCGACGAGACCATCGAGCCAGTGGTTGTCGAGCCCTTCGACACGGAGCTTCCACTCGTCCACGGTGCGGCCCCGGCCTTCCGTCCGCACGCGGTACTCGCTGGTGAGGTGCTCCGACAACAGACGGTGTGGCTCGGGCTTCTGGCCGAACAGAGAGAGCCCGCCGGGATCGCCCATGGGCACCGCGAGACGCGCGTGCACGAAGCTCTTCCAGTAGTTGGTATCGAACAGGATGTGCCGCACCGCCCGCTTTCCGGTCACGATCGGCACTCGCCAGTTCAAGCCGACCCGCTCGCCGCGCTTCCGCTTGTAATCGCTGAACGGGAGGCTGCTCGCGCCGACATAGCGTCCGTGGCTGGGCGTGAGCACGCTGGCGTGCGGACTCTGGCGACAGAACTGATAGACCACGTCCGTCGACGAACCCCAGTTGGCGTCGATCAGGCATCGGTCGATCCGCACCATCGCGCCGTCGTCGCGCCGCCACTCGCGAGCAACCGTCGCCTCGATGAGCCGCTCCAGGCCACCGTAGATCGCGCCTTCAACGCCGGCGCGTGGTGATGCGGCCCCAAGCGTCCGGCGTACATCCCGAAGCGTGAAGTATGCCTGCTTCTGGTCCGGCTCGGTGCCATAGTCGATGATGTGACCCGTGAAGTCGTCTTCCCAGGCGGCTACGAGGTAGAACAGTGCCTTGCCCTGCACGTCCACGAACATCGTCAGGTGCGAGCACCCGAGTGGGACAAGCCCGCGGGCGTGCCCGTTCACCTTCGCTGCGATCTGGTCGGCGCTCAATAGGTCGTCGGCGACCTCGACCTCCGGCAGCGGCTCATTCTGGTACTCGGCGAAGAATGCAGCCTCGTTCTGCAGCCGCAGGTTCATGGCGTGCTGCACCGCCGACAATTCGTCGTGGTTGAACCGCTCCGGCCAGGCGATGACCGCCCCCTCGTCCATCGCCGTCCGGTGCTTGCCGTAGAACGCCGTGGCATCAATGCTCCCGCGATCGGCGCGAAGCCCCTCGGCCCGCACGCGGGCGTACTCGGCCCAGATCTTCTCGTTCTTGGGGAACGAATAGACCATCTTGGTCCGCTCGCCCTGCCACTGCGGGTGCTTGTCGCGGTCGAGGATGCGGTCGGCCAGGTCGTCGGGGCGCACGACGGTCAGCGTCATGAGCCCAGCGATCTTCCGGCCCGGGCCGGCCAGGCCCAGAATCGCGCCGGCGAGGATCCGCTCGCGGTTGGCGCACTGCGAGGGCGACCGTGCGCTCTCGTCGGTCTGGGGGTCGTCGATGAGCACGAGCGACGGGCGAACGCTCACGCCGTCGACACGCTTGTGCTTCATGCCACGGATGCGACCGGTGATCCCCGCCACGCGGATGATCGCGCCCGACGCCACCGAGCCCGAGATGGTGGGGAGCACGATCTCCCGTGCGGTCCAGCCTATGTGGGTCTGCTTGCCCTGGTAGAGCTGACCCGACGCCCGCTGGTGGATGCCTTCGAGCGAGCGGATCGGGTGGCAGACCTCTGGGAAGTCGCCGCCGAGGATCTCGCTGTTCTCCAGCTCCGCCTTGATCGAATCGAGCATCCCGGCCGCGTGCTCTTCGTCGGAGCCGACAAGCGCCACGAACTCCCGGTGCCCGTACACCAACGCCCACAGACACGCGATCTCGCAGAGCGAGGTCTTGCCCGAGCCGCGCGGCATCGCCATCGCAAACAGTCCGCCATCGAGCACCGCCTGCTCAATCTTGGCGATGACCTTGAGATGGTCGTTCGACCACTTGAGGTGAAACGTCTGCGGGAAATACGCCTCGCAGAAGAACCGGAAGTCGCGGGCCGCCTTCCGCCTCCTCGCTGCGTCCGCGACCGGAGGCAGGTCACCAATGTCTCGTCCCGACAGCGAGAGCATCGCGTTGCGGAGCCGGGCACGCTCCTTCATCGCGTCGTAACCCGTCAAACCCTCGGGCGCACTGGCGGCCTCAGCGATCGCTTCATGCCGCGTGGCCACGAGCCATGCCACGTATCGGAACAGATCGACCTTGCCCGCGTCGCCGTCTGCCGCGACGCGGAACCCGGCGCGCGTGCGATGCCGGTGGAGCTGCCGCTCGCTGATCACCTCGCCCAGCGGCGTGCTGTTGAGCAGCCGCGCGAGTTCGCCGGGCTTGAGTTTGCGCGGGTCAATCGCCACCGGCAGACATCTCCTTCACCAGCCACGCGGCGTAGTGCACGAGGTTGAGCGAGCCATCTGCGTTTACGGGCGCGCCGGCATCGATGTCGGCGCGGAGCATGGAGTCCGTCACGGACTTACCGCCAAGCCGGGTGAGCACGCGGGCGGCGTCCGCCACGGGCAGCGCCGCCGGGTTGAGCCGGGACATCCCCTGTCCCCCCGGCGTTTGACCGGAACTAGGCGCGTGTTCGGGAGTCATCGCGGACCTCCCGCGCGAACTTGCCCACATCGCGGACGCAGTTGCCCACATGTCGCAGAATCATCGAGAAATGCAGGCCGATCGCCTTGCCTGTTCCCCGTCAGCCGGCCAATGTGTGTCATACGCGAGCGGGAACAACGCACCCCCCGCACGCGACGGAGACCGCGAACATGAACGCGACCACGAAGACCACGATCGACCTCGCCAAGACCCTCGCCAAGAGCGGGTTCCACATCCCCGCGATTGAGATCCACACGCCCGACGGCCGCACCTGGAACATCGCGACGGTCCCCGCCGGTCGCGGCCGCCACCTCGACGGCCACTGGGGACCGCGGCCCGGAGCGCTTGGCGGCTTCCGCCTCTTCGAGATCAACCGCGATACCGACGCCCCCGACGAGCACGACGCGATCGACGGCGACACCTGGGCCGCCGACGAGTTGGTCGACTACCTCCGGGCGGTCGGCCAGCCGAAAGACACGACGAGTTGGGACCGCAAGAACGACAACCACCCGACGACCTGAAGCCCGCGAAATGCGGGCTTCGCTGTTTACCAGAGACCACCAACCCAAAGGAGCACGACCATGACGAAGCGCACCCCCAAGACCACCAAGCCCGAACCGACCGCCGCCGAGACCTACGCCGCACGCCGCAACGACATCGCCCGCCTGATGGACGTGCTGCAGATGGAACTCGATAAGCACGCCGAGGGGGCCAAGGCCGACCCGCGCAACTGGGGCTTCGCGGGAAGCCTCGGAAAGGTCCGCAGCGACCTGATTGATCTGGTCGGGTTCCTCAGCAACATGGACCCCGAGCACGTCGAGGCCTTTCTGAACGACGCCGAGTGACCAGAACCACCAACCGCAAGGAGCAACGCCATGACCATCAAGACGATCGTGATCGAGGGCATCGACCAAGACATCAGCATCCGCCGCACTGAGCGCGGCGCGGAGGTGACCATCGAACAGCACACCCGGCGATCGGGCAGGCAGGACATCTGCATCGCGCACATCGCCCGCGACGAGAACCGGGAGAGTCGCTATGCGAAGGCGACAGAGGTCGCCAAGGTGGTCTACGGCACCGACCGCCGAGGCCAAGCCGCCGCCACCAACTCGATGGTCCATGACGTGCTCAACGAGATGGAGCGCGTCGCGGGCTGCTGACAGACCCCACGCGGCGTCGCGGGGAGCCGCGACGGCCACGCTTCCCCGCCGCAATGTGCGGCGGGGGTTCCAACCCCCAGTTCGGAGATGACCATGAGTACGAAGACGAAGAAGCCCGCCAAGCCCCGCACCCCCCGCACCCCGAAGATGTCCAAGAGCGCCGCCCGCGCGGAGGGAGCAGCCAAGACAGACCGCCTCCGCAAGGCGGCGCTCGCCGAGATCAACGACCGGTTGGCGGGCGGAAAGCAGGACCACGAAGTCCCAACCGCCAAGGAGGTCGCCAACAACGCGACCGTCGAGGCGTCCGCCAAGGGCAAGAAGACCAGAGCCCCCAAGACGCAGAAGGCACCGAAGCCCGCGAAGGAACCGAAGGCCAAGCGCGTCAGCGCCCTCGACGCCGCCGCGCAGGTGCTCGCCGCGAGCGATGTCCCGATGCGGGCCAAGGAGATGATCACCGCGATGGAGGCCAAGAAGCTCTGGACGAGCCCCGGCGGGAAGACGCCCGAGGCCACGCTCTACGCCGCCATCATCCGCGAGATCGCCGCCAAGGGCACCGCCGCTCGCTTCAAGAAGCACGAGCGCGGCGTCTTTGTCGCGGGGAAGGGAGCCTGAGCCATGAGCGCCACCCCCGCCCCGCAGCCCGCGCCGACCCATGCGCAACTCGAGGCCGTGCTTCAGGCAGCGCTCTACCTGCTTGGCGCGAGGCATGACCGGATGGTCACGATCGAGGAGTGGACCGATCTCGCCCGCACCGTCGCGTCCTGCCAAGAGCGCAAGACGGCCGACTACTTGACCGAGCACGACCTCGAGGACATCGCCGAGCGCTACGCCCTTGATTGGGACGAAGCGACCGACGGGGCCCTGCCCACTGTCGACGAGGACTGAGGCGTACATCACGCCTTGCTCCCAGCCGCGACACGCGTCGCGGCTTTCTCTTCGGCCGCATCCTTTGCCGGAAGCCGCTCCGCCTTGCGGCCCGTGAACTTCTCCCAGCGATGCACGATCACGTCGCAGTAGAGCGTGTCGAGTTCCATGAGAAACGCGTGCCGCCCGGTCATCTCCGCGCCGATGAGCGTTGACCCGCTGCCGCCGAAGAGGTCGAGCACGTTTTCGCCGGGACGCGATGAGAACTCGATGGCCCGCCGCGCCAGCTCGACGGGCTTCTCGGTGAGGTGAACCATGCTCTGCGGGTTGACCTTCTTGATCGACCAGGTGTCCGGCACGTTGGCAGGGCCAAAGAAGCGATGGGCCGCGCCTTCTTTCCAGCCGTAGAAGCACCACTCGTGATTGCCCATGAAGTCCTTGCGGGTCAGGACCGGGTGCTCCTTGATCCAGATGATCGCCTGCGCGAAGTAGAGCTCGCAGCGATTGAGCACGGGCGGGTAGTTGCCGCAGTTGGCGTAACCGCCCCAGATGTAGAACGTGCCGCCGGGGATCAGCACGCGGGTGATGTTTCCAAACCATGCCGCGAGCAGCCGGTCGAACTCGTCATCCGACACAAAGTCGTTGGCGAGCGGCCGGTCCTTGGCACGGAGCTTCTTGTGCGTCGCTCGGCTCTTCTCGGGGTAGCGGTTGAGATCGGCGCTCTGCTGATCGTGCTGGTCCGCCTTGCCTGGCAGCGCGAATGAACTCAGGCCGGCGACGATGGCGTTGTTCGAACGCGGCTCGACCTTCACGTTGTACGGCGGGTCTGTGTTCACGAGATGGATCGGTTGGCCATTAAGCAGACGATCCAGGTCCTCGGGCTTGGACGAGTCGCCGCACATCAGGCGGTGGTTGCCGAGCACCCAGATGTCGCCCGGCACCGTCGTCGCTGCGTCGGGCTGCCCAGGAATGTCGTCGGGATCGGTGAGACCCTCATTGCCGGCGGGGGCCATGATGGCGCTGAGGTCCTCGGCGCTGAAGCCGAGTAGTGCGAGATCGAAGTCCACGCCCTTGAGGTCAGCCAGCTCCAGCGGCAGGAGTTCCATGTCCCACGAAGTCAGCGTGGCGACCTTGTTGTCGGCGATGCGAAGCGCCTTGACCTGTTCCGGCGTCAGATCATCGGCGCGGATGGTCGGCACCTCCTTCAGCCCGAGTTTCCGTGCCGCGCGGAGCCGCGTGTGCCCGGCGATGATCACGCCGTCGGCGTCGATCAGGATCGGCACCTTGAAGCCGAACGCCTCGATGCTCTTGGCCACCGCGTCAATGGCGGCGTCGTTGATGGTGCGGGGATTGCGGTCGTATTCCTTGACCGCGTCGATGGGCAGCGTCTCGATGTTCATAGCGATCTCCGTCGGAAGCGCGGCGGGGAACGCCAGCGCAAAGCGTCGAGGTGGCCCGCCGCACATGCGGTGGGTCCGGGGACCGGTGGATCGCTGGTTGGCTGGATCGCTCGGGCAGTCGGGCCCGTCCGTTGGGGCGTTGAGCGCCCCGAATCCCGCCCGCTACGAGGCGATCCCGTTGGCCACGGGTCCGCCCACGTTGGCCCACGTCGCGTTCCTGGCGGGTGGCTCTACCAACCCCGCCAGACGCCCGCCCCGCGCCCGGACGGGTGAAACAAACTCTGTCGCCAAGCGCGGCTGTTCCCGCGGGCCTAGCCACGCGATCCGGCCCGGGAAGTACCTAACGCCATCCGCCTCCCCTCCCGTAAGGCTTCCGGCTGGAAGGCTCCCGCTAGGCGCGGCCTGGCACACGACCTGCATGGGCGCTGACGTGGGGATGCAGGGGGGCGGGGGAGGGGTGGGGGAAGGTATAGAAAGGAGAGAGATACCTTCTTTCACTTTCTTCAACCCCTCCTTCTCTGCTCCCTTCCCGCCCGCCCGAGATATCGCGCGTGAAGAATGTGAAAGAAGGGTCTGGCCTCGTCCGACCCGCGTTTCTGGCCTGCTACGGCAGGAGTTCATACACCCTCCTTGACCGCCCAGCGGTCGGCTCGACCCCTTCTTTCAAGCGGCCGGTCTCCTTGAGGTTCTCAAGCACCTCGTCCCGCTCCCGCTGGGTCAGGTGCTGGGTCACGCGGCACATCTGCGACCGAGTCATGCGCCCGCCTGCTGTCCGCATCGCGCGGAGCACGGCCTTTTGCTTGGCGTCGAACTCGCCCTGCGACACATACTCGTGGGCGAGGTACAGGACGCGACGGGTCAGGTGCTCGGACAGGCCGCACGCCCATTCCGCCGCGTCGGCGTCGATGACCGGCTTCTCGCGGTTCTTGGAGCAGGCGTAGATCAGCGCCAGACGACACGCCTTCTCCTCGACGCGTGCCCAGATCGACCGCAGATCCTCGCGCGGGCGCTCCATCTCGGCGTCGGCAAGCGCCGCGAGGCGGTTGAACGCGGCGCGGGCGTCATCGGTGGTCGGAACCACCATCGGCTTGGGGTGCTCGCGGCTGAGGTTGCCGCCGGGGTTGAACGCGCCCCACCAGGTGGCCGCATCCACGATCGCCTGCGGCGGGTCTTTCTCCGGTTGCCACACGCGCGGCGGCATCTCGCCGGTCTCGAACACGATGAGCCGTGCCATGAACCCGTCGCTCATGGCGTCGGGCGTGAGCGCGTGCTTGAAGTGCTCGGGCGCGGTGGTCGCCAAAAGCGAGACGCACGGCTGATCGATCACCTTGTTCCGCTTGGCATCGGCGTACGCCTTGCCCTTGAAGACGCTCCGCGCCGACGAGTACATCTTCATCAGCGTCGAGATGACGTTGAACAGGTGCGGGGCCTTCTTCGGGTCGCCAATGGTGCGGAGCCAACGCCCGAACTCGTCGATCTGGAAGAGGATCGCGGGCTCGGCTTCGACGGCGGTGACCAGCCCGGCGTCGCTGGCGAGATCCTCGTTGCCCTCGAGCCCGTTGAGACCGGCCTTGAAGAGCACAGCTTTGTTGATGAGCCTCGCGTTGTCTTTGCCGGAGCCGGACCCCGCGAGGCACACGACGTACAGGTTGGTGCGGTTGCCGCGCTCGTCGCGGACCTTGCGCCCCGCGAGCACGGCCTGCAGGCACATCGCGCCGGCGAGGGCGAGCATCGGTTGCCAGCGGTGCGCCGTCTCCTTGTTGAACGCCATGACCTCGGAGATGAACCCCGGCACGGCGAGGTACCGCTCGGGAAGCGGGCCGGGATCGACCGGCGTGTCCTCGTCCGGCCCTGCAGTGTCTTCGCTCGGCTTCGCCGGCGCTGCCATGAAGCCCGACAGGTCCACGCCGCCCAGATCCTCAGCCTTCTGAGCATCGCGGAGCCAGCCGAGCGGACGGTCGTGCGGTTTGTTGGCGGCGTCGGTCACCTTGTGCCGCAGTTCCTTCTCACTCCACGGCGGATCGCACCGCGGGTTGTACCGATCCCACAGCAGCGAGAACGCCGCCTCGGGATCGAGGGCGAACCCGTGCACCATCGCCGTCGCGGCCGTGTAGGTCTGACTGTGCCCGCCCGAGCCGGAGATCGCTGGTGGGATGCGGTCCAGGTATGCCGCGGCGCGGCGGAGTACGGCGTCGCCCGCTGGAAAGCGATCGCTTCGTAGTGACGGCGGTTGTGAAACGATCGCTTCTTTGCGCCCGTGCCTGGCCTCGGTCACGGCCTCGGCCAGCGCCGCGACGGCGGCGGCCAGTTCCCCGGCGTCGACCACGGCGGGTTCGCCGTCAAGCGGGTCGTAGGGCTCCCCGCTGGGATGGATGCTCGGGCCGACAACCGTCTGAGCCCCGGTGCTCCGCAGTTCCACGATCATTTTCTTCGACACCGGGTCCTGGTGCTTTCGGGTCTTCATCCCGTCGCACACGTACCACCAGTGCGACGCGGGCTTGCCCGGCCGCCCGGACATCGCGCCCGTCGGCGGCAGGAACTTGGGCGCGAGCGCCACCGCCTCCTCGCAGTCGAGGTCCACATCTACCAGCCACCCGCTCGGTTCGCCGAGCAGCACGCCGATGTTGCCGGTGCCGTTGAAGTGCGCCGGCAGGTCGCTCTCTGAAAGGCGCAGGTCCGTCCACCCCTTGAGCACGGGGATCTTCTTCCGCGCCGGCACAGGGATGACCGCGTACCCGCGAGCGAGGTACGTGCGCGCCGACTCGAGCAGAATGGAGGGGCCATCGCTCATCGCTTATTCGTTGTCCTCGCGGCGGCGGATGGTGGCGCCCATGATCTTGAGCGTCTGCGCTGCGGTCTCGCGATCGCGCTTGCTGGCGCGGTAGTCCAGCAGGCGGTCGATCTCGATGACGGGCTTGATCGCCAGGTCGAAGCCATACGTCCCGGTGGCCAGGCCCGCCGCGTGGCCGATCGCCCGCGTGCATGAACTGGCCCGGTGCGTGCCAGCGGCCGCGATCAGCAGCGGGATCTCCGCGCGGGCCTCGGTGTGGTACATCAGGCCGCCGACGCTCCTCGCCAGCAGCGAGCCGATGCCCTTGGTGTCGTTCTTGTCGATGGGCGCGGAGGCCACGTGGCATCCGAGCAACTGCCCGTCCTTGTCGGTCTCTTCGATCGTGATCGTGATCATGCGGTACTCCTTGTTCAGAAGGGGATTTCGTCTTCGGGGATGCCGTACGTCATGCCCGCGGGCTCCGGCGGCCGGTCCGGCAGGCCTTCTTCGCTGTCAAGGCGCGGGGGCCTGTCGCCAAGCACGTGCTGCGTGACGCGCTCGAACTGGTCGCCGGCCTTCTTCTCGACGGTGATCGAGAGCGTCGGGGCGAGCGCCCCGGCCTTGGCCATCTCGACCGCGTCCTCCGTGCCGCCGGGCACCGGCTCAACGGAGCGAGCCCGCCACCAAGCTTCCGCCTTCGTGCGGGCGTATCCGGTGTGGTCGAAGCAGACCCACTCGCGGAAGAAGCGGTTGAAGCCAACGCGGTACTCGACGCGCATGGTCAGCGGCGCGGACGGGTCGCTGCGCTTGTAGTGCACGTGGTACGTCGTCTCACTGACGCGGTGCTCCTCGCGAGTGGTCTGGCCGCTGAGGATGCCCTCGGTGCTGGCCTTCGCCTCATGCTGTTGGCGGTTGGGCTCGGGGAACTGGTGGCCGCACTGCGGGCAGGTCTGGTAGCCCGCCGCGATGAGGGCCTGGCAGTTCGGACACTCCTTCGCCGGCGCTTCGCCGTCGCCGCGATCGTCGGTGGCGATGCGGATCGCGTCGACCGGGCCGTGGCGGAGCACGTTGCCGCCGAAGTCCAGCACGAGGCAGTCGGTCTTCCCCGGGTGGAGCCGGAAGCCCCGGCCCACCATCTGGTAGTACAGGCCCGGCGACATGGTCGGCCGCACGAGCGCCACGCAATCGATGTGCGGGGCGTCGAACCCGGTCGTGAGCACGTTCACGTTGCACAGGTACTTGAGCCCCCCCTCGCCGCCCGACCGGAACCGCCCGAGGATTGCGGCCCGCACGCCGTCGGGCGTGTCGCCGGTCACGAAGCCGCACTCGATGCCGTGCTTGGTCTTGAGCACATCGACGATGTGCTGCCCGTGACGGATGCCCGACGAGAAGATCAGCGTGGCGCTGCGGTCCTTCGTGTGCTCGGCGATCTCAGCGCACGCGCCCTCAACGAGCCCCTCCTTGTCCATGAGGTCCTCGACCTCGCTGGCGACGAACTCGCCGGCGCGGACGTGCAGGTCGTCGGTGCTGATCTTTTGGAGGCCCGCCTTGGTCTTGAGCGGCGACAGGAATCCCTGCACGATCAGCTCGCGGACGCCGACCTCGTAGCAGACGTGGTTGAGGATGTTCTCGGCGGCGCAGATCGAGCCGGACTTCATGCGGTACGGCGTGGCGGTCAGCCCGATGATGCGGACGTTGGGGTTCACCACCTTCGCGTCGGCGATGAACTGGCGGTACATCCCGTCGTCCTCGGCGGGGACCATGTGCGCCTCATCGACGATGATCAGATCGACGGGGCCGAGGTCGCACGCCTTCTTCCAGATGCTCTGGATGCCCGCGACCGTGACGGCGTAGCCGAGGTCCTTGCGCTTGAGGCCAGCCGAGTAGATGCCCATCGGCACGTCGGGCGCGATAACGCGGAGCTTGTCGGCCGCCTGCTCGAGGAGTTCCTTCACGTGCGCCAGCAGCACGACGCGTCCGCCCCAGTGGCCGACGGCGTCGCGGCAGATCGTCGCGATCACCGGCGTCTTGCCCCCGCCGGTCGGGATGACCACGCAGGGGTTGTCGTCGCGGGTCCGCAGGTGCTCGTACACCGCAGCGATCGAATCGGATTGGTACTGACGCAGCTCCATCAGCACGTCGCCTCCTCGAGCGCACGCACGCAGACCGACCACAATCCAACCTGCTCATCGGTATCCCAGCATGGATCGGGGCGTCCCGGGCGGGACAATGACCAGGCACGAGCCTCGGTGCTCGGCGCAAAGCACCCAACGCGCTCGGGCTGATGCACGCCTGTTGCCGGCGCGATCCACTTCTTGCGCTGCTCAGCCATGTAGCGTGCATGGCATGGCTCACAGCAGAAGCCGAAGCGTCGCTGGGTACTGCCGCATTGTGGACACGGAACGGTCATGAGTTGATCTCTGTGAGTTCCACCAGGACTTTGCCGCCCGGCATCACCGGGCCACGTTCAACAACCAGCCGATCGATCTGCGAGTCGTCGCGGTACGCACCGCCCTTGGCAAGGGCATCGAGCAGTGCCTTCTGCACGTTGTCCAGGTCGCGGCGGCGGTTGTCGGGCGGGCAGACGGTGACGCGCACCTCCAGCCGACCGTTCATCCGCAGCACCCGCATCTCCGCGAGGGCGGCGCACACGCTTGCGCGGTAGCGCCGCCCCTCGCGGCTCAGCACGGTCCTGGAGCCCATCCGTCGCCAGATGTGGTTCACACTGGGCGGGTACGGGAGCTCGAGGACGCGACCAGATGGACTCAGCGCTTCCAGGGCGGAGTGCTCCCCAGGCCGACGCCGACGGGAGCGCGGGCGCTCACCGGCGAGCCGCCGCCGCCCTTCTTGGCGTAGCCCTTAATGACGTTGGTGAACTCGCCGTTGTCGTCGCGCTTCTTCAGCCCGACGTTGATCTCCAGCGGGACGTTGTGCAGCTCGACCGAGTCCTTCGGCTGCATCACGCCGATGGCGCGGCAGATAGCCGAGAGCTCGCCGCGAGCGATCTTGACCGTCATCTCGCTCTTGTTCTCGAGGTTGAGGCGGGCCCAGACCAGGCGGCCCTTGAACTCGCCGTCGATGATCTGGAAGGTCAGCTGCAGGTACTTGCCGCCCCCGGTCTTGGTCGGCTTGAGCTCCGACTCGGAGACGACGGCGAGGTACTTACCCGCGGGGAGCGGATCGAGCGCGACGGACGGGTCAACCTGGTTTGCATCAAAGTTGTTCAGCGTGGCCATGAGTCAGTTCCTTTGCGATTGGTGATGGACGGATGAGGTATGGACAACGGCAACGGCGCTCAGGCCGCGCCGGCGTTGTCGGTGGTGGGGGTAGGTGCAGTGACGGCGGCGGAGGGGTCCTCGCCGCGCACGAGCGCCGCGAAGACGCGGTAGTCCAGCGGGATCTCTTCGGGCAGACCCAATCGGTTCTTGGCGACGTGCGCTGGCCGCTCGACGGTGCGGATGATCCGCTCGCCCGTGCTGACGCCGTTGTGCTTGGCCTTGTTGAAGCCTTCGTCGACCTTGATGGTGTGGACCTTGTACGTGGCGAAGAGCACCTCGTCGGCCCACTCCTGCACGAGCGCCGACGCGAGCTTGTGCAGGCGCGGCGAGTAGCGGTCGTACGGCACGGTCTCGGGGTTCTCGAACTTCTCGATCTTCGCGTGGGCGATCAGCACCACCGTCATGCCGCGATCAGTGCGGAGGGCATCGAGCGCACCGAGCACAGCCCGCCACTTGTCGACTGCGAAGGCAAAGCCCTTCGCGTAACCGATCTTCTCGATGTTCTCGACGCTCTCGTCGGCGCAGACCTCGCCCCAGATCAGGCGCTCGAGCCAGTCGAGGCTGTCGATGACGACGGTGCGGTAGTCGTGGTCACCTGAGTACAGGGACTCGAGCGCCGCCATCACCTCGCCGAGGCTGCGGGCCAGCGGGAACGATTCGCAGTCGATGTCGGCCAGTCCGTCTTCGGTGGGAACAAAGATGGGCTTCTCGGCCATCGCGCCGAAGGTGCTCTTGCCGATGCCGTGCGTGCCGTACAGCATCACGCGGCGGGGGCGGGCCTTGCGGCCCTTGCTGATCTGGTTCATGAGGGTGTGGGGGGTTGCGGTTGTGGGCATGGAATCTCCGTGATTGCAGAAAGTGGGATCGATGTCTTCAGGCCAGATGTCGCGGGTGAACGCGCCTTGGCCGAGGCGGACGAGCGGAAGTGGAGTGATCACGCGGCGGCGGCCGTGGGCTCGGCTGAGGACGCCTTCACGCGCCGGACGGTAAAGGCGTCCTCGCCGAACTCGCGGAGCATCAGCGAGGTGAACATGCGGACGACCGCCGCGCCCACCGGCGTTGTACCGTCGACGCTCAGGCTTCGACCCGCCTGGTCAGCCGCGAAGCTGACGTCCATTCGGACGATGGCATTGCCGAAGAGCCCCTCGGCGGCGATCATCGCTAGGTGCAGCGTTGCTTCCGCGTCGGTGAGAGCGATGTCCTTGTCGAAGGTGAAGCGGTACACGCCGGTGGTCATGGTGAACTCCTCGCTGCACATTGGGGTGCTGTTTCCCGGCTACATACGCCATCCGCAGGGCTGCTGTCCGCTTTGGTCACATTGGCTTGAAGCCCGCGGCGGCAAATCGCACACGAAGCTCGGCGATGCGATTGCGCAGCTGGCGGCGGGAGATGCCCAGGCCGCGAGCCGTCGACACTGCGGAGTCTTCCTGGAGCGCACGGCACAAGTCGGCGAGATCGGGGGGCAGCGCCGCCACGATTTCGCGGATCGAGTCATTGAGATGGAACTCATCGATGGGGGAGCGGACCTCACGCCCAAGGCGGCGAGCCGCATCGGCCTCCCCGACCGCTGCCGAGCCGGTGACCGGATCCGTGGTCTGGCTCTCCCGGAGCCTCTCGATGGAGGCCATGCCGTGGTCGCCGGAGCGCTTCTCACGCTGGCGAGCCCGAAGCAGGGTGATCGCGGCTGAGTCCAGAACGCGGGATACGAACGTGCGAAGCTGGGCCCGCTCGGGATCGAACTGGCCGAGCCGCTTGGCGAGGATGAGCGTCAGGTCCCGCAGAACGTCGTCGCGTTCGACGCCCCGGAAGGCCGGGGACTTCATCAGGCTGCGGGCCTTGATCAGGATGAGTGTGCGGATGTATTGGTCGTTCAGTGATGCGCCGTTGGTCACGGGTGACCTCCGGGGCCGGAGCCATCACCCGTCCGTGCCAATCTCGCGTCGCGGCGCACGCCGCAGACATTCACGAGCTTGTAGCGACCGGCGGGTTATGGCCCTCGTGGCCCTCGGACCCACCGGCCGGTGTCGCGGTTCTGAACGCCCCGCGACGCACACCATCGATGTCGAACAACGCGCAGAGGCCTGTTTTCACGGCACCTGCACGATTTTCAGAATCTCCCACCTTTGTCGCGTCGGTGCGACGCGACAGTCCGAACCACCGAGTTGCTGTTGACTCCGTTGATGACGGCAGAGGGGCCGCCGGCGCGGTCCACGGCTCGCTTGACCTTGTCCTTGGTGATCTTGGTCTTCAGGCGCGCTGAGAGCACCTTCGCCGCCTCGCGGTACGAGTGGCATGCCTGGTACGCGCCGACCAGTACCTCGTCCTGCTGGTGTGATGCTGCCGCAGCCTGGGCCTGCCGGCGCAATACGCGTTTCTTGCCGGCTGGGTCCAGGGGCACGAGTTCCACCTGCGCCTGAAGCTCGTCGGCCTTCTGAACCAGGTCGTGAAGCAGGACGACATCAGCCTGCAGCCCTGTCGCATCCTGCGACATCACCCGCGACAGTGCGACACACGCCGGTGGCCGGCCTGGCCAGACGTGGGATGGGGGTTCCTGGCCGCTGATCAGCACAATGGGCCGACCTGCCTGACCCGCGTGGGCTGCGATGCGGGCGGCATCCTCGGCACCGAGCCCCCGGGCCAGCAACACCTCACGGGAAGTCTGCTGCCATCGGGTTGTGCCGAGCCGCCACACACGTCCAGACTCGATCGGAGTGGGGCGTCCCTGAAGACCAAGCGCCGCCGCGATGAGCGACGCGACGGCGTCACCGTCGATCGTCCATTGCCGCAGGGCTTCAGAATCAACCTCGACCGTGACCGACTCCGGGCACGCAATGAAGAACCGAGGCGGGTCGGCGTCGGGAACCTCGAGCACATCCTCGACATGCCCCGAAGGGCAGCACGAACAGCCCACGCGCGAGGCGGACGTCGTGGCACAGAGCACCCCACGCTCCTGGAGCCACTGGGCTTGCCCATCCGGCCATGATGCCACCTCACGGGCGGAAAACAGAGGCTCGCTGCTGTCGAAACACGCCCACAGGCGGGAGAGGAGATCACCCATGGGTCACCTCCCACAGCCGCAGGCACCGCTCGCCGATCGCGCGCAGCTCGTCCGGCTTGCTCTTGAGGTCGCAGGAGTTGGGGCAGCTGACGCTAAACCTCAGCGGGCGGGGGCGCGCGTCCGCTGAGAAACGCAACTCGAACGACATCTGCTTCACCCGCAGGCGGTCGGGCGTCAATCGCTGCGTGTTCAAGTACTCGGCAATGGCCTGATCGATCCGGTGAATGCCTCGCTCCGGATTGAGCCCGAGCTCGATGTACTCGCCGGGGCGATCAATCGGCTCCAACCGCACGCGGGTGATCGTGACGGCGACGATGCGGTCCTTGGGATCGGTGGGGAGCTTCCGATCCGGCTTGAGTAGATGGTCGAGCGCGTACGCGGGGCGCTTCGGGTCCGCGGGTCCGATGTCCACTCCCAGCACGGCCTTGCAGAACCTCTGCTGGAGGGGCTCGTACACCTTCTTCCCGCCCTTGGCGTACACATCGAGCGTTCCATCGCTGGGGTTGAACACGAAGACGTTGTCGAACACGCGCCGCTCTTTGCTCCGCACGAGATGTCCGGTGTCGTCGAAGACCACCGGGTCATCGGGGTAGTCATCTAGATAGGCAAAGAAGTACTCGCTGCCGCCGATCCTCGTGTAGTGCTCGATCTCACAGATCTTGCCGCGCAGCTGGCGATCCCAGTAGAACTCCGCCAGCGCCGCCTTCAGCGCCGCCTTGTGGGAATCATCCACCGCGATCGCCTCCTTCGGCAGGCTGTTCCGCGTGATCCAGTAGCGGCCCGTGGAGAGGGCCTCCGCCCGTGCGAAGTAGGCAGCGACGACGAACGCCATCTTGACGTTGAGGTACGTCCACATCGCGCGGTCGGCCTGGCCGACAATCGCGTCGAACTCGGCGAGGCGATCGGGCGCAATGCGCTGGATCTCCTCAACCAGCACCTTCACGCCGCGCTCGTCCGCCAGTTCGTTGATGTCCTGGAGCACGAGCTGGACGAGCCGTCGCTTGTCGTCGGGCATCTTCTGCCACGCGGCGAAGATGGGCTCGACCTGCGTCTCGCCCAGGTCGTCCCAAGGGATGCCCTCGACCACGCCGGCGCGCTCGAAGCACACGCGGGTGAGCGAGTTGGAGATCTTGCGGAGGATGCGACGCGGATCAAAGTCTTTGGCCATTTCAGGGCCTCCAAATGTCCATGTCCCGTGAACAGTAAACGCACTGCGCACAAGAACACTGGGGGTTCAACCAAACAGGGATCGATCACGAGTGAGGAGCCCAAGCGCCTCCAAGCGGTAACTCATGGCCTCGGCAGACACATGGAAGTGCTCAGCGAATGGTTTCGCGAAGCGTTGCATCGCAGCGTCCTGCTGTGCCTTCACACTTCCGGAGGACGTTGGCGCGTCAAGGTCAAGCACACACACCACGTCATCGGCGCGCCGCCACTTGATCCACGCACGGCGAACGAGGTCACGCGGCATGAGCAGGTACGCCGCGAACATGTTCGCCTGTACCTCTTCACGTGCTTGGTCGGTCGAGCGGCACACGAACGCGGGCGCATCCGGTGCGGATGTCAGAGACATCTGTGTCTCGTCGCGGAGAAAGATCTTTCGGTGAAGCTGCCAGTGGCCGATCTCATGGGCGAGCGTGAACCGGTAGCGTCCGAGCATGCGTGGCTGCTCGACGGGATCAAGGCTCCGGTCGACTCGGATGATCTGGTCCTTGAACCAGATCGCACCCAGCACATCGCTGTGACCGAATCGCTTCTGCAGGTCATCTAGTTCATACCGCAGGTTGAGCTGCAGCTCGATCATCTCATCGACGGGAACCGGGGGTTCAGAGACCTCGCCGTGGTCCTTCTGCCACAGCGCAAAGAGCGTCTCGGCTTCGGCCTCGATGTTCTCATCGCGCAACCACGGCACACGTTCGGTCTTGGCAGGCGGTCGCCCCATCATTGCTCCTCTTTCTGCATCCTTTTGGCCTGCGCCGACAGCGCCTTCAACTGGTCTGCCGTCAAACCCTTTGCCGCCCGCAACAACTGAGGCATCTCTTCCGGCTCGCTCTGGATGATTCCGCGAAGATCCTCCGGCATCCGGCCGGCCAATGACATCAGCTCATCTGGGTTCTCTCCGAGGACCTCCGCCATCCGACGCACCCGCTCGGCGGTCGGAGGGCTCTCCACCTTTCCCTGCTCGACGAGCGAGAGATAGGTTGGGCTCACGTCGATGAGCTCCGCGAACTTCCGCAGGCTGTGACCCTTCGCGAGCCGCTTCTCGCGGATGAGCTCGCCAAAGGCTGGTTGTTTCTTGCTCATGTCTGTCGTCCGTTCACAAATCACTCCTCAGGCCGCGATCGGCCATTCCGCGTACAACGCCTCCGCCTGTGCCATCAGCACGGGCATCAGCCCATCAAAGTCCTCTGCCTTCACGCCCTGTTTCGTCAGAACACGCCGCACCGCGGCTCTCACCGCGGCCTTCACGTCCTCCCGATGCGGCTCGGTCCAATCCACCTTCAGGTTTCGCTTGATGCTCTGCACAACGTCGTGGATCAGGCCCTTCAGGAAGTCCACGCCGTAAACGTTCTCGTAGTTGATGGCGACGGCGTCATAGAAGGCAAGCTCATCCTCCGCCAAGCCCAACTGCCCGGCCCGCTGATCCGATGCCTCCATGTCCTTCTTGATCTCGATCATGGCGCGGATCACGGCCGCCGCGTCGATAAGCCGGTTGTGGTACTTCTGGAGCGTCGCTTCGAGTAGTTCACGGAACGTCTTCGCCTTGGCCAAGTTCTTCTTGGCCCGCATGTGGATCTCGTCGGCGAGCAGTTTCTCGAGCAACTTGAGCCGAAGGTCCGGCAGCGGCCGATCCTTAAACGTCTGAAGGAAGTTGTCGTCGAGGATCGAGATGTCGGCCCGCGTGATCCCCGCGGCCTTGAAGATGTCAACGACGCCCTCGCTCTCGACGGTGTCATCCACCAGGTCCCGCACCGCCTTCTCGATGTCTCTGGTAGGTCCACGCCCGCGGATCGTCTTGAGGAGTTGCTTACGCACCCGCTGACAGAAGATCACCTCGTCGGCGCTGGCGCGGCAGTCATCCAGGTGTTTGACGAGAAGGAATGCGCTCGTCAGCCGCAGCTCGGCGTCCAAGAAGTGGTCCCGCAGGTCGTCGTCGCTGGTCAGATGCCCATAAACCGCCGCGTAGCGGTCCTCCAGCGCGATCGGCGAGAGCCGCCGCCAGTCGCCGTAATTCACGCCTTCGGGGAGGAACGACCGCACCTCGGCCAGCGCCGCCACGAACAGCGGCCGGGCGTCTTCATCCAGCCCGCCCGCGGGCTTCCCGTGATCTTCTCCACCCGCTGAGTACTTCGCGGTCGCTGCCCGCAGCTCATCGCCAATGCCGATGTAGTCCACGATCAGCCCGTGCGGCTTGTCGCTGAACACACGGTTCACGCGCGAGATTGCCTGGATCATCGTGTGGCCCTTCATGGGCTTGTCCACGTACAGCGTGTGCAGGCAAGGGATGTCCGTGCCCGTCAACCACATATCGCAGACGATCACCATCGACAGCGGATCGTCGGCGTCGATCATCCGTTTCTTGATCGCCTCGCGCTGCTGCTTGGTCGTCAGGTGTCCGGCCTTGCTCCACGCCTCGGGATCCTTGCCCAGGTCGCCGGTCATCACCACTTTGATCTCGGGGCACCCCGGCAGCGCCTTGAGCGCATCGTACAGCCGCACGCAGTTCTCGCGGATCATGCAGACGACCATCGCCTTGCCCTTGAGCGTGGCCGTCCGGTCCTTGAAGTGTGCGAGCAGGTCGGCCGCGAGTAGTTCTATCCGCTCCTTTGCGCCCGCCGCCTTGGCCAGCGCGGCCCATTGGCCCTTCTTTCTCTCCAACTCGTCAATCGGCGCATCGTCGACAATCTCCGCCAGTGCCCCATCCACATCCGTCTTGTTCAGATGAAGCTTGATCTGCCGTGGCTCGTAGAAGATCGGCACCGTCGCCTTGTCATCCTGGCTCTGGCGGATGTCGTAGACGTGGACCAGGTCACCGAAGACCTCGACGGTGTCGGCCCCGCTGAAGGAGACGGGCGTGCCGGTGAACCCCAGCCGCCGCGCGTTGGGCAGCGCCGCCCCGAGCCAGCGTGCAAAGCCTTTGGTGAACCCGTATTGGCTCCGGTGCGCCTCATCGGCGATCACGATCACATTGTCTCGCGTCGAGAGCACCGGATGCTCGGCCTCGCCCTCGCGCAGCGCGAACTTCTCGATCGTGGTGAAGATCACCTCGCCGCCCTGCGTCTGGAGCAGGCCGCGCAGATCTTCGACGCTCTTGGCGTGCTTGACATCGCCCACCAGCGACCGCGCCGCGACGAACTGGTCGTGCAGTTGCTGGTCGAGGTCCGTCCGATCGACCTGAATCACGAAGGTCGGGTTGTTCAGCACGGCTTCCCGCCGCAGCATCCCCACCAGGAAGCACATCGACAAACTCTTCCCCGAACCGGTGGTGTGCCAAATGACACCCAGCCTTTTGTCCGCTGTTCCCGCCTTTACCGATTCCAGGATCTTCCTCGCCCCGATCCGCACCGCGAAGAACTGGTGGTACTTCCCGCCTTTCTTGATAATCTTGCCCCCAGCGGCTCCGATCGTCTCGAACACGATGAAGTCGCGGATGTACGCCAGCAGCCGGTCCTTGGGCAGCAGCCCCTCGACCAGCGTCTTCATGCTCCCGGTGGTGCCGCGCTCGACGCTCGTGCCATCAATGCTCTTCCACGGCGCGTACCACTCTTCGTTCGCGGTCCACATGCCGTGCAGCGTGGTCACGCCGTCAGAGGCGATGCACAGCGCGTTGTGGTCAAAGAGTTGCGGGATCTCGTGGCGGTAGTGGCCGATCTGGTTGATCGCATCCGCCACTGTGGGCTGGTCGTCGTACGGGTTCTTGAGCTCGAACAGGACCAGCGGCAGCCCGTTCACGTACACGATGACATCCGGCCGGCGATCATTCCCCCCCACGCCCGTCCCGGCTCCGCCGGATTCTCGAACCCCGCGCACGGGCAACTGGTTCACGACCACGAACTCGTTCTCTTCCGGCCTCTCCCAGTCGATGGCGTAGATGTGCGCGATCCGCTTCGATGGCGGCGTGCCCGGCGCGGTGCCGTGGGGGACCGGTTCGTCAACAGGAATCTCCACGCCACCACGCAACATCGCGTGCAGCGCGGCGTTGCGGCGGAGCGTGTCCACCCCCTCGGGCCGGGCGAACTTGGCAATGGCCAACTGGATGGCCGCCTCCGGCAGCCCGTCTTGTCGGGTGACTGTCCGCCCGTACCGTCGCGTCAAGAACGCGCGCAGATGGTCCTTGAGCACCACCTCGGCCTCATCGCCGCCCCGCATCGCCAGCAGTTCCGACCCGTGGACATGGGCGTAGCCCAGGGCCTTGAGCCGCTCGATGGTGGTGTACTCGAACTCAGACTCGGAGCCGTGCCAGCCCATGCGTCAGGCCCTCCCTTTCGCGCCCGCGTGAACCGTCCCCGCGCCCGGGCGAGCGGCCCGGCTGGGTGGTGTGGATGTCCCGGTGGATCGGAGCCGCACCTCGCCCGACAGGAGGACGGGCAGGATCGCATCACGGGTCGCGGCGAGTGAGCGGGCCTCCCTCTCGTTCGTGGCGATTTGCTCGTCCCACGGTCGAGCGATCCGCTCGAACGCCGCGACGATCTCGGGCGGCGGAACCAGAACCTGCATCTTGTCGAAGTCCGCCTTGCCGATGCACCCGAAGAGCGTGCCGTCGCCGTTGAACACATCGAACGCGTCCCGCAAGGCTCCCATCATGGCGTAGGTGTAGGAGGTCGCGCCGCTCTTGTGCCGGACTGCGGCCACGCCGCGCCCGGCTGCGCACCGCTCGTCTGCCATGTTGATGTCGCCGACCGGGGCGCGCACGCTTACCAACGTGTCGCCCGCCTCAGCGAACCGCGTCGGCGCGGTGCAATGCACGCGGCGCGTCGGGAATCGGAACCCGAAGTCGGTGCGGCCCTGATAGAACGGCACGCCCAGCCCGTCCTCGTTGTACGTCGATCCGGGCGGCGACTGCCCCATCGTGAGGTTGAACTCTTCGCCCACCGTCCCCACCCTCCACCCCTCGGGGATGGGGCCGAGGGGGGAATCGGTGAGGCGTGTGGGCCAGGGGGCGTGGGGGGGGGGGGGGGCCGCGGGGGCCGAGCGGGGGGCGGGGGAGGCGGGGCCGCCGCGGCGGGCAGGGGGTACAGGTGGTGGTGAAGGTGGACGCGAAGGTGGGCCTGGGGCGGGCCGCAGCACGGGGTCAAAGTCCACGAACCACGACCGGAACATCCCGCGCGCCAGGTCCTCCAGCGTCCGGTTCATCCGCCGATTCAACTCGATCTTGTCATCCAGCCCCCCCAGCACCCGCGCGATGGCGCGTTGCTCGGCGGGGGGCGGCAGCGTGATATGCAGGCGTCGTTGGTCGGTGAGGCTGAGGTACGGGGCCATGTCCGTCGAGAGTTTCATCCCGTCCAACTGCTCGGTGAACTCGGCCCCGTTCGACCACGCGCGCAAGAAGCCCGGCACGATCTCGCCGTGGTCCTTCGAGCGCCAATAGGAGAGATGCGGCGAGTACACGAAGGGCGGGAGGTCCGGCGTGATGAACGCCGTGCGCCCCGTGCTGTTTCCCTTCGTCGTAATCACGACATCGCCGGGCTTGCTCATCTTGGACGCGACCACATCCGCGAGGTGCGCGTGGAACCTCTCGACCCCATCGAACGAGATGTGCGTGTCGGAGACGTGCCCGGCCCGCAGGAACAGCGGCCCCGTGCCGCCGAGTTCGTTGTTCTTCGCGCGGTATCCGTCGCCGATCTCGATGAGACCCGCGTCGATCAACGCCTGAAACGTCGTCTCCTTCATCGCGGAGCGAGATTCACCCACGCCGCACCCCCGATCCGCCCGCGTGCAGGTCCGCTAATGCCAGAGGGGCGTGCCGCCCCTCCGGCACCTCCCCGGCTAAGAAGAGACGATCACCCGCGCGGCACGGCGCGCTGATGCCAGAGGGGCGGGCCGCTGGGGGGGCCTCCGGCACCTCCCCGGCTCGGAACAGAAGATCACCCGCGCGGGCGCTCCTCCCGTCTTCGACCCCGGAGGGGTCAAGGGCTGTAGCCACGGGTGGAGCGACGGTGCTTTGACCGTCGCGCAACCCGTGGAAAGCGTCGTGTGTGTGGGGGCCGCCCCGGCAGGGGCGGAGGAAGCATCCGTTCACATGATCGCGCCCGTCCCGCGCGGGCGAAGATCCCTCTGCCCCGCCGGGGCAGGCGCGATGCACGCCGTCCCTTCCCACGGGTTCCGCATCGCTGCGCGATGCTCCACCCGTGGCTACACCCCGTCGTCCCTTCGGGACGAAGACCGCGCGGGCCAGTGCGCGGACGCCGGGCCTCCGGCGCGCCGCCATTCCGCCCCGGCGCGCCGCGCCGGGACCCTCCGGCTCATTCGGACGACCGTCCGACTCATCCGGACGACGCGACAACTGACTCGGACGACGCGACGACTCACCCGGAAGACCCGCCAAGCGGCCTGTCAGGCCCGCCGACTGACTCGGCGGCTCCGCCGGGTGGTCCGGACGACGCGACAACTCATCCGTCGCGTCCGCCAAGTGACCCGTCGCGTGGCGGGCACGGTGCCCGCGAGGCAGAATCTGCGCGGCGGGGGCCAGCCGCAGGTATCCGGAGTTACCGGATAACTGCCCGGGACCCTGCGCGAACCATCCGGAAATACCGGATAGTTCGATTCCGGCCCGCGCGAACTGTTCGGAAATACCGAAGAGTTCACCGGAGGCCCAACTGTCAAGCATTGGTTGACGGTTCATTTGGCCGTGGCTCCCATCGCGCTTGCCACCTCGGCCAGCGAGGTCCGGATCTGCTTCTCCAGCGCGGCCGACTGCGTGAACTGCTCATCCAGCGTCGCGCAGAGGTGCGGGAAGCGGTCCTCGAACGGCTCATCCGGATCATCGCTCTCGGCCGCGCCGACGTAGCGCCCCGGTGTAAGCGCGTAGTTGTGCTCACGGATCTCGTCGAGCGTCGCGGCCTTGCAGAAGCCCGCGACCTCGGCGGGAGTGCCCTTTCGCTTGAACTCGCGGTAGACGGCGGCGATCTTCTCGACCTCCTCCGCCGACAGTTGCTTCTGCTTGCGCGAGCCGGGGATGAGCACGCCGAGTTTGCGGCCGTCGATGAAGAGGATCTCGTTCTTCCGCGCGCGGAAGCCCAGGCCCCCGCCCCGGTTCTTCGACAGGAACCAGAGGCAGCACGGGATCTGCGTGTTGGCGAAGAGTTGGCCCGTGAGCTGCACGATGCAGTCCACGAACCCGAGGTCAACCAGCGCCTTGCGGACTTCGAGCCGGTGCAGCTCGCTGTTGGAGAGTTCGCCCGTGGCCATGACGAATCCAGCGGAGCCGCCCGCGTACTTCTTTCCATCCGGTTCACGGAGGTGATGCAGGAAGTGCATCATCCACATGGTGTTGGCGTTGCGCGGCGAGAGAGGCATGGGCTGGCCCTGGCCGTTCGCGCCCGCACGCTTGGCGAAGTCCAGCCGTGGGTCCTTGCTCGTGATGCGGTGAGCGCCCCAGCCGTCCTCGCCCTTCGCGCCGTCGTTGAAGGGGGGATTGGCGATGACGTAGTCGGCCTTCGTGTCGGCGTGCAGATCATTGAAGTACGAACTGCCGAGTTGGATGTTGCCGTCGATGCCGTGGATGAAGAGGTTCATCCGGCACAGCCGGTACGTGAAGTCCTTGCTCTCCTGGCCGATGAACGACAGGCGACCCGAGTGCTTCGTGAACACGTCCGACTGCACGAACATGCCGCCAGCGCCACAGCAGGGGTCGTACACGACGCCGTCGGTGGGCTCCAGCATGGCGACGAGCGTGCGGACGATGGAGACGGGCGTGAAGTACTCGCCGCCGCGCTTGCCCTCGCTGTTGGCGAACTCGCCGATGAAGTACTCGTAGACGCGACCGACCAGATCCTCGCCGCCGTGGTCCTGCTTGAAGATGTCCTTCGAGAACAGATTGATGAGCCCGGTGACCCCTTCGCGGTCAAGGTTCGAGCCGGCGTAGATGCGGGGCAGCAGGCCGCGGAGCTTGTCGGGGTAGGTCTTCTCCAGGAGTTCGAGTGCGTCGTCGAGGATGCTCTTGATCGTGTCCGCCTGGGCGTGCTGGAGGATGTACGACCAGCGCGACTTCTCGGGGACGATGAAAGCACCCGCAGCGCGGTACTCGTCCGCGTCGGCCAGGATGCGGGCGCGGGCCTTCGCGTCCTTGGTGAAGTAATCGCTCTTCGGGTCCGCGAGCAACCCCTCGAGTTCCTCGCGGCGGCGCTCATAGCGGAGCGAGAGGAACCGGAGAAAGATGATGGGCAAGACGTACCGCTTATAGTCGGCGGGCTCAATCGAGCCGCGCAGGTTGACGGCGGCCTGCCACAGCTCCTTCATGAGCTGTGCCGTCCCGTTCTGCGGGGCTTCGTCCTTCGGCTTCTTCGCGGTCCGCTTGGCCATTTTGTACTCCGTCCATGTTCAGTGAACGTGGACAGGGTATCATAACCAGCGGGTCAAGGCCAGCGGATCAGGGTAGATCCGACAGCCCGCGTCAAAATGGAGTAGACGCTATGTCGAAGTCCAAGGGATTCAAGATCGGTCGGGACAACGAGACGGGCCGCCTGAAGTCTGTCGATCAGGCCAAGGCCAACCCCCGAGGGTCGTCAGTCGAGGTCATGCCCAAGAAGGGGAACGGCGACACGGGGCGCTACGACAACAAGAAGAAGTAGTTGTCAGCGGCGCGGCAGCGATCCCCACCGCCGCCGTTGCTCCATCCAGTCCATCACGCAGGCCACGTCGCGCAGCATGTGCTCGTGGATGGGATCGCGCCCACTCATCACCACCGGCAGGAACAGGATCTCCTCCTGAATATCCGGCGCGAGGTGGCAGAGATTCATCAGCTGCGTGATCCGAGGCTGGGTGACGTGCGTCAGCCGGGCAATCTCGGAGATGTTGGCGACCTTGCCGGCGCGGATCATCTCGTCGAAGTGGATGGCCAGCGCCATCAGGCGGGAGATCCGCGGCACGCGGCCGGGGTCCACGGCCACGCGCGCGGCGGGCTTCGTGTCGATCGTCTTGCGCCCGTGTGCGGCGCGGTTGAAGAAGACCTTCGTCTTGACGGTGATCATGCCTGGGCCTCCGGTCCTTCCACGGCCCCGCCCGCGAGCGCCTTCACGCCCGACGGGTAGAACGACACCTCGATGCTGCTGTCGAGGGCGTCGAAGACGACCTTGTTGATCAGCAACTGGAGCATCCGGACCTGTTCTCGGGGCGCGAGCGCGGTCCATACGTTGTCGAAGTCGGCAAACGCCGCGTGGAGGTCTTCGGCTGAGAGCACTTCCGCTCGGTGGCGTTCTACGGCGGCCCCAATCTCGCTGGCCCGCCGCTCCGCCTCGCGGATCTGGTCGTTGAGGTCGGTGATGCGGCCCGCGGACGCGGAGGACGCTGGCTCGGTGGTTGCCAGGCGGCGGATCTCGGCGTGATTGCGCCCCAGACCACGGTTGACGATGCGCAGCTCGGCGTCCAACTGCTCGATGGCCGCGTCTGCTTGAGCCCGCGATGCCGAGAGCGTCTCCTCCAGAACGCTCTGGTCCTGGCCGACGCACCGGATCTGTTCGACGACCGCCTTCTCGATCTCAAGGGCGGGCAGCGAACCACTCTGGCAACGAGCGCGGCCCTTCTTGATGGCGTTGCAGCAGACGTAGTACCGATACGCCTTGTTCCCACGCCGGGTAAAGGTGTGGACCATCGCGCTGCCGCACCCCTTGCAGTACAGCAGTTTGCGCAGGAGCGCCCCGAACTGGTTCCGCAGTTCGTTGCCGCGGGTCCGTGAGTTCTTCTGCATCAGCACGTGAGCACGCCGGAACGTCTCCTCCTCAACTATGGCCTCGTGCTGCCCCTGGTACGTCTCGCCCTTGTGGACTACCTTGCCCATGTAGATCGGATTCGTCAGCGTGCAGTACACCGAGTGCCGGTCCCATTCCACGCCTCCGCGAACCACCCCCGCCTTCGTTCGCCACGATTTGGTCTTCCAGCCGCGTTTGCAGAGATCTTCACCGACCGACAGCAACGACCCGAGTTCGAGGTACCGCTCAAAGATGTGGCGAACCCGCGACGCCTCAGCCGGGTTGACGACGAGGCGTGGGCTTCCGTTCGAGCGGTCGACGTCGTACCCGAACGGCGGCGGACCGCCGCCCCATTTGCCCCGCTTCTTCGCCGCCGCGATCTTGTCCCGGATGCGCTCGCCGATGATCTCACGCTCGAACTGGGCGAACGACAGGAGGATGTTGAGCGTGAGCCGGCCCATCGAATGGGTCGTGTTGAAGTGCTGGGTAACCGAGACGAACGAAACCTTGTGGCGATCAAAGACCTCCATGAGGCGTGCGAAGTCCATCAGCGACCGGGACAGACGGTCCACCTTGTAGACCACCACGCAGTCGATTTTGCCCGCCTCGATGTCGGCCATCAGGCTCTTGAGGCCGGGCCGATCGACGTTGCCGCCGGAGAATCCGCCGTCGTCGTATCGATCAGGAAGCGCTGACCATCCCTCGTTCCGCTGGCTGGCGACGTACGCCTCCGCCGCCTCACGCTGGGCGTCGAGGGAGTTGAACTCCTGCTTGAGCCCCTCCTCGCTCGACTTTCGGGTGTAGATCGCGCAGCGACATTGCGGAGGCGGAGTGGCGGCGTGCTTTCCGTTCTGGGTGCCTCTGCTCATCGACGGCCCTCCAGGTTGAAGAACCGGAATCCGTTGACGTGCGATCCGGTGACCGCTTTGGCGATCGCCGACAGGGAGCGGTAGCGCTCACCCTCGAACTCGAACCCGTCCGCCAGCACCACGACCCGCACCATCCGGCCCCGGTAGTCCCGGACGATCGCCGCTCCCGCGGGTGGTAGCCGTGGGTCCGCCGTGGCGGCGAGGGCGACCTTCTTGGCGTCCTTGGGGGCCTCCCCGAGCGTCGCCCACTTGGGCGGCGTACGCCGCACGTCGGTCGGGTTGGCGAGTTGGGCCGCTCGGACACGGGCGCGTTCGGACAAGCCGCCTTCGGCGTTGGCTTGGATGCGCCACGCGATGCGGCGGACGAGGTAAATGCGGTGGCGGCTCTGAATCCGCTCGCCGAAGAGCTCGACGTAGCGATCGTGCAGTTCGCCGATCGTCATCTCTTCCAGCGCCGCGAGGTCCTTCGAAACTGTTGTCGTCATGGGCAAGTCTCCAGATGCCCGCACCGCTAACGCGCGGTACGGTCAGACACACTGAGGCCGGCTTCCTCGCCCAGTTCAAGTTCGATGTCCGCTTCTTCTTGATGCTGCGGTGTCGGGGCGTGTGTGGCAGCTGCCGCCGATCCCACGCCGAGGCCCGTCGCCTTGGCACGCCGGTGCCAGCGCATCGCGCCCGTCGCCAGTAAGTCGATCACCTCGCGGCGGCGCTGGTCGGCGGAAAGATTGGCGTCATCGTTATTGGCAACCATCGGCGGTGCTCCCGGCTCGTCGTCGGACGATTGAGGTGGCGTGGGGGCGAGAAGGCAAGGCATGTCTTCTCCCCGGCTACATACGCCACGCGGAGGCGGGCTGTCCGCACTGGGCATGTGAGGGATCGATCTGATTCGAGTTGCGCGGTGGGATCGCCACCACCTTCGCTGCCGCGTTCACGCGAAGCTCGTCGATGCGTTGGCATCACACGGATCGAGTTTGCGTTCGAGATCGCCGTCGCCGCTGCCGGGCCCGCCACGTGTTGCCGACCCACGAGATTTCGAGTCACGGCTATAACGGCGTGCCGGGTGAGACGCAGAGACTCTGAGACTTTTTCGGTTCCGGCGCGTCCCGGCAGGCCAGATGCCGCGCCCCGTGAGTCTCACGGCACAAGTCGGTGAGACTTCCCGCGGTGGGGCATGTCGAGAGACTCGGCAAAACGCGGCCCGGAAACGCAAACGCCCCGGCCTTGCGGTCGGGGCGTTCACTTCTAACGGGTGGGTCGCCCAGTTTCTGGACGACCCGGGTAATAGCGGGGACTGGATTTGAACCAGTGACCTCCGGGTTATGAGCCCGACGAGCTACCAGGCTGCTCTACCCCGCAAACTGGACTTCAGTATAGCCGCCAGACGGCGAAGTTCAAGCCATAGACCTGACGCCGCTCCGGCACCCGGCCGGCAGATCGACCCGTGGAGCGCGTTTGGCCTCATGGCGGCTCTGGCGCCGGCGCGGTCCAGCGCCGCGTCACACCTCATCCGCCCCGACCGCCAATAGCGTCGCTTCGCCGGAGAGCCCGGGGCCGAAGGCCAGCAGCGCGATCGGACGGCGGTCATCTCGGCGTGCTCGGTGCCGGTTCGCGATGAAGAGGACAGTGGGGGATGACATGTTTCCATGATCGCGCAGCACCGCTCGGCTCTCTCGCACGTGCGCGTCATCGAGACCGAGCGATTGTGCCACGGCATCGAGCACGCGCGGGCCTCCCGGATGGATCGCCCAGCGAACATCATCCGCGCCCGCCGCGTTGCCGAGGTGCGATCGCAGCCATGGCCAGATCCACGCCTCGAGGCTCCGTTCCAGCAGCGCGGGCACGCTGCGATCGAGTGACATCGAGAAGCCATGATCACCGATGTGCCACCCCATCGCCGCCTCGCTCCCGGCAAAGAGCATCGACGAGGAGCCGACGATCCGCAGAGCATTCCTCGGCGTGGCTGCCCCGATGACCGCCGCCGCGCAGCCGTCGGCGAACAGCGCGTTGGAGACATGCTGATCCACGCGCGATGTCCGCTGGAGATGCAGCGAGCAGAGTTCGGTACATACCACCAGCACGCGCCGCTCACGGCCACCGCTGCTCATCCCGCTCGCCACCAGATCCGCGGCGGTGCGCAGCGCGACGATCGCGCCGTGGCAGCCCATGAAGCCGATGTTCACTCGCCGCACATCCGCCGCCATCGGCAGGCCGGTCATCAACGACACATCAACCCCCGGCGAACTCAATCCTGTGCAACTGACCGTCAACAGGTCCGTGATCTGCCCCGGGAGCACACCCGCATCGGCCAGCGCGCGTCGCGCGGCCTCGAGCGCCAGGCCTGTCGCGTGCTGATCGAAGACTCTCATCCGATCGGCCGTTGTCGGCCAATGTTCGCCCGTCGAACTCGGAAACACCGACTGATCCGGGCCGTGTCCATCGCCGGTCTCGCTGCGCAGCAAGACGCTGCCCCTGCGGTCCACGCCCGCCCGCGAGTAGAGCCCTGCGACAAGCGCCGCTTGCGAAGGGTCTTCGAGCGTCGCCGCGAGCGCGAGCGCCGTGGTCTGCGGCTGCCGCGCCGAGTATGTCGGCGTCGCCAACCCCATGCCGAGAATCGCCGCGGCGGGTGCGATCATGGCTTCACCTCGCCCATTCGCTCGCCATGACTCACTGCTGCCATCGCGGCCCCCGGCTCCGGCTCCGCCACGAGGCTCGCAGGCGCGAGCCGAGAATCGAGCGGCCCTCTGCAGGCTGTGTCGCGGCCGGTGATGCGGGTGCTCAGCTGCGCCAGGGCTCGCCGCAGTGCTCGGCAGCGCGTCGCCGCGGTCGCGACTCCGCGCAGCAATCCCGGAGTGCGCAGCAGAACACGGATCGTCCTGCAAGTCGTTTGCATCGGCCCGATACTGGCATCGTGCCATGATGCCCAGGCGTCGCCAACCCGATCGATCGCAGACTCCCCCTCACGCCCCGCGGCGGCGGCAAGCGAGCCCGCCTGCGCTCCCGAAAGCGCCGCCCACGTCATGCCCTCACCCGTGAAAGGTTCGACGTAACCCGCAGAGTCGCCCGCGATGATCAATCCGGGCATGCTCAGCATCCGTCTTCGTCGTGTCAGCAGGGGCGTTCCCGTGAGCCGCACGTTTTCGTCGAGCCTCACGGCCACGCGTGCCTGCTCGATGATGCGACGCAGCAGCATGATCGGCCCTCCCGCAGCACGCGCTCGCCTCGGGTCGATTGCCGCCGCGAGGTCGATCGTCCCATCGGGCATCCGCACGAATCCAACATACCCGCCAACGCCATGCACAAGCAGCACGGTCCCATCGGGCACCACCGCCGCGTCGACGTTTGATGGCGAGAGCTTTGCACCGATGCCCATGAACGATCCGCGTGCGACCGTCGGCACCAGTGCGGGGAGACCCTCGAGCGCGTGCCCGCCGAGGCCATCGGCGACGATGACGCTCCGAGCGCCGATGCACTCGCCGCCAAGCATCACGCGCCAGTATCCACGCCGTCGCTCAACGACGCTCGCCGAACACTTGTCTCGGAACGTCGCTCCGCTCCGAACCGCGGCATCGACGAGCGCTGCGTCGAGCATGCTCCGTGACAGCACCCTTCCGCCCGCGTGCGGCAGCTCAAACGTTGCTCCTCCGCGTGACGTGATCCGAACGTGTTTCAGCGATACGCCGCGAGCCGGGCCAGAGGCCAGATTCACGCCGAGCTGCTCGATCGCGGCGACCCCGCGTGCCCCGAGGCAGCAGCCGCAGACCTTCTCGCGAGGCCAGGCCGATCTGTCAACCAGCAGCACGCGGCCACGTGTGCCGAGCGTGCGAGCAGCACCGATCGCTGCGCACGCGCCGGCGACTCCCGCGCCGATGACCAGAACATCAACCTGCTCGCCGGCGCTCATGCTCGCCTCCACGTCAGCAGCAGCCGCTCGGGCCAGACCTCACGGATGATGGCGTCCTTCATGCCCGCCCGGAACGCGAACTCCGCGAGTTCCTCGCGCGTAAACGCGGCACGAACCGACTTGATGCTATCGACATGCACGACGCGAGATCTTGTCACGATGCGGCCGGCGCAGAACGCCATCGCGAGCCCCAGCCGCGATCGTGCCAGGTCCGATACCACGACGCCAACGCGAGAAACGCGGGCGAGTTCCGCGAGGACACGAACCACATCCACGGGCATGAGATGATGCAGAAACAGGGAGCACACACCGACATCCACGGCCGAGTCGTCAATCGGCAGTGGAGCGGCGAGAACGTCCGCCCGGAGCGTCCGCACCGTGTGCCCACGCGCCCTCGCGTGCCCTTGTGCGACCTCCAGAGCGGTCGGACTGATATCCGCCGCGACATCCGCTGCTCCCCTGCATGCGCATCGGCCGATGACATCGCGAACACCAAGCAGCAGGTCCCCGCCCCCGGCCGCGAGATCCAGCAGGATCGCATCCGAAGCGGGCAAGCTCCGTTCTCGCAGCAGGTCGGCGACCGCGCGGGCGACGCTCACGTGTGCCCTGCTCAGCCGGTTGAGCCGAGCGAGCCCTCGCAGCGCACGCCGATGCTCGCGCGGGTCGATCGCCGCGTCGTCCATGAGTTCCGGCGTGAGCACGCGCTGGTCCATACACATCCGGGCTGTCGCGATCGGCCGTGAGCAATGCTCGCAGAAAGCCGGTAGGCGATTCTACTCCATCGCCGTTCTTGCCGACCGCCGCGCAGATATCATGGCCCCCATGACTCCGCCCACGCCCGCCGAATCCGCCGTCCGTGCATCGAACACGACGATCAACGTGCTTCTCATCGGATCGGGCGGCCGCGAGCACGCTCTGGCCGCGGCGTTGCGTCGTAGCGATGGGCTTGGCGAGCTCTACACCGACTCACCCTCGAACCCCGGCCTCCGGGCGCTCTGCAAGCCTGCCGACTGCTGGGGTGCCACCGGCCGGTTCAACCCGAAGGACACGTTCCCGATCGAGCGTTTCTGCAAGGAGCATCGCATCGGTCTGGTGGTCATCGGTCCGGAGGATCCGCTGGCGATGGGCCTCGCCGATTCGCTGCTGGGCGTGCGCGAGATCGCACCCGGCGCGGTTCTCTCCGCCGCTGCGCGCGGTGCGCACATGGATACCGCCGCTCTCGAGCGAGCGCTTCGCGCCGGCCCACTCACCGGCGGCGGCGGTCTGGGTGGCATCGTCCCCAGCGTCTTCGGTCCGCTCAAGGCCGCGGCCATGCTCGAGGCGGACAAAGCCTTCGCAAAGCAGCTCATGCGCTCCGCCTCGATCCCCACCGCCGAGGCGAGAGTCTTCACCGATCCCAGCGCCGCGAAGGAGTACCTCCGCTCCCGCAACGACGGTCCGGTCATCAAGGCCGCGGGTCTGGCAAAGGGCAAAGGCGTCATCCTTCCGGCCAGCCTTGAGGAAGGCCTCGAGGCGATCGATCGGATCATGATCAAGCAGGAGTTCGGCGACGCGGGCCGGACCGTGCTCATCGAGGAACGCCTCAAGGGACGCGAGGTCTCCGTGCTGGCGCTCACCGATGGCCGGACCATTTTCGTGCTCGATCCCTGCCAGGATCACAAGCGACTGCTCGACGGCGCCAAGGGCCCCAACACCGGCGGCATGGGAGCGCTCTGCCCGACGCGCGCGATCGACGCCCGCTCAATGGAGCGAATCGAACGTGAAGTCCTCGTTCCCACCGTCGATGCGCTCCGTCGCGATGGCATCGAGTACCGCGGCGTGCTTTATGCAGGCATCATGCTGACCCCCGCCGGTCCCAAAGTTCTCGAATTCAACTGCCGATTCGGCGACCCCGAATGTCAGGTCCTCATGTCGCGATTCCGCGGCAACCTCCTTGCCGCTCTGCTGGCCTGCAGCGGCGGCGCGGGCGCGGGCCTCGGTGCTTCGCTGGATGAGATCGAGATCGGCATGGACTCCGGCGTGAGTGTCTGCGTCGTCCTCGCCGCGCCCGGATACCCCGATTCGCCGCGAGCCGGACTCGTGATCGACGGCGTCGAAAACGCCGCGAAGATCGAAGGCGTGCAGATCTTCCACGCCGGCACCCGCACCGATGACACCGGTCGTCTGGTCACCGCCGGCGGACGCGTGCTCAACGTCGTGGCCCGAGGCGACACGCTCGAGCAAGCCCGCGAACGTGCGTACGCCGCCGCCGACATGATCCGCTTTGAGGGCAAGCAGGTTCGCCGCGACATCGGGACCGACATCGTCGGCTGAGTGGGCGCGGGGAAGGCTACTTCTGCGGCTCGACCGGTGTCGCCGGCGCTGCGGGCGTGCCGACATTCAGCGCGGGCTGTGCGAGCAATCGCTGGAGCAGGTCGGGCAGCGAACTGACCGCGCGGAATGTGCCATCTACCTCGACCCAGATCATCGCGGGCTGACCCCGCAGGACTCGCGCCGTCTGCACAACGCCGCCGCGAGCATCGCGCAGCACAACCCTGCCCATCGGCGTCGCATCGGGCTCGGGAGTCGTGATTCGGATCGACATCGCCGGAGCTCGCGTCAGAAAGTTCAGCATCAACTGCACCTCACGCGCCCGCTCCTCGGCCTGCGCCACTCGCTGGCCATCCTCGCGGATCTCATCCCAGCCGCTGGCGGATCGCGCCAGGTTCAGCAGGTTCTTGTCGCCTTCATGTCCTGTGATCGTCAGACCGTGAATGTCGGCCTGTTCCAGCGACGCGATCATCGGGCTGATGTACGAAGTCGGCTCGGCCGCGATTCGGCTGAGCGTCTCCGCATCGATCGTCGCCGCGGGCCGCTGATCGAGCCGCGCAAAGACCGTTCGCGCCGCCGGGTCCGCCGCGCGGCCGATGAGCAACTCCAGCGTCGCGCCGTCCGCCTCACCGGCCACCCTCGCCCTCGGCGAAGCGAGCGAGCTCTCCGCCTCGGCCCGTGCCGCTGGGTCATCGATAAACGTCGCGATCCGTACGTTCGCCAGCGATGAGAGCAACGCGCTGATCGCCTCCGGGTTCGCCGGAGCCCTGACCGGTTCCGTGACGGACCACGCCGCGCCGCTGCGGCCCAGCACCACGCTCGCGCCGCTTTCCCCGATGATCCGCACGCTTGTAAGCCGGGTTGCCAGTCGCGTCCACGGCGTGCGCAGCCGCCACGCCATCGGGCCGCGTTCATCCATCTCCGCGTAAAGGTTCTCGCTAATCACCGCCAACCGCCAATCCGCCGCGCTGCCTTCGCCACCTGGCGATGAGACCAGCACGAGCGACTGGCCGCCCAGTGTCGTGGGCGATAGGTGCAGCACGCGCGCAACGCCCGAGCTCGTTCGCAGCCGCACGCTCAGCGTCCGTTCGCCGAACACGGGCACAAACGCCCCGTCACCTCGCAAAGCCCCCTCCAGAGCGGCTGCGCGCTGGCGCACGCCCTCCGAAGCGCTGCGGAGCGCTTCGTTCGTCGGCTGGGCTGATGCACGCGTCTCAAAGATTCGCCGAATCGCAACGCGGACCAGTTCCGGATCCAGTTCCGTGGCCCCGGCGCTCGCCGCGCCCGGCACGCTCGGCTCGCCGGGAAGCAGACTCCAGGAAGCCAGGTCCGCCGAGCGCACGCAGCGAGATGCACCGCTCGCATCGCCGACGACGATCTCCTCGACCTGCCCGATGTCCATGTCCACCAGTCGCTCACCGGGAAGGACGAACAGCCGCTCCACCGTGCGGCTCATCCATCTCGGCACGAGCACGACGCCCAGCGTCAGAACGCCCAGCAGAATCGCAACAAGCAGCGCACCCAGCAATGGCTTGATCGGCATGCACGAGGGTACGAGCCTCGGCGCGCGGCGGTTCGATGGCCCGGCCCGGCACGCTCGATACGGCACGCCGTCCGTCGCGTGGCCCCACGAAAGTGCCGCGACGCTCGCTCAGAGTTCCGGCGCGAACCCGCGACGCATCGTGTTCTCGCACACCGCCCGCGGCTCGACAAACTGCAGCAAGTAGTCCTTGCCGCCGGCCTTCGAGCCCACGCCCGACATGCCGAACCCGCCGAATGGCTGTCTGGCCACGAGAGCACCGGTGATGCCGCGGTTGATGTAGAGGTTTCCGACACGGAACGCCCGTCGCGCAAGCTCGATGTGCGATGGCTTGCGAGTGAACACGCCGCCCGTCAGCTTGTACGGCTGGTCGTTGGCGATCCGCAGCGCCTCAGCAAAAGTCGGCGCGTGCAGGATCGCCAGCACCGGCCCGAAGATCTCCGCCCGGGCCAGTTCGTGCGTCTCCGGCACGTTCCAGAAGATCGCCGGGCCCACGTAGTGCCGCCCCGTGGCGGCTTCCAGCCCCGCCGGAACCGGCAACTCAAACCCCGGCAGCCCCGATGTCTTCGCCCGGGAGATGAAGCCCGAGATCTTCGCCTTCGCGTCCGCGTCGATCACCGGGCCGATATCCGTCCCGGGCAGTGACGGGTCGCCGATGGTCAGCACTCGCGTCGCCTCCACCAGTCGCTGCCGCAGGTGCGTGATCGCCGGTCCGTTCGGCCCATCCGGATCGACAACGATCAATCGCGAGCACGCGGAGCACTTCTGGCCCTGGAATCCGAACGCGCTGTGACGGACGCCCAGCACCGTTTCGTCAGGGTCGCCCGAGGTGTCGACGATCACCGCGTTCTTTCCGCCCATTTCGCAGATGACCTTCTTCACCTGCGCATCGCTGCCGCCCGCCCATGCCTCGAACGCCGCGCGATCGCCGGCGAACGGTGAGCGCGGCGCGGCCGCGTGCAGAATGTCGCAGCCGACATCTCTCGAGCCCGTGAACGCGATCACCGCGACGCGATCATCGCGCACCAGCATCGCGCCCGTTGTCTCGCCCGGCGCGGGGCAGAAGTGCAGCACGTCAACTGCCTTCGGTGCGCCGCTCACGTTCGCCAGTGCACGGTTGATCGCCTCGTGCAGAATGTCCGTCATGACCCGCGCGATCCCCGGTGTCTGCTCGGCGGGCTTGACGATCACCGTGTTGCCGGTCACCAGCGCCGCCACCGTCATGCCGCAGCAGATCGCCAGCGGAAAGTTCCATGGCGAAATGACCACGCACACACCCCGCGGCTGGTAGAACTGTTCATCGAGCTCGCCGATGTACCGACCGATCCGCTCGCGCTCAAAAAGCCCGACGCTCAGCCTCGCGTAGTACTCGCAGAAGTCGATCGCCTCGCAGACGTCCGCATCGGCCTCACGCCACGTCTTTCCCGCCTCGCGGATCATCATCGCGGCCAGTTCGTCTCGCCGCGCACGCATCACTTCCGCCGCCGTGAGCAGCGCCTGCGCCCGCGTTCCCGGGGCGACATCGCGCCAGGCGTCAAACGCGGCGTGCGCCCGCGCAACCATCGCGCGGGCCTGCTCGAGGCTCGTGTCGCTCCTCACCGTCGGAACCTTCGCCGATGAAACCGCCGAGGCGAACGCCTTGTGCTGTGCGGCATCCGCGAAGTCCCGAAACGCCTCGTTGCAGAACGGACGGACGACGCTTCCGCCGATCTTCACGCTGGGCGTGAGCCTGTGCCGCTCCGGCGCTCGCTCCAGATTCGCCGCCGTCGGCTCCTTGGTCTTGATCGTGTTGGCGTCCCCGGTGGTCTTGTGCTCATGGGCCGGCTCACCGTGAGGGCTGGCCAGCAGTTTGCCCTCGTCGGCGTTGTCGAGGAATCCGCTCTTGAGCCAGCTCTCGTTGCTGGTGTTCTCCAGCAGCCGCCGCACGAGATACGCCATGCCCGGAATCATCTGCCCCACGGGCACGTACTCGCGCATCCGCAGCCCCATTTCCGCCGCGGCGTGCTTGAGTTGATCCGCCATGCCGTGAAGCATCTGCAGCTCGATCGCGCTGTCCGGCAGACCTTTGCTCCGGCTGTAAGCAACCGTTGCCGCGATCGATCGCACATTGTGCGACCCGAGCGCCAGCTTCACACCCCCGGCCCCCGCCGTCCTCGGGCATGAGTCCACGAAGATCCTTGCCATCCGTTCGAAGCACGCGTCCGTCTCGCGCTTGGTGGGCCACACCGGCACGGGCCATCCGCGCTGCTCGGCGTTGATCACCTCGTAATCCCAGTACGCACCCTTGACCAGCCGCACCGTCACCACGCGACCCGTCCGCACGCTCCACTCGCAGATCCGTCGCGCGTCGCTTTCACCGCTGCGCAAATAGGCCTGCATCGCCAGCCCCGCATGAAAGTCCACCTCTTCGCAGCAGCGCATGAACAGGTCCAGCGTGAAGTCCTTGAACGCGAACTGCTCCATGTCAAAGTTCACGAACACGCCCCGCGCCTTGGCCGCCTCGAGGATGGGCCGCAGCCGCTTCATCAGATCCCTGCGAGCACCCTCGGCGTCGATCGGATCGCACCGCGCGCTGAGCGAACTAATCTTCACGCTCACGTTCGTCCGCGGAATCGCCCCGAGGTGGTCACGCTCCAGCCGCTCGCTCGCCGGCCACGACGCCACGCTCCCCGGCAGGTTGTTGATCAGATCAAGGTACTTGTCGCGGTACGCATCCGCCTCCGCATCGCTCACGCACGCTTCGCCCAGCAGGTCGACACTGAAGGCGATTCCTTCGTCCCACAACGCCCGCAGGTTCTTCATCGCGCCCGCGGCGTCTGCTCCCGCGATGAACTTGCTCGCCATCCCCGTGATCTGCTTGCTGATCTGCGAAACGGCGAGTCCCTTGGCCAGTTTGCCGGCCTTCATCGCCGCGGCGATCACCGTCGGCGTCGTCACGCCCGGCTGCGCCAGATAGTCCTCCAGATGGTCGTACGTGTCCTCGGTGTTCCTCAGCACCGGAAACGTGTCGACAAACCGGAACAACTGCACCTTGAACGCCTGGTCCTTCATCGACCATTCCATCAGCGCATCGCTGTAGAACTGCGATGAGAACACTCCCGCCTTGTGCCCGCGAGCGCGACGCAGCATCTCCGATCCGATGCTCGTGATCGCCGCGTCATGCTCCGGGCCGAATCCGGACACCACCGCCGCGCCGTTCGCGTCTCCGCCAGCGTGCGAGGAGTGGGGGGCCGCCGCTTGAGCGGGCTTGGTCGCACCGGTGCTGCTCTTGCGTCCGAACCAGGCCATGCTGCTTCCCCTTCATGCTGGCGCGGCATTCCTGCCCACGCGCCGCTTCGGTGCTTCCGGATCTGGACCGCCGACCTCGTGTCACTCTATCACCCGCACGCGTGCCGGTGGTGCAGCTCCGCCGTGTGTACCCTCCTGCCGATGCCCGATCCGAGCATTCTGACCATCGGCAACTTCGACGGCGTCCACGCCGGCCACGCCAGCCTCATCGCCCGCGCACGCCATCTGGCAGCCAACCGCCACCCCGGCGCTCGCGTCGTTGCCCTCGCCTTCGATCCATCACCCGTCACGATTCTCAACCCCCAGCGCGTCCCCGCGAGGCTCAGCACCTTTGCCCAGAGATACCGCTGGCTCACCGCCCTCGGGGCGTCCGACGTTGTCCAGCTCATCCCGACGCCCGACCTGCTCTCGCTCACTGCCGACGAATTCGTCGCCCGCGCACGCGACCGCTTCAACGCCGTCGGCTGGGTCGCAGGCCCGGACTTCCGCTTCGGCAAGGGCCGCGGCGGCACGATGGACACCATTCGCGCCGCCCTCGGTCAGCCCGCCTCCGTCGAGCAGGCCCCCGCAGTTGACCGAGCACTATCGGATCACACCGTCGTCCGAGCCTCCAGCACGGTCATCCGCACGCTCGTCGCCGCTGGCCGGGTTCACGATGCATGGTCGCTCCTTGGCCGTCCGTATCAGATTGAGGGAGTCGTTGTTCGTGGCGACCGCCGGGGCAGAAGCATCGGCTTCCCCACGGCCAACATCGAGACCACGCAGCTCCTGCCCGCCCACGGCGTCTACAGCGCCATCGCCGAGGTCGTCCCGATCACCTCGCAGCCGGCCGACTCCATCGCGCGGCTGGGCCTGGTCGACGCCGCCACGCTTCGCGTTCCTGCCGCGGTAAACGTCGGCGCACGCCCGACCTTTCCCAACGCTCCGCCGACGCTCGAAGCGCACCTCATTCTTCCTGATCCGCCAGCGAGCATCGACCGCGACGGCACCATCCCCGCATGGTCCCCAATCCCCGCTCTCCGCGGCATCGAGTACGGCTGGGGCATCCGGCTCTCGTTCATCGCACACCTGCGCGACCAGGTCCGCTTCCCGGCGCTGAGCGCGCTCGTCGAGCAACTCCGCCGCGATGTCGATCGCGCCCGAGACTCTGTCGCGATGGCCACGAACGGCGACGCTAACATGCTCGCTCGCGGGTGGAACCTGCCGACGCTGGATCCCGTCGTTCCCAGATGATCCACCGAGGTCCCGCTCCGATGACGCCTCAGGCCGCGACTTCCTCTCAATCGACCGCTTCCGCCGCAAGCGCGTCGCGACCTCCATACACCGCCAACGCCACTGCCGCGGAGATCGCGGCCCGGCTTTCCGCGACCAAGCGATTCATCGTCACCACTCATGCGAAGCCCGACGGCGATGCGCTGGGGTCCACGCTCGCCATCGCCCGCGCGCTGGCGCGTCATGGCGCCCAGGGCGAGGTCTGGGTTGTCGGTCCCTGGCCGCGCTGGATGCCCCAGATCGCGGGCGACACCCCGCTGCGAAAAGTCTCCGCCGATGCGCCGGACGTGTCCCTTTCGGCACCGATCGATACGACCATCATCACCGACACCGGCTCTTGGTCGCAGCTCGATGGCCTCAAGGACTGGCTCGCCACCCGCGCCGATCAGACCCTGATCATCGATCACCATCTCCATGGCGATGCCTCGATCGCGTCACTGCGATACATCGACACATCGGCCGCCGCGGTCACCGAACTCTGCGCAGAGGTCATCGAGCATCTGCTCGGTCTTGACGTTCTCGACGGCTTTCCGCCAGAAATTGCCGAGCCGCTGTACCTTGGTCTGGCCACCGATACCGGCTGGTTCAAGTACAGCAACGTGACTCCCGACACGCTCGCCCTCGCCTCGCGTCTGCTCGCCAGCGGCGTGAACCACGCCCGTCTTTACCAGCTCACCGAGCAGACCGATGATCCCTCGCGCCCGCGGCTGCTGGGCAAAGCCCTTTCGAGTCTCGAGTTTCACGCCGACGGCAGGATCGCCCTGATGTGCCTGCGTCAGAGCGACTTCGACGCCACCGGCGCCGGCACCGAGGACACCGGCGGCTTCGCCGAGAGCGTGATGGCCGTCGCCGGCGTCAGCGTTGTTTGCACCCTCACCGAGATGAGCCGCCCGGGCCAGCCAACCCAACTGACCAAGGGCTCCCTCCGCAGCAAGCCCGGCCCGCACGCCATCGATGTCGCGGCCGTCACCGCGACCCTTGGCGGCGGTGGCCACGCCCGCGCCGCGGGCGTCAAGCTGGCCATGCCCATCGAACAGGCACGCGCCGCAGTCCTTCAGGCCCTTTCCGCCGCGTGCGCCTCCGCCCATGCCGCGACCCCCGGCACCTGACCCGCACGTTCGGACGCCCGCCCATGCCACGCCCAGATCGCCGACGTCCGACTTCAGGCCCACACGGTGGACCGAACGCCGGGCCACACAGCCGCCCGTTCTCTCGCCCCGCGGCTCCCGACCCGGCCACCGGGCCGGCACACGCCGCACGCTCGCGGCCGATCGAAAAGCCCGTCCTGACCGTGCAGCCCACGACGCTCTGGGACTACCCCTCTCAGCACTACGAGCGATTCCTCGACGACACAGGCACCGTTCGCACAACCCGCGCCGCCCGCACGTCCCGTGCTTTTGCCCAGCAGGGTTCACAGGCGTACGAAGGCGCAACCCCATCCTGGGTCGTCTGGCAGTGCGTGCGCCGCTACACCAGCCCGGGCCAGACCGTCGTTGATCCCATGTGCGGCGGCGGCACCACGATCGACGTCTGTGCCGACCTCGACCGCCAGTGCATCGGCCTCGACCTCGCACCGAGCCGACCGGATATCCGACAGGGCGATGCCCGGAAGATCGCGCTGCCAAACAACAGCGCGGACTTTGTCTTCATCGACCCGCCGTACTCGACGCACATCAACTACAGTGAGGATCCCCGCTGCATCGGCCGCCTCGATGCCGCCGGCGAGGATCAGGGCCGCGCGTACTACGACGCCATGCGACAGGTCATCGCCGAGATTTCGCGGGTACTCCGCCCCGGTTGCGCGATGGGCCTTTTCGTCAGTGACAGCTGGCGGCGCACGCAGCGGGCCAAACGCGATGTATTCATGCCCATCGGCTTCGAGCTCTACGCGAGGCTGCTCGAGCGCTTCGATCCCATCGACATCGTGATCGTCGCACGCCAGAGCGCCAAGATCGAGAAGGGCAACTGGCGCATGGCCGCCGAAGCCCAGAACTTCTACCTGCGCGGCTTCAATTACCTCTTCCTCATGCGCAAGCCCGGCCCGGAACAGCCCGAGCCTCCGCCCGCCCCGGTCACGCCGCGGCCCGATCGCCGCCCGTCAGGCCCCCGGCGCCCGTGATCGACGCGACATACTGCCTGACAAGCCCGACGACGAACGCCTGCTGCTCAGGGTGGAACGAGAAGTCGAACCCGAAGCCCGCGTACACCGTCCCGTCCGAGTCCAGGTGCGTGTGCACGCGACGCACCGTCACCGTCACGGGGATCGGCAGGAACGGCTTCAGCGGCAACTGAAGCCAGCTGAATGCCCGTCGCTCCAGCACCGGCGCCTGCGACTGCGAGATCGCCAGCCCCACGCCGCCCGGCGAGATGTTCAGCAATTTGGCGTTGTACTCCGGCCCCGCGTATGGGAGCAGCAACTCCCGCTCCGTCTCATCGCTGACCAGCCCGACCCCGCTGGCCGCGTTCGCCAAGTAGGCCTCGATGTTCGCTCGATTGGCCGCTTCCGCCGGCACGGCGCTGAGCGGATCAAGCAGCGGCCGTCCGATCACGTCGGGCAGGTTGAACGAGTTCGTGCTCGCACGCTCGTGCGCACGCCGCGGGCACCGCGTGACGCCCGTGGGCATCTGCAGCGCCAGCCCGGGCTCGCCATTGCCGACGGGTGCTCTCACGCCCAGCGTCTGCGTCGGGAAGGACCACCGATTCTGCCCCACGCTGTACGACGCGAGCACATTCGCCCCCGCCATCACACGCAGGCCCTGGCCCGCAAAGCCCGGCAGCGACACGATCAGCTCGTGATCGTTCAGGCGCAGCAGTCGCACGCGGAAGACCACATCGCGCTCCTGCGTCCCGCTCGCGGGCTTGAACGACAGCTCGAGCGAGCCCCCGCGCTCATGAATCTGATGCAGGCTCTCACGAAAGTTCTCGGTCCGTGATCGGTTGGCGGGCACTGGGTCTCTCCAGGTTCGCTCGTCGGTCCTCGGGGAGCCGCACTCATCGGCGACGAACGTCGTCGCCCCGGCGCCGGCAGCGTCGTCACTGCGACGCCTCGCATTGCTCCCCTGACAACGCTGGTGACATCGGCTCCCGCATGTCGCCCCTGCAACGCCCGCTCGCACGCCCCCGGGCAGCGCGGCAAGCCGCGCCGTCTGTAACGCCAACAGCCCGACTCCTGAACTCGCACCCACGCAGCCCCGCGCTTATCGGCCCGTTCCCATCACGCGACCCGATCCCGCGCCCCCTGTAGCCGCCAGCGAAGCTCCGCCACCGCCGACACTGCCCACGCGCGCCCCGCACTATCCATCGCGACCCCGCCGAACCGCACGCGGTAGTACCGCTCGACAATCTCGATCACCAATTCCCGGACCCTCGCATCGCCGTGCGAAATCGACCGCGCAAAGTGCATCGGCGCAACCCCTTCGCCCTTCTCGTGTCCCGCCCGAGCCAGCGCCGCCAGTGCCTCGCCATAGAACCGCGTCGCCGGGTCGGTGCCGGTTGTCGGGCGTCCTGTCATCCGCGAAAGCACCCCGCGTATGGCCCGCATCAGCGTCGGCATCACGCCGCCCAGCCCGCGCGAGATCACCACCGCGCCGAACACGCCCGCACCCGCGATCAGCACCAGCGCCGCCCATCGCCCCAGCCCCGTCTCAGGCACCAGCCCCCGCAAAGTCTGCCCAACGCTGCTGAGCATCTCCAGCACCGGCCCGCGGCCGCTCTCGCTCCGAGATGCCGTCCCCACGCGAGACTGATCGAACGACACGACCGACGTCACCCACGTGAACTCCAGCGCATCGTAAAACTGCCGAAGCGTCGCCAGCAGCCCCGTTCGGCGTCGCGCCACATGCGGCACACTGCCCTCGGGCGTCGGGTCGATCGTCTCCCATCGCGTCGGCACCACGCGAGCCTCCACCCACGCGTGCGCATCCGACTCCCGCACAACAAAGTGTCCAACCACCGGGTTGAACTCCCCCGCCGCGTAGCCCGTCACCACCCTCGCATCGATCCCCGCCGTCCTGCACATGATCGCCAGCGCCGATGCGAAGTACTCGCAGTGCCCCGCCTTCGTGCGGAACAGGAACATCTCGATCGGGTCCTCGTCCTCCATCGGCGAGGTCATCTCCAGCGTGTACGAGAATCCCTCGCGCAGAAACGCTCGAAACTCGTTGATCGCACGCCGATTCGCGGGCGCATCCCGCTCGAGTGGATTCCGGGACACGCCCGCGCGGTCCAGCAGCCCGTCAACCAACTCCCTGATCCGCGGCCCCGGGTCGATCGCTGGCGGAACCTGCCGCGGGTTGCTCATCGTCGAGTTGACAACGCTGCTGACGACATAGCGAAACGGGCCCGCCGCGCCCTGGCGATAGACGATCCCGTCGGACCTGCTCCGGATGAACCGTCCCGGCTCATCGCCCATGATCGTCGCGGGCTCGAACATCGAAAACAGCGGCGCCGTGCCGTCACGGACTCGGCGCACCGTCACTTCCTGCCGCACACGCGTCGTGCCCTCCGGCTCCGGTCGAAACACCACCACCGTCCCCGCAGACGCCGGGCGGTCATCCGTGTCGTTTCGATCCTCCGACCGATCGCGCCGCTCCCACGAGCCCGTGTCGCGGTCATAGTCCGTCAGCACCGCGCCGCGCAAGTACAGCGTCAACCACTCGCCGGAGATGTTCCGCCCATCGCCATCACGCAGCACCACCTCCATCACGCTCTGCGGCGACTGCGAGATCACCCCCGAGGCCCCGAGCCTGATCGTGTCGCTGAACCCGCTCGGGCTGGTCGCGCCGATGTCGCCCCATGTGCTCGAAACGCTCGGAATCAGGTTCCGCGGCGTGACCACAAACGCGATCACGCCCAGCAGCAACGAGAGCACGATCGCCACAAACGCCGTGCGCCGAAGGCTCCAGATCGCCGCCCCTGCAACGCCGAACGTCGCCGGCTCCGGTGCATCGCGCCCGAGCGCCCCGGATGCCCGCAGCGCCTGCGCATGCCCCGCGTGAGCCTGAAAGTACACAATCGCCGTCACGATCAGCGGCGTGTAGATCATCAGCAGCAGGCCCAGCGCCAGCGAGTTGCTCGTCAGGATCGCCCCGATGACAACGAACAACGACAGCGCAATCGTCTGTGCCTCATCACGCAGCCGTCGCCGATCCTGCAGCCGGATCAGCAGCACGAGCGTCAGAAACTCCGCCACGACCGTGATCAGCTCCGTCCGCTGCTGCGCCGCTTGCAGCAGCGCATACCCCGCCGAGGCCAGCACCAGCGCGTTAAGCCCGAGCGACGGCAACGCCCGTACCGGCTTCATCAGTGTCAGCACGTGCGACAGCACCGCGGCCGCGGCCACCACCAGCCCCAGCCCCGGCCTCACATCCGCCGCGACAAAGCACAGCGCAGCCGTCACCGCGCTCCCGAGGATCAGCAGGCGCAGCCGCGCAAGACGGATCATGAGGCCACCGCCTTCCGCCAAAGGCGACGGATTCGCTGCATCGGCTTGTGCCCGGTATCCCCGGTCGCCGCGGTCCCGGAGCCGCCGCCCGAATCCTCCTCGCCGTCCGCCAACTCTCGCCCCGCCGCCAGGTGCACCGCGCCCGGCCACACCGAAGAATCCACCATTCCCGCGTGCACAACCATCACGTGATCGCCGCTTCGCGGGCCCATCGTCCGCCGATCTTCCGGCCCGCCAAGCCGCGGATCGTCCAGCCGCTGCATGGCCAGCGCGTTGAGCATCGCGTGCAGATGCGCCGGCCCATCGCGCGGCGGCATGCTCAGCCCCGTACCCACAATCACCAGACCCACGCGCACGCCATCATCGATCGACCGCGTCAGCAGTCCCGCCGCCATCGAGATCGCGCGCTCGCCCCGCTTGCGCCGCAACTCACCCGCCCGATCCTCCGCTCGCCCCGCCGCGCCGGACATCGCCTCCAGCCGGAGCATGATCCACCGTTGGCCCGTCGCCTCTTGGCTCGACAACCGAACACGCAACTGGTCGTGCCGGGCTGACAGCCGCCACGCGATCGCCCTTGGTGGGTCGCCCTCGCGATACTCGCGCAGCGAAAGAAAGTCGTCCCCCGGCCCCGGGTCGTTACTCGACCGCGCATCCTGCTGACGCTTGACCTCCCCCCGTCGCGGCGGAACCAGCGCTACCGCCTCGGCCGCCGGACGCACGATCCCGTCACCCGCAATGTCCCACCGCAGCGCTTTGCGGATGATCCCGAACGGGAACGACGAGGTCACCATGTACCCCTTGCTCCGCACCACCCCTCGCTCGACCGCAAGACCCTCCGCCTCCACACGAACAACCTGCCCCGGCCCGACATGCAGCACAAACGCCGTCGCCGCCGTCTCCAGCCTCCCCCGCTGAACGGCCATCGCGCCAGCCCCGGTCCGCGACCCCCCGCCGCGAGCCTCGGGCGTTTCGTCGATCAACTCGCGGATCGTCAGGCAGTGCAGCGCGATGAATCGTGATGTGTTCCGCACCTCGTAACGCACGCGCATCGCCTCGCCGACCTGCGTCGCGTCGATCGCTTCGCGGCGCACCGACACCGACATGAGCATCCACCCGCTGATGATGCCCGACACGATCACCATGCCCATCGACAGCCCGAATACCCAGAACAGCAGGTTGTTCTGGGCATGAAACGCGCCGACCGCCACCAGCAGCGACACGCCGCAGTACAGCAGCAATGGGGGGTGAACGTGATACTGGCGCTTGGGCTTGATCATCGTCAACATCCGCCCGCGGGCCGATCCGGCCGCACTCCCGGGCCACCGATCAGATTACCGATCACGCCGAGAAGTACGCCGGCGCGTTCCCCGGCTTCCACTTGATATTGCACCCGATGCTCGGCCGTTGCTCCAGCGGCGGCATCCTGCCGGCCAACACCGCGTCCACCGCCATCCGCAGATCCCGCCCGGTCACCGCAAGCGCGTTCCCGCCGCGGCGGCTCACCGGCCGCGAGTCGTCGAACTGTCCGCGATACACCAGCCTGTGCGCGGCATCAAACACATAGAAGTCCGGCGTGCACGCCGCCCGATACGCCTTGGCAACCTCCTGGCTTTCGTCGAACAGATACGGGAACACATACCCGGCTTCGCGGGCTTCCGCACGCATCTTCTCCGGGCCGTCCTCCGGGTGCGCCGCGACATCGTTGGATGAGATCGCGACGATCCCCACGCCGCGGTGCCCGCTTCGCGTCGCGTTCTGCTGTCCTGCGTAGTCCCGCCCGAACGCCGCCAACCCGTCACGCAGGTGCTTGACGAAAGGGCAGTGATTGCAGGTGAACATCACCACCAGCGCCCGCCCAGCAAAGTCTGCCGATGAAACCACCTTCCCGCTCACAACATCCGGCAGCGCAAACACCGGCGCAGAAGTCCCCAGAGCCAGCATCGTCGACGGTGTGTGCGCCATATCCGCTCCCGGTTTCGATACTCTGAACGCGTCGCGGTCACGCGACGTTACGCGCTGCGGCGAATCTCAAACCCGCCCTTCCTGCACAACTCCACGAACTGCCTGAGCAGTCCTTTGTTCTTCCCGCTGAAGAACTCGAACATGTTCACCTTCGCCCCGGGCTTGAGCAACCGGATGTCCTCGTGGTACGGCAGGTCCACCGTCGTCAGCACCTTGTGCGCCAGCGCATCGTGATCCGGTATGTCGTCCATCACCGCATCGAGAACCCGCGCGATCTCCGCCGCATCCTCGTCGCTTACGCGCTCGCCCATGCCCGCGAAGTAGTTCATCACGGGCCACTCGCGCACGTTGCCGTACTTGTCCAGATGCTCGGGCCGCTCGCCCCAATCCGCCGGCGCGATCGTCCCGCGGGGCTTCCACCCGCGGTCAAATGCCATCTTCAGCGCCAGCCCGTACTGAGGCTTGCTGAACCGGATCGTCCCGCCTGCTCCGCTGACCGTCCTGGACATGAAGCAACCGTAGTGCGCTCCGTCAACCTCAGTCGTTCGGGTCGCGCATCAGCCGCCGGAGCAGAGGCGTCAGCGCGATGATCGCGATGCCGCCGCCAATGGTCAGCACCACGAACTGCAGGAAGAAGTTCGCGAACGGCGCTCCCATGTCCAGCCCGATGTCCTGCACGAAGAAACGCGACTGCGCGATCGTCGCAGGGTCCGCCTCGCCCGCAACCTTGCCGCCCACCGTGTACGCCAGGAAACTGCTCAGGAACCAGACGCCCATCAGCAGAGACGTCGACGACTTCGGCGCCGCCCGCGTCACATACGCCAGCCCGGTCGGAGAGAGGAACAACTCCCCGATGGTGTGCAGCACATACGTCGCCACCAGCAGCCACATGCTCGCCAGCAGACCGTCCCCCTTGATCTGCAGACCCGCGATCACCATGAACACATATCCGAGGCCGAGCCAGATCAGCCCCAGCCCGATTTTCACCGGCTGCGGCACCGCGATCTTCTTCTGCGCGAGCGTCACCCACATCGCACCGAAAATCGGCGACAGCAGAATGATCACCAGCGGGTTGATGTTCTGAAACCAGCTCGTCGGGACCGCAAACCTCCCGAGGTTCCGATCGATCCGATCATCCGTGAAAAAGTTCACGCTCGTGCTCGCCTGCTCGAACGCCAGCCAGAACAGAAAGTTGAACAGCATGAAAATGAAGATGCTCGCCACCGGACCACGGTCGCCCCGCGGCTGCTTCAACGTGAACACCAGCGCCCATCCCAGCCCGCCGCCGATCAGCGTCCAGAACACCCGTGACTGCGAGACAAACCCATCAATGGCCCCCAGGGCACCAAGGTGATACGCCACCCCGACCCCCGATGCGGCGATCACGCCCGCAAGAAAGAACCACGGCCCCGTCCGCTCGCGCCAGCCCTGCCCCGGCGCCAGCACCGGCGCGACGCCGACACCACCCAGGTACCGCCGCCGGAAGTACGTGTACTGCACCAGCCCCGCCAACATCCCCACCGCCGCGAGGCTGAAGCCCCAGTGCCAGCCGATCCGCTCGCCGACATACCCCACCGCCGCCCCGCCAAGCAGCGCGCCCAGATTTATGCCCATGTAGAAGATCCCGAACGCCCCTTCGCGCCGTTTGTCCCCCTCCGGGTACAACTGGTTCACCATCACCGATACCGATGGCTTGAAGTGCCCCGTCCCGATCACGATCAGCGCCAGCCCCGTCACGAACACGCTCATCCCCACGTCGCTCGTCCCCATCCCGCCGAGCCCGCTCACGCCGAGCATCAGGTGCCCAAGCGTGATCAGCAGCCCGCCCACCACCATCGATCGGTGTGTCCCGATGAACTTGTCGGCGATCAAGCCTCCGAACACCGGCAGCAAGTACGCCATCCCCGCGTACCAGCCCACCAGATTGCTCGCTTCCGCCTGCTCCCATCCGCGGCCGGGGTTGAATCCCGGCTCCGCGCCCGGCGGCAGCGGCTCGATCCCCGTCAACTTGCACTTGAGGTACAACCCCAGAATCGCCCGCATCCCGTAGAAGCTGAACCGCTCCCACATCTCCACCATGAATAGCAGAAACAGCCCCGGCGGATGGCCCATGATCGTGCGGCCATGATCGTGCATCCCCGCGTTCGTCCCGCTTCCGTTGGCGTTCTGCATCCCGCCGAGCATATCGACCGCCCGCGTCTCCGCACCGTCTCACCGCTGATCGAGTATCCTCAACCCCATTCGCGTGGGACGCCGACACTCGTCACCGCCCGCGCCGACCTGCCCTCTTCTTCGGGATCATCACCATGCAGCCCGCGCCCGCCAAAGCCTCGTTCACCACCCGCCTGCTCGACTTCACCGAGCGGCTCGGCAACAAACTCCCCGAACCCGCGCTCATCTTCGTCTTCCTCGCCGCGCTGGTTATCGTCGCCGCCGCGATCGGCAGTGCAGTCGGCTGGAAGGTCCAGCCCATTCGCGTCGTCGGCGTGTACGAAATGACCACCGCCCCAGACGGTTCCCAGGTCAAGAAACTCGACGCGAACAAGAAGCCCATCCCCGTTCTGGATGAGCACGGCCACCAGAAGCGCACCACCGAGAACGTCGGCCAACCCCTCGAACCCCGCAGCCTCCTCACCTCAGAGGGCATCTATTGGATGTTCTCATCCATGGTCCGGAACTTCACCGGCCTCCCCGCGCTCGGGCTGGTTTTCGTCTCCATGCTTGGCATCGGCCTGGCCGAGAAGTTCGGCCTCTTCAGTGCGCTGATGCGATTCCTGGCGCTGCTGACTCCCGCCAAACTCCTCACGCCCGTGATCGTCTTCATCGGCGCCAATTCCTCCGTCGCCAGTGATGCCGGGTACATCATCCTCCCGCCGCTGGCCGCCGCGCTCTATCTCGCCGTGGGCCGTCACCCCGTGGCCGGCCTCGCCGCTTCTTTCGCGGGCGTCGCCGGCGGTTTCGGCGGCGGCCTTTTCCCCACCGCCGCGGACGGCTTTCTCGCCGGCGTCGCGACGCAGTCCGCCGCGATCATCGACCCCGCGTACCCCGCTGTGCAGGCCGTTCACAACCAGTTCTTCAAAATGGGCTCGGCCGTCGTCGTCATGTTCGCCGGCTGGCTGGTCACCGACTTTCTCATCGAGCCACGACTCAAGCGCCAGCAGGCCGTCGACTCCGCCGACACCTCCGCCATCAGCACCATGGCTCTCACGCGGCTTGAGACCAAGGGCCTGGCCGTCGCAGGCGTCGTCCTCGTGATCGTCCTGGCGAGTTTCTCCGCTCTGGTCTTCTTCAAGAACGCCCCGCTCAGCGGCGTCGGCATGCCCACACTCGCCAGCGGCCAGATCCCCGCGGCCGTCTCCGCCACCTTCCACCAGGGCACCACCCTGCCCGACGTACCCGGCGATCGCACCCTCATGCTCGTCAAGCCCGAAACCAAGGGCGGCATCACCGAACCGGGCTGGCTCATCGAACAGAACCCCGGCAGCAAACCCACCGTCCTCGAGCGCCCCAGCGACAAGTGGTCGCAGGTCATCGTCCCCGCCATCTTCCTCTCATTCCTGCTCCCGGGCATGGCCTTCGGCATCGTCACCGGCGCGCTCCGCTCCCAGAAGGACTTCATCGAAGCCCTCTACCACGGCATCCGATCCATTGTCCCCGTGCTGGCCATCGCCTTCTTCATGGGCCAATTCGTCAACTACTTCACCTACACCGGCCTGGACCGGATGCTCGCGTTCGCCGGAGGCAAACTCCTTCTCGCGGTCGACCTTCCGCTGCCGCTGCTCATCTCCCTCTTCATCCTCCTAGTCATCGCCGGCGACTTCGTCATGTCCGGTATGCTCAGCAAGTTCGGCGTCATGGCCCCCATCTTCATCCCGATGTTCATGATGGTCGGCATTTCCCCCGAACTCACCACCGCCGCATATCGCATCGGCGACTCCGTCGTCAACATCGTCACCCCGCTCAACAGTTACCTGCTCATCATTCTCGTCGTACTCCAGAAGTACAAAAAGGACGCCGGCCTCGGCAGCCTCATCTCCCTCATGCTCCCGTACAGCATCGTCTTCGGCCTCATCTGGACCGGATTCCTCCTTCTCTGGATGCTCGTCGGCGCCCCCCTCGGCCCCGATGCCCCGCTCTTCTACTCCCCGCTCAAGTAACGCTCTCCGCCGGTCAACAAGAACGCCGTCGACGATCCCGCGCGGGCTCGTCGACGGCGTTGTGCTTATCACGCATCCAGCAGTCTCAACCCGCTGTCAGTTGCGGCCCTCGCTGCTGGTCACCGTCGTGCTCCCCGGCACATCCGGGTTCTTCGGCCCGCCTTCGGGCCTCATCGGCGGCGGGGCCTTCTCGTCTCCCGGCTGAACCTGGATCCGTACCGCCTCGCGCTTCTGCGTCCGCGCCGCGTTGGCCGCCTCCAGGGCCGCCAGTCCGCGATCGCGGTCGAGTGTCGTTTTCGCCCTGCTCTCATAGTCGCTCGCCGCGCCCCCGCCGCCAAGCGACGCGAGTTGTCCCTCCTGCCGCGCTCGGATGTCGCTCAGCCGCGAAGTGATCTGATCCAGGCTTGTCGCGCGATACCGGCTCTGCTCGTTGATCGACTTCTGCCGCTCGGTGAACACCGCGATCATCCGCTCGTTGCGTGCGATCGAGTCCACCTGCCGATCCAGTTGCCACAACTGAACCTGGAACTCGCGCTGCTCGCCCTCGAGTTTCTTCACCAGCGAGCTCAGCCGCTCTTCCTGCTGCTTGAGATACCCCATGTCGCGATCGATGTCGCTCGTCCGCTGCGCGTACGCCAGCCGCGTGTTGACCACGTCCGTCGTCTTCGCGTACGCCTGCTCGATGTCCAGCACCTTTCCGGCGAAGTGGATCTCCACCGCCGGCGGTGCCTCCATCGACGCGTTCACGACCTTCGCGTCCTCCGCCCGCGTGATCAGGTTCTTCAGCGTGTTCAGGTCCGTCTCGGTCATGTCGATCACGCGCGCCGCCACCTGCCGCTCGCGCTCAAGCTGCGCGATGTTCGACCGCACTTCGCTCAAGTCGCTCCTGGCCGCGGCCAGCCGTCGCGGATACTCCCCCTCCAGCGTCCGCAACTGCGCCCGCAGCGCCACCGGGTCCTTGATGTGCTTGTCGATCTCGCTGTTGATCGAGTCCTGCGTCTGGCGGAACAGCGCCATTACGCGGTCCGTTCCCGCAACCAGCACAAGCAACCCCGCCGCAACCCCGCCGATCACCAACGACCTGCCCATGATTCGACCGACTTTCATCGCACGCTCCTTATGCTCGCAGACGCTCGACTCGCCCCGCACTCGCACTCGGCACGCCCGACCGAACGGGGTCCATCTCCGTTCTTGGGAACCCCCGCGCGCACATTTCACACCCCCGACCAGCCCAACGCCGGTTCTGCGAAATTGGCCCCGCCAACTCCGCCCTGCCAACTCCGCCCCGCCAACTCCGCCCCGCCCGATACCGCCACCCGATCCCACCCGCACGCCCCGACAACCCACCACGCGACGCCCATTCTGCTGTACGCTCTGCCGGCCGTCCGACCCGCGGCCATCCATGCTCAACAGCCTCACCACCAACTTCATCTCTCGCCTCCGCGCCCAGGATCAGGCCGCCTGGTTCGAACTCTGGCAGACCTTCGGCCCCGTTCTCCAGGCCCAACTCTCCCGCTGGGGCAAAGGACGCATCGGCCCCGACACGGTTCAGGACCTCTCACAGGAAACCCTCGCCGCGCTCAGCGACTGCATCGATCGCTACGACCCCTCAAAGGGCGCCCGCTTCAGCACCTGGCTGCTGGCCATCGCCAAGCACGTCCTCGGCGATGAAATCGACCGCCGAAACGCCCAGAAACGAGGCGGACTCGGCGCAGGAAAGTTCATCGCCCCGTCCTCGGCACCGCCCACCTCTGGCCCCGCTTCCGGCCCCACCTCCGGCTCCGACACCCCGCGCGTCCTGCCCGTCGGCAAGGCCATCAGCCTCGACGAGGCCTGGATGACCGCCGCGACTGTCCCCGCCGCGGATGACGCATACGAGGCCGCCGTCTTCGCGGCGAAGGTCCACGCCGCGCTCCGCCACACCGAGAAACACTGCGACTTCGCCGACTTTGAGATCTTCCGCATGCGTGTCCTCGACGGTCAGCCCGGCAAGGACGTCGCCGAGAACCTCGGCATCAGCGAGCCCACCGTCTCTCGCCGCCTCGCCCGCGTTCGCGATGTCCTCCGCAGGCACCTCTCGGAGATCATCGCCACCTACTCCTTCACCGCGGAGGAACTCGCCGAGGCCCGCGTCAACGGCGTCGACCTGCTCGCCTCCAAAGGCGACGACACGCAGTTCGACGAAGCAGTGGGGGAGATCTACCGCCGCGCCCGAATCGCCGGCGAAAGCGACGAAGCCGGCCCGCGCCGATAACCGCACGCGCCGGTACACTCGTCCCAGTCCGGCTGCAACGCCCCCGCGAAAACCCGCCGCGCGAAAACCGAACAACATCCGCAACCCCCGGCGTCGGCCCATCGCGCTCACCGCGAATGCACCACCGCCACGGCCCCAAGCGGATCTGCCACCATGGAACTCATCTTCGGCATCTTCGGCTTGTTCGCCCTCTTCGTCATCATCCCATTGGTGCTCGTCGCCCTCATGTTCGCCATCATGCCCATCCTCCGCGGGCTCGGCTATCTCTTCGGTCTCATCTCACGCTTCATCCGCAACACCATCACCGACACCCTCCGCGCTCTGGGCACACTCATCACCGCGATCGTCTTCATCTTCCTGGTCCTCGGAAACGTCTTCGTCGGCCGCTGGTCCGCCTCGCGGCACTTTTCAAACGCCGTCGCGACAGAACTCACCGCCCTGGCCGCCTGCTTCTATCGCCTGCTCATCGGCCACCCCGCACGCCTGCTCATGCTCGACCCGCTCGTCGAAGGGATCGAGCGCCGCGTCCCCGCCGCGATGCTCGGCGCGCCCGGCCCGACCCTCCCCGTCGTACCCACAAGCGATCAGAACCTCAACACCCTCAGCCAGCCCACGCCCGACACCAACGCCTCCGCACCGCGCCACTCGCGCCCCGGCGTCTTCGATGGCTACACCATCACCGGCACGCTCCCCGGCGGCGGATCAGGCAGCCGCCTCTACATCGCACGTCCCGATGCACGCAAACTCGCCGAACTCGCCGCCGCGGGCTTCGACGGCATCGATCAGGTCGTCATCAAGTCCTTCTCCGTCCGCGAGGGCAGCAGCCTCCCGCAGATCGTGCGCGAGAACCGCGCCCTCATCGCCGCGCGCCGAATGGGTCTGGTTCTCGAGCACGATCTCTCGAGCGACCGCTTCTACTACGTCATGAAGTTCGTCCCGGGCCCGTCGCTGGGCCTGGCGGTCCAATCGCTCCACGCCGCCGCAAGCGCGCAGGGCCTCGATACACCCGCCATCCGCACGATCACCGGCTACGCGCTCGACCTGTTGACCACCCTCGATCAATACCACCGCGCCGGCCTCTGGCACAAGGACATCAAGCCGGACAACATCATCGTCAGTTCCGCCGACCATCGCGCTCATCTGGTCGACTTCGGGCTCCTCACGCCCCTCCGCTCGACCATGACCCTCACAACCCACGGCACCGAGTACTTCCGCGATCCCGAAATGGTCCGCATGGCTCTCCGCGGCGTGAAGGTCGCCGATGTCGATGGCGCAAAGTTCGACATCTACGGCTCCGGCGCTGTCCTCTTCGCCATGATCGAGAACAACTTTCCCGCTCACGGCGCACTCTCCCAGATCACCCGCCGCTGCCCCGAGGCTCTCCGCTGGATCGTCCGCCGCGCGATGACCGACTACGACAAGCGCTACGCCTCCGCCGCCGAGGCCCTCGCGGACCTCCGAGTCGTCGCCGAGTCTCCCGACCCCTTCGCCGTGCGCCCCGCTCAACTGCCAAGTTTCCGCGCGGCCCTTTCCGCCGATGACGCCGCCGCGGTCGCGGTCGCCGCCCCCGCGCTCGCCAATGCCCCGTCTCCCGAGAACGCATCCGCTTCCCCCGGCATCGCCGACACCGCACCAGCCACCCCGCCCGCGTTTATCCCCGCCTTCGCCGCGACGCCTCTGCCGCCGAAGTCCCCCTCTCGGCCCGCACGCGAGCAACTCCTCTCCGCCCGCGCACGAATGGAACAGCGCCGCCAGCGTGCACACGAGCGCATGTCACGCCACCCCGGCGTCCTGGGCATTCACGGCCCGCGCAGACCCATCACCCTCAACTCCGGCGTCCTTGCCGCCGCCGGAATTGCCTTCCTCGTCATGATGTTCGCCCTCGCCGGTATCCAGGCCAGCCGAGAGAATGACCGCGTGCGCACCATTCCCAGGCCGGATCTCTCCGGCACGCCCCACCCAATCGCCGTGTCGATCGACGGCGTGCCCGTCCCCGCGCCCCGAAACATCGTCTCGCGTTTCAACACCGTCCGCGTTCCCGCCGCGACGATCACATCAATCAGAACACCCGCGCGAATCCTCATCCTGCGCGAGCCCGCGCTCACCCTCGGTCTGCCCGCGCTCCTGGTCAATGACCGAATCGACCACCTCCGCGCCGCAGGCTTTACGATCCTCGACCCCGCCCAGAACTCTGCGCCGACCGCGACCCCTGAAGACTCACAAGTCTCGCCCGCGACAAAGACCCCTGCAGAGAACCAGACCGACAAAGTCCTCAGCCCCGCCGCACTGAGCACCCTCGAGGCCTCATACCGCGCCGCCATCGGCCTCGTCCCGCACGGCTCCAGCGACGCCTTCAACCGCACCCGCATCTGGCTCGACTCTCGCCGATCCGATCCCGCTCAGCCGCAGATCGACGCCATCATGATCCTCGGCCTGGCGAGCACCGAGCCGGTCTCCCTCAGCTCATGGGTCGTCGCCGCCACGGCCCGCGTCGACACCGTGTCCTCCATCCGCTCGGCCCTGCTCATGCCCTTCCCAGAGTCCCTCTTCAACACCCCGCCGCAGACCCCCGAGCCCCTCTCACCCGCCGCCGATCCATCCGCCGCGGCCGACCCCGAATCATCAGCCACACCACCCTGATCGCCGTGCCGACGCTCCGCACCGATCACACACCCCCGAGCCGTCGTACAGTCATGCATGTCCGCGAGTGAGCGCCACGCCGCGTCGATCCGTTCCCGACTCCGTCGTGCCTCCGCCCTCAGCGCCGCCGCGCGCTGGGCCGCGCTCGGGTCCGCCATCTCCGGCATCTCCAGCGTTTCGCTGCACGCACTCAACGTCGCCCCTCTGGCCGCCACGCCGACATCGCTCGCCATCCTCCTTGCGCCGCCGGTCCTGCTGTCGATGATCGCCGGTGTGCTCGCCGCACGCTCCTGGCGCGGCCGTCCCGGCCTCATCCGCGCGGCATCAATCGCCGATGCACGCCTGAACCTCAACGACCAACTCATCATCGCGTTGCAAGTGGGGGCCAGCACCGCCATGGAGCGCTTCGCCCGCGCCGAGGCCGACGATGCGATCCGTGCGATCACCCCCGCGCGCATCGCCGCCGCGTTCCCGATGACCAGCCGAAGCACCGCCCTCCGCTTCGGGTCCGCTCTGGCTGCGCTCGCCGCCGGCGCATCCGTCCTTCTGCTCACGCCCGTCGGCATCCTCCGTCAGCCCGCAAACTCTCTTCTGGCAACGCTCGGCATCACCGACTCGCCTCGCCCGATCCGAGTCACCCCCGAGCAACGCGCCGCCGATGCCGCCCGAGCCGCCGAAAGCGTCCGCCAACTCCGCGAGCAACTCCAGGCCCAGAGCGCCTCGCAGAACGAGCGTACCGCCCAGACCGCCGATGCCGGCTCCGCCAGCGCGCTCTCAGAACTCTCTCGCATCGAGTCCGAACTCCGCTCCGGCCAGATCTCACCCGATGAGTCCCGCACGCGCTCGGCCAAGGCCGTCGAATCGCTCGCCGGTGAACTCTCCCGCCAGGCCCAGCGCGACCGCGATGCCGCCGACGCCCTCGCGCGTCGCCTGAGCGAACAGGCCGCGGCACGCGAGCAGACCCCCGCGCGTGCCGCACGCAGCACCGGCTCGGCCCCCGGCCCCACGCCCGGCTCGCCCTCCTCATCCCTCGATGAAGCAACCGCCGCGGCTGGCGACACCACCCCCGAATCCCCCGCCGACAATCTCCGCGAAGCCATCACCCGCGGCGACCTCGCCGCCGCAGCCCGCGCCGCCGACGAACTCGCCCGCCAACTCCCCTCCATGTCCCCCGATGAGCGAGCCCAAGCCGCCCGCGCGTTGGAAGACCTCGCTCAACAACTCGACCAGCCGTCACCCCCCGCGCCGCCGTCAAGGCCCGACACGCCCCCAGCAAACGATCCGACTCGCCGGCCCCCCTCACGCGACGGCCAGCGAGCCGACACGCCGCCAAGCCCCGAGCCCACCCAGCCGCCCACCCAGCAGCCCACCCCCGCGACCGACCGCGTCAATCAGGAACTTGCCGCCCGCGAGCAACCCCCGATCGATCCGCAGTCGCCGCAGTCGACCGACCCGCGTCAGATCGAGGAGCGCCTCCGCGACGCCGGTATCCCCCCCGAGCGCGCGGCGGAACTCGCCGACGCCGCCGCCCGCGAGCAGCGCGAGCGCCAGGCCGACAACGCCGCACGCCAGCAGCAACAGAACCTCGCCGAAACGCTGCGCGAAGCAGCACGCGAATCCGCACCGCCGCCCGCACAGCCCCAACCGCAAACTCAGCCCCAAACCCAACCTGCGCCCGGGCGCGAGCCATCGCCCCAGAATCCACAATCCACCCAGCAACCGGGCGAACGCCAACAAGGCCAACAGCAGAACCAGCAACAGAACCAGCAGACTGGCCAACAGCAGGGCCAACAGAGCGGCCAGCAACAAACCCCGCAACCCGCCGACCAACCCGGCCAGCCGCCCGCTGCGCCCGGCTCCGCGCCCAGCGATCAACCTTCGCCCTCCGATCAACCCGCCCCCGGCGACCAACCAGCGCCCACGACCACGCCCAACCCCACCCCCAGCTCGGTCCCCGTCTCCCAGCAAGGCCAGTCCACGTCGCCGCGGCAACCGACGCCATCTCCCAACCAGCCCGCAACACCCGGCCAACAGCAGGGCCAGCAACAGGGCCAACAGCAAGGCCAGCAACAGGGCCGACCCTCCATCCCCGCGCAACCCAACGAACCCACCGAACAACCTGCGGGCCAACCCCGCGCATCGGACTCCACCCAGCCCAACCAGCAGCCCTCCAACTCGCCCGGCGACCGCGCCGCTCCCGACGGCGCGCCACCAACCTCGGCGCGCTCCGCCATCGAGCGCCTCCGCGACTCTCTCGACGACCTCTCCCGCGCCCCGCAGCGCGCCACCGAGCGCCAGCAGCAGAGCGATCGCCTCCGCCAAGCCGCCGAAGACCTCTGGAACAACGCCACGCCCGAAGAACAGCGCGAACTCGCCGACCTCGCGCGGCAAGCCGCCGAGCGTGCCGGCCGCTCGCCCGATGAATCACTCACGCCCCCCTCATCAATCCCGTCCTCTCCGGACCCCACCGCCTCGCTTCCCGATCCGACCAACTCCACCCCGCCCGACGCCGCCAACCCCGACCGCGCCGCCGCGCCCGCCCCGGGCGATCCCTCCGCCACGCCGCGCCCCGGCTCATCAACACCCGGCACCTCCGCCCGCGGCCCGCGACTGAACGACTCCGCCACCAAACTCGACAACGCCCGCACCACCACCATCGACGCCCGCACCGCCCCCGCGCCCGATTCCTCACAACGCATCATCAGCGAGTGGCTCGGCCCCGCCGGCGACCGTACCGCCCCCGCTCCCGCCGCACGCCAAGCCATCCGCGACGCGGCCGACACCGCCCAGCGCGCGATCGAAGACCAGTCCGTCCCCGCGCGCCAAAGGCCCCTCCTGCGACGATACTTCGACCGCCTCCGGCAGGATCTCGCACCCGCGACAACCCCCGCCACACCCGCAGCACCCGCAACACCTCCCGCCGCAACGCCCACC
>VYKQ01000019.1_pt1 | contig 78343 bp, 24 predicted proteins | sample 5114541 | NCBI WGS metagenome assembly VYKQ01 (sample SAMN12291801, study PRJNA351875) | freshwater metagenome | isolation source: freshwater lake | place: USA: Michigan, Baseline Lake | collected 2013-08-09
CGACAAAATCTAACTCTTCGCTAAAGGGTTTCTGACAATTACCGCACTTAAATTGACGACGATTAACTTGTAGGTACACTGGTTGACCTGAGAGCGGTAAATCTTTGACTAAATATCGATGATTTTGGTGGAGTTTATCGCTCTCTAATCCACAATGAGGACAGGTTGCTTTTTTATTTTTCGATTCGATTCGTCAAACTATACCGATATTTTCTAGGTGTCGATAGCCTTGAATACAGGTTCCTTGTAGGTTCAAAAATTTGTCAAGTATCATAAGTAAAATACTCTGGTTTTTGGCTATTATATCAAATCTTAACTCGATTGTCTATCTTTTGGTATTAACCTGTTTGTGCCGTAAGTGTCTCCCTGTATAGATTTCAGCTACTTTTAGGCGTAGGCACTCTCATCGAATTTTATTTTAAGTTAATTATTTGCATGGCAATTACCGAAGAGCCAAAATAATTAAACCAGAGCTTGGTTCTATTCTATGAAAATCCAAGCAGATCAAAGATGTATTCTTCTTAAAATTATCTTGTATCTTCTCGACTTTGTGTGATAATTTTTGCCGATGAAATTCTTAAATGTTTACTGGGAAAGACTTTTAGGGCTATTTTGGTGAATAAATAAACTATCAGTATAGGCCTCGTTTCCACACAGAAACCAGAAAAGCCAAATCCTTGCCTAATCGAGATTTGCATGATATTATAAATAAATAATTAAAGCGGAAAATTTCAAGTAAGTTTGGGTAGATTTGAGTATATTTTAGGGGAGGCTAAGTATATTGGCAATCTCTGCTTTTAGTAAGTATAAATAAAATCAACCGGAAAAAGGGGATGGCCGAATGAAGAATAAGAAAGCGGAATTCAGAGAAGGAGGAAGCGAGTGAAGTCAATGCCAAGGAGCGGCTCTAATAATCGAAAAGCCAAAATTATCCAATCATCGCCCAACCCGGCGAAACTGGTCAAAAAATATGGATAAAGTGCGGGTTATCGTTGTAGAAGATCACGATTTAACGCGCATGGGCTTAGTGGTGGCTCTCCAGCATCGGGAAGGTATTCAAGTGGTAGGGGAAGCGATCAGTGGATTACAGGGACTGAAACTGCTAGAGGAGACTAAACCCGATGTAGCGATCATCGATATAGGTTTACCCACGATCGATGGGATCGAGTTAGTGCGACGCTTCAAACAAAATCGGGGCGAAGACCCCCTGGCCACGAAAATCCTCATGCTAACCATGCACAAAAACCAAGAACAGGTTTTAGCGGCTTTTAGTGCTGGGGCTGATTCCTACTGTATGAAGGATATTAGCATTGATAAGTTAATCGAGGCGATTTATTCCACCCACGAAGGCAATCATTGGCTTGACCCTGCGATCGCCAATATTGTTCTGCAACAAGTACGCCAAAATGTTCCCGTCGGTCCGGCTGCCGAGACCAAAACAGTGATAATTCAAGGCGTTGACCGAGAATATCACCAATTGCTGGAAAATGCCCCCCTAACGGCACGAGAGCGAGAAATTCTCGCTCTGATTGTTGCGGGTTGTAGTAATGCTCAGATTGCCGAGCGACTCTATATCACCATCGGCACGGTGAAAACCCATGTCCGCAATATCTTAAATAAACTCTCTGTGGATGATCGGACTCAAGCGGCAGTGCGGGCCCTGCGATCGGGATTAGTGGATTAAAAAAAACGGCATCCTACCAGGGTAGGATGCTGGCTCGGTCAAAACTAGAAACTAGACTTGGGCTGCCACTTTTGATTCAGCGGCCATTAGTTTTTCGTAGGTTTCACGCATTTTGAGACCGACTAACACTTGGAATAAACCCGTACCATTGGTAGAACCGGGATAATCCTTGTGTTTGAGCAGTAATTCCGTCATTTCACCGTAGTATTTAGTGCCGGTTTTGCTCAAATGGCTTTCGATGTAGATCATTTCTTCGAGGTTATCGAATTGACCATCTAGTTCCAGAATCGACACTTCATTCCCCAAGAAGCCATCTGGACCATAGTAGAGTTTAATGCCGGGATAAGCGCAGGTCAATTTACGACCACAGGGCCGCCAATCGATGGTGGAACCTTCATCAAACAGATAAGCGGGTTCAAAGTTTTCTACCCCTTCTTTCTGGATTAAACGGACCCGTAGTAACTTACTTTCGTGATCTTCAAGTAATTGGGTGGGCAGCACTTGAATCACCACGTCAGCGTACTGTCTTTGGGGATCGATATAGGCACTGAAATCCGGTTTTCTAGAATTAATAGCCGCCATCACATCATCATAGGTGTGACCGCGCTCGGCCATATCCCGTTGAATTTTCCAGTTAACTTTGACTTCATCGCTAATATCGAGATAAACGCTGAAATCTAATAGAGACCGGACTCGTTCATCATATAAGGGGTGCAGTCCCTCGATCACGATTACCTTATTCGGTTCGATGATTTCGGGGGGATCGATCATCCCCGTTTCATGATTATAAATAGGTTTATTAATGGCTTGACCTTCCTTGAGAGCTTTAATCTGCTCGTACATCAGGTCAAAGTTATTCGCTTTCGGATTGAGTGCGGTGACACCCACCTCTTTTCTCTGTTTGCGATCGAGACAATGGTAGTCATCTAAACAGATCACTGTCATAAACTCGGCCCCGAATAAATCCGTCAAACGACGTAAAAAAGTAGACTTCCCACAACCGGAGTCCCCAGCTACACCGATTAGAACCACGCGCTCTGGCTTATTGGCCATAGTTTCCCTCTAAATACACAACTAATTGTTAACCGATAGTATGTAATTAAACCAGACTCTGGATCCAGCAGTACCCCGCCGCCACAAATTTCTGCTGCTGACAGGTTCGGCAAGAGCCTCACGCTAGAATGAGTAGGTATTTGATACTAGATATTCTGTTCAGATCATACCGGAATCAGTGACCAAAATCAGTTATCAGTAATCAGTAATCAGTAATCAGTAAACAGTGAAAAGACAGCACTGTTAATGCTATTTCATCCTCCTCACTTAATACCCCTGACTAAAAACCCAGAGCTGATAACTGGTAACTGATCACTGATCACTGATTACTGACAGGCTGCGGTGGATGTGGAGAAATTTAGTCATTTCCTCCACTGCTAAAGGGCCACTGATGCGATTGCCTTGCATTCTCTCGCAACCTAATTCTTGCAGGATTTCTAATTGTTGTTGGGTTTCTACTCCCTTGGCGATCACTATTAAGTTAAAACTTTTCGCTATCGCCAACAATGACGAGATAAAACGGGTATCTTGGGGATTATTACTCAGGTTTTTCGTTAAAGATTGCTCTATTTTCAGTTTTTTCACGGAAAATTGACCTAGATAGGCGATCGACGCGTAACCGCTGCCAAAATCATCAAGGGTGATACTAATACCCAATTCCTGCAAATCCCCAAGAATTCGACCGGTTTCGCGGCTATTTTCTAGTAAACTTGTCTCGGTTATTTCCATCTCCAGAAAGAAAGGCCCGATTTTGCTTTCAGTCAAGACTTCTTTGAGGATGGTGAGCAACTGCGGATCCCGCAATTGGTGCGGGGACAGATTGATCGAGATGGGAGTGTATAATAATCCTCGCTGCTGCCATATTTGTGCTTGTTGACAGGCATTTTTCAGCACCCAACGATTAAGCTCAAGGATTAACTCGCTTTCTTGGATTAAGGGTAAGAAACGATTAGGAGCGATTAATCCGAATTGAGGGTGTAACCAGCGCAATAATACCTCTAACCCTTCCACTTGCCACTGAGTCATATTAACTTGCGGTTGATAGTAAAGAGCTAATTCATTATTTCTGATTGCCTGATAGAGAAAATATTCAACTTTAGAACTACGAGTATTTTTAGGGTGAACATTAACTGACTCTATCCTGGAGTTATTATTGATATTATTCTTGACCGCTACTAAATTTTCCTCCAGTTTCTGTAAAATTATTTTTCTGTCTGTGCCGACGGGGGGACAGATAACTGAACCTAAATTGAATCGCACGGCTAGGGAGTGATTTTCGATTTCGTAATTATTTTCTAGGGTTTCAATAATTCTTTGACTAACTTTTTCCAGATCATTAGCCTTATTAATTTCTGGCAGCAGGATAATAAATTCGTCCCCTCCCCAACGAGCGACTATATCCCCCGATCTCAAATTTTTTCTTAACCGTTCACTGACGATTTTTAATAGCTTATCTTCCAGTCGATAACCTAGTCGATTGTTGACATTTCTTAGCGGCTCTACATCCACTAATAACAGACCGAGCATTTGATTACTTTTCTGGGCATTATTAATAGCATTTGACAGATATTCATTAAAGATAGAACGGTTAGGCAAATTCGTGAGAGGATCTAGGGAAGATTCCTCTTGAGTCCCGTTATCAAAACTAATGGCCTGGGATGGGGAATTATGGAGAATTAGGGTACTTTTTGTGTGGAGGGTATCCCGGCTATAATTTGCTTCATTTTCCGTCAGATCCACTCGTAGCTGTCCTGAACTTTTAACCGGTGCTTGCTCTATTTTTTCTTGACTGGCTATTAAATGAAAACTGGCATTTATATCACAGCCAAAGTTAATTAAATCACCATCTTTTAATTCATGAACCAAGCATTTAGACCCATTGACATAAATACCATTATGACTTTTATTCCCCTCTAAATCACCATCAAGAATCCAATAGGAAAATTTTTGGCGATCAATACTCTTTTTAATTAAAGTCGCATGATAGCGAGACGCGTATTTGGAGCGAAGAACAATTTGATTATCGGACTTACGGCCGAGAGAATATTTCATGTCTTCTAGGGTAATTGTTCTTCTCCCTTGAGGATCTTCCACAATGAGGAGATAACGGGAATTGGATGAACCATTAATCATTTTTTCGGTACCTCGACAAAATATAAGTTGATATGCTCCCTCAAAAAGTCATGGCTTATTCGTCTTTGACTTAATTTATTTTCTCAATAAAGTGTTGGGTGTGATTCGGAACAGTTACTTAACGGCAATTGCGTCACATCTTCTGGTTTCAAGGCCTGAGTCAACCAAAATCCTTGTACTTCTTCAAATTCTGTTCTAGGCCGATTATAGTCGATAACATGGCTAAATGCTCGGTTTTTGATGGTAAAGATGGGATAAAGGTTCGATCTTCAAGCTGTCGAGGGGATATTTATCAATATAACTTAAGAAGGAATAGCCAGCATCAAAATTATCTAAAACTAACTGTACCCCTAATTCCTTGGCTTAAAGCTGACCCCGCTCCCACGCAGTTTTAACGAGTAATTCAGATAGTCAACAGCTTACCGACAATCAGCAATTATCAGTCATCCTTAAACTGGTACAAATGTATAAACAACCCCCTGTAAGCATCCCACTTGCAAAGCTAATGCTTTCCAGCGGTTGGGGGAGACAGTTCCTCCACGGACATCTGATAGCAAATCGGTTTTTAGTGGTACGATTAACTGCCAATCAAACTTTAAAAACCCGCTCCCTTCTCCCCACCTCCCACTCCCCAACGGAGGGTTTGGGGGGTAGAATCCCCCAAGAGTCAAAGATTAAGTGATAAAATCGGAAATAACAGCCAATTCTAGCCGAGAGTTTCCCTTTAAAAATCCCAACCTAGTAAATTGACAAAAATGAGATGCAACCGACAGGAGTTCTCCCTATGGATAGCAACCGATTAATCGAAGAATTAAAAAATCCCGACTTTTATCCTCATTCTGTCAAAATTCCCGTTGAAACTATCCAAACCCATGCTTCAATTATCTTCTTGACAGGAGATTATGCCTATAAAGTCAAAAAACCAGTTAATTATAATTTTTTAGATTTCTCCACTTTAGAAAAGAGAAAGTATTATCTAGAACAGGAACTAGAGTTAAATAAAAGAGTTGCGGCGAATATCTATCTGGAAGTTTTGTCAATTAATGAGGAACGGGGTAGCATAAGTTTAAATGGAGAAGGGAAAGCGATCGAATACATTTTAAAAATGAATCAGTTTCCCCAAGAATGTTTACTGAGTAAGGTTTTTGAACGGGGAGAACTAACGGAAAAAGCTATAAAATCTTTGGCTGAAAAAGTGGCAGGATTTCATCGACAAGCTGTGACTAATTCCTATATTACCCAATTTGGCAATTTAGAAGTTATTAAACAAGCTTTTGATGAAAACTACCAACAAACCGAGAAATATATTAATTTTGTCCAAACCCAAAAACAATACGATGAAACGAAAGCTTATACAGATAAATTCTTCGCAGAACACGGAGATTGGTTAGAAGAAAGACAAATAAAAGGGATGATTCGCGAATGTCACGGAGACTTACATTTAAATAATATCTGTCAGTGGCAGGGAGAAATACAATTATTTGATCGCATAGAATTTAATGAATCTTTTCGCTTTGTTGATGTCATGTATGATCTTGCTTTTACAGCCATGGATTTAACCGCTAGGGGGAGAGAAGATTTCGCTAATTTATTTGTGAATACTTATTTAGAACAAACCGCCGACTGGGAGGGTTTAAAAGTCTTGCCTCTCTACCTGACTAGACAAGCGTATGTGAGGGCAAAAGTCAATAGTTTTTTGCTTGATGGTGACAGTTTTTCCGAGAAAATTAAAGCCAATGCACAGGATTATTATCAATTAGCTTGGCAGTACACACAACCGCAGAAACCGAGATTAATTCTGATGTCGGGATTTTCTGGCTCGGGTAAGAGTACCATAGCGAAAGTAATTGCTAAAAATCTTAATGCTATTCAGATTCGTTCCGATGCAGTTCGCAAACATTTGGCTGGAATTGACTTAAATCAAACAGGAAGTCTAGACATATATAGTCTGGAAATGAGTCAAAAAACCTTCGCTAGACTGGCCGAATTAGCCGAAATTTTAATAGCTTTAGGTTATCCGGTTATTCTCGATGCACGCTACGATAAATATGCTTGGAGAGAACCTTTATTAACCTATGCCCAAAATTTACAGATTCCTTTTCATATTGTCCATTGTTACGCACCTATAGAAGTTTTAAAACAACGGATTGCCGCTAGAAAAGGCGATATTTCTGACGCTACTATCGAGGTTTTAAATGCCCAAATTGAGAAAACAGAACCTTTTAATGAAAAAGAACAACCCTATCTAATTTCCCTAGACACTACTAATCCCGATTGGCCAGAATTTTTCGAGAGTCAATTAGATAAATAGGTTGAGATGAATCACCGATATAGCCATTCTTATAATTAAGTTATCTTGTATAAAGCAGCAAGAAGGAGAAGCGATGGAAACTGTAGTGTTAAATCTAGAGACAGTTAATTTGACTGATGAACAATTTTATCATCTCTGTCAGGCTAATCAAACATGGAATTTAGAACGTAATCAGAAAGGAGAATTATTAATTATGCCTCCCGTGGGTGGAAATAGTGGTAAACAGGAAGCTAATTTGATTGTTAAAGTTGGGGTATGGAACGAGCAAACTCAACTTGGTGAGGTGTTTAGTTCTTCGACAATTTTTCGTTTACAAAATGGAGGAGATCGTTCTCCTGATGTTGCTTGGATAAAACGGGAGAGATGGGAAGCTTTGAGCGCAGAAGAGCGAGAAAAGTTCCCACCTTTGTGTCCCGATTTTGTGATTGAATTACGTTCTCGTACTGATTCTCTCACCTCTTTACAGGACAAGATGAGTGAATATTTAGCCAGTGGTTTACGTTTGGGTTGGTTGATTAATCCGCAACAGCAGCAGGTGGAAATCTACCGACTAAATAGCGATGTGGAAATTATTAATTTACCTGCTATTTTATCCGGGTAAGACATCTTCCCCGGGTTTGTTTTGAATTTAACATAGGAAGGATTACAGGGAATAACAAAGGGAATGACACCGAATCAGGCTATCTCTATTTTGTCAAAACATTTCCAGAAAAGCGATCGATTGTCAGCTTGGCGGTGTATAATCTCTCAAAATCGCCCAAAAAAAAGAATCAGGATTTCAGGAACAGATTCTCTGGCTACTGCTTCAAAGAAAGAGGAAACTCTCAGTCACAACATTGATATTTGTCAATAATGTCACCTAAAATTTTCAATCATCACTTTACTCCCCTCAAATCCCTCTCTTTGGGGTTATTTCTCCTGCAAGCTTTCACTCCCCTCACCCTAGCAGCCCCCCCGCGAGAACCGGATCAAACCGTCGGCTGTGATATTCTGGTGGTGGGTGGTGGTTTAGCCGGTGCCGGTGCGGCCTACGAAGCTTTATTATTAGGAAAAACCGTCTGTTTAACCGAGATTACCGACTGGGTGGGGGGACAGATATCTTCTCAGGGAACCTCCGCATTAGATGAAAGACGAACACAAAGAGAAAAATTATTTTTCCCGAAAGGTTATCTAGAATTTAGGGAAAGAATTAGAAAGCATTACGGGAAACGCAACCCCGGAGAATGTTGGGTAAGCGGGTCTTGTTTTTTGCCTTTTGATGGACATAAATTATTATTTCAACAGTTAGAAGACGCTGCCAAAAAAGGCAAAGGAACCCTGAAATGGTTTCCCACCACGGTAGTCAAAGAATTAAATATTGAAACTTTACCCAATCGCGGTACTGGTCAACAGATTACCGGTGTAATTGCTATTCAACATAGTCCCGCAAAAGGTACTCCTCCCCTAAATACCGAGTTTTTATCGCAAAAAATGGAGGATATCTATCGCTACGAAAATTCTCCCCGTTTTGATAAGAAAATCCTCCGTTTTGTCCCCAAATCCTCCCAACCGAATCAATTAGCAGATTGGTATGTGATTGAAGCGACCGAAACCGGGGAAATAATCGGATTATCAGATATTCCCTACCGTTTAGGTGTCGATAAGCGCAGTTATCTCGAACCTTCTTCCTCTAGCGTCACTGGCGACCCCTACTGTACCCAAGGCTTTACCTATACCTTCGCCATGGAGGAAACAGAAAAACCACAAACCCACGAGAAACCCGTTTATTATGAACGCTATGCCCCCTATTTTAGCTATGAATTGCCCCGATTAGCCGATTTTGACCTCGTTTTCACCTATCGTCGTATTTGGAGTCCGCAACTGGGTAAAGAGAAAACCTTTGGGGGAATTACTTTCACTGAACCCGTACCGGGGGATATTTCCATGCAGAATTGGACCTGGGGAAATGATTATCGTCCGGGGACTGCTAAGGATAACTTTATCTACACCCGTGAACAGTTGCAACAGTTAGGACAGTTATCTCCGGGGGGATGGATGGGAGGATTACGCACCGAAACCCTCGCGAGGGGCGAAGAACACGCCATTTCCTACTATTATTGGTTAGTAGAAGGAACCACCGATTCCCAGTTAGGGGACGGGGTAAAAGTTCCCCATTTGAATAACCGTTATCTCTCCGGTTTTGATTCTCCCATGGGTACTGCCCACGGTTTGTCAAAATATCCCTATATTCGGGAAGCAAGACGGATTATCGGTCGTCCTTCCCTGACTTACCCCGATGGTTTTACCGTCACAGAAATCGATATTTCCCGACAAAATTTTCAAAGCGATTTCTATCGTCAAAATCTTTCTCCAGCAGAATATCGGCGCTTAATTGCCACCTTGGCAGGATTAGAGGGATTTTCCGTACTTGATGGCACATTATCCCCCGATCAGGCCGTTAAACGCAAGCGATCGACTATTTACCCCGATTCCGTCGGTATCGGTCACTATGCGATTGATTTTCATCCCTGCATGACGGAACATCCCCCCGAAAAACCGGGTAATACAGAAAAAGCAGGAGAAAGACAGGGACAAGGGCAAGCTTACCCCTTCGAGATCCCTTTAAGGGCTATAATTCCCCAAAAAATCGATAATTTACTGATAGCGGGCAAAAGTATCGCCCTTAGTCATATTGCCGCGGCCGCCTATCGTGTCCATTCCTTCGAGTGGTCCTCTGGGGTAGCTGCTGGCATCACGGCCGTGTATGCTTTAGATAATAATGTACTGCCCTATCAATTAGTAGAAAGTGACTTTCTCATTGGCAATAAACAACTGCGAGAATTACGACAAAAAATCGCTGCTAGTGGTAATCCAACTGTGTTCCCCGATGCCTCAATTTTCCGGTCGATGGATGATTGGTATTAATTAACAAAAATTGCAGGAGTCAGGAGTCTTTAAGCAGTCAGCAGTCAGCAACTCGGACTGTGATAATAACTAGAAAACGGTTACGACTGTTTTGGGTTGAGAATACTATTAATAATCAGAGCGTTTTTGGGAAGATAAGGAGGATCAATCATTTCACGATGAATACCAGTGGCATAATGATTGATTCTTTCTCCTTTTGTTGCTTGTATCCAATCATCTTGAGCTTCATAGTTTCCCTCAGCACGAATCAAATGAATAGTCCCTTGAATTTGTACATTTTTTAAGTCAGAATTCCAAAGAAAATTAAAGTATTCCCACACTTGATTATAAGTGCGATTGCGGAGTTTTTGATTCTCTAAAAAGTAACCTCTTAATTGCTGACGTTTGGGATTTAATAAGAAAGCATCAACCCCTTCTTGAATCTCTGACATATCAGCTTTTTTAGCCTCACGTCCTCCTCTGTAAGTATCCAGTAAAATGACATCAGAAACAACTCTCCCTCGACTTTCTAATTGTTGAGCCATTAACATCGCTAAAAATCCGCCGGCGGAATGTCCCATTAATTTTATATCTTGATTCTGAGCCAAATCCTCAATTAATTCAGCGTATTTTTCTAACATTAATTCATCGCTAATATACCGGAAAGTATAGAGAGCATAATCCGTTATATACTCTGCTAAATTGGCATAAGCAGCAGCGAAACCAAGAGCGGGAGGAAATAAAAAGACGGCTTTTTTTTGCTCCTTATTAAACACCACATAAGGACGTTCTTTCGGTTGAATATTCATCTCCTGAGCATAGATAATATAATCGCTTAATTCGGCTACTGTTGGCTTTTCATAAATCATTGATAAAGGAATTTCTATGGCCATTTTTTCATAAATTAAAGCCATAAGATTCATAGCTTGTAAGGAATGACCACCCAACTCAAAGAAGTTATCATTAACCCCTATCTTGCCAGCTTGTAGAAGTTGTTGCCAAAGGCTTACTAAGATAGTTTCCGTTGAATTGCGGGGGGCTAAATAGGGTGATTCAACTAGAGAAGTCTCATCCGGTATAGGCAATTTATGAACGTCTATTTTTCCGTTAGGATTTAAGGGAAAATCCGACAACATGACAAAGGCAGAAGGGATCATGTAAACGGGTAATTTCTGCTGTAAGAAACGACGCAAATCCTGGGAAGTTAATAAAGTATCTTTTCTTATTACATAAGCAACTAACCGTTGATTATATAAGGTATCTTCCCGCATAATCACAACAGTTTGTTCAACGTTGGGATGAGTTTCTAAAACCGTCTGAATTTCTCCTAATTCAATGCGTAAACCTCTCAGCTTGACTTGATTATCAATCCGCCCTAAATATTCAATATTGCCATCGGGAAGATAGCGAGCTAAATCCCCCGTTTTATATAATTTCCCCTGAGCAAAAGGATGAGGAATAAATTTTTCAGCCGTTAATTCAGGTTGGTTGAGGTATCCACGAGCTAAACCCATTCCACCAATATGTAATTCTCCAGCAACACCAATAGGAACCGGTTGGAGATAACTGTCGAGGATATAAACTTGGGCATTAGCAATGGGACATCCAATAGAAATTTGGGAATTTGGCTGACAGCACCAGACAGTAGCATCAACGGCGGCTTCTGTTGGTCCATAAGCGTTATATAATTCACAGTTTAACTGCTGAAAAAATCGTTGATTGAGTTCATAAGATAAGGCTTCTCCCCCGACAATTACTCGTTTTAAACAGTGGCAATCTTTGCTCTTGGGATGTTGCAGAAAAACTCGCAATATTGAGGGAACACAAGTGAAATAAGTTACTTGTTCTTGCACAATTAAATCTATTAAATAATCTATATCTTTATACCCGTCAGGTTTCGTCACGACTAGGGTAGCACCAGATGTTAAAGATGAGAAAACTTCCCAAACTGAAACATCAAAACTAAAGGGAGTAATTTGGAGAATGCAATCTTCAGAGGTAAGATTATAATAATCAATAGTGTATTTCAGAGTATTAGAAATTCCTTTATGAATATTCATCACACCTTTAGGTTTTCCTGTTGAACCAGAAGTGTATATAACATAAGCTAAATTTTCTGGTTTAACTGGAGAGTTCAAATTCTCTTGACTATAATTAGCTATCCTTGACCAATCTGTATCTAAACACAGTATTTCGGGGCAATTTTCTGGTAGAGATTGAACTAAAGATTGCTGAGTTAACAACAGAGAGATAGCTGAATCAGATATCATATAATCCAAGCGCTCAGGGGGATAATTAGGATCCAAAGGAACATAAGCTCCCCCGGCTTTAATAATTCCCAATATTCCGATGATCATCTCAAAGGAACGCTCAATAAAAATCCCCACTAATACTTCTGAAGTTACGCCTTTTTCTTGTAAATAGTGACCGACTTGATTAGCTCGATTATTTAACTCTCGATAGGTCAATTTTTCGCCATCAAAAATAAGAGCTATTGCCTCGGGATTATCTCTAACTTTTTCTTCAACTAACTGGTGCAGACACTTTTGAGAATAAGCGACTTCGGTTTGATTCCACTCTATTAGTAATTGATGCCGTTCTTCAGGGGTTAATAAATTAATCTCAGATAATTGACAATCTGGATTCTGAATTACACTTTCAATAATTTGTAAAAAGTGACCGCTCATTCTGGCGATAGTTTCAGGCAAAAATAAATCTGGCTCATATTCAATAGCTAATATAAGATTATGACTATCTTCAAAGAAGATCCAAGTCATATCAAATTGAGCCATGCGTGGTTTTAGGGGATAGGGTTGATGTTCCAAACCTGGAATTTTTAAGACAGTTTTGCTTTCTTTACCCAGTAGAGAAAACATGACATCAAATAAGGGATTTCGGGACAGATCTCGTTCTAAATTGAGAGCAGATACTAATTTATCAAAAGGATAATCACGATATTCATAAGCATCAAGACAGGTGTTAGTTACTTCCCCTAAGACTTGCTTAAAAGTTACTCCCTCTGGTAATAAAGATCTCAAAGCCAAGGTGTTAACATAAAACCCGATCTGGTTTTCTAAATCAGGATGATTTCGTGCTGAAATAGGGATACCAACTACTAAATCCCGTTGGCCAGTGTGGCGGTAGAGTAATATTTTAAAGAAAGTCAGTAGGGTAATAAATAGAGTCGTCTGATTTCCAGTTGCAAAGGTTTGTAATTGTTGGCTAAGACTCTCACTAAATTGATAAGTGTAGGAAGCCGCTTGAGAAGATTTTACTTGAGGTCGAGGGAAGTCTATCGGTAAGTTTAAGATAGGGGGATGTTCGGAAAAAACCTCACACCAATACTCATGTTGTTCTCTAACTTCTTCACTTTCTAACCACTGATTTTGCCATGCCGCATAGTCTTTATACTGTAGGGTAAGAGGGGGTAATTCAGCTTTTTTTTGTTGAGTATAAGCAGAGTATAATGTAAAGAACTCTTGAAAGATAATATCAAGTGATTGTGCATCTCCAATAATATGATGGACAGTCAAACCAAAGATAAATTCTTCTGACTTAATCTGCACCAATAAGACCCGAATAAGGGGCAACTTTTCTAAACTAAAAGGTAAATTTGCCGAATCTTGAATTAAATCATCTGCCAAGAGTTCAGCATCTTTTTCTCCTCTTAAATCTTTAAAAATGATTAACTGTTCTGTGGAGATTTGCTCATGAATAACTTGCTTAATATTGCCCCCAACACTGGTAAAAGTGGTTCTGAGAATTTCATGACGGTTCACCAGTTCTTGAAAGGCTGCTGTTAATATAAAAACATCTAACTTGCCATTAATTCTCATGGCAAGCCTAATATTATAAGCACTAGAAGATTCGCTGATATGCTGCAAAATCCAAAGCCTTCTTTGACCGTGAGAGACTTGGTAATATTTTTGTTTTTCCAGTGGGTTAATTGAGTCAGATTGTGGTAAGTTGATCATCGTTTTTGTCGGGATTGAATTAATACAGCTTGTTCTTTTAAAGTATTATGGGTAAAAATTTCCCGTAATCGGAGGGAAACCCCAAATTGATTACGGATTTGTGACACTAAGCGCATCGCCTTTAGACTGTTTCCTCCTAGTTCAAAAAATGACTGATTACTGTTACTCACTTCTGCTTCTAATAACTCACCCCAAAGGGAAGCTAATAAAGCTTCTTGTGGATTAAAATCTGGGACTTGGTTAGTTGAGTCAGTAATATTTTCTTCGGGTTTTGGCAAAGCTAGACGATGAATTTTTCCATTGGGTAACAAGGGAAAAGCTTCTAACCGCATTAAAAAGCTAGGCTGCATATAAATCGGTAAGAGTTGCTTTAATTTACCTCGAATATATTCCTGATGAACTGTATCCTCTGCTTGATAATAAGCAATTACGGTTACTAATTCCTCCTTTTTATTAGCTATAACTAAGGCTTTTTCTACTCCCTCAATCGCACTGAGGACATCTTCAATCTCTCCTAATTCAATCCGTACCCCATTTAATTTAATTTGGTTGTCACTGCGTCCTATTACTTCTAAAGTTAGATCAGGAAGCAGTCTGCCTAAGTCTCCAGTACGATAAACTATATCCCTCCCCCCATTCAAAGGATTAGGCACAAAAACTGAATGAGTTAAGCTTTCATCTTGATAATAACCTTTTGTTAAATAGGGGGATTTAACGAATACTTCTCCTACTTCTCCTATTGCCCTGGCGCGATTTCTATCAACCACTGCATAAGCGGCATCTGGCAAAGTTTGACCACCCGGAACCCGTTCATAGGGAATATTATTAGGGTTAGGAATTCGATAAAAATGCTTAACAAATGTAGTTTCACTCGCTCCATAAATATTCACAAATTCTGTCTGAGAGCCAAAAATTTGATGCCATTCAGCCAGTTCTTTCACAAATAAAGGCTCTCCTCCTAAGACAAAAATTCGCAAATTTTTCAGGAGATTATGAGCATTAATTAAACCACGCCCCATCTTTAAAAATAGACGCATTACCGAGGGGACAGTGTGTAGTAAGTTAATTTTCCATTCTCCTATTCGCAGTAATAAAAGCTCTAAGTCTTCTCGCTCTGTACTCTCTGGAATATACAGAGTTCCCCCTGAGCATAAAGTCACACAGGTTTCCCTCAAATAAGCATCAAAATTAATTTGAGCAATTTGTAAACAGCGCCAACTTTCATTAATGCCAAATTCCCGTTTTTCCCAATCAATGAAATGACGTAAGCTGCCGTGACTGCCTAAAATTGCTTTAGGTTCACCGGTTGAGCCAGAAGTAAACATAATATAATTAGAATCATCAGCATCCGGCATAGCTAGAACGGGTTGCAGTTTGCTTAATTGGCAAGGAAACTCTTGATAATCCATGCCATTCCACTGATGATATTGCTGAATTTTATGAGCCTTAACCACTAAGATATGAGGCGGTTTTTCTAATGCGGATAGTTGGGGTTTAATCCCCTCTAAATTCTCCGCCGCAACTAAGATAATTTCGGGGCTAGTTTTAATCATCATGCGTTGCCGACGCTCCTCTGGTTCATCTAAACGTAGAGGTAAATAGATTCCTCCGGCTTTAAATACTGCCAGCATGGCGATTAACTGACGATAATCTCCTTCTAGGAGAACACCACAAACCTTGTCTTTTTCCACGCCTAATTCTTTTAAGGCATAAGCCCAAAAGTTAGTTAGTTCATGTAATTCTTGATAGCTAAATTTACCCCCTGGATAAATAATCGATGTTTTCTCCGGTTTGGCTTCAACTTGGTCAATAAAATCATGGATAATGGTACGGGTTTCTAAGCGAGGAATAGGATTGATAAAATTGGCGATGAAAGCGGTTTCTGCTGCCGATAACAAAGAAATGTCTTTGACGGGTTGGGCAGGGTTAGATAGCATTTCATTCAAGAGTTTATCGAAGTGAATGAGACATTTTTTCATCCTCTCCTCTTGGAATAAGTCGGTGTTATAAATTAGCTCTAATCTGAGTTTTTCCTGAGCTTCACTAAACACAAAAGATAGCTCAAACTTACTGGTCGGGGTCAGGGAATCTAGAGATTTTATTTGTATATTTTCTAAGCCTACAGGTTGAGCAAAATTTTGCAGAAGGACTAATATATCAAACAAGGGAGTGCGGTTAATTTCTCTAGAAACAGCTAATTTTTCTACTAAAATATCAAAGGGATAATCGGAATGTTCTAAGGCTTCGGTAACGGTTTGACGAACCTTTGCGAGTAGATTTTTGTAGCCTTTTTCGGGTTCAATTTGGTCACGAATAACTAAGGTATTGAGAAATAAACCGATTAGAGATTGCAGTTGAGGATGGTTTCTAGTGGCGATTTCTGTACCAATAGTAATATCATGTTGACCACTGTAGCGATACAGCAATATTTTGACAGCCGCTACCAATGCCATGAATAGGGTTATTTCGTTTTCCTGACAAATTTTTCTTAATTTAGAAATCGTTTCTCGGTCAAATGTCCAGCTTAAATGAGAACCCTTAAACGTCTTTATTTGGGGACGTTTAAAGTCTGTCGGTAAGTGAACTCTGGTCAGTTGTCCATTGTCCAGTTTTTGCCGCCAGTAATCTAGGTTTTTTGAATTATTTTCGCTCCTTAAAAGATTATTTTGCCACCCTGCATAATCTTTATATTGTATCGGCAATGGCTCTATACTAGGCTGTAATCCTTTGGCTAAATCAGAGTAGTATTCTAAGCATTCTTTAGCTAACAAACTCATTGACCAACCATCACAGATAATATGATGAATTTCTAACTCCAAAATATATTCATTCGGAGACAGTTTATAAACCTTAGAGCGCACCAGGGGACTTTTTTCTAAGTCAAACGCTTTTCTCTCTTTTGCAATCGTTTCTAAGATTTCTTCATCAGGTTTATTTGTCCAGTCTTTAAATTCCCAATCAAAAGGACGATTTTGCAGGATTTTTTGTTGTGGTTCACCGTTAATTAAAATGAAAGATGTCCGCAGGGATTCATGACGGGAAATCAATAATTGTATGGCTTTTTCAAAGACATCTGGACTAAAATCTCCTGCTATTTTGAGAGTGGAAACAATATGATAAGCTACATTATTGAGATCCATCTGTTGCAAGACATAGAAACGTCTCTGAGCATGGGATGTTTCGTAGGTTTCTTGTGCAGATACAAGGGGAATAGTGGCTACCGTCAGAGGGGTAACAGTGCTTAATAATTCTGCTTGTTCAGCAATGGTAGGATGAGCAAATACTTGTTTGATGGGCAAAGATTGCCCTAACTTTTCTTGAATTTTACTCACTAGAGAAATAGCTTTTAAGCTATGTCCTCCTAACTCAAAGAAGTTGTCATTAACCCCTATTTGTGATAGCTGAAGAACATCTTGCCAAATCTGAGCTAAGAGGCTTTCTTTTTCATTTCTTGGAGCTATATAAGCAGATTCAATAATTGATGTCTCATCGGGGACAGGTAATTTTTTCCTGTCTATCTTGCCATTGTTATTTAAGGGAAAATCTGACAACATGACAAAGGCAGAAGGAACCATATAAGCGGGGAGTTGCTGCTGCAAGAAACGGCGCAATTCTCCGATACCTAATGAGGGGAATTTCCTGACTATATAAGCGACTAAGCGTTGATTTTCTGACGTATCTTCTCGCAAAATAACTACGGCTTTTTCCACTTGAGAATGGGTCTCTAAAACTGCTTCTATTTCCCCTAATTCAATCCGTAATCCCCTCAGCTTAACCTGATTATCAATGCGCCCTAAAAATTCAATATTGCCCTCTGGAAGATAGCGAACTAAATCCCCCGTTTTATATAATATACCCGAATTAAAAGGGTTAGAAATAAATTTTTCTTTAGTTAATTCCAGACGATTGAGATAACCCCGCGCTAACCCCACACTGCTAATATGTAACTCTCCAGGAACCCCAATCGGAAGCGGTTGTAAATTCTGATCTAAAATATAAACTTTTGTGTTAGAAATTGGCTTGCCAATAGACGGGTATGAGGAGTTTCCTTCCTCATAATCGGGAACTATTCCTGAAGTGGTTACTACTGTATTCTCTGTGGGACCATAATTATTAATAAGCTTAAAAGGCATTGATACTGAAGGATAATGATGGAGTTTATCCCCACCCGTTAAGATAATTCTGAGGGCTATATTTTCATCCCATTCTAAAGATAAAATCTTCTCAACTAGGGGAGTTGGTAAAAAGCTGACGGTGATTTCTTGGGCAATTAACCAATCTCGCAAGTCCGGGGGAGATTGCATGATTTCAGGTTTAACTAAGACAAGACTCGCACCGGCTGTTAAACAGGGCCATAACTCCCAAACCGCAGCATCAAAAGCGCTTCTTGCTAGTTGAGTAGTTTTGTCTAAAGGCGTAATTTCAAAAGCGTCTTGATGCCAACAAATTAAATTCATTAACCCCCGATGGCTAATTAATACTCCTTTGGGTTTTCCCGTTGAACCTGATGTATAAATAACATAGGCTAAATTCTCAGGAGTCGTTAGATTGAAGGGATTTTCTGGGCTATAGGTAGCTATCTTTTCCCAATCCCTATCTAAACACAGTAATTCGGCACCAGTTTGGGGAAGAAAATCCCCTAAAGATTCCTGAGTTAACACCAAAGAAACACCCGAATCTGAGAGGATATCCCCCAAGCGCTCGGTAGGATAATCTGGCTCTAAAGGTACATAAGCTCCCCCAGCTTTTAATATCCCTAATAAACCGATGACCATCTCTAGGGAACGCTCCATAAAAATACCGACCAAACTTTCTGGATTTACACCCTTATCTCGTAAAGAGTGAGCTAACTGATTTCCCCGGTTATTTAACTGTTGATAGGTCAATTTGTGTCCTTCAAAAATAACCGCTATTCCCTCGGGATTCTGGGCAACTTGTTCCTCAAATAATTGATGTAAAGACTTATCTAAAGGATAATCAGCCTCAGTATTGTTCCACTCTACTAATAACTGATGTTGCTCTTCTGTTGTCAATATAGGTAATTGTGTTACTCGTTGCAGAGGTTCAGTAACAATTCCTGTTAAAATAGTCTGTAAATGTCCTGCCATCCGTTCAATCGTATCCTGAGTAAAACGGCCAGTATCATAGATTAACTGAATCAGTAACTCCTGTTTAGGAATAGCAACCACCGTCAAAGGATAATTAGTTTCCTCAAAATTCTCCACATCCTTAACCCTTAAGGATTGACGAGAATCTCTCGATAACGCTTCTCTGGGATAATTCTCAAAAACGACCAAACTCTCAAACAGGGGAACCCCCGGTGGAATATCACTTAATCTCTGTATTTCAGCCAGAGAAACATAAGCATAATCCTGAATTTCTGCTTGCTTTTGCTGTAATTCCTGTAACCAAGATAGCAATAAATCTGATTCTCTGATGGAGACTCGCAGCGGCAATGTATTAATAAATAATCCTACCCTATGTTCTACCCCTGATAAATCATGGGGGCGACCAGAAACCGTAACCCCAAATAAAACTTCTGACTCCCCACTATAGCGACTGAGAAGAATCGCCCAAGCGGCCTGTACTAGAGTAGATAAGGTCAGATTATGCTTTTGTGCCAAAGATTGCAGGTCTTTCGAGTGAGAAGCCGATAAATGACAGTTATACTCTTTATAAGTCGGCTTACCTTCAGATTTCATTAACTGGAGTCTGTCCACCCTCAGGGGGGTGGGAGTCATAAACCCTTCAAGAGTTCGCTGCCAAAAACTCTCAGCAACAGATGGGTTTTGCTGCTGTAACCAAACAATATAATCTTGATAAGGATGCGGCAAAGGAAGATGATAACTTTTCCCTTGAATACCTGCCTCATAAAACCCTAAAACTTCTTGATAAATAATAGGCATACTCCAACCATCCAGAATAATATGATGATGATTGCAGAGGAATTTATAAGTTTGGTCTGATAGTTGAATCATCAAGCAGCGCATTAAAGGAGCAACTTTGAGTTCAAACCCTTGTTGACGCTCTGTTTGTAACAATAAATCTAAACGTTGTTGTTGTTCTCTGGGGGAAAGATTGCGCCAATCTTGATAATCCCAAGGCAAATCAACCTTTTTTCGCACAATTTGCAGAGGTTTTTCCCGTTTTTCCCAAAGAAATAGAGTCCTTAATACCGAGTGACGCTCGACAACTTTTTCCCACGCTTGCCTAAAAACTGTAAGGTTAATTTCTCCCTCCAGAGTAATTAGAGTTTGGCTACAATAAATCCCTGAATCAGGAGTATAAAGACTATGAAAGAGCATCCCTTCCTGCATGGGGGAAAGAGGATAAATAGACTCCACATTTTTGGCGGGTTGATTTTTTGTGTCTGCCACGAAAGATTCTCCTTATTAGTCAATTTCTGCCAGAATATCGTCTAATTCCTGTTGATTCAATTGCGCTACAGGAAAATCTGAGGGAGTGTAACCCCCAGCATCAGGAGATAAACAATGCTCAATCAATTTCAGCAAAGCTTCTTTATAGCTGCGCCCTAAATATTCTACCGTCGAACGTTCATAGATGAGATCGCTATAAGTCCAGTTTACTTGTAACTGTCCCTCTATAACTCTGGCCGTAATCTCTAATAAATGACTACGATGTCCCTTAAGACTGTGATTAGGCCTCTTAGACTCATCCGCTAATTTCCAATCCCCTTTTTGCAATTGTCCTTGCTCAAATTGACCTAAATAATTAAACAAAACTTCTCTGGCAGGAATTTCAGCTAATTGAGACTTAATATCAGCCTCATCACTCAAATATCGCAAAATTCCATAGTCAATTCCCTTGTGAGGAATAGCTCGTAACTGTTCCTTAATAGATTTGAGTCGCTCACCGGGGTGATTTTCGGGGGGGAGTCGCAAAACAACCGGAAAAAGACTGGTAAACCAACCTACCGTCCTCGATAAGTCAACCTCACTGAACAAATCTTCTCGTCCGTGTCCTTCTAAATCAAGAGATATGGTCAAATTTTCTGTCCATTGTGTCAAAGTTTCTGCTAAAGCGGTTAACAGAACCTCGTTAATTTGAGTGTTATAGGCAGCGGGAACCTTTTGCAAGAGGGCGCGGGTTTGTTCTTCATCTAGAGTCACCGTGACATCATTTGCCGTCGCTACTGTATTGTCTTCTTTTCCACTCTCGTTATCTACAGGTAAATTTCTCGCTTCTAACCAAGGTTGAGTTAACCAATAGTCTAATAGCGCTTTCGCTTTTTCCCCTTGTCCATAATCCCTCAAGAGAAGCGCCCAATCCTGAAAAGCTATGGTTTTTGGAGGAAGTTCTACATTCTCCCCCCTTTCCAACTGTTGATAGGTCATCAATAAATCTTCTAGCAAAATTCGCCAAGATACACCATCAACTCCCAAGTGATGAATAATAATCAGTAACCGACTGGGTTGATAGGGGGCCAATTCAAATAGTACGGCCTTGATTAATAGTCCACTAGAGAGGTTTAAACTTGCTTGTTGAACTGTTGCCATTGCTAAGAGAGTTTCCCCTTGCTGAGATTGAGGAATAGAAGACAAATCAATCACCTCAAAAGGTACTTCATCCGACATTCCTTCATTGACTTGTTGCCATTGTCCTTCCTCCACAGTAAACTGTAACCGCAAAGCGTCATGATGTTCAATTAATTTTCTCAGAGATTGAGCTAACAAATCAGCTTTCAGGTGATGGGGAACTTCTAAGAGGACAGACTGATTAAAGTGGTGCATTTCAGCGCGATTTTGCTCAAAAAACCACAGTTGAATGGGAGTGAGAGGCACAATACCCGTCACTAAACCCTGTTTAGCTAATTCGGCTGTGGAATAATCGGCAACTGTAGCCAGTTCAGCAAGAGTAGGATATTCAAATATCTGTTTAGGGGTAATCTTCAACCCGGCTTGACGAGCGCGAGCGACAACCTGAATACTGACAATAGAATCGCCCCCAACTTCAAAAAAGCGGTCATAACGACTCACTTGTTTAATGCTGAGAACATCTTGCCAAATACTAGCCAAAATCTTTTCTTTCTGAGTATGAGGGGGAACAAAATCCTGCTCAGATGTCCAAGCTATCTCAGGGAGGGGTAATCTTGAACGGTCAATTTTTCCATTAGGAGTCAGAGGGAGAGCTTCTAAGGACACAAAAAGAGCCGGAATCATATACTCTGGCAACTTCTGTCCCAAGAAACGACGCAAATCCTCAGTATTTATCGGGTCATTTTCTCCTACTAGATAAGCGACTAACCTCTTATTCCGATAGGAGTCCTCCCAAACTTTCACCACCGTTTGCTTAACTTGGGGATAAGTCCCTAGAGTTGCCTCAATTTCTCCTAATTCAATGCGGAAACCCCGCAATTTTACCTGATTATCACCCCGCCCCAAAAAATCAATATTTCCCTCGGGTAAATATCGGGCTAAATCTCCTGTTTTATAGAGTTTTGCATTGGGTTCATTGCTAAACGGATTGGAGATAAATTTCTCGGCGGTTAATTCAGGTTGATTAAGATAACATCGAGCTAACCCTTCACCCCCGATATATAAATCACCAATAGTTCCTAGAGGAACCGGTTGCTTAAAAGAGTCCAGAATATAAACTTCAGTATTGGCAATAGACCGGCCGATACTCGGTTGTCCATGGTGTCCTTTAGGCACTAAGCTAAAAGTGGAATAAGTGGTATCTTCTGAAGGACCATAGAGATTATAAACTTTCTTAATGTTTTCCTGCTGGTAAAGCTTCTGGACTAATTGATTAGACAAAGCTTCTCCTGCGAGGTTTACCGTTCGCACAGTCTCAGGTATCGCCTCAATTTCCAGAAGTTGGGCGATCGCTGTAGGTACGGTATTAATTAATGTTACCTCTTTGGCTGCACTTAAACTAGGCAAATCTAGAACATTCTGGGCCAGAATAATCTTACCCCCCACAGTCAAGGGCAAAAATAGTTCAAATACTGACAAATCAAAACAAATAGACGTAGAACCCAAAACCCCCGCTAATTCCTCAGTGCTAAAGACTTCCTTGGACCAATTCAGTAAGGTTGTGGTGCTTTGATGCTCAATGACAACCCCTTTCGGTTTCCCCGTTGAACCGGAGGTATAAATCACATAAGCGGTATTACTGGAACTTACGGGTAAAGAGAGGTTTTCGGGACTTTCTAGGGCTATATTTCTTTGTTCTGCCTCTAATATCACCAGATTCCCTGGATAATTCCCTAATTTCTCGACTAATTTTTCTTGTGTTAGCAACAAGGAAACTTGGGCATCCCCTAAAATGACATTGAGGCGTTCAGTTGGATAAGCTGCATCTAAAGGTACATAAGCTCCCCCTGCTTTGAGAATGGCTAATAACCCTATAACCATCTCAGTTGTCCGTTCTAGGCAAATTCCCACCAAAGACTCCTGTTTCACCCCTTTTTTGCCTAAATAATGCCCTAATTGATTCGCTTTTTCGTTTAATTGACGGTAGGTTAATTGTTCATTTTCTGCAATAATAGCGATCGCATCAGGACTGCGCTTAACTTGCTCCTCAAACAATTGATGAATACAGTCATCTGGATAGTGAACCTCAGTATCATTCCATTCTTTCAATAATTGATGTTGTTCTTGCTCAGAAAGTAAACAACAAGTCTCATAACGTTCTAACCCTTCCGTTGCCATAGCGATGAGAGTTTTCTCGTAGTATCCTCCGATTAACTCCATCTGCTTTTCCCCTAGATAATTCCCATCATATTTAAGGGTAAGTTCTACTTCAGATGAAAGGGGATGAAGACTAAAATTAGCTAACAATGTAAAATTAGTTTGATTAAAAAACTTCCCTCCCAAGACCTCTAAATCTTGCACCCCGATGATACCTTGATAAACATGAAAATGAATAAAATTAAAAGCCGTATCAAACAAAGGTTGACCCGCAAAAGTTTTTTGTAACTCAGCCAGGGGATATCTTCGCCAAGATAAGCATTCTCTTTCAACATCAAAAGCTTGCTTAACTAAATCGCTCCAAGAACCTCCAGATAACTCTAAACGTAGGGGCAAAGTATTCAAAAATAAACCTAATATCTTTTCTCCATCGGCTACTTCTAACCGTCCATTAGAGACTAAACCTGTAACAATATCCCTCTGATTATTCAGTAAACTTAATACCCGAAAATGAGCCGCCAATAAAACACTTTTTAGGGGGACTCCAACTTGTTTACCGAGTTGTTTTAATCCCTGAGATACCTGACTAGATATAGGAACTAACCAATCCCAATCTTGATTAACTTGATTAGATTTCGACCACTGAGGAAGTTTGGTCAGCGTGACATCTCTGAGTTTTTCTTGCCAATAATTCTGGCATTCTGTCGATTGAATAGTTTTCTTTTCTAAGGCGACAAAATCCCTAAAACTGATATCTGGAGGGGGAGAAAGAGGTAAAACTTTTTTGTCGAGAAGATAGAGATACTGTTGTAACAATTCTGTGAGCAATGAGGCGACACTCCAACCATCTAAAATAGAGTGATGAAAACTGAAAGTTAGGTTAAAGTTATCCTGATTGCGGCGATGGAGATGAAAGCGAAATAAAGGAGGACTATTCCAGTCAAAAGTGCGGATTTTTTCCCGCTCAATCCAATCATCAATAGCCGTGTCTTGTTCAGAAGGAGATAAATGGGTTAGGTCATCTAATCCTAAAGGAACATCGATTTGTCGATGAACTAATTGTAGGGGTTCCTGATATTCAAAGAGTGCGAAACTGGTTCGTAATACCGGATGCCGCTGGACAATCTCCTTAATAGCACTATGTAAAGCGGGAAAATTAAAAGTAGCACGAATATGATAGGTAAACACATCATGGTACACCGACAGATTCCCCTGATATTCACTATGAAATATCATCCCCAATTGTAGAGCAGTTAGAGGATAAGCATCCTCCACTTCCTCCGGTAAATCCCAGCGAACTTCTTGAGGAATTAAACTAAAAACTTCCGTTTTTTCAGTCCCCAAAGTATCAATTTCATAGCTAACGCAATTGGCCAATTCTTGAATGGTTTGATGTTGCAATAATTGGGGTAAGGAAAAATGAAAACCCATTTGTCGCGCCTTAGCGATCACTTGTATTGCCCGAATCGAATCCCCCCCAAGTTCAAAAAAATTATCGTGAATACCAACCTCTTCGATGCCCAAAACTTCAGCCCAAATCAGTGCTAAAATTTCCTCAAGAGGGGTACAAGGTGCTACAAAATTCTCCGAATTCCTTAAACTGTTATAGCTTGGAGAGGGTAGGGCGCGACGGTCAATTTTTCCATTATTTGTCAGAGGAATAGAATCCAATTGCACAAAGGCATGGGGTATCATGTATTCTGGGAGTTGCTTTTGCAGATAACTCCGCAGTTGGGGAATCAGTTTACTGTTTAACTTAGACCTTAAAGGGTGATTTGCATAAAGTTGCCATTCAGGTTTTGCGGTGTGGGTGGGGGTAAAAGCGATGTAATTTCTACGGGAATTTTCTAGCGGAGCAAAAATCACATCGTAACAGTCCGGAGTATCAGACCAAGTTACCCAAACCGAAAGGGATAAATCCGCAGCTAAAGCCGAAAAATCTTCAGTTTCTACGGCATTTTCCGGTATAATGTCCGATTTAATCGCTTTAAATTCCTCGATTGTCCCAAAGTCTTGAGAATTGTTCAACAATTCCACAATTTTTAAAGGTCCAAACAAGCGCAAATTAGGGACACCTATCACCCTTAACCCCTCAGATGTCCCCAGTTGATTTCTTACCTCAGATAAAGTCAGCTGCTGTTCAGTCCAGTTTAATTCTGGAAAGTCGGTGCTAAAATCCACAATTGTTCCAATCCGCAGAACAACATTATAACGGAATTGAGTTAATTCGTTGTGGTGTTGACCTCTCTCTAGATGAATCTCGACTTCAGTAATCTGAGGAAAATAGGACTGAATTGCTCTAAACAAATCAGGGTCAATGAATAACTCATTTTCTTGCTCAATTTTCCTCTGTACAAGCTGTTTAAAATCCCTAATCGAATCTTCAGGGTTAGCCTTATAAAGTTCTACATCAGCGTGAAAAGCTGCCATGAGTTGCAAGTTTCGCACATCTCCAAGGAAAATACACCCCCCCGGAGTTAGTACCTTGATAGCTCCCTCTAAAACCCGCAATAAGTAATCTATATGGGGGAAATACTGCACAACCGAGTTAAGGATAATTGTATCGAATCCTTCTGACTCCAAACCCTCAAAATTATCGGCAGTACGGGTAAATAACCTTATTTGCTCCAGCTTTGGCCCTTCTTGATTAATTCGCTGAATATGGTCTAAGGCTACTGATGAAATATCTGTTCCCCAATAATGCTGACAATGGGGAGCAACTTGGAATAATATTAACCCGGTTCCACAACCTATTTCCAGAACTTTTTTAGGTTGTTGAGCGAGAATCACCTTAACTTTATCATCTAGCCATTCTCGCATCTGAGCAGTCGGGATAGGTTCCCCCGTGTAACTACTATTCCAGCCAACAATATTAAATATACCCTCAGAATCTGCCGATGTTTGGCTGTAAATTTGGTTATAGAGGCTTTGCCATTGCTCGATTTGTTCATCGAATAATTGCCCTTTTTCTGAAGTCGCCAAGAGTTCCCCCTCTTGAGACTGACCCACAACATAAGCAATTAGTGTTTTACTGCCGGTTTCTGTCTCCGATGCAATGACTACCGCTTGCTCAACTGCTGGATGTTCACTGAGTATAGTTTCAATTTCCCCAAGCTCAATCCGGAAACCTCGAATCTTAACTTGATGGTCAATACGCCCCAAAAACTCAATATTTCCATCCGGTAAATACCGGGCTAAATCCCCCGTTTTATATAATTTTGCCCTAATTTCTCCCCCTATTGCTCCTGCGACCTTAGCAAAAGGATTAGGGATAAATTTCTGGTCTGTTAATTCGGGACGATTGAGATATCCACGAGCTAAACCTATACCACCAATATGTAATTCTCCCACAATCCCTATAGGAACTGGTTGTAAGTGCGGATTAAGAATATAAATCTGAGTATTGGCAATTGGTTGACCAATACTCACTATCGCTTTTTCACTCCCCGGTAAACAGGGCCAGTAAGTCACATCAATCGCCGCCTCAGTCGGCCCGTAGAGGTTGTGAAGTTCACAGTTAAAATGCTCAAAAAAGCGTTGTGTTAGGTCTAATGGCAGAGCTTCCCCACTACATAAAACCCGCTTGAGAGAACTACATTCTTTTAGCTCTGTTTCTTGCAGAAACACTCGCAGCATCGAGGGGACAAAATGAAGGGTAGTAATTTGCTGCTCTTGGATCAATTGTATTAAATAGATACTATCTTTATGACCTTCTGGTTTAGCTACCACTAGGGTTGCACCGGCTAATAATGGCCAGAAGAATTCCCACACTGAAACATCAAAACTAAAAGGGGTTTTTTGTAAAATGCGATCGCTGTTAGTTAACTGATAAGTATCCTGCATCCACAACAAACGATTCCTGATACCCTGATGAGTATTCATCGCACCTTTAGGCTTACCTGTGGATCCCGAAGTATAAATAACATAGGCTAAATTTTCCCCCGCTACGCCACTGTCACAATTGTTCTGACTTTCTTGAGAAATTGCTGGCCAATCTGTATCTAAAGCAACAACAATCCCAGGGTATTCGTCCAACAATCCCCGCAGCAATTCCGCAGTAATGATCACTTTTACCCCAGTATCTTCTAATAGATAACTTAGGCGTTCTTGAGGATAATTAGGATCTAAGGGGACGTAAGCTCCTCCGGCCTTCAAAACAGCCAATAAACCTACTACCATTTCTAAGGAACGCTCTAGATAAATTCCGACTAATTCCTCTGGTTTTACTCCTAATTTTTGTAGGTAATGACCAAGTTGATTGGCTTTTTCATTTAATTCTTGATAAGTTAATTCTTGATTTTCAAAAATGACCGCCACTCTCTCAGGGTAAAGTTTGGCTTGCTCTTCAAATAGCTGATGAATCCATTGCTTTTGAGGATATTGAATGGCCGTATCATTCCAATCTATCAGCAATTGTTCTCGTTCTTTTGCCGTTAATATATCAATTTCTGACAAATCTATATCGGGATTACTCGTCACTGTTTCTAAGATTTTACGGTAATGTCCTAGCATTCTCTCGACAAAATCTCTGGGAAATTTATCTTTAATAAAAGTGACAGAAACAACAGTATCATCCGCTGCTATGGCAAAAACTAATTGAAATTTATTTAAGGAAGAAATGTCGGCGCACAGGCCTTCTTTGATCACAGCAACGTCAAAAATATTCTCTAGATCTCCTCCTCTTGCTGCCAAGGTTTTGACCAAACTATCCAGAGCATAGTTTTGATGGCGATATCCTTCTTGTAAATCTTTACGAATGATTCTTAGTAAATCTTTAAATGAACTAAAATTATGTTGATTGAATCGGCAAAATATCAGGCTATCTAATTTTTCTGTATTCAAGGCTCCTGTAGCCGTAACAAACTCGACTTGAGCAGTATATTTAAACATTAAAACCTGGACAACAGCCAGATGAAATGCTAAATTATTAACAGAATTATTTGCCGTTAAACTGTTGATTTTTTTCTGTAAATCTGTAGAGATAACTTCAATAACGCTATCTTGCTCCCCAGTTTTATTCTGACTTACATTACCAAATAGAGTAGTTACTGGATCTATTTCTTGAAGTTGCCGAATTTGGTAATCTATTGAAACCAGATGTGCTTCCATTGCTGTTCTAACTTTGTCCCTAAATAGTAGTTGATGGCGGTATTCAGAGTCATGGGGTACAATGCTTACCCGTTCCCAGTTCCCTTAAAGCGATAATTCCCGTCTCTGACGAGTGGGATTATTGCTATACGAACTACAGGAAACCCGCCTAGGGCTAAGGTCGAGGTTTCTGTCGCTTCTTCAAAATTGTTCTGAGCCTCGACATCATAGCATATTAACCGACATTCCGCACATCTTCATAATATACAAAAGTATATTTTTACATTCCCCAAGATGTGTTGACGAAAAATCTTCATTGTAGAAACTACTGTGGGAGCAATAAATTAGTAAAAATTATTAATTGAATATTAAGAAGTGCGGAAAGTGTGACATTTAAAGATAGATTAGCGCAAGACTATCAGATCAGATCTGAGGATGCCACACCCCACACCAGGTTATTGGAGATGTCTGTTGACAATTACTACCTCGATCAGGTATGATTTGCTGTCTGGTCGTAATAGCTGAAGAAGTGACAACGAGGTGGAAATTTAAGTGAGGTGCGGGGAAAATTTCCTCACTGTAAGCCATCAAATTAATCGACTTAATCGACTTACCTGGTAAAAACCAAATTCCCTCGTTATCTTTCGGCGAAAGTCTCAAGCTTTTTCCCTACACCCTAACCCCGACAATCTACACCCTGTTTCACTTTCCATCTGCTTGTCACCCCGTCAGTCGCAATAATTATTCTTTTCCAAGTCGAGTCTAACACTATGGACTTTCAAGATAAAAAGAACTTATCCGAAAACGAGCAATCAATCCAAACTAGAGTTTTTAAAGCTCTTAGTGAAGCTAAAGAAAAATTAAAAGCTTTCGAGTCTCAACAAAGCGAACCCTTAGCTATCGTGGGTTTAGGTTGTCGTTTCGGTCATAATATTGCGACACCTGAATCCTTCTGGTCTTTCCTCAAAGCGGGTAAAAATAACCTCAGAGAAATACCTAATGAGCGCTGGAACCAGCAGGATTTTTATGATTCAGATCGGAATAAAGTGGGTAAAATCTATGTTTCTCAGGGGGGGTTTCTCGATGATGTCTCCCAGTTTGATGCCCATTTTTTCGGAATTGCTCCCAAGGAAGCCGTCGCTATGGATCCTCAGCAAAGGTTGCTTTTAGAGGTGGCCTATGAAGCTTTGGAAAATGCAGGAATGGCAACAACGACGGCTAGAAGGGGAAAAACAGGGGTTTTTATCGGGATTACTAACAATGACTATGCCCGTATTCTTACCTCAAATGAGGACTATAATGCCATCGGAGCCTATCATATTTCGGGCAATCATACTAATGCGGCAGCTGGGCGTATTTCTTACCTTTTAAATCTTAATGGTCCGAGTTTGGCAGTAGATACCGCTTGTTCTTCTTCCTTAGTCGCTGTTCATCTGGCTTGCCGTTCCTTACGTTCCCAAGAATGCAGACAAGCTTTAGTCGGAGGAGTGAACTTAGTTTTAACTCCAGAAGTCGTCATCGCCTTGTGCCGCAATCAGATGTTAGCCGCCGATGGCCAATGCAAAACCTTTGACGAAAGTGCCGATGGGTTTGGGATAGGGGAAGGTTGCGGAGTCATCGTCTTAAAAAGACTCAGTGACGCTCTTCAAGATGGCGATCACATTTGGGCAGTGATTCGGGGGACCGCAGTCAACAACGATGGGGCCAGTGGCGGCTTTACCGTTCCTAATGGGCCTGTGCAGAGAGAATTAATCAGAGAAGCTCTAGCTGATGCTCGTTTAGATGCCGAGGCTATCGATTATGTTGAAGCTCACGGTACAGGAACATCTTTGGGAGATCCCATCGAAATTAAAGCCATAGCCGAGGCATTATGCGTCAATCGTCGGAAATCTAACCCGTTATTAGTCGGTTCTCTCAAAACTAATTTAGGTCATCTGGCGGCGGCGGCCGGAATTTCAGGATTAATTAAAACCGCATTATCGCTACACTACCGTGAAATTCCGGCTCATCTAAATCTCAAAAAACCCAATCCTCATATTAATTGGGATGCCTTACCGATTAGTATCGTCACGCAAAATTGTCCTTGGAATGTTAACAATGGCAAGCTCAAAGCGGCTGGAGTCAGTTCTTTTGGAGCATCGGGAACCAACGCTCATGTTATTTTAAGCGAACCGCCTCAACCGCAACCCCAAAAACCGAAAATATCCCCCATTCTCGTTACTTTTTCGGCTAAAGAACCCGAACGTTTACGTCTTTTTACGACTCAATTTGTGGATTATCTTGAGCAGAAAAAAGCTCTCAACGTCAAGGACATTGCTCTATCTTTAAATACCGGTCGTTTTCCCCATAAACACCGCCTTGCTCTTTTAGTTTCTAATCAAGAGAATCTGCGCCAAGGAATTCAGGCTTTTCTCAAGAGCGATGGGGATGAAAAGCACTTTCAAAATAATAGCTTCGACATTATTTATGGAGAAGCGCAAAGCAATCCTAAAATTGCTTTTCTCTGCAATGACGAGCAAGAAATTAGTCCAGAAATCCCAGAAATCATTGAAACCCTGCTCAATAATGAGCCAGTATTTCATGATGCTTTTAGGCAGTGCGATCATCTGTTTAAAAAATATTTAGAATTTTCTCTTCAGGAATTATTGTCATCTAAAAAAGCCTTAGAGCCTCAGATTCCTTTGTCTGTACAACCGTTATTATTTGCCTATCAATATGCTCTTTGTGAACTCTGGAAATCGTGGGGAATTTCGCCTTCTGCGATTTTAGGTTCTGGATTAGGGGAATATCTCGCCGCTGAACAAGCGGGAGTTTTTTCTCTTGAAGATACCGTCAAGCTGGTGGCGAAACGCGCTCAAATTAGCCCACAAAACCCCAACTCAGAAGACCTTTTATCCTTGCTCAAAAGCACCCCAGAAGTCGATTATAACTCTCCCGATATTACCCTAATTTATCAGGGTGAAGTTGTGAAAAAATCTCTCATAAATTCAGTTAATAGAGGGGAAAGGATTAGGCAGAAATCCGACGAAATCGCCCAGGGAATTTCTACTTTGCATCAAATGGGATATCAAATCTTCCTAGAAATGGGAATTAGTGCCAATCTCATTAATATAGGTCGTCAAAAGTTAGGGGTAAATTCAATTCTATGGTTATCTAGTTTAGGGGAAGATTGTCACAGTGATCAGCATGAGCAAAGGGTGCTAGGTCAACTCTATGTACGAGGATTTAATATTAACTGGGAAGCCTTTCATCGCTCACATCTGGGGCAAAAAATTAGTTTACCTAATTCGCCTTTTATCCGCAAACGCTACTGGATAAATTCTGGCAATAAATCAGAGTCTTCTAGCTATAAAAACCCTAATTATTACTCTGGACATCCCTTACTAGGCGATCATTTTCCTTCTCCCTTAGCTCTCCTTCAATATCGAGGGAGCATTAGTCAACATAAACCTGCATTTTTAGGAGAACATCAGGTTTTTGATCAGGCCATATTGCCAGCATCTGCCTTGATAGAAATGGCTTTAGCTGCCGGGGAGAATCAAAAAGTTATTTTAGAAAATGTTGAATTTAAGAAGGCATTAATTTTAAAAGATACGGAAGACACATTACAGTTAATCATTGAGCAAAAAAGCTTTAAAATTTACCATGCACTTGAGCCAAATTGGGAAATATTAGTTAGTGGAAAAATTGAGGAATTGAAATCAACTAATTTAACCCATTGTCATCTAGAAGAAATCGCCAAAAATTGTTCTGAAGAAGTCGATATCAACTCCTTTTATGAAACTTATCAAAAATCAGGGATAAATTACGGGAGTAACTTTCGGCTCATTCATCAACTGAAGCGGGGGGAAAATACAGCTTTTGCTCAAATCAAATTAACCGATAGGTTAGAGCGGGAAAAATATCATTTTCATCCAGCTATGTTAGACGCTTGTTTTCAAGGGATTGCTGCCATTTTATTTAAAGAAGAATCCTCAGTAACTTATGTTCCTGTTCGCCTTGGGCAATTGGCATTTTTCCACCCTCCTGATGAGCAGGTAATCAGCGCGGTTCGACTGAAAAACTCCTCCCCTAACCCTAACATTATTATCGCTGATATTGATATCTATTCCCCCCAAGGTCAACCCTTGGCATCCCTCATCAACTTAGAACTAAAAGCCGTTCAATCTCAAGAGATTATCCCCCAAGAAATACCCCCTCAAATCTATCTAGAAGAATGGATGCCTTGCGAGGAATTATTAGGGAATGGTAGAGACACTTTAGTAGCTCCCCAGGTGATTAAAAATCAAATTCACCCCGCACAGTTAGAACAACAACTAGGGGAAAAATTGGCGCAATATGAGAGCTTAATGGAGGCCTTGGAAAAGTTAAGCGTAACCTATATTTGGGAAGCCTTAACAAAACTTAATGGACAGCCAAAATTAGGTCAAACTTATTCCGAAGCACAGATAGCAAATCAAGGTCAAATTGTTGATTTTTACCGACCTTTATTATCTCGATGTTTAAGTATTTTAGCTGAAGAAAAAATCGTTAATCAGACAAAAGATGGCTGGTTATTCGTCAAAGAATTAGAAGCACCTTCATCGCCATCGCAAATTAAAATTCTCCGCCAAGAATTTGCCGATTATCCAGCAGAAATTAGTCTAATGGAGCGTTGTGGCTCTGCTTTGGCAGCAGTCATGAGTCGTCAAGTTGAGCCATTAGAATTACTCTTTCCTCAAGGGGATTTAGAAGCGATCGCATCAATTTATTCGGAAGCTGCCGGAGCTAAATTGATGAATCAGTTAGTCGCCACCACAATCAGCCGTGCTATTGCGAATTTCCCCCCCTATTATCCCCTAAGAATTCTCGAAATTGGGGGAGGAACAGGAGCCGTTACTGCTGGCATTTTACCTCACTTACCGACAGAACATATCGAATATGTATTCACCGATATTTCCTCTAGTTTCTTAACAAGAGCCAAGGAAAATTTTAGAAACTATCCCTTTATTAAATATCAAACTTTAGACATTGAAAAAAATCCCTTTACTCAAGATTTTCTCCCCGGCAGTTTTGACATAATCATCGCCGCTAATGTTCTTCATGCCACAGCCAACCTTCAAAAAACCCTTGAAAATGTGCGCTCTCTCATCGCTCCTAAGGGACGACTAATCCTCTTAGAAAGTACCGGGGCAAGACGTTGGGTAGATTTAACCTTTGGCTTGACAGAAGGATGGTGGTTATGTAGTCAAGATCTGCGGCGGAATGGTTATCCGTTAATCAGCACAAAAGATTGGCAAAATTTACTGATTGAGAATCACTTTGAAGACATTAATATTATCGAACCAAGCCAAGCAAAAACCCGAAATTTATTAAAACAAAGTGTCATCATTAGTCGAAGCAGTGAGCAATTACCTTCTCTTCCGGCAAAATCTTACTATCATCAAATAATCTGGGCAGATAGTCAAGGAATTGCTAACGGTTTAATCCCTCTATTCCAACAGAGAGGAATAAGTTGTTCCTGCGTCTTTTCCCAAGATATTAACCCGGAGATGGCTGAAGATTACCTATCAATATTGAGAAACTCGATAACTTCAGAAACTCGTCAAATACTGTACTTCTGGGGCTTAGAAAAAATCCCTGGAGAAATTGATCAACAAGTCGAGATTCATTGTCAACGATTTCTCTTTTTCTTACAAGCCTTATTGCAGCAAGAAAATCCGCCGGCTCTGATTTTAGTGACTCAAGGAGCAGTACCAGCAAAAGCCATTAAAACCCTGACCTCTCCCTCTCAAGCATCCTTATTAGGAATAGCCTTCAGCCTAGTCTTAGAACATCCTGAACTTAATTTCAAGGCAATTGACCTAGATCCAGATGAAGTAAACTCAGCCGACAAACTGCTGCAAGAAATCTACAGTAATCCCCAAGAAAACCGGGTTGCTTTGCGGGGGGAACAGCGTTTTTATCCCCGTTTAGTGCAGAGAAAACTTGAAGATGGAAATATCAATTTTAGTCCTGATGGCTATTATTTAATCACAGGAGGCACAGGGGGGTTAGGATTAGCAACAACCCGATGGATGATTGAAAAAGGGGCGCGGAATCTAGTTTTGTGTAGTCGTCGAGGGGCAGAAGGAATTAGCCCTGAAATATTAGCCAATCTCTCCTCTAGTGGGGCAGAAATTACCATCAAAAAACTTGATATTACTGATGCTGAAAAACTGCACACTGTCTTAGAAGAATGCCGTTCTAAATATCCTGTGCGGGGCGTTTTTCACATTGCTGGAACCTTAGACGATACAACCTTATTAAGACTAACACCAGAGCGCTTTAATTATGTTTTAGCTCCCAAAGTTAAAGGAACTTGGTTGCTTCATCAACTCACCCTAAATGACCCATTAGAATTCTTTGTCTGTTATACTTCTGCTGTATCTTTAATTGGCTCAGCTGGACAAGCTAATGCTGCGGCAGCTAATGCCTTTGAAGACGCTTTTATCTATTATCGTCAGGCGCATCATTTACCCGGAACGGTCATAAATTGGGGTCCTTGGAGCGAAATAGGTGCAGCAGTAGATCGCAATGTTTTGGAGAGATTAGCCGCTAAAGGATATGCGGCTATGAAACCAGATTTAGCCCTTAATGCTCTGGAAAAAATTCTCCTAAATCAGATTATTCGCGCTGGTGTAATTAAGATTGACTGGCAACAATTTCCTTATATTCATCAAAACTTTTATAAAAACTTTCTGCCTCAAGGAAAACCCCAAGCTGCCCCCTCATCTGAGTTTTTAAAACAATGGCAAAATTTAACCTTAAAAGAGCGTCCTAATTGGCTAACCAATCATATCATTATGCGTGTTTCTAATGTCTTAGGACACTCAAATGATGAAACTTTTTCCCCTCAACAAGGCTTTTTTGATTTGGGGATGGACTCTCTCACTTCTACAGAGTTACGAAATCTGTTACAAACTGACTTTAATTGTTCTCTCCCTTCGACGATTACTTTTCGTTTTCCGAATGTTGAAGCCTTAGCTAATTATTTACAGCGAGAAGTTCTAGATAATTCTCAACCGGTATTTACCCCTCAAATAAAAGCAGAAATTTCTCAAAAACAGCCAGAAAAATCACAACTCGATGATGATCCTATTGTTATTGTCGGCATGGCTTGTCGATTCCCCGGCGGTGCTAAGAATTTACAATCTTTCTGGGAACTTTTAGAACAGGGAAAAGATGCTATAACAGAAATTCCTCAAGATCGCTGGGATCAGGAAACATGGTATGATCCTAATCCCGATGTCCCTGGCAAAATATACGCTCCTTACGGTGCATTTCTAGAACAAATTGAGGAATTTGATGGAGAATTTTTTGGCATTATTCCTAGAGAATCTGTCGCTATGGATCCTCAGCAGCGTTTACTCTTGGAAACTACTTGGCAAGCTTTAGAATCTGCTGGACAAAATCCCCAAAAATTACGCAACAGTCAGACGGGAGTTTTTATCGGTTGCATGACGCAAGATTATGCCCAATTAAGTTATTCTCCTCAAGCCATTAATGCTTATACTGGTTCAGGAACTTCTGTTAGTATGGCGGCGGGTCGTCTTTCTTATGTCCTTGGTTTACAGGGTCCATCAATGACCATTGACACCGCTTGTTCCTCCTCATTAGTAGCGATTCATTTAGCTTATAATGCCTTACTTAATGGTGAGTGCGATCTGGCTTTAGCCGGAGGGGTTAATATTATTTTAACTCCCATTATTTCTTTAATCGAAAGTCGCGCCCATATGCTTGCCCCTGATGGACATTGCAAAACCTTTGATGAGAGCGCAAATGGCATGGTGCGAGGAGAAGGCTGTGGAATAGTTGTTCTGAAAAGATTGAGCCAAGCGGTTAAGAATGGAGACCAAATTTTGGCTAAAATTTATGGCACAGCCGTCAATCATGATGGTCCAAGTAGTGGGCTAACCGTTCCTAATGGTCAAGCTCAAGAAAAATTATTATATCAAGCCCTTAAACGTGCTAATCTCAAGCCTGAACAAATCGATTATATTGAAGCTCACGGCACTGGAACAGCCCTTGGTGATCCGATTGAATTAGAAAGTATGTCCGCCGTTTTTGGTCAACGCTCCCCTAATCGGCCTTTAATTATTGGTTCAGTAAAAACGAATTTAGGCCATTTAGAAGGTGCTGCCGGAATTGCCGGATTAATTAAAACCGTTCTAGCGTTACAACACCATAAAATACCTCCTCATCTTCACTTTAAAAATCCTAATCACCGCTTTGATTGGAGTTCTCATATTTTTGAAGTTCCTGTACAAGGAAAACCTTGGAATATCAGCGAACGTGCAAGGATTGCTGGAGTAAGTTCCTTTGGATTTAGTGGAACGAATGCTCATATCATTGTTGGGGAAATTGACGCTGATTTACCTCAACCTTCGGAGAATAATTTTTATCTATTACCCCTTTCGGCTCGCTCTGAAAAATCGCTGCAAGAGTTAGCGAGAAATTATCAAGATATTTTGACTGAGTCTATCAATTTAGCTGATGTTTGTTTTACCGCCAGTACAGGGCGGGGGATTTTTCCGCAACGAATCTGTATTTTAGCAGACTCAATAACCACGGCACAACGAGCATTAATTGATTACCAAGATGGTGAAAATTCTGACTCATTAATCCGACCGATTTTATCAGAGACTCCGCCAAAGATAGCTTTCCTCTTTTCTGGACAAGGCTCTCAATATTCTGGCATGGGAGAAACCCTTTATAACCGAGAAGTTGTTTTCAAGGAAACATTAGATCTTTGTGCTCAAATTCTAGAACCCCTTTTAGAAAAATCTCTCTTAGATTTAATCTTTCAAGAGCAAAATAGCGAGTTATTAGAGGAAACCCAAATCACTCAGCCGGTGATTTTTTCCCTTGAATATGCACTTGCCAAATTATGGCAATCTTGGGGAATACAACCTTCAGCCCTTTTAGGACATAGTATCGGGGAATATGTGGCGGCTTGTTGGGCAGGAGTCTTTTCTTTAGAAGATGCCTTAAAATTAGTGACTCAACGGGGTAAATTAATGGGAAAATTGCCCCATAATGGCAGTATGTCCGCTATTTATGCTGATTATGAGACGGTAGCAAACGCTCTAACTTCTTATGAAAATCAAGTTAATATTGCTTCAGCCAATGGCTCAATTACCGTCATTTCTGGATTTAAAGAGATTGTTGAGCAACTGGAAAAAAACTTTATTGATCAAGGGCATAAAACTAAACGTTTAGCGGTATCTCATGCTTTTCATTCTCCTTTAATGCAGCCCATTCTTGATGATTTTTCCCAGGTCTTAAAAACAATTTCTTTTCATGAACCTAGCTTAACGATTATTAGTAATCTGACAGGGAAAGCTGTAGGTTCAGAAATTACAACTCCTGATTATTGGGTAGATCATCTGCGTAGTACTGTACAGTTTAGTCAAGGATTTCAGTCTTTAATTGATCAGGGTTATCGTTGTTTTCTAGAAGTCGGTTCTAAGCCTGTATTACTGAGTATGGCTCGCCTTATTTCTGCCAACCAGGATCTATTATGGTTGCCTAGTATTGTACCCGGGCAGGATGAACAGGCACAAATGTATAGAAGTTTAGCGACACTTTTTGTTAATGGTTATTCTGTAGACTGGACTACAGTATTTAAACAAGGTAAGCGGATTATTTTACCGACTTATCCCTTTCAAAGAGAACGGTATTGGCTATCTAATTCGGAATTTTCTCTAGGGCAAATCAAGACTCAGTTACATCCTTTTATTAAAGATTTTAAAAAGTTAGCAACGGGAGACATGATCTTTGAAGGTGAGGTGAGTTATCTTAACCCTAGTTATTTAGAAGAACATCAGGTATTTGATAACATTGTATTTCCAGCTACTGGTTTTATTGAAGCTATTTTAGCCGCAAGTCAGAAAATATTTAATGGGCATTTTGTCACCCTTCAAAATGTCTCTATTCATCAGGGATTACTCTTATCTCCAACTCCCTTAATAGTCCAAATAATTTTTAGACCTAAAAAATCATCTCAACTGATTTATACTTTTGAGATATTTAGCAGTGATTCTGCACAAGAAAAATGGGTTCTTCATGTTACAGGTGAAGTCAAACCTAAGGATATACAAAGCTTGGCTGCCTCAGAATTAACCCAAACTAAATTAGAAAGAGAAACCCCTAAAAAATCGATTTCTATTCGTGAATTCTATGAACTTTATCAGCAGATGGGGATCAGGTATGGGGAGCAGTTCCAAGCGATTCAAGAGTTATATTCTTTCAAAAAAGGCTCTCAAGCTAAAATTAGTATTAACCCTAGTTTAGCGGATCGGCGTTATCATTTTCATCCAGTTCTTTTGGATGCTTGCTTACAAAGTATTGGGGCAGCTTTCCCCGAAATTCATGGTCAAGAATTGCATCTACCTTATGGATTCTCTTCCTTGGAAATATTCCTAAATCCAACTTCGCAAGTTTGGACGGAAGTTCAGGTCATCTCAGATACTAATGGTGAAATGAGAGTAAATGTTAATATTTATGATGAACAAGGACAGCTTTGCGCTCGCTTTACTGACTTAACAGCACGGCGCATAAATCCGGCTATTTTACAGAGTTTATGGCAAGAAAAGTCGAACGATTGCTTTTATAAAGTGGAATGGAAAAAACTTCCATCAATGCCAACTGTTGCCGTCAATTCTCAAAATTCTTGGTTAGTCTTGGTTCGTCCAGAAACAGACTTAAATTCCCTAATTAATTTATATAAAAGGGCAGGAGAAAAAGTAATTACTGTAGAAATGGGACAGAATTATCAATGTAATTCTCAAGATTCTTTTGTCATCAATCCGGCTCAGAAATCTGATTTTCAGCGTCTCTATCAAGAAGCTTATCCATCGGGAGAATTTCCGACTGGCGTTGTTTTTTCTTGGGAATCTTCAGAAGCTGAAGACGTGCTTGATACAGTATATCAGAGTTCTCATGCCGTCTTAAATTTAGTGCAAACCCTCACTAATAACTGGGAGAAATTACCTCATTTATGGCTGATTACTCGTGGGGCTAATAAAATTATCAATGATACGGCTTTATATCCTCAACAGTCCCATTTATGGGGATTAGGAGCAGTCATTAATCAAGAGTATCCTAAAATGGGTTGTGTTTGTTTAGATTTACCAATCCATAAAGAAGCTAATGAAGCTGAACTTTTATTCAATGAATTAAAGTGTTTCCCCCATGAATTCCGTTTGGCTTTACGTCAAGGAAACCGCTACGCAGCCAGGTTAGTTTCTGCATCTCTTCCTAGCTCAGAAAAACGACATTTTATTAATCAGTCAGGGGTTTATTTAATCACGGGAGGGGGAGGAAAACTGGGCGGATTAGTGGCTCAATGGTTATCAGAAATGGGAGCAAGTCACTTAGTTTTGTGTAGTCGCCATGTTAAATCTTCAACAGAATTGATAGCCCCATTAGTGGAGAAAGGAACAAAAGTAACCTTGATTGAAGCTGATATTACTTCCCCCACAGATATGAAAAATTTATTCTCTCGTTTTGGGGCAGACTTGCCCGTCTTACGAGGAATAATTCACGCAGCAGCGGTCTTAGAAGATGGGCTGATCAGTAATCAAAGTTGGCAAAAATATCAAAAGGTAATGATTCCAAAAGTAGCAGGGACTTTATTATTAGATCGTTATACTCGCTCTCTATCTTTAGACTTTTTCGTAAGCTTTTCTTCTGCGGCTGTCATCCTTGGTTCACCAGGTCAAAGTAATTATGCTGCGGCTAATGCTTTCATGGATGCTCTAATGCAGCAACGGCAAAGTTTAGGATTACCTGGTATTAGTATTCATTGGGGAGCTTGGGAGACGGGCAACCAAATTGATCAACAACGTTTCGCTAATTGGGGTTTGCAGATGATGCCCTCTGAGCAAGCGTTTCAATATCTCAATCAGGTAATTTTAGATGATATTAATCAAGGGATAGTTCTCGATATTAATTGGTCGATTTTTAACCAAACTTTCAATATTAATCAACCCTTCTTTAGCGAGGTATTAACCCTAAAAAATCAAAAACAAACAAGTCCAGCAAAACTATTAGAACGATTAAAATCTGTCTCTATAGACGAACGAATAAACGCTTTAGTAGAAGGACTGGAGAAAATATTAAGAGAAGTGACTGGGTTAAATGGGAACAAAGTTATTCCTCAACAAACATCATTCTTAGACTTAGGTTTAAACTCTCTAATGGTCATAGAATTTAAAAATCGCTTAGAAACAGATTTAGGGTGTAAATTGCCATCTTCGATCATTTTCGATTATCCTAATCTTCTCAGCTTAAGTACCTACTTACGGGAACAAATTCTAGCCAATCATCTCGATTTTGAGATTAAAATAAATCCAATTCCTGACAATCATAGTCCCTATGACAGCCTCAGTGAAGACGAACTGGCAAGATTACTTAATCAAAAATTAACGGAGCTTGATCAATATGGAGGTTAAATTTTAAAAATAATGTTTCAAAAGGCATGAGATGTGGTAGGCTAAGTAGATGAACATGAGTAAGCTTAACTCTGTGGGGTTAAACTTTTGTTTATATTCACTGATAGCAGCATCTTAATTTATGTTTAACGGCGGATAAACTTAGAAATTATCGAGAATGGGGCATGGTTGAGAGTATAGATTACAAAAAATTAATGGCAACGACCTTAAGCAAAATGGAGGTAATGCAGGCTCGTATCCATGAATTAGAGACGAGACAAAGTGAATCCATTGCGGTGGTCGGAATGGCTTGTCGTTTTCCTGGAGGTATTAATTCCCCAGAAAAGTATTGGAGTTTTTGTCAAGCTGGACTTGATGCGATAGTAGAAGTTCCTAAAAGCCGTTGGGATATATCAAAACTGTATTCTCAAGAACCAACTTTAGGAAAAATGAACACCGCTTATGGGGGATTTCTTCAAGAGAATATCACAGAATTTGATGCCCGTTTCTTTTCGATCTCAGCAAGAGAAGCCGCCTCCATGGATCCTCAACAAAGGTTACTCTTAGAAGTTGCTTGGGAAGCCTTAGAAAATGCCAATTTACCTCTGAAAAATTTAGCCGATAATAAGGTAGGGGTATTTGTGGGGATTACTAGCATTGACCATGCCCTGAAGGTTTACGGCACAAACTATGATCAAATTGACTCTTTTTTTGGCACCGGCAATGCTCTAAGCGCAGCCGCTGGCAGGCTATCTTATTTTCTCAATCTTCACGGTCCTTGTCTCTCGATTGATGCAGCCTGTGCCTCCTCATTAGTAGCCGTCCATCAGGGGATTCGTAGCCTGAGAAATCGTGAATGTGAACTCGCTTTAGTGGGTGGGGTAAACCTCATTTTAGAACCCGCAATTACGATTACTCTTTCTCAGTCGGGAATGATGTCCCCCGATGGGCGTTGCAAGACTTTCGATGCCTCTGCCAATGGATATGTGCGAGGGGAAGGCTGTGGGGTTTTAATTTTAAAAACTTTATCAGAAGCCCAGAAAAACGGGGATCAAATTCTTGCCCTGTTGCGAGGTTCGGCGGTGAATCATAATGGTGCTGCTGCAGGTTTAACCGTACCCAGTGGACCCGCCCAGCAAGAATTGCTCCGTCAAGCTCTAGCTGATGCCAGAATAGTCCCTGAAGATGTCAGCTACATAGAAGCTCATGGCACAGGTACTTCTTTAGGAGATCCCATCGAATTGAATGCCATTGCCTCAGTTTATGGAAAGCGCTCCGACCCTCTTTATGTCGCCTCAGTGAAAACCAATATCGGCCACCTTGAAGCCGCTGCTGGCATGGCGGGAATAATTAAAACGATTCTGATTCTTCAACAGGGTAAAATCCCTCCCCATCTTCATTTCCAAAGCCCTAATCCTCTGGTTGATTGGGAAGACCATCCTATTAAAATTCCTACTCAAAATATACCTTGGCCGAATAACAATAAAGTACCCATAGCTGGGGTAAGTTCTTTCGGGTTTTCTGGCACAAATGCCCATGTCATTGTTCAACAAGCACCCGTCAGCAAAATCTCAGAAATTCAACAACAAATTCCTAGTCATCTCTTAACTCTTTCAGCCCACAACAAAACCGCTTTAAAAGAATTAGCTAAACGTTTTCATACCCTCCTAGAATCTCATCCTGAAATTGGAGATATTTGTTATAGTGCAGCTGTCGGAAGGATAGATTTACCTGAACGTTTAGCCATTGTTGGCGATACTTGTCCAGAATTACAACAAAGATTAGCCGCTTTTGCTGAAGAAAACCCACTTGATGATTTGACTTTTTATCAACGTTTTACATCAGAAAAATCCCCTAAAATTGTTTTTCTTTTTACAGGGCAAGGGGCTTGTTATCCCGGCATGGGGCATCAACTCTATCAAACTCAGCCAACATTTCGTCAATATATTGATCAATGTGCCGAAATATTAGCGAAGTATTTAGACCATCCTTTAACTGAAATATTATTTGGTGAACAGACCGATTTACTCAATCAAACCGCTTACGCTCAACCGGCTATATTCGCCCTAGAATATTCCCTAACAATGCTATGGAAATCTTGGGGAATTACCCCCAGTTTACTGATTGGCCATAGTGTGGGAGAATATGTAGCAGCTTGTATCGCAGGAGTATTTAGCTTAGAAGCTGGACTCGCCTTAATTGTCAAACGGGGGCAATTAATGCAAACCACAACCTCCGGGAAAATGGCTTCAATTTTTGCTGATGAAGAGACAGTAAGTTCCCTAATTAAAAATTATAATGAAACGGTTTCAATAGCTGCCATTAATCACCCTCAACAGATTGTTATTGCTGGAGAAAGTGCCAGCCTTGAGGAAGTTATTAGCACCTGCAAAAAGCAAAAAATTCCCGCTCAATATCTCCCCGTTACTCAGGCTTTTCATTCCCCTTTAATGGAGCCAATTTTAAAAGAATTTGAAAAAGAGGCTCGTCAAATTTCTTATCAACGACCCCAAATTCTCTTACTTTCAGGACTTGATGGAGAGGTTTTAGAAAATGCACCAGATGCCACTTATTGGAGCAAACAATGCCGAGAACCAGTAAGATTTTTGTCGAGTTTGATAACCGCTTTCAACAAGGGATATAACCTATTTTTAGAAGTGGGACCAAGACCAATACTGGCAGAACAAGGTCGTCGTTATAAAGATGAGGTCATCTGGTTAAGTTCTCTCAATCGTGGCTTAGATAACTGGCATACAATTCTTTCAGCCTTGGGACAACTCTACCTCAATGGCCTGCCTTTCAACCCAGAACAATTCAATCAGAATTATGGCTATAAAAAAGTCAGATTGCCGAACTATCCCTTTCAAAGAAAACCTTTCCAATTTCAGCCTAATCCTCGAACAGAAAATCAGAGCATTGACAAAATATTCCTAGACTCACAAACTTCTAACCTTACCGAAGCCACAGTTTTTAATATGCAAAAGCATCAACAGGAAATCCGTAATCAATTAAAATCAATTCTGGCTTTACTTCTGAAAGAAGATGAGAACGATCTGCCGGAGGATGAGACATTACTAAACTTAGGAGCAGACTCAATTATCTTGACTGACTTTTCTCGCAAAATTGAAGAAAAATTTCAAGTCAAAGTGAAAATAGATCAACTCTTTACCGATTTACAAACTCTTGTTGATATCTCCGAATACCTCGGCCAATTTGTAAAAGAAAAACCCTTAGAAAATACTTCAAAAATAACAACTAAAGTTATCGATGACGAGACAGAATTAAGCAATTATCTGCAAGTCATTAATCAATTGCAACCCATCGCTACAGCCTATATCATCAAGGCTTTAGAGTCCTTAGGGAAAAAACTTAATCAGGGGGAACAATGGACAATAGAAACCCTAAGACAAACCTTACCTATTGCTCCTAAATATCACATTTTGCTCAATCGTTATTTGCAGGATTTAGAGCAAGCTAATATTCTTCAAAATCAAGGGAATGTTTGGACTGTCAAAAACTTGCCTGAGTATTTTTCCTTACCCCAAGCCCTACAAAAGCTAGAAAAAATTTGTCCGTCTGCAAAACCTGAATTAGAAATGTTGCAACGCTGCGGCGAAAATTTAGCAGAAGTTCTTAAGGGAAATACAGATCCCTTGACATTAATTTTCCCAGAAGGTTCCGTTGCTCATGCAGAAAGTATCTATGGCAACTCTCCCGTATCTCGATTGATGAATCAACGAGTTGCCCAAGCTATTAACCAGATTTTAAAGAACTTTTCTAATAGTGATCGCCCCTATCGAATTCTCGAAATAGGAGGAGGAACTGGTGCCACTTCAGAAGCAATTCTTAACCACTTAAACCTCGATCATGTCACTTATTCTTTTAGCGAAGTTTCTCCCTTCTTACTGCATCAAGCTAGGCAAAAATTTCAGAAAAAATATAACCTAAACTTTCATCAACTAGACATTGAAAAGTCCCCCATTTCTCAGGGGATACCTGCCCATACTTATCATATTGTTGTGGCCGCTAACGTCCTTCATGCAACCCGAAATATTACAGAAACTCTAACCCATATTCGGGAACTTCTGCGCCCCGGCGGTTACTTAGTTCTCCTCGAAACCGTAGAAAATAACTCATGGCTGAATTTAACCTTTGGATTAACCCCCGGATGGTGGCGCTTTCAGGATCAACAATTACGCTCAGATACTCCCTTATTAAGGGGTGAAAATTGGTGTTCCGTTTTAAAAAGTTGTGGGTTTGCTACGGCGAATAGTTTCTCTAAACAAAACAATATTCCCATTAACAATGGACAAGAATTAATTCTTGCTTGTGTGCCAGATGAACCCCTCTCAATTCCTGCAATGCCTAAGCTCACTGTCTCTGGTGAAAGCTCTGGTAAAGAAGCCTTAATGATGGCTCAATTACAATCTTTAAAAGACCTAAAAGACCTCCATGAAAAAACCATTATCAAGCAATTAGAAGTTCTTCAAACTGCCCCCGTCTCCCCCAGTATAGCCCCCGAAATATTAACGAATCAGACTCAAATCATTCCTGCCCAAAGCTCTAAAATAGAAACTTACCCGCCGGTTTCTCAAGAGAAGCCCAAATCTCCTGAGAAACCTAGTTCTCCCAATTTAAACCCCTTAGCCTTAAAGCTGACTGAGAACAAATCCTTAACCGAACAACAACAAGCCTTTATTCAAAATTTACAGGGTATTTATAACCAGAAAACCGCCAAATCAAAAGCCTATTCACAAAATAGCCGTAAGACAATGGTAGATGTTAAACCGACCATTGACTTCCGCATGGCCTTAAAAGAATTTCAATATCCCATTGTTTCAGAATCCGCTCAAGGGGCTTATTTTAAGGACATTGATGGCAATAATTACATTGACTTAGCCATGGGGTTTGGGGTTAACTTTTTTGGGCATAGTCCTGATTTTGTCATTGAAGCGGTTCAAGAACAAATAAATCGAGGAATAGGTTTAGGAATGCAGTCAAATCTGGCCGCCGAAACCGCCGCTTTAATTAGTGAAATGGGCCGAGTCGAAAGAGTCGCTTTTAGTAATACGGGAACCGAGGCGATTATGGCGGCTGTTCGCATTGCTCGCTCCCGTACAAAACGTCAAAAAATCGTTATGTTTGCCGGCTCCTATCATGGAACTTTTGACGGCATCTTAGCACGAGTAGGAGAAGATAAAACCACTGCTCAACCTTTAAGTCTAGGCACCCCTTTAGGAATGGTTGAAGACGTAATAGTCTTGAGTTATGGAGTTGAAGAAAGCCTCGATATTATTGCTACTCATGCTGATGATTTAGCCGCCGTATTAGTCGAACCAGTTCAAAGTCGCAAACCCGATTTACAGCCTCAAGAATTTCTGCAAAAACTACGACAAATAACCCACAAAAAAGGAATCACACTCATTTTTGATGAAATTATTACCGGCTTTCGGATTGCTCCGGGAGGAGCGCAAGAATGGTTCAATGTTGAAGCCGATATAGTCATTTATGGTAAGGCCATTGGAGGAGGTTTACCAATTAGTATGATCTGCGGTAAAGCAGATTTCTTAGATACCGTTGACGGCGGTTTCTGGCAGTACGGAGATGACTCTCATCCCCAAACCGAGTTAACCGCTTTTGGGGGAACTTTTTGTCGTCATCCTTTAGCCCTTGCTGCTTGTCGTGCTGTGCTGTTACATCTTCGGGAAAACAGTCCAACGATTCAAGAAAAAGTGAATCAATTAACTCATCGATTAGCCACCGAAGTCAATCAGTTTTTTCAAGAAATAGGCATTCCGATTCGGGTTGTTAATTTTGGCTCTTTATTCCGCTTTGAACCTTTTGGAGCTTATAGTATCTTCTTACAACCCATCGAATTACCCCTCTTTTATTATCTATTAAATCTCAAAGGGATCTACACATGGGAAAAACGAGTTTGTTTTCTCTCCACCTGCCATACTAATGAAGATATAGACAAAGTTATAGTAGCTGTCAAAGAAGCGATTACGGAATTGCAGCAAGCCGGTTTTTTTGCTAATGCTAAACGCCCCCAAGTCAAGAAAGAAGAAAAAAAGCCGCTCTCTGAAGATGAAGATGGTAGGGGACATTTACCATCTTTAAATCAATCCTTTCCCACCAGTGAAGCTCAACGTCAGCTTTGGTTATTAGCTGAATTAGACCGTAATGCTTCAGCATCCTATAACGTCACAACATCCCTAGAATTACGAGGTTCTTTAGATGTTTACATTTTAGAAAAAACGATTAATCAAGTTATTAATCGCCATGAAGCTTTGCGAACCCAAATTATAGAACAAGGAGAATTACAGGAAGTTGTCAATGAAGTTAACATTAAATTAAAACTAATTGATTTGAAGGATGAAGATAATCCCGAAGCGACGGCCTTAGCGTTACGATCTCAGTTTTCCCAAAAACCCTTTGACTTGTCGATTGCCCCCTTATTTGCTGTGATTTTAATGCGCTTAAAACCTGACCATTATCTGCTATCTTTAAAAACTCATCATATTGTGGCAGATGGTTGGTCACTAGGATTAATTTTGCAGGAAATTGGTCAATTTTATTCATCCCCAAATAACACAACTAAAGAGGTTCTCAAACCACCGATGCAGTTTCGGCAATATTTAACTTTGCGAGCGCAAGAGACCCAAAGTCCACAAATGTTAGAGCATCGGGATTTTTGGTTGAAAACCTATCAGGAAGATATCCCAACCTTTGAGCTTCCCACCGACTTTCCCCGTCCCGCTGTTAAAACCTACACTGGTGGACAAGAAAGTCAAGTCATTCCTTCTGAAGTTGGGCAAAATTTGCAGAAAGTAGGACGCAAAAATAAAGCTACATTATTTATGACGATGTTCGCAGCTTATACTGCTTTTTTGCGTCGAATTTCTGGCCATAAAGATTTAGTCATTGGTATTCCTATTTCTGGGCGACAAATAGAAGGCAGTGACAACTTAGTAGGCTTTTGTTCTCAATTTTTACCCCTGCGGATACAAGTCGATGCTACCACCTCTTTTATTGAACATTTACAACATACTAAACAAACCCTGATAGACGCTTTTCGCCATCAGAGTTATACTTTAGAGGATTTATTAGCAGCTTTACAATTACCTAGAGATTTTTCTCGTTCCCCTCTCATTTCGGTATCTTTTAACATGGATCCTAGTTTAACTCTGCCTGAGTTTAAAGACTTAAAAGTATCCTTGCCACCGGAACCGATTGGTTACACCCCTTTTGATCTAGGATTTAACTTAATTGAACTTAATGATAACCTCATTATTTACTGCAATTACAATACAGAACTCTTTAAAAAAGAGACAATTAAACAATTTATTGAAAGCTTTGAAATTTTGCTGAGGGGAATCATTGACGATGCTAATAATCTTCTTTATCAGTTACCTTTATTAACCTCGGTCCAACAAGAGCAGTTACTCAGACAATTAACGGGAAAAACTCGCAAACTCCCTGAAAAATCCACCATCATTGATGACTTTGTAGCTCAAGTTAAATTAACCCCTAATGCTCCCGCCTTAATTGCGGGAAAAATTAGCCTTAGCTATCAAGAATTAAATGAAAAAGTCAATCGTCTTACTCATTATTTACAGCAGGAATATCAGCTAGGTGTAGGAAAAGTGATTGGGGTGATGCTCCAGCGTGATCACAACTTAATCATCGGGATTCTGGCTACCTTTAAAACTGGAGCGACTTACGTTCCTATAGACTCTCAATATCCTAACAGTCGCATTGAGTTTATTTTAAAAGATAGTGGCTGTCATGTTTGCCTAACGGAGAGTAATTTTATCTCTAAGTTACCTGAAAAAATAGAGAAAATTTGCTTAGATAAAATCGATCCTATTGTTGAAAAATATGACAAAAATGAGCCTAAAATATTCCGCAACTCTAGCCAAACCGCCTATATTTTCTACACTTCAGGCTCAACTGGTAATCCTAAAGGAGTCATGGGCCGTCACATCTCAATTTTGAATGTTATTCAAAGCTTACGACTTACCTTTGATTTAGATAAACATCCTGAATGGCGCTATATTTTCACAGCTGCTGTTACTCATGATCCATCTATTCGTAATATTTTTCTCCCCTTAACCATAGGTGCATCCCTATATATGTACGAAATAAAATATATAGGACATTTGGTTTCTTTCTTACAGGAAAATCAAATTAATGCCCTACACACCACCCCATCTATCTATCGAGAAATCTTCGGGCTACTTGAACCAGAAGAAACCATTTCCAGCTTAAAATATATCTCGGTAGGAGGGGAAAAATTAGATCGGGAAACTGCCTTAGCTTTACGGAAACGTTTTCCAGCAGAAATTGTTAGCAATGTCTACGGATCTACAGAAACTTGTGTAGGAGTATCCCAGTATGAAATCACGGAAAACTTAGACAGCGAAATCCCCCTCGGTCAAGTTTTCCATAACAATCGCTTAGGGGTTCTTGATGAATTTAATAATCCCGTTCCCCTCCATGTAATCGGCGAAATTTGTGTAGAAGGTGCCGCCCTAGCATCGGGTTATCATAACCAACCCGAAATGACTCAAGAAAAATTTAAACCTAGCTTTCTTGATGAGACAAAAACTCTCTTTAGAACCGGCGATTTAGGCAAGCAAACTGCTCCCGGTATCATTGAGTTTATGGGACGAAAAGATAATCAAGTTAAGGTCAATGGTTATCGAATTGATCCCGGAGAAATTGAATATCAATTGACTCGTTATGCTCCCATTGAAAGAGCGATTGTTTTACCCGTTCAAGTTAATAATCAAACTCAATTATCTGCTTACTGTCAAACAGACAAAACTCTGGAAATTGCTGAGATTCGAGAATTTCTTGCCAAATTTTTACCAGTTTATATGATTCCGAGTTACTTTATTTTTTTAAAGCAATTCCCCTTAACTCGACATGGGAAACTTGACCTGCACTCCCTGAGAGAACTCAGAGAAACCGGTAAATCTCTGGTTAATTCTAATTATGTTGCACCCCGGAATTATTTAGAATCCAATCTCGTTAGCATCTGGGAAAAAATTCTCTCTAAATATCCTATCGGTATTTTTGATAACTTCTTTGAAATTGGCGGTCATTCTCTACTCTTATCAAGGGTTGTAACCCGGGTTCATAAAGAACTAAATGTATCCGTAAAATTGGCTGACTTCTTTAAAGTTCCAACCATTGCTGGATTGGCGACTTTAATCTCCCAGACTCAATACAATTATCAAGAACCCATTGCGGCAATTCCCCCCCAAAAATCCTATCCGATGTCTCATGGTCAGCGTCGTCTTTGGGCTTTAGAATTTCTAGATCACAATCATAATGCTTACGGAATGCCCAGTGCTTATCAATTCAAGGGCAATCTTAATATTGATGCTTTTGAAAATGCCTTTCAACAGTTAATTCAACGCCATGAAATTTTGCGGACAACCTTTACTTTAATCAATAATCAACCCCGTCAAGTTGTCCATAATCAAATGAACTTTGTCATTAAACAAATAGACCTGACAGCTTATGTTAGGACAGAACAAGAAAACTTGATCGAAGAAGCGATTGCCCATAATGCCAAAACGACTTTTGATTTAGAAGTCGGACCGTTACTTAAAGTTAACTTACTTAAACTAAGCCAAGAGAATTACATCGTCTTGTTTAATATGCACCATATCATTTCTGATGGTTGGTCAGCAGGGGTTTTAATTAAAGATTTCCTCACCCATTATCACGCCTATGGACAAGAAAATTACCAATTAATGCCCCCTCTCAGAATTCATTATAAAGACTATACTTCTTGGCAAGAAAGTCAATTAGAAACCTCGAAACTTCAAGGTCAACGGGATTACTGGTTAGCTAAATTAACTCCTGTCCCTGTGCGTCTTAACTTACCTGTTGATTATCCGCGCCCACCTGTTAAAAGTTTTCAAGGAAATACAATTACATGGCAACCTGAACCCGAATTGATCGATACTTTTGAGAAGTTAATTAAAGCACAAGAAGCCAGTTTATTTATGGGTTTAGTTAGTTTGGTTAAGAGTTTTCTATTCCGTTATACTGAGCAAAATGAAATTACAATAGGCTCTGCTATCGCCGGCAGAAATCATCCTGATTTAGAAGAGCAAATCGGATTTTATGTTAACACTCTAGTCCTGCGGGATCAGATAGCAGATCACGACAGTTTTACGGATGTCCTTAGCAAAGTAAAAACAACCACTTTAGAGGCTTATGATAATCAAGACTATCCCTTTGATCAGATCGTATCTGATTTGAATTTACAACGAGATCCTAGCCGGAATGCTCTCTTTGATGTGGCAATTGTCCTGCAAAATAATCAAAATGTAGATCTCGCCTTAAACGGAATTACAGTTAACTCCATTGACCCAAAAATGATTACCGCTAAATTTGATTTAGAATTTATCTTTGTTGAGGAAGAAGAACTTTATCTCAAGCTAATCTACAACACAGATATATTTATCCATGAGCGAATTTTATTGATCATAGATTTGTTAAAAAATTGGCTAGAGCAAGTTTTAAAATTTGCCCATGAACCTTTGATAAACTTATCCTTAGCTTCCTCAGAAAATCTGATTCAAGAGGAGCAGGATCTGTTCGCAGAAGACTTTAATTTTTAGTCAACAGCAATTATACGAGCAGGAGATTTTAATGAAGACAAAACTACCGATTCTTGGCATTTTAGGGGGTATGGGGCCAGTGGTTACCGCCGAATTTCTTAAGTCGATTTATGAATATAACCCTTTTATTGATAAGGAACAAGAAGCCCCTAATGTCATCGTTTTTTCTCTTCCCTCTGCACCTGATCGCACAGGTTCTATTGATAGTGGAAAAGAAAGAGAATTTATTGATTTTATCCAAGTCAATTTGGAACATCTCAATAAACTGGCTGATTGCATAGTCATTGGCTGTTGTACGGCTCATTATGCTCTACCTCAGATTCCCGAAAATCTGACGGATAAACTTATTTCCTTAATTAAAATAGCGGATCAAGAACTCCAAGAATATAATGAACCTACCCTTTTACTTGCTAGTACAGGGACTTACCAGAAAAAATTATTTCATGAAGGCTGCACCACCGCAGATCTGATTATTTCTCTCTCAGAAAGTGATCAAAAGTTGATTCATGAAATGATCTATAAAGTGCTAAAAAGAGGACACGATCCGTTAAGTATTCTTAGGGATATAGAAGCATTATTAGAGAAATATAACACTCGCTCCTATATTTCTGGGTGTACCGAATTTCATCTCTTAACAAAATCTCTCAAACTCAAAGGAATTGACTCCATTAAAGCGATCGATCCTTTAAGTACCATCGCTCAAAACTTTTCTCAGTTAATCATCAAACAAGCTCAGGTAGACCGAGTGACCGACTGCCATCAACCTTCAAACCCAAAAAGCCCTTGACCATCGCACCCCTAGGAGGTACAATTCAAACTTGAATTGGCCACTTCTGACTTTTAACTTGCGCGTAGCGATATACTGATTCATAGGGTTTTCGAGATTGGTTCTATTTTTGATCAAGAGGTGTAAAAAAAGTGTCTAAGCATTCAATCAGTTTTGGAGGACAATTGGAAGATAATTGGCGGACTCTGTCAGAAGTCTTAGAAAGTGCCACTCAACATAATAATCATGGAATTACTTATATTAAAAATGACGCAACTGAATATTTTCAGAGTTATCAAGACTTATATCAAGATGCTCTGGTTATTTTAAATGGACTGGAACAAAAAGGAATAAAATTAGGGCATAAAGTTATCCTACAAATTGCCAAAAATCAAGACTTTATTCCCGCACTCTGGGCTTGTTTTTTAGGGGGAATTATTCCAGTTCCTTTGACCGTTGCTCCTAGCTATGATCTGGAAAATTCTGCCGTCAAAAAACTAGAGAATGTTTGGAAAATTTTAGACAATCCTTTGATATTATCCGACAGTGAACTAATTACTGAAATTGAAAAATTAGGAACTTACTCTCATCTAGAAGGGTGGCAAGTTATCTCAGTTAATGAACTCAGAAAAGCCACCTCTAAAGTCCATCAATTGCCGATTATTGATGCACAATATCCAGCCTTATTACTCTTTACTTCGGGTAGTACAGGTATGCCCAAGGGAGTAATATTAACTCATCATAATATTCTGTCCATGACTGCTGGTACAGTGGCAATGAACCACTTTACCCAACAAGAAGTTACCCTTAATTGGATGCCCTTAGATCATGTAGGAGCTATCGTATTTTTAGGAATTATGGCGGTAGATTTGGCTTGTCATCAAATTCATGTTCCGATGGAATTAGTCCTACGCCAACCTCTCCAATGGTTAGACCTCATTCAAAAGCATCAAGTAAGCATTTCTTGGTCCCCTAACTTTGCATTTTCTTTAATTAATCAACAGGCCGAAGAACTTAAGCACGCCTCTTATAACCTCTCCTCAATGAAATTTTTAGTGAATGCTGGCGAGCAAGTTTCAGTAAAAACGATTCGCCTATTCTTAGAAATTCTTGAAAAACATCAACTACGGGAGAGAGCGATTAAACCAGCTTTTGGCATGACTGAATCCTGTTCTGGGATTACTTGGTCAGCCGGTTTAAGTAAAAATGAACTCACCGAAGAAAATAGTTTTGTCTCTCTAGGAAAGCCGATTCCTGGAGCAACTATCCGGATAGTCGATCAGGAAAATAATCCTTTACCTGAAAGAGAAATTGGAAAGCTTCAAATTCAAGGTAATTCTGTTACTAAAGGATATTACAATAATACTGAACTCAACCTGGAAGTTTTTCAAGAAGGGTGGTTTACTACAGGAGATTTGGGGTATTTATTTAATGGGGAACTCTTTATTACTGGGCGAGAAAAACAAGAAATTATAATTAATGGTGTTAATTACTTTGCCCATGAACTTGAAACAACAATCGAAGAATTAGAAGGGGTTAAAGTATCTTATACAGCCGCCTTTGCCGTCTTTGATCAAAGTCGAGAAACTGACTTATTAATTATTACTTTTAGCCCAGAATCTGATCAATTTGAACACTGGATAAAAGTTGTTAGAAAAATTCGCAGTCATTTGACCCAAAAGTTCGGGATTGCTCCAGCTTATGTCATTCCCTTAGAAAGGAATTTAGTTCCTAAAACCTCTATTGGCAAGGTTCAAAAATCTAAATTAAAAAAGGATTTTGAACAGGGATTATTTACCAGCCTTATCCAAGGAATAGATCAATATTTAGCAAAAGAGCGCCAGAAAAATCAAACCTTACCTCAATCAGAAAATGAACGTCAAATAGCAGCAGTTTGGAGTGAAGTTTTACAGTTAACCTCAGTTGGTTTAGAGGATAACTTCTTTGAACTAGGGGGACATTCTATACACTTAATCCGAGTTCAAAATGAACTTGAAAAACTTTTTAACCGTCAGCTATCCCTTGCTGAAATGTTTAAAAATCCTACCGTTGCCACCCTAGCCCGTTTCTTAAGCGAAGAATCAAATACCACTCAAGTTATAGCACAAAAAAGCCGTCAACGTGCCGAAAATCGGATCCGTCGCCATAATGAAACCCATGACATTGCAATTATTGGTATGGCGGGGCAATTCCCAGGGGCTAAAAATTTAACAACCTTCTGGGAAAATTTAAAAAATGGAATCGAAACTATCTCTTTCTTTTCGGAAGAAGAATTACAAGATTCGGGAGTGTCTCCGGAACTCTTTAATCAGCCTAATTATGTTAGAGCTAGACCAATTCTCGATCAAGTTGAATACTTTGACAGCGAATTTTTTGGCTATACAGATAGAGAGGCAGAATTACTAGACCCTCAGCAACGTTTACTTCTTGAATGTAGTTGGGAATGTTTAGAAAACGCTGGTTATAATCCTAGTACTTATCAAGGATCAATTGGTATATTTGCTGGCGCAAGTATGAACACCTATTTGATAAATAATTGTTATCCTAATCGGGGTCAATTAGATAGTAATGACGAGTTACAACCCTTCACACTAGATTCAACGGGAGGGTTTCAAACAATGGTAGCTAATGACAAAGACTATTTAACAACGCGAATTTCTTATAAACTAAACTTACAGGGCCCAAGCGTTAATGTTCAAACTGCTTGCTCTACTGGATTAGTTGTAGTTCATCTCGCTTGTCAGAGTCTAATTAGTGGAGAAAGTGACATGGCTCTAGCTGGAGCTGCTTCAATTAATTCTCCTCAAAAAATTGGTTACTTATATCAAGAAGGACTGATCTTGTCTCCTGATGGTCATTGTCGCGCCTTTGATGCTGAAGCAAAAGGGACTATTTTTGGCAGTGGAGTAGGAGTGATTCTGCTCAAAAGATTGTCAGATGCTTTAGCCGATCATGACCATATTTATGCAGTTATTAAAGGCTCTGCTATTAATAATGATGGTGGACAAAAATTAGGATTTACTGCGCCTGGTGGAGAGGGTCAAATTGCTGCCGCTACGGAAGCCCTAGCCTTTGCCGGTGTTGATGCTAATACAATTAGTTTTGTGGAAGCTCATGGCACAGGAACCCCCCTTGGAGATCCCATTGAAGTTGATGCTTTAGCTAAAGTTTATCAGGGTGCAAATGAGGGAGAATGTGCTTTAGGTTCAGTAAAAACTAATATCGGACATATGCAGATTGCTTCCGGTATTGCTGGTTTAATTAAAGCGACTTTGTCCCTTAAACATAGAGTTATTCCACCTACATTACATTTCCAAAATCCTAACCCTCAAATTAATTTTTCTCAGACTCCTTTTTATATTAATAATGAAGCTATTTCTTGGACTACTAAGCAAGACAAGGACGAAAAATTACCCCGACGGGCAGGGGTAAACTCTTTAGGTATTGGCGGGGTTAATGCTCATGTTATTCTAGAAGAAGCTCCTCCCATTATTCCTCAAGACAATCAGAGCAAACGTCCCTATCATTTGCTCACCCTTTCCGCTCGAACCGAACCGGCTTTAACAGATTTAGTAAGTCGCTACATAGACTTTTTAGAAAGTCAACCTGAAAAGGATATGTCTGATGTAGTATTTACGGCAAATACAGGCCGAGTTCATTTCTCGAATCGTTTAGCCTTAACTGGCTATAAAAACAGTGATTTTATTGAACAATTACGTCAGTTCAAGCAACTAGATTATCAGTCAACTATTCCTGATATAGCTGATGAAAAAAGACCGCCTAAAATTGCCTTTTTATTTACAGGACAAGGTTCTCAATATGCAGGGATGGCTCATCAACTCTATCAGACTCAACCCACCTTTAGAAAAACTTTAGACGCAGGGGAAAACTACTATCAAAAACTAACGGGTAAATCCCTGCTAAACGTCGTATTTGCTGATACAGATGACCCCTTAAACCAAACCGCTTATACCCAACCGGCACTATTTCTGATTGAAGTTGCTCTCGCTCAATTATGGCATTCTTGGGGAATTCAACCAGCCGCCATTTTAGGGCATAGTTTAGGAGAATATTCTGCTGCTTGTTTTGCTGGCGTTTTTGATCTTGAAAGTGGCTTAAAACTGGTCACCCATCGAGGCAATTTGATGGGGCAGTTACCCCAAAATCAAGGGGAAATGGCCGCTATTTTTCTCGATAAGAACTCAGTTATTGAGCAGTGCCAAAGCCAAGGCATAAAAATCGCTATTGCTGCCATTAATGCGGAACAACATACCGTTATTTCTGGAGAAAAAAGCATAATTCAAGAACTCTGTAACCATTTCACTAATGCCGGGGTGAAAGTTCGTCAACTCAAAGTTTCCCATGCTTTTCACTCCCCTTTAGTAGAGCCAATGGTTGCAGAATTTAAAACGATTCTTCAAGAGACTTCTTTCAGTCAACCTCAAATTTCTCTGGTCTCTAACCTAACAGGAGAAATTGCTGATGACAGCATTATGACTCCTGAGTATTGGCTTCAACATTTACTAAATACGGTACAATTTCATCAAGGGGCTTTATTCCTACAATCTCTCGGATGTGATACCTTTATTGAAATTGGACCTCAACCTATTCTCTCAGGAATTGTTCAATCATCCCTATCTTCATCTGAACCTCTAACTCTACCCAGTTTACGCTCAGGATTTTCTGATTGGCAAGTTTTATTAGAAAGTCTGGGCAAACTTTATGTTCGCGGTGCAAAGATAGACTGGTTTAGTTTTGATCAAGACTATCATCCTAGACGATGTGCTTTACCTACTTATCCCTTTCAAAAACGTCAACACTGGATTTCTTTAAAAACCCCATCTGCAACTGTTCCACGGGAATCTAATCTGGTCAAAATGTTATCTGAAAAGGACAAAACTACTTTAATGCAAACCCTCTTAGAAACAGGTCATTATTCTGAAGATGAAAAACCAACAATATCCGCCATTGTTCAACAGTTGATTAAACTCTATTATCAAGAAAAAGAGGACTTTAATTTTGCCAAATTACTTTATCAAGTAGCTTGGCTTCCCTGGGATTTAGCCAACGGTAAGCTAGAAAATCTGACCACCCTTAAAACGGATTTAGAGGTTTACTTAGAACCCCAATTACACTCCTCAGAATTGATCGGAGTTTCTCTCGCTTTTTCCGAAATGGAAAAACTGGCAGCTGACTTTGTAGTTAAAGCTCTGAAAGATTTAGAACTCTTTCAAATGAATACCTTTCTTGATCCCGATCAAAGTTTTATTCAAGCTGAACTCAAACAAGAATATAGAGCTTTCTGGAATCATGTTCTAGAAATATTAGCGAAAGTCGGCATTTTAGAAAAGCAAAATACCCTATGGAAAATTATTAAAGAACCTGAACACTCTAATCCTGATTTAGCGGTAGAGGATTTAATCAATCATTATCCTAATGCTCAAATAGAACTCAATCTATTTCGACAAGTTGCCACAAATTTAGCAGCCATTATTACGGGAAAAATATCTCCTTTATCTATCCTATTTTCTCAAGATGGACAAGGAGGAGCCAGCGAGTTTTATAAAAATACATCTTCGGCAAAAATTCTCAATCTGGGTATCTCTAAAACCGTTGAACTTCTACTCTCAAGTTATGCTCCCTCAGCTTCCCTCCGCATTCTCGAAATTGGCGCGGGAACTGGAGCTACAACCCAACAGGTTCTTAAAGCTTGTAAGTCTCGTCAAATTACCTACACATTCACTGATGTTTCCCCCTTCTTTCTAGAGAAAGCTAGAGATAATTTGGCTGAATTTTCTGGACTAGAATACAAAGTCCTCGATATTGAAAAAAGTCCGAAATCCCAAGGGTTTTGCTGTCATTCTTATGACTTGATTATCGCAGCTAATGTCTTACACTCTACCGCCAATTTACAAGAGGAAACCTTGCCTCATATTCAAAGTTTACTACGTCCAGGCGGTCATTTATTACTGTTAGAATTAACTCAGCAATCTTCCTGGATTGATTTAATCTTTGGTCTGACCCAAGGTTGGTGGCGTTTTAGCGATTATCATTTGCGCCCAAATCATCCTATAATTACAGCATCGACTTGGGAATCTATTCTGCTTAAATCGGGGTTTTCTCAGGTAGAATTTGTTTCTCCTGATCAAAAAATAGGTAGTGTTTTATTTCAGCAAAGTATTATTCTGGCTCAAAGTTCAGAAATCTCCCCTAACCTCGCTAAAAACTGGCTAATTTTTACTGATGTTGACCCCCAACAAAATACTTTTCCCTTAGCGATTCAAGAGCAACTACTTAAAAAGTGTGATTCCTGTCGGATAATTTATCAAGGGGAGAAAAATACACAAATATCATCTTTTGAGTCTTGTTTGAATGCTAATCAACTACAACAATTAGAGGAATGGTTTGCGTCAAATCCATCTCCAGATCGAATTATTTATCTTTTGAATAGTGATGCCAAAGATCAACCAGAATCCATTTTATTAAATCGCTGTAACTATCTTTTAAATCTTCTCAAAGCTATTCAAACAATCCCTAATCCCCCTCAATTATTCCTTGTCACTCAGGGGGCCCAACCCTTTGAATTAGAACAGCCTTCTTTAGGGTTTCAGTCTCCTCTTTGGGCAATGGGGCGTGTTATTGCCCTAGAAAATCCGCAATTATGGGGAGGTATGCTGGATCTTGATCCCGACCTTGATATTAATCAAAATATTACCGCATTACTATTAGGATTAACTCATGCTCACGATGAGGATCATTTGGTCTTCCGCAAAGGTCAAGGCTATGTTGCTCGTCTGCTTCCTCTGAAGTCTCTAGAGACAAAAACCGTTAAGATTCAACCTGAGGCTACCTACCTAATTACGGGAGGAATAGGACATCTAGGCTTAGAATTGGCGGAACATTTAGTCAATTTAGGAGCAAAACATCTCATTTTAACGACACGCCGCTCATTACCAGCCCGCTTCCTGTGGGATTCAGCAGCCGAATTAGCCCAAATATCAGAAAAAATCAGAAAATTAGAGGAAAAAGGAGCATCAATCGAAGTGATTTCGGCAGACGTTGGCAATTTTGAGGCTATGCAGGCCATATTTACCCAGATTGAAAAAACCGCTTATCCCTTGCGTGGCATTTTCCATCTTGCCGGAATCTCAGGCCGACAAGCTCAATTAAAAGACTGTACTTTGCAGGATATCGAAGCAGTTTTTCAGGCAAAAGTTAAGGGTTCTTGGAATTTACATCAACTATCTTTGGGTACTCAATTAGACTATTTTGTTCTGTTTTCTTCCGCGGGTGCTATTTGGGGGGCAAAGGAACAAGGCTTATATGATACTGTTAGTCATTGGCTGGATGCTTTGGCTCATTTCCGTCATCTTCAAGGGCTTCCTGCAACGGCTTTAAATTGGGCATTATTGGCGGGTAATGGTATAGTTTCTCAAGACTATGAGGACTGGCTCAAACAGATTGGGATCAGGGAAATTGCTCCAGATATGGCCTTGAGGGTGATGGATGCTATTATGGCTTCTAATCAAACACAAGTTTTAATCGCTGATGTGGATTGGGTTCGTTTCAAAAATATCTATCAATTTAAAGGCGAGAAACCACTCCTAAAAAATTTAGGACTCTCAGAAATTCCCATTAAGTCTGTTCAAGAATCAGACTCTGTACTGGATCTTTTAGAGGATATTCCTTTAGGAGAACGTCGGGAATATTTGTTAGAATATGTTAGCAAACAAGTCAGAATTATTTTAGGGATTAAATCTATGCCAGATTCAGAACAAGGATTGATAGAAATGGGGATTGATTCCTTATCCTCTATTGAATTGAAAAATCGTTTAGAGAAAGGATTAGAAGTTCTCTTACCCACTTCTTTAGTCTTTGACTTTCCTAATATTAGACGCTTAGTTGATTATCTGTTTGACCGTATTTTCGGTGAAAAAGTTCAAAAAACAGCCCAGAAGATGATTAACTTCACTGAAGTTCAGCAGGAGATTAGTGAGGATTTAATCTTACAAGAACTTACTGATTTGGAGGCTTTTTTAGGAGATTAAATAATCCTAAGCCTTGAAGTTAGAAAGCTTGAAGTTAAAAAAAATTCAAGGCATTTCCTAAAAGTTACCCTATATTCAAACTATGCAAACTCCATTTTTTCAACAAGAAACCGCCAAAAGTTCTCATCAATTTTTTGATAATTTGAAATTGATTGCCGCTCCTTACTGGTATCCAACCGATCCTAAAGGAAGGACATTTTCAGAGGTAATAAGTTCATGGGGAATGCTGTTTCTCCTTGTTTTAGTAATTGTTGGACTGGTGGCCTCTAATGCAGTTAATAGCTTCGTTAATCGCTATTTGGTTGATGTCATTATTCAAGATAAAAATGCCTCTAAGTTTATGACAAGTTTATTACTTTATGGCTTAGGATTACTTTTAATTACCCTGTTTACTGCATTTTCTAAATTTGTTAAAAAAAGAATTATTCTGGATTGGTATGAATGGCTAAATCAGCAGGTTGTTACCCAATATTTGAGCCATCGCGCTTATTATAAAATTAATTTTAGATCCGATGTGGATAATCCGGATCAACGGATCTCTCAAGAAATAGAACCCATTGCTAGAAATGCTGTTAATTTTGGGGCTATTTTATTAGAAAAAGTCTTAGAAATGACAACTTTTTTAGTGATTCTTTTCTCAATTTCCCGACTAGCCGCCTTGATTCTAGTGGCTTATACAATTATCGGCAACCTAATTGCTGTTTCTTTAAGTCGAGAATTAGATAAGATTAGTCAAGAAGAACTGGAATCCAAAGCTAATTACACCTACACCTTAACTCATGTTCGGAATCATGCTGAATCCATTGCCTTTTTTCAAGGCGAAAATCAAGAGTTTAAAATAATTCAACGTCGATTTAATAATCTCGTCAGAAATTCTCTCAGTAAGATTGATTGGGAGAAAAATCAAGACATTTTTAGTCGAAGTTATCGCTCAGTTATTCAAATATTTCCCTTTGTCGTCTTCGCTCCAGCCTATATTCGGGGGGAAATTGATTTCGGACAAGTTAATCAGGCTATTATTGCTTGCAGTATGTTTGCTAATGGTTTTTCTGAGTTAATCCTTGAATTTGGTTCTTTGGGCAGATTTTCCAGTTATGTTGAGCGTCTATCTGAATTTTCTTCGGTCTTAGAAGAAATGGGACAACAACCCAAGGATGCTAGTACCATTAAAACCCTTGAACAAAATCAGATCGAGTTTGAGGATGTTACTTTACAAACACCAGATTATGAAAAGGTAATTGTTCAACATTTATCCCTATCTATCGAACCAGGCGAGGGTTTATTAATTGTCGGACCGAGTGGACGAGGTAAAAGTTCTCTATTAAGAGCTATTGCTGGCTTATGGAATGCAGGAACTGGTTGTTTAAAACGACCTCCCTTAGAACAATTTCTCTTTTTACCTCAACGTCCTTATATTATTTTAGGAACTCTCAGAGAACAGTTGCTTTATCCTAAAACAACCCGTGAAATGACCGATGGAGAACTTGAATCCGTTTTACAACAAGTTAATCTTCAAAATATAGCCACAAAAGTTCATGGCTTTGATGCGGAAGTCCCTTGGGAAAATATATTATCTTTAGGAGAACAACAACGCCTTGCTTTTGCCCGATTGTTAGTAACCCATCCCCGCTATGTAATCTTAGATGAAGCCACAAGTGCTTTAGATTTGAACAACGAACAAACCTTATATCAGCAGTTACAAAAAGCACAGACAACTTTTATTAGCGTAGGACATAGAGAAAGTTTATTTAAGTATCATCAATGGGTGTTAGAACTTTTAGAGGATTCTAGTTGGCGACTTGTTTCCATAGATGATTATCGATCCTCAAAATCTCTGTAACTGTTTCATTGCTAAAACTCAATTTAGGAAAAATTACGATGACTACTACTTCACCAAAAACTCTGACTATGGATATTCAAAAACCCAGGGTTCTTTTAATCGGAAAAATGTATGATGAAGCGGGGGAAAAACTTCTTGAAGAATCTACTAATATAGAGATTTTGTCCAACCCTACACCGGATAAAATTAATGAGTCCATTCAAGAAGTATCCGGCGTATTTGTGCGTTATCCTAATAAGTTAGAGGCTTCATCAATCCGATTAGCAAAACACTTAAAAGTAATTAGTACCTCTGGATTTGGCACAGATTCTATTGATATTATGGCAGCAACAGAACAGGGTGTTATCGTTGTTAATAATCCCGGAATGTCAACTACAGCTGTAGCAGAACACACCTTATCTATGATTTTAGCCCTTGCCAAAAAGCTCCCTTTTTTAGATCATTGTGTGAAAAAGGGTAACTATTTAATTCGCAATCAGATCCAACCGATTCAACTCGAAAACAAGACCCTTGGTATTGTGGGTTTAGGAAGAATTGGTACTCTGGTGGCTCACAAATGTAACCTAGCACTGGGGATGAGAGTATTAGCTTATGATCCCTATGTTCCAGCCAGCAAAGCGGAGACAGTAGGAGCAACTTGGGTCAAAGATTTAGATGTTCTTCTGGCTGAATCGGACTTTGTTTCTTTGCATCCTGAACTAACAAGTGAAACACGGAAAATGTTTAATATCTCAGTTTTTAAAAAGATGAAACCAACAGCTTTTTTAATTAATACCTCCCGGGGAAAAGTCGTTTGTGAAAAGGATTTAGGGATCGCCCTTAATCAAAAATTGATAGCTGGATGCGCCCTAGATGTCTTTGAACCAGAACCGCCGGCTTTAGATAATCCTTTATATAATTTTGAGAATGTCATTCTCTCACCTCATTTAGCCGGAGTAACCCCTGAAGCGAGTCTAGCGGCTGCTGTTTCGGCGGCGAATCAAATATTACAAGTGCTTCAGGGAGAGAAGCCTCCTTATATGATTAATCCAGAGGTGTGGAATCTTTTTTAAAGCATCTAGAGAATCTCAGGGATTCGGTTAATTAAAAATGGCAATATTTCTGAAAAATCCTTAGGAGGATAATAATTTGGAAAACATCGGCAAAATTCCCCTCAAAGATGAATGGCGTAATCGCTGGGCAATCATCAAACAATTTGTCCTTAATCCAGCTCGAGAAATGGCGTTTTTGCAAGATCAGTTTCAAGTTTCTGAACTGTATACTAATATAGCGAAACGCGATCCTCATCTTCAGGATCCTAATTTTCCCCAATGGCTTAATTTTGGTTATTGGAAAGAAGAAACAACTTATAACGGAGCTTGTGCCGCTTTAGCGCGTAAATTAGCCGAAGTGGCCGAACTTAAAGCCGGAGATCACCTTTTGGATGTGGGTTTCGGTTTTGCTGAACAGGATTTACTCTGGGTAAGAGAAAACAATGTTGGCTCAATTATCGGTCTAAATACAACCGAGTTACAAGTAGAAATTGCTCAAGAAAGAGTAGCTAAAGCAGGGTTATCGGACAGGATAAAACTTCAAGTCGGCTCGGCTACTCAAATCCCTTTTCCTGAGAATTCTTTTGATAAGTTGACCGCTTTAGAATGTGCTTTTCATTTTGACACTCGTGAGGATTTTTTTGCGGAAGCTTTTCGAGTTTTGCAGCCCGGTGGAAGGTTGGCTATAGCGGATTGTTTGCCTAGAGTGGGTCGAGAAATTAACTTCTGGCTGCGGGTTAATAGTAAGAAAATGTGTATTCCCTTTGCTAATCAATACGACCGACATACTTATGTAGAAAAACTCAAAAAGCATGGATTTGTTAATATCCAAGCTTTATCTATTAGTGAATATGTTTGGCCGGCAATGGTTCATTATTTTGCCCAGATTAGCCAAGGGATTAGTAAGCATGATTTAGTTATCGATCTCCAGAAAGATAACCCGGGACTTGAAGCTTGGTCAAGAAATCGGGGTTGGTTTATGGCGTTTGATGATTATCTTTTGTTTTCGGCAGAAAAGCCTAAATTAAACTGAGTTCGGGTTAAGCAGATTGATGTAAAACCCAGTCCATCGGTAGGGAGGACTTATTATTAGCGATCGCCTATTAACCAAGGAGTTGAGAATCTAGAATTGGCCAAGGTTTTCTAACACTCCCTTCTATAGCGTTATCCCGAACGCCGGTTAAGCTAGAAATCGCTAGTCACCCCCCCCAGATGGACGGCACAAACTAGATAAATCAGGAGATTCCACCGCTAGGGATAAACGGTCATTTTCGCTATCGAGACTAAACTTGACTAAATTATTCTTTTGGTCAGCTAAAACCGCCACTAATTCCCAACAACGGATTAATTGTTTGCGGTCTAAAATTTAGGAATTAGCAGATATAGTTACACTTTGTCGCCGCGAAGTATTTTGAATATATCAGTAACAATTCTGTTTCTAATTTCCTCTAAAGAACCTGATTTGCCAGAATTTTTCTGACTTTCCAAGTAACTTTTAACCCCTTTAAATTGTTGTACTAGATGGCCACTATAGCGATTTTGCCCCAAAGAATAATCAGGATTATTCGATCTTATAATAGTTTGAGCATCGTGTAAATCATTCAAAAGATAGGCGACCTCTGGCCAATAGCTGTTATATTTTTCGTAGTTATACAAAAGGAGAATTACTCGACAGGTTGCTGCAAAAATTTTCCCTTTAGCGGTAAACTGAGTTAACCGGTGAGGATATAAGCCTCTAATTTGAAAATCTTCGGGCATTTTTTGATTATTATTTTGCTTTTGCTCGGTAAATATTCGCTGAAGATAGGTTTTTTCTCCTCTTTTTTCATCCACTGTTCCCTCAGATGCAATTGCCGCTCCTAAAGTAAACCTTTTCATAGCCATAAGAATACGTTCTTCTAATCCTTCTTCCTGATTATCTTTACAAAGTTCCACCAGTCCCAACCCAAATAAAAGAAGACTAGCGTGAATACCAAATAAATAAATTTTATTATCTGAATTTGAGTCAAGGTAAGTTAATGCTGACATGGGTAGCTGTATAATTTTTTGTTGAGATTGACTAGATTGAAATATTTTTTGATAAAACTCGTCTAAGTGGCTGCTGCCCTTTCCGATTTCAATAATTGGGGGAATAGTTTGCACATAAATATCATTGTATTGTTCATAAACTATATTTGATATACTAAACTCTGTCTGTTTACCACTATAATTTTTTATCTGTTGATAAGATTTTCTGCCTCGCTCTCCATAACAATCAAGAGCATTTTTAATTAAACGTTCGGCCCATTCTAGACAATTTTGGCGGGTAAATTGTCCCTTTAATAGCTTGGTGTCTCCGACATAAGCAGTGATTAAATAAGACCAAATTTGATACACTGTCCAGTAAGCATAGTAATTAGCATCACCGTCTCTAGCCGCATAAATACGAGCTTTTTCTAAGAGACGAAGAGGTTCAATTAATAAATGAGTTTTGGGACTGGGTAATTGAGCAATGTAAGGAAAAAAGAGATAAATTTTAGCGCGGTGCGAATAGATACGAGATAGATAATAGAAAAAAGGATGAACATTAGTTTGAGAGTATTCACCAATTATTGCGTATTCTTTCAAATATTCCTGCAAATATTCTTCAGCAATGTTCAAACATTCTTCAGCTTTACGAATTGCAGAACCCCTTTCTTGATGGTCACGTTCCTCATCTTCAAGGTCTGTATAAAAATGATAATCAAATAGACAGATATGGTAGAGACTAACTAATAGTTTATCGTCTAGTCGTCCCTTTTCGATATGGGGTTTAATAACCTCAAGATATTTTTTGGCAATACGATAGAGACCTTCTTGAAGATATACTTGAGTAATTGCCAAATGTGCTTCATAGGCCACCATACTCCAAGCTTGATTATTATTAACTTCCTTGAAATTTCTCTCATCCCAATTGCGATATTTATCCTTAAACAGTTTTTTTTCTAAATAATCTTGCATAGCCCTGAGAGAGAAAGGGTAAAATTTTATCCAGTTTTCTGCTTTTTTTAGTATATATTTTTCCTCAATCCTCTCACAAAGTTGTTGTAGATATTGCTGAGAATCAATTCCCGTTTTTTCAATAGCTCTCAGTCGAGCGTGAAGGGCAGACTTAGCGGCAGATTCTAGAAGATCGAATCCGTAAAATTCTCCTGTTGCTAATTCTTGATCGGCGACAATTTGATTATAATCAATTTCATCTTTTAGAGAGTTTTTCACATCTTTTTGTTTACATAACTTAACCAGAGAATAAGACCAAACAGCACTATTTCTTGTATTGCCAATCACTTTATCTTCACTGACTATTTTTTGGGTGACAGGCAGATAGCCTTCTCCTTCTGGCTTTTTCAAAATATCTATCCCCTCAAACAAAAATCGATTAATTGCGGTGGTAATATGGGCGATAGGACTGCCCACACCTACCACTTCTTCACAAAATTCTAATCGATTGTTTGATTCTTCTTGCTTGAAAAATTGGCTGATTTCTAAGATTTCTAAGGTTGGTTTTGGTTTCCAGTTCTCCGGGGGATAGACATAAAAATACACTCGCACCCTATAAGCTATCTGTTTTTCTAATCCTTGAGCATAATACTCATTTTCGTCTTCAGGATCATCGAGAAAATAGGGATTAATTAACCCTGTTTTCCCTCGGTATAATTTTAGGGGCAGAGGTTTGACTTTCTCAATTTCTAAATAGTCGATATAAACGGGAAATTTGTCCCCTAATAAATTATTTTTAATAATTGAATTGCTCAGGCTTTCCAAAAAGAGATTGGATATGGAATCGCTAGTTAAATTATTCTTAACAAAATCTGGACATTGCTCGACAACAGTTTTAATTTGTCTGAGTCCAGCTTGAAATTCTGTCCGGCTCACTTCTCTTAAAATCTTATCAACCAAATCCTTGATAATTTCCTGCTCTGAGTTTGTTGATAAATGCTGATAATATTTTTTTAATCGTGGTTGAATATACTCTGTAATCTGATTAACTAGCTTGAAATATTCATCAATATCTAGATGATCATTTGCATCAAGGGACTTTAGGTAACTGTGTTGTTGTTTTTGGGAACTGTATAGATTAATGGCCTGTTTATAAAAGCTAACAACGTCTAGGGAATCCTGCTGTATTTCATCGGTAATGATCTCTTTTAACTGCTCAAGTAAACCAGCTTCGGGATGAACAAGTAATCCCAATTTCTTCCTTTCATCCAGAGATAACTGTGCATATTTTTTGAGAACTCGTTCTTTTTCTTGTTGGGTAAACTTATTGATCATTTTCTGGGCTAAACTATCCTTATTTTTGGCTGACTCTCCTTGCCAATAAGCCTCCAGTGAGGTAAGAATAGTAACTAATTTCCCCAAGCTTAAACTGGGTATCCGCTCCTCCCGTTCCTTTTCTTGGTAACGCTCTCCCATCACCGAACGCAGCACTCGCCGGACAAAAATGCGATTTTGTCCCCATTGTTTGGCTATTTTGTACTCATTCGGTTTGGGATTATCCTCACTAATGTCCAAATCGGTCAGATTGTTGAGGAGATGCAAATACACCGCAGCATCTCTTTTTCGGTCTTCATCGCTTTGTCTTTGATTTTCTGTGTCCAGATCGCTCATAGGTTTAGATGTTACTCTGATGATTCAGCCCTAGACGCCCGTTTTGATCAATAGTTATGTTCATATAATACAGGCTAATCTGGGGGATGTGCATAAAAAATCTGCATTAATTTTTGTAAACATTGTTAAAATTATCGGTAATTGGTTTGTTAGCCTTCGTAGTCCAACCCTGTAGATGATTGTAGGAAAGAGGTTGATGATGACGGAAGAGACCGATGGGGTATCCATCACTGAACTGGTGAGGGCCGTTTTTATATGTGCTTTTTGTATCCTAATATATGGAAAATATGTACAAGGTTGACATAATGAATTTTTGACAATACACTCGATTATAGGGTCGTATATTTTATATCGTTTTTGTAACACCTTTGCAGTGATTGTAAAATGCCAAAGCAGTTAGAAAAGAAAAAAACAACTGATTTAGAGGGTATAGCCATTAAGTTGTCTCGCTCGGGTTCGCCCGGTGGCGCAGAGGAGGAGTGGAGCTATTTCATTAGCCCTGAGCCCAAACTCGAGCCGGGGGACACTCAGCAAGTCCGATTGTCCACGGGTTTGCTGGTTGAATTTGAACTTGTAGATAAGTATCAATCAAAATTTACTCAAGCATTCAAATTCAAATATCGCCTCCGATACCAAGGTATCCCTTTATACGGCTCCTCGATCATTGTTGATTTAGACGAAGACAATAAATTTTTGTTTGCAAACTCGTCTGACGTTGCCCAAGATGAAGCTGTAAAAAAAGGATTTCCTGACAAAAATCCGCAAGTTACTGAAAAAGATCTAAAATATTCGATCTACGAATATTGTCTTGAGCAGGGTGAGCCTATTTCCCGAGAAGCCCTAAAGGGTTGTGATATTAATCCCGAGCTTTACTATTATTTCAAACACTTTTCTAATGGCTCCACTCACAAGCTAGGTGAGTGGAGACTTGTTTATGTTACGAACATTAAAGTTATGGCTCCAACCAGTGGCGAAAAATCTGTTGGAACATCACTGGAATTAACTGATTATGTGATAGATGCCCACACAGGTCAGATAATACTCGAACTCTCAAATTTGAGAACCTTCTGCTAAAAGGGTTCTGTCCATAACCTACTGCCAAACTGTCTATCGTTTGGAGATATTTACCAAAATATCCCTAACTGTTGGGCTGGTTTTGGTAAACTTTTTTGACATTATTCAAATATAATCCACTTTTTGACGGGAAATACACGGGTATTTTATCCATCTTCTTTCTGTAGTTTTGACTTGCTTAAATTTTAGCAATTTTACTGTAGAGAGCAACGGTGCTTAGTGAAATCAGTCGAAAAGTGGTTTATGTACAGATTGTGCGTAAATCAACTGTTTTGCGTACATAGGTTCTTCGGTTTGTCCTATGCAACGGACAGGATTATAAGGAATGAAACTCTTATAGAGAAAGACATTTGGCGATTTTTGTCAATTGTTTTCGATCTAGAGCGAACTAATCAATTAAATCTCTTACATTAATCGACTTTTTAACTATGATTAGTTACTTAAGCGCTGACTGGAACTTATGAATTTATCGGGGGCAAAAACTTATGGTCTGCACAGAATGCAATGACGCACCATCTAATGGTAACTGTGGGCTTTCACGAACTTATAATTCGAAAGATAACGATTATTTCTCTGAGATCAATCGCGCTAATCACCGATTAGTAGATGATCTTTGTCGCGATTTTTGCCAACAAGCTCGTGATAATGTTGAAACCGTTGCCCAGTTTATCAAAGGTAACTTCAGCAGACCACTAGATAAATATGAAGCTATCATTAATTTTTATGACCCTGCCTTATGGTATGCAAAACCGGCCTCATCTGGACAAGGAGAAATTAAACGGGCTTTATTTGGACAAAGAGAAATTAATGGTATCATGCGTTCTTATGGAACCGATATCACAGTAGTAGCTCATGAATTTTGTCATGGTTTAATTAAGTCTCCGCCAAAAAATCCACTTGCAGAATCTTTTTGTGACATATTTGCGGTTTTAGTGCGTAACTATTATAGGGATGATGGTTCTTATTGGAATAATCCTCATAATTGGCTGTGGGATGTGGGAGAAAACTTTCAAGAAGGAACTGGATCCCTGAGACGATTAGATACATTACTTTCTTTAAGGTTTACAGATGCAGGGAATGTCTATCAACAAATACAAATAAATGATCGAACTACGGCCAAGAATTATCACGAACTTTCCTTGATTCATAGTCATGCTTTTTATCGATTGATGACAATTCATAACACTGTCATCAATGGACAGCCTCTTTTTAATGGCGAATTTGCTCTTAAGCTATTCGGTGCTGTTCTAGAAGATATTTCCACGCTCGATAGGTTCCCTAAGAGTTTCTCTGAGAGTCGTAGAGTATTTGAAGAAAAAGCCCAAGTATTACTAAGAGCCTCTCCCCACACAAACCACCAATTAGACGCTATTTCTCAAGCATTTATTGATGTAGGAATTGAGTAAATAAGTAGGGAGGCACAATTATTTGTAGGATGGGTTAGCGGTAGCGTAACCCATGCGGGCGTTGGGTTTCATACTTCAACCCAACCTACGTTCATCTTATATTTAATTCCACCCATTACCATTTTGTTCCAAACGGGCAGTCAAATTTAACTTAGTCCTCACCAATTGCATATTATTAGGGACTTTGACAATCATGTCCATAAATTTACTTCCTTGAACTCCTTTTCCCTGTGCTTTTCGATATTCCCAATCAGCCTTATATTCCCCAACCCCTGTCGCTATAATTGTTGGTTGTAATTCGTGGTATTCTAGGGCAAAATCCGTTCCTCCTAAACTTGCCTGAGCTTCCTTAAACTTGATATTGGGGGACAGACTAACTTTAAAGTTCCGCTTGATTTCCTGATTGATTTCCAACGGATATAGATCAAAAGCAATAGCCCGGTTTTGTTGATTATCTGGCAGTAAATCAACATAAAATTTAGCTTGAGTAATTTGAAATCTATCTTCTCCACTATTACGAAGAGAACAGGCAAAACGGACTAAAAAAAACTGTGCCTCATTCTGTTTTACCTCTAACCAAGAGGGAATTGCACCAGAATAAAGTTCAGCTAATGGCCAAACTTCTGGTTGTCCGATGCTAACAGTTGGTGCATCGCTAGGCCGTGAGGGAGGTGAGATAAATCTAAAATTTTCTTCCTCAATTTCTTCGCTATCCAATTCTAGTTGTCCTTGCCAAAGAATATTCTGAATTGTTTCAGGAGTAGATAATAACATATCAATTCAATCCGTGAAGTTGTTCAATTATCAACAGTATATCGCCAAAATAGAGAGAAGAAACCCAATCCTTTGGCGAAAAAATAGGATTGAGTTAACAGGATCAAAAATGGGATAGGTTAAAAACACATCCCACGGTCTCGATTAAGTCAGAACTACTGACGAATTTGTACCGGCATCACCAAATAGGTCATCTTTAAACCTCCCAAGGGGGTAAAAATAACCGGTTGGGTACTAGCATTTAACTGCATTTGGATATCATTATTAGGTAAAGCCTTCAAACCGTCCATCAAATATTTAACATTAAAGGCAATATCGCCACTTTCTCCCTGAATTTCCGCCGCCATGGACTCTTTGGCGCTACCTAAATCGGGAGATTCCACCGCTAGGGATAAACGGTCATTTTCGCTATCGAGGCTAAACTTGACTAAATTATTCTTTTGGTCCGATAAAACCGCCACTAATTCCAAACAACGGATTAATTGTTTGCGGTCTAAAACCAAAGAGCGCTCGAAGGATTTAGGAATTAACTGATTATAAGTGGGATAGGCCCCTTCTAACTTACGACTGGTTAACCTCTGTTCCCCCATTTCAAAGATGACTTGAGAATCATCCACATGCAGAGTAATAGTCTCGATATTTTGTTTTGTTGACATCATTCTTTCCAATTCTCGCAGGGCCCGGGCCGGAATGGTGACATTAAAGCCACCAGAGGCACTTTCCACCTCCTCTAGGGGAGTTTGTACCACCGCTAAACGATGACCGTCTGTAGCGGCAAATTCTAGACAATCGACGGTTTTAGTTAAATGCACCCCCGTCAACACCTGTTTAGTTTCATCGCCACTAGCGGCAAACAATGCACCTTTTAGTCCCTCTGTCAAGGCAACTACAGGTAAATTAACAATTTCCCCATCGGCCACCGTGGGCAATTCTGGGAACTCATCGGCTTTCATGCCGCGAATTTGGAACTGTGCCGAGGCAGTTTTTAGGAAAGCGAGACTATGCTCCTCATCATTCTTGTTTTCTTCCACAGAGATAGTGATTTCCCCCTCTCCCAAACGAGAGACAATATCGTTAAGCAATTTTGCCGGCAGGGTAATTTTGCCCCCTTCCACCACCTCGGCCCGAAAACTGGTGCGAATCCCTAAACTCAAATCAAAAGCAGTCAGGCTAATTTCGCCCTTTTCTTCATCGGCACAAAAGAGAACATTTCCCAACACCGGATGGGTAGGACGACTGGCAACGGCCCGACTAACTAGGGATAAATTGCTGTTGAGTTCGCTTTGACTACTGGTAAATTTCATAGCAGGAATAGTTTTTTTGTACGCTAAAAAATAATAGCAAGAATTCCCCTGTGGAAAATCTGTGGAAAACCAGAGCTTTTTTCGATCGCTCTTTCCGGGCTAAAATCTATCAATAGCAATAACTTCGGCCATTGCTAGGTTTTTACTGCAATTCTGAAAAGATTGTGGAAAAATTGTCAACAGTGAAATTTTTGCCCTTTCTCAGCCAATTACATCAGCTGTTAACCATCAAGCTACAAGTCAAGAATAGCGAGACTTTAGCCGACCAGCGCCTTTACTAGGGAAAAATTGCGTCAAATGTAGGCCGGTGATCTTTAAAATGGAACAAGCAGCAGGAAGTTAACAAAACAAAGCTCTGGGGCTTTCCCAGAACCGATAGACTCAAGTAGACAAGGAGACAGGATTGGTTAGCACATCTTCGTATCAAACAACAAAATCGAAAGAAATCTTTACAGCCGCTCAAAAATTAATGCCGGGGGGTGTAAGTTCCCCCGTGCGGGCCTTTAAATCCGTCGGTGGTCAACCCATCGTTTTTGAAAGCGTCAAAGGGGCTTATATTCGCGACGTGGACGGTAACGAATACATCGACTATGTGGGAACTTGGGGGCCAGCTATCTGTGGTCATGCCCATCCCGAAGTGATTGCCGCCCTGCACCAGGCCCTAGACAAAGGAACCAGTTTCGGCGCTCCCTGTGTCGAGGAAAATATTCTTGCTGAAATGGTGATTGATGCCGTTCCCAGCATTGAAATGGTGCGTTTTGTCAATTCCGGCACCGAAGCCTGTATGTCCGTCCTGCGCTTAATGCGGGCTTTTACCGGCCGGGATAAAATCATCAAATTCGAGGGCTGTTACCACGGTCACGCCGATATGTTCCTCGTGAAAGCCGGCTCTGGTGTAGCGACCCTAGGCCTACCCGACTCGCCGGGGGTTCCCAAAACCACCACTAACAACACTTTAACCGCCCCCTACAATGACCTGGAAGCGGTAAAAGCCCTCTTTGTCGAGAATCCCGACTCGATTGCCGGGGTGATTTTAGAGCCAGTGGTGGGTAATGCCGGCTTTATCGTGCCGGATGCTGGCTTTTTAGAAGGATTGCGGGAATTAACCAAGGAATACGGAGCCTTATTAATGTTTGATGAGGTAATGACCGGATTCCGCATCGCCTACGGTGGCGCTCAGGAAAAATTCGGCATCACCCCCGATTTAACCACCCTCGGCAAAGTTATCGGCGGTGGGCTGCCGGTGGGGGCCTACGGCGGTCGCGCCGATATTATGGCTATGGTCGCTCCGGCCGGCCCGATGTACCAAGCGGGAACCTTATCCGGCAACCCCTTGGCTATGACGGCGGGAATTAAAACCCTAGAGTTACTTCAGCGCCCCGGCACCTACGAATATCTCGATAAAGTGACCAAATCCTTAACTGAAGGGCTACTGAAAGTGGCCAGAGATGCTGGTCATAGCGTTTCTGGAGGTCATATCAGTGCCATGTTCGGGATGTTTTTCACTGGCAACCCCGTGCATAACTATGAAGGGGCCAAAAAGGCCGATGTGGCTAAATTCGGTCGTTTTCATCGGGGAATGTTGGAAAGAGGCGTTTATCTAGCTCCTTCCCAGTTTGAAGCTGGTTTTACTTCTTTAGCTCACACAGAGGCCGATATCGAACGGACTTTGGCCGCCGCTAAAGAGGTTTTAGCAAGTTTATAGTTAATGCTGCTTCGGCCGGGAAAATTGATTGATAGAGTCCCAATTATTGATGAGTTGACATCTCCCCGCTTGCAAAAGACGGGGATTCTCAGGGGAAATTTGCCTAGAAACCCCGAACAATCGAGGGATTATTATCCCCAGCACTGTAAAACTTATCAGTCCCAGCACAGGCCGCCCCTTTTTAGTCAACCAGATCGAGGATATCAAGAGCAAGAGGTATCTAACTTGACAAAAATTACCTCGGTTTCTATAATCCTGAAACCGTCAACAAAATTGAGCGATAAATAGCTGGGCAAAAAATCAAGAAAAACAGCAAAAAAACGTAGTTCCCCCCTTGACAAATAGCCAAAACTAGGCATTAGTTAAATTTAATGATTTTTTAATAAAAACCGCCTTCTATCACCAGAAAAAGCGATTGGTAGATTTTTATCAGAGTAATGTAATCATCTTTACAACTATCGGGGATCAAAGGATGTTAGGGTGAAGGAGCGATGAGAAACCCACTTTAAGATCACCCCAATTGCTATGGCACAGATTCTCGATCCCCTCCCCAACGGCAAGAAAAATAGTATTCTTTGTTGCTATGTCAATGCGACCAGTCATATTCAAATTGTTCGCATCACCAATATTGCTAACTGGTATTTTGAAAGGGTGGTTTTTCCCGGGCAGCGTTTAGTATTTGAGACCCTAGCGGATGCTTTCTTAGAGATTCATACGGGGATGATAGCCAGCGCCATCCTTTCCGATAACATCCCCTGTGAACGCCTTTATATCAGCGATGGGGATGAGGATGACTCCGATGGTCAACTAGACAGGGAAATATTCTATCCCCATTCCCTAGAGGAAAGTCAAGGGGCGAAAATTGACAATACCGTACCCTTCGGTTTAACTTTAGCTTCCGCCTAGCTAATAACCTAATCTGATAATTCCCCTCGCACGAGAATCACAGTGCAATTAACCGCACGGGCAATCGTCGAGGGGATATTGCCATTTAAGAACTGATTGAGCAAGCTTTCCCTGGACGCACCCAAAAGCACCAAAGAACAATCCTCCGATTCTACCAGATGAATCACCGCCTCGGCCGGAGAGGCCGAACAAATCGGTAAAGGTACAATCGGCTGTGCGATCGCTTTCTGTAAAGATGCTTGTAAAACGAACATAGTGGACAGAGCTGGCAGTAACTCCGTCGGGGAATAGATTTTACATAACCAAAGTTTGGGATGATCCGAAGACTCGGACAAAGACAGCAAACTAGGCAATAATGCTAAAGCGCGTTGGGCATTGGGACCGCCGGCGGTGGGAATCAGCCACATCCTTTCCCGATTAAGATCGTTGGGAAAACAATCCTTTGTCCCCAATTTTACCAAGATGGTTTCACAGGGGGCTTCAGCAATCAAAGTATCGACTAAAAACCCGAAAATCGCCCCAGTGGTCGATTTTTCCCCCGTCCAACCCATAATTAATAAATTGCTGTGTCGTTCGCGAATCGTGGCCAAAATCCCGTCGGCGATATCCTGAGCCACGGAAATTTGTGTATGAACAGAGATATTCTGCTGTCGGGCTAATCTTTCCAGACGATGAAGTAATTTGCGTCCTTCCCGCGTATCTACCTTTACTTCCGCCGGAGAACTAAGACGAGGCACAGTAATCACATAGAGACAATCTATTTCATAATTGCGTTCACGGGCGATCGCAGCAGCAATTTTAAACAAAGCGGTAGCGGTGTCGGGATTGGCAATAGGTAACAAAATCCGGCCTATTCCCACGGCCGGGGAACGGGTTTGATAAACCACATAGGAAGGGGTACTGCGTTGGGGCAGTTGACAAACTCCCCCCAATTGATCGGCTTCCACCCGAATAATATCGGTGCGGGTAATGATCCCCACCAGTTTTTGACCATCGGTAACGGGTAAACGGGAAAGCTGATAGCGATTTAACAGAAATAAAACATCGCTTAAAGCTGCCTGGGGGGCCACAGTAATGGGATTGGGAGTCATGATCTCCCGTAGGACCGTTTGACTGTTTTTCGATCGCCATTTATCCAGATCACTTTGGGTAAAAATCCCCAATAGTCGCCCCTGTTCCACCACGGGAAAACCGCGATGATGGGAACGGGACATAATTTTCACCACTTCCCCCAGGGGTAAATCTGCCGGCAGAATTTCCACCTGCGATTGCATCACATCCATAGCCGACAGATGGGCCAGCACATCATTAGAAGGGGTTTCTTCGTTGAGAATAATGCCACTAGCGGAAAGTAAATGCTGATAGAGGGAACCGGGGTGAATGCTTTCGGCAGTGATATAAGAAACGGCACAGGTCAACATCAGGGGCAGCACAACATTAAAATTGCGATGCAGTTCAAAGACAATCACGATCGCCGTTACCGGAACCCTGACTACTCCCGTAAAAAAAGCCCCCATACCCGCTAAAGTATAACTAGCTTCGCTGCCGAAACCCATCATTTTCGTCTCGATTCCCCCCACCAGAAACCCCAAGCAGGAGCCCAACACCAAAGCGGGGGCGAGGAGTCCTCCCGGAGCGCCAGAACTATAGGAGATCATCGTCAGGAAAAAATAGACGACGAAAGCGAGGGCGGTATTCTGCCAACTCAATTCCCCAGCCAGCAAAAATTCCCGTAAACCGGTATTATCTCGAAAAAAGTCGGGTAAAAAGGCCACTACTGTTCCCGATAACCAGCTGACCAGACCGATGCGCCAAGCCAGAGATAACCGCCAACGCCGCTGCATCTGGCTACAAAAAAGGATGCCTTGATTGAATAAAGCCCCCAATAAGCCCGCTAAAACCCCCAAAAGGCAATAAATGGGTATTTCTTGGGCAGAGAAGCTAATATTGGCATATTCAGTGATCATTGAGGGGGTATTCTGCAGCATCATTGAAACCACGGCCCCGGTAAAGGAAGCCACAATCGCCGTTTCTAGGGTCATACTAGAAACATCGCGCATTAATTCCTCGATCACAAAGAGAACGCCGGCGATGGGAGTAGTAAAACCGGCCGCTAACCCCGCGGCTGCCCCGGCTGCGATCATCTGACGACGGTGATCGGGACTGGTGGGCAGCCAGACGCTTAATTGGGCCGCTAGGGCCGCCCCGATGTGTACCGTGGGGGCGCGACGACCAAGGGTTAAACCACCGCCAAGGATCAGGATCGCCCCGATCATTTTTACTAGGGCGACCCGCCAAGACAGGGGCAAAGGATATTTAGCTAAGGCCGCTTTTACTTGGGGAATACCACCCCCGGCGGCCGCGGGGGAGAAGTGTTCGACAATCCAACCGGCGCTGTAACCGAGCAGAAAACCGCCGAGGGGCAAAACTAGGAAAGGAGAGGAATTGGCTACTAGATGCACCCGCCAACCACCTAACCAACCGATACCCAATTTCAGGATAATAGCGGCAAGGGCGGAGAGAATTCCGATTAAACAGGCTACCAGTAAAGCATAGCGACTATCGGTTGCGCTACGTCCGAAGTGTTGGGATTTAAACCACTGACGGAGGTTTTGGTGACGGGCAAAAAGTCCCATAATTATCAGGGAGAATCAAGGCAATGGCGGAGCGAGGATTTATTTAGGGTTCTGATTCCTCGTTTCTTTAATCATAGGCCGTTAAGTTCTGTCACCGTTCACCTTGTTGCTACCAGTGGCCCTAATAGTAGTTTTTCTATCGATGGGCTAGGATCAAAGGTTGTCCCTGTCTTTGAGCGGAGGGTATTGTAAAGTTTCAAGAGAAATATAGTCAGGCATGGTAATATATAGACATGAAACTATCAGACTATGCAAAAAAAACAGGAATAAGTTATCGAACGGCTTGGAGGTGGTGGAAACAAGGGAATTTAACAGGCTATCAATTGCCTTCTGGTACAATTATCATA
>VYKQ01000070.1_pt2 | contig 35609 bp, 43 predicted proteins | sample 5114541 | NCBI WGS metagenome assembly VYKQ01 (sample SAMN12291801, study PRJNA351875) | freshwater metagenome | isolation source: freshwater lake | place: USA: Michigan, Baseline Lake | collected 2013-08-09
AAACCCCCTACTATCTGTGGTCAAGGTTCAGTTTTTAGCTTGGTTATCGCTTTTTCCATTGTAGCTTAAAGCCGTCGTAAAACGACGGGGTTTTAACCCAAATTTTCGATAAGAAGATTCCAGGCGAAAAAAAGCCAAAAAGTAGCGGAATGTATAGCGCGCCACTACATCTCAGAAAAAACCTCTTACAATAGAGACAAATCAGAGATCAATGGGGGTGAACGTCATGTTAGTGATTTTAACCGACGAACACATTCTCGATACGGGTTCTGTCTGTCAGGGCTGTCTTTTAGCCAACCAGCAGGGGCAACCCCGGTGGCAAGAGGGTAAACTAGGCTGTGGTCACTCCTTGGGCAAAGGAGGAAGCCAACAGCCCAATCTCTACGAGTGTCAGATGGGCTTTACAATTGCTAATATTGAAGGCTAATCAGACCTTTTAAATGATCAACTTAGAGTTGAGTTAGGGGGATTTTCTTGGGACTCGGAGGAGAGAATCAAGGCTATTACTAATCCCCAATTCAGCTTAGATACAATGACAATAATGGCTGAGGGTTTCGTAGCATCGATCGTAGGCTTTTTGGGCTTGGGTTAAAACAGCGTCGGAAATTTCTATATCTAATTTTCTGGCTTGTTTAATAATTTTACCCGCTTTGATATTCTCGGAAGAATCTCCTATACCGCGGCTGCCAGTGGTTTTTAAAACTCGATATTCTTCAGAAAATCCCGTTTTAGTATCGAGATGACTCTGTAAACCATTAAAGACCAATTGACTTTGGTTTAATACCTGATCGTGGGTGATAAATAAACTCTTTTCTTTGCTGTTAATTAATTGAGCATAACTTTCTAAGGTGGCTAAACGACCAGTATAATAGCCTAGAGCGTGCTGCTCGTTTTGATGGGGTTTAATATCTAGAATACTAGCTAAAGTGCGCTTCGGTTCTCGTAGTAAAAATATGGTCTTAACTGGATCAGATTGCAAAAAACTATGATCTAAAAACTTCTGATCGTGAAGAACTTTATCTAAAATATATTTATGATTCATGTTTAAATCTTTCAAACGCCAGTAGAGTTGAAACATTAAAGTTTTAAAATCCTGTTCACTCTCATAAACCAGATGAGTTTCGCCAAAACCGATAATTTCAGGATTAGAATTGAGGATATGGGTCAATAAAGACGAACCCGATCGCATATGGCTAAGAATAAATAAAACCTGATAGGGTTGGGGACGAAAGAGAATTTTATAGGGGTCTTTGGGTGTATCAATGCGTACCTGAAAATACTTATAAGTTAAACGATGGGTTAAACCCTGCCAAGATTGGGGTAAGCGATCGAGGGCTATAGTCATAGGTTAATAAGGAATTGTGTCAACTTGTCGCTAAGATTCCCCTATAATGTATCCCATTTAAGACCCAAACAAAAGTGAGGTTTATACAAAATGGGATTGCCAAGTTGTTCGCTCTGGTTTTTTACGGCGCGAACCGATGTCTGGTTTATGATGAACACTATTCCCCATCTAGTCAAAATGAGTCAGTTTCCCTTCGAGGAAAAGGTACTCGCTATTGACACGGCCCCTTTAAGCGGGGAAAAGGTTAATCGCCCCGGACTGGGTACAATGGAGGAATTAAGAGCCTGTGGTGAAAAATTAGTTAAAGATGGCATAATCGATCGCCTAGTGGATTTTAACTACGATCCGGGCTATCGTCAGCGTATCTATCAAAAGCATTTCGGCAGTCCCCTCCGTTCCACCCATAACTACAAAGGTTATCCGATTTTCGGCTCGATCTTCAAAATCGAGCAATGTCGCAGTGATTATATGGTTCATTATGACAGTGACATGATGCTCTACCAAGAACCGGATTACAGTTGGGTCCGCGAAGGGATCGAGTTAATGGAAACCCATGCAGAAATGATGTTTGTGCGTCCTTTGTCCGGTCCACCCCGGCCCGATGGTACGATTTATTCTCAGCATCCTTGCAGGAAAAATCCCGACGGATTCTATCAATTTAAATTTTTTGGTAGTCGTGCCTATCTACTTAATTGTCGTCGCTACGATCGCCTTTTACCGATCACCCCCCTCTGGCGCTCCTATAAAAATACCTTTCTCGATCATTTACCCGATGGTTTAAAAGCTTGGGGCAATATTTTGACCGGCAAAGGAAAACTCGACTCTTGGGAAATTATGGTTTCTCGCTCCCTAGAACAAACAAACTACTATCGCGCCACTCTCACCAATGCCAAGGGTTGGACTCTGCACCCCAACGAGCGCTCTCCTGCGTTTAGGCAAGCTTGGCCGACTATTATCAAGAAAATCGAAGCGGGTATTTACCCACCTGAACAAGCTGGTTACTATGACCTGATCTCGGAATTATGGTATTAAAAGAGCGTTATTTCTCTAGATTTGAGGTGAGGTGGTACTTAGAGATTGCTGGTGAAGCGATATTTTTGTTTGAATTAGAGAAGATAGGAGATGAAACAACCCAAAAGAAAACCCAACCACCGCGATAGGGAGATTGGGTTTTCTGGTTATCAATTGATTTTAAGGAGCTAAAGCGTTACCGCGCAGGAGAGAACCGATGGTTTTAGCAGTAATCTTCATCTGTACGAGAGGATTAGCGGGAACAACGGTTTTATAGAGATAACTGTCAAAAGTCATCTTCTGTACGTCCTTATCGGAACACATTTCCACAAAAGCTTCCCGGGTGGCATCGGTACGGTAGAAAACCCGTTGCAGGATATCTAACACCAGATAGGTCATACCGTATTTCTTATCCCAACGCTTCAGGTAGAGTTTTAACTCGTCCTCTGTGGGAATACGTTGGCCGCCGTTAGTGACTTCGACAATGGTTTCGGCACACATCCGCGCCGATTTAGCGGCGAAATAGATGCCTTCTCCCGAAGACTTAGTAACTGTTCCGGCGGCATCGCCAACGAGGGCCACGCGACCGACTACACGACGAGGACGGGGATGTTCGGGGATGGGGTGAGCTTCCACGCGGATGATTTCGCCACCTTCCAGACGACGGGCCGCGCGAGCGCGAATACCGGCTTGTAGGTCTTTAATCATGGCTTTATTGACCTTCATTGTGCCAGTACCGACAGCGACGTGATCGTATTTGGGGAATACCCAAGCGTAGAAGTCGGGGGATACGTCTTTTCCTACATACATTTCGGCCAGGTCTTCGTAGTAGGCCATTTTATCTTGGGGGAGACGGATGCGTTCTTGGAAAGCGATCGCATAGTTGTAATCCCCAGCATCAATAGCTTTAGCAATGCGGGAATTAGCACCGTCCGCACCGATAACCACATCCACCTTCAGAGATTTCATTTCCCCTTGGGAATTGCCGTGGGAGTGATCGGCGTAGTGTAGGGTATAGGGATCGGTGCTATTGGTGGGAATGTCGAGACCGTAAACGGTTCCGTTGATTAAATGCGCTCCTAATTTATGGGCGCGTTCTCTCATAAAACCGTCGAGGACTTCCCGACGACACATTCCGATATATTCGTCTTGATTATCGAGATTAATATCGACTTCGACGTTAGAGGGGGAGATCATTTTCATTTTTCTCACCCGGCGATCGATAATTTCAGGAGGTAGGTCAAATTCGCTCACCATACAGAGAGGAATCGCTCCACCACAGGGTTTAGCATTATCTAATTTGCGTTCAAATAAATAGGTTTCAATGCCTGCTTTAGCTAATGTTTCTGCCGCCGAAGAACCGGCCGGCCCTGAACCCACAACAGCGACTCTTAACACTCAGGTTTTCTCCTACATACTTACGAGCGAGTACGCTTTGCAGTGTACCACAGGGGTTTAGCCGAAAGGAACGAGATGCTCCGATTCTGCCCGATCTTGCAACAGTGCTTAACAACTTTTGTAACAAAAGTTTATTTTTCCCGCTATGCACTGTCCTAGTCTATGCAGCACATTGTACTACACAAGGATGAATAACTATTTTGAGAATTTTGACTCTCAATCTCGACTTTCTTGGCACTTTTTTAGGGTAAAAGTGATATTTTTAGAGCATAATCATAATATTTTCGATAAATAGTAATAGAATAGAATTGCCAGAAATTGTGGCAAAGTGCCAGATTACATCATAAGACAATGAAAAACCTCCCTTTATTATCTATTGCCATTCTCTCAGCTACGTCTGGATTAATTTTCGGTAATGCGCGATCGGCCAGTGCTGCTCTATTATGGAACTGGAGTTATTCTGCCCCAGGTATCAACGCTAATGGAACTTTTACCACGGAAAATACACCCGATAGCGATGGTTTTTACCTGATGACGGCAATTACCGAGACACGCAATGGCCAAGCAATTATCGGATTACAACCGACGGCAACTTCCATTCCGGGTAATGAACCTTTTGTCGTAGATAATTTAATCCGTCTCGGTTTTCCCCAGTTAACTAAAGATGGTTTTGGTTATCAAATTGCCGACGGCAGCTACGTTAATCCCTTTTTTGCTAGTTTTCTACCTACTCCTGCCTATTTAGAAGTTTTTTCGGCAGCCCCCTTTATCCCCGGGTTTGAGAATTTCGGACCAGAGGATAGTGAGTTAGAAATTGGTTTTTCTGCGACTCTAGTTCCCGAACCTAGTAGCGTTCTTGGTCTTCTCGTTTTAACTGGTCTGGGAATGGCAATGGGTAAGCGTTCGCTCAAATCTTAAGGGTAACATTCTGATGATTTTAATCCCCTTTTTTGTCTGAGGAAAAGGGGATATTTTTTAGTATTTCTAACCTCTTGCTTTTAACCAATCGCTAATAGCGGGGGGTAAATCCCGTTGCACTTTGCCACTGACATACATTCCGATATGTCCGACTGGAAAAGCACAAGCGGTATAGTCAGAAGTACCGATATAATTCCCTAAAGCGAGGGAAGAAGCGGGAGGTACAAGGTGATCTTTATCCGCATAAAGATTGAGAATTGGCATGGTCAGATTGTGTAAATCTACCCGTTTATCTCCTAACATCACTTCCCCTTTAATCAGTTTATTTTGCTGATAGAAATCCTTGAGAAACTGTCGATAGGATTCTCCCGCTTGGTCGGGACTATCAAAAATCCATTTTTCCATACGCAGAAAATTAACTAATTTTGATTCGTCTTCCATGATGTCAGGAAAATCAAGGTATTTCTGATAACCTAACTGCAAAGGTTTCAATTCTAGAAACTCTAAGTTGAGAAAATCTCCCGGAATATTGCCCATAGCATCTACCATTAAATCGATGTCTAATGCTTCGGAGCCTAAGGAACATCCCCCGCGCATATTTAAGAGGGTCTCGGTTTGATAAAAGTCCACCGGTGTCACCATTGTCACCAGATTTTTTATCTTATCGGGATAGAGGGAACTATAGCATAAACTAAAGGTTCCTCCCTGACAGATTCCTAACAGATTAATCTTGTCGAGATGGTGACTTTGACGAATAAAATCGACGCAATTATCGACATAATCATTGATATAATCATCAAGGGTTAACCAGCGATCGCTTCTCGTGGGATATCCCCAATCAATTAAGTAGATATCTAAGCCTAATTTCAGCAGATTTGCCACTAAAGAACGCCCCTCCTGTAAATCTACCATGTAGGGACGATTGACCAAAGCATAAACCATCAGCAAGGGAATCTCGAAGGGTTTTTCGACCACGGGTTTAAAGTGATAGAGAATGATTTTATCTTCCCGATAAACTGCTTCTTTTTCCGAGACTCCACACTGAATATCTTCTTCTTTAACTCGTTTGAGATTGTCTAAACCTTTGAGATTTTTCTGAGTTAATTCTAGATAATCTTGGGTAAAGTCTTCCAGTTTCACTTGCGTCAAAAATGGCCACATAATTTAATTCTCCTAGAGAAGTGGGGATTTTTCAGTGAGCAGTGAACAGTAAACAGTAATCAGTGAAAAGAAAGTTCCGAAGTTTTCACCTAACACTATATACTTAAAACTGCAATCCGATAACTGATAACTGATAGCTTACCTGATTGTCAAGTACAATTAACTAATTGTTACTTTCTATTTCTTTTTTTTCTCCTAAAGTTTTTTTGAGACTTTTTACCTCTTTGCGTAATTCATAGATAGTCCGATGAATTTCATCGACTTCGCTGCGGGTAGGCAGATTCATTGATCGCAGGTAAATTTCCATTAAATCCTGCTGTTTGAGGCGATAATCATTGAGGGAATTAATAAATTTTCCCCGTACTTTTAGGTTTTCTGGTTGACAAAAAGCCTTTTCAAAAATATCATCGGCGACTACACTCCACACATCTTGAAATTCTCGCCAATTCTTGACAGGTTGACCTTTTTGTGCTAGGAAAACTAATTTTTTAGTTAAAGCTTCAAAGGATTTAACTTGAATATCAGCCAGCACAATTTGATAGTTAATACTAGCTTGATAAAGAACCCGCCAAGTTTCAAAACTATCGAGTAATTTGCGGTTAAATTCTCGCGGCAATCCCAATAAAGGCATCTGTAACCATTGGCCAAAAGTTTCATCATAAAACTTCTGCCAGTAGATATTATTGAGTTCGATCAAAGAAGAAGTATTACCTAACCAAGCTTTGGTTATTGTGTCATTTGACAGGACGAAAGGATCGAACCATAAATGATTGAGACTTTGCAATTGTTGTAGGTAAATTGTCCATAGTTGACTGACATCTTGACTACTTTTGGAAGTGGTGGCAGTAAAACTATTCAGTTGACCGCGCATCTGTTGGGTATAATTATTTAAAATTGTTTGCCAGTCTTCTCCTGTTTGCATTTTCGGGAAGATACTTTCCCAAGCTTCCACCGATAATTTTAGGAATTTGATCAATAAATCCCGATTATCAAAATAGCGCTGGGTTGCCTCTTGCAATTCTGGTTTAATATTGCCCATGGCAGGGGGTATTGCCCCCATCATATCAAACCAACTTGACCACATTTTTGTCCCGGTTTCTGTCCAAAGATTGACGTAATCGGCGGCCATCTCACTCCAAGCTTGTGTCGGTTTATCCATTATTTTTGCCCTTTTCCTTTAACGCTGATTTCGGTAGTTTAATAACCCATCCTACACCTGATAACTGATAACTGATAAGTCATATTTTTCCAGACTTGGCAATTTTTGCTAGTAATCTTAACGCTTCATTGACTGAGGCTGAATCTTGAAAAATTTCCGCCACATCGGGATCGAGAATGATCACATTACTAGCCTGTCGATAAGCTTCATAATATTTGCCACGAATACCACTGGAAAAGTCATATTCAGTCCGCATCTCGTCATTAACCGTTTCTTCAGACTCCTGATTCATAATTTTTTCTCTCCTGTTTACTAGCTAAACGGGCGCTAATTAAGCGAATTTCATTTTCTCTTTCTGTATGGGATTTGACTAACAGCTTTTGTAATTTTGACTGTCCTATCGTCAGAAAACGAAACTCACCCACTGAATCAAGCAACTTAGCAGCGACAATAACAAACACATTTTCCATCTTTGAATTAGATAACTGATAACTTACCCACTGATAACTGATAACTGATAACTGATTAAGTGTGATGGGCCCCATTAACTCTGAGGACTTCTCCAGAGACATAACTGCTGGCAATAGGAGAGAGTAAATAGGCAGTTGCCCAGGCGATATCTGCGGGTTCACCGAAGCGACGACAGGGAATTTCTGCGGTGATTTTATCGCGAACTTTCTCGGGAATCGCTAAAGTCATTTCCGTGTTAATAAACCCCGGCGCAATCGCATTGGCGCGAATATTATAACGGGCAGCTTCTCGCGCTAAGGATTTGACTAAACCAATAACTGCCGCTTTTGTGGCCGCGTAATTAGTTTGGCCGGCATTACCGCGATCACCGGAAATAGAACTAATACAAACGATCGATCCCGCTTGTCGTTCATACATTCCCTCAATAAACGGCTTAATCGTGTGATTAACCCCTTTTAGGTTGACATTAATCACTAAATCCCAATCTAGCGGCGTTAATTTAGGGAAAAAGTTATCTCTGGTAATCCCCGCGTTAGCGACGATGCCATACACTGGCCCCAATTCCGCTTCAATTTGTTTAGCTGCCGCTTCCATCGATTCCAACTTAGTCACGTCGGCAACGATGCCTAAACCCTGGGGATTATCGGTGGCTAAATCCGTGTAAGCCACCTTGGCCCCCAAATCTATCAAAAGAGAGACAATAGCCGCCCCAATGCCTCGATTTCCGCCCGTAACGACGATAACTTTTTCCTCTAGTCCCAGAGATACCATAGCTTTTTCCTCCTAAACTCTTTCAATTGCGATCGCTGTTCCGCCACCGGTCCCATGACAGATGGCCGCCATACCGAGGGTTTTATCCTGTACTTTCAACGCATTAATTAACGTCACCAGAATTCGCGCGCCGGAAGCGCCGATAGGATGACCCAATGCGATCGCACCACCGTGAACGTTTTGTTTTTCCCTAGCTAACCCCAGATCTATCTCAAAAAGCAGATTATTTAAGGCAAAAGCTTCGTTATTTTCCACTAAATCGAAGTCTTCGAGCGTTTTATCTAGGGATGCCAGTAATTTTTTCACCGCTAGGACGGAGAATTCTGGGAAGCGCTCGGTTTTTCCAGCACCCACAGCACCGCCAAGTATTTTGGCAATTGGTTTTAAACCGTACTGATCCACAGCTTTTTGACTGGCTAAAAGGATAGCGGCGGCCCCATCGGAAATCTGACTACTATTCCCCGCGGTTAAAACTCCCGACGGATTAAAAGCCGTCCGCAGTTTTCCTAACCCTTCTGGGGTACTATCGGGACGAATACCCTCATCTTGAGCAAGAATTGTGGAACCTTTCTTAGATTTAAGCTCGATCGGCACGATTTCACCCTTAAACCAGCCTTTTTCTGTGGCTGTGGCCGCTCTTTGGTGGGATAAGGCGGCAATTTCGTCTAATGCTTGCCGAGAAACCCCGCGATCGAGACAGAGGCGATCCACTTGGGAACCCATGACCTCAGCCGTGGTAGCATCGGTTAAGCCATCGTGGAGTAATAAATCCGTTAATTGTTCTGGCGCACCCATGAGGAATTTATAACCCCACCGGGCCCGATGGGAGAGAAAAAAGCCGGTTTGGGACATGGATTCGATGCCACCAGCGAGGACGAGATCCGCTTCGCCTGCGCGAATTGAGGTGGCAGCGTTACTAACGGCAATCATTCCCGAAGAACAAACCATATCCACCCGATATCCGTCCACGCTTACGGGAATTCCCGCTTTAATCGCCGCTTGCCGGGGAATTAACTGACCATGACCCGCTCCCAAAACATTGCCGAAAATGTACAAATCTAGGGCTTCTGGGGGCAAATTAGCGATTTCTAGGGCGGATTTCATCACTGTTGCCCCTAAATCGGCTGGGGATAATCCCATCAATCCCCCACCAAAACGACCAATTGGAGTCCGGACTGCGGCCACGATATAAACTTCTTGCATAGACTTCTCTCTATTGGGAAGCGAAGATATTAGATAGAATTTGCTTAAGAATATCGAGTCCGAAAAAAGCAAAATCCCAATTTACTGTCATTGGTTAAAAGTTTATGGCCTCGATGCCTTGAGTTTTTGTCTATCTACCCTCGATTTTGCAACAGAATTTCTGGGTAAGAAGATATATTCATTAGAATTTAACTTTTCTGGCAGCAATCCCGTTTTTTTATGGATTTAGTCAAGCGCTTAGTTTTTATCGGTGGGGGTCATAGTCATGCGATCGCCCTTCGTCTTTGGGGACAATCACCCCTAAAAAACGTTCAATTAACTTTAATTAGCGATGTCACCCATACCCCCTATTCGGGAATGTTACCCGGTCACATCGCCGGTTTTTATGATTTTGCTGAGACTCATATCGATTTACCTTCTCTAGCTAGGTATTCTCAAGCGCAATTCTGTTTAGACAAGGCTAATTTCATAGATACGGAAAAATGTCAAGTAATTTGTAATAATTCTTCACCGATTCCCTTTGATTATCTCTCGATCGATATCGGCAGTATCCCGGCAGTAGATAATGTTATCGGTGCTAAAGAGTACGCTATTCCCGCCAAACCAGTGCCGATTTTTCGGGAAGGATGGCAAGAAATTCTCAAAAAAGCGGTTAGTAACCCTAATAATCCTCTCAATATCGTCATTGTGGGCGGTGGCGCGGGCGGGGTAGAATTAGCTTTAAATATGCAGTCCCGTTTGTCCAAAATTCTCAACTCTAGCAGTAATTTGAATTTATCTCTAATTCATCGAGGAAAAAAACTACTACCAGCCCATAATAATTGGGTCGGTCAACGTTTAGAGAAGATTTTTAAACACAGGGGAATTAGATTATATTTATCAACGGATGTGACGGCAGTGCAAGCAGATCAGATTATCTGTTCATCGGGGTTAATTTTGCCCGTAGATTATACACTTTGGGTAACGACTGCCTCGGCCCCTAGTTGGATTAAAGAGTCGGGATTACTGACAGATGAAAAAGGGTTTATTTTAGTGAATAATTATCTGCAATCTCTGTCTCATCCCCATATTTTTGCCGTGGGAGATATTGCCACGATTCCAGATTATCCCCGTCCGAAAGCGGGAGTTTTTGCCGTCCGACAAGGAAAACCTTTATACGATAATTTACAAAAAATTCTGCAAAATCGGCCCTTAAAACCCTATTTTCCCCAGAAAAATTATCTGAGTTTAATCGGTACAGGAGACCAAAAAGCGATCGCATCTTGGGGCGGTTTCGCATGGCAATCACCGTTATTATGGTTATGGAAAGATCGGATCGATCGAGCTTTTATGAGACAATTTGAAAAGCTCTACGATACTTTACCAAAATCTCGATGATTACGAGTTAATAAAATCACTCCACAGGACAGTGCAATCGCTTCGATTCGAGCATCCATCTTTACCAGAAGAATGCTTAGATAATCTGTGTCTAATAAATATCTCATATAGTCATTTCAGATAATTCTGATACAGTCTAGACCGACAAAACCCTTAGGAACTCTGGGATTAATATTCTCAATCTTAATTGAAATGACTATAATTCTAATTGTAGTTGAGCGTCGAGACTTGCTACTCAAATTTCTTAAAAAGGTGCGTTGTCAAATTGAAAGATGATCCGAATCAGCACCGGAACTGAAATTACTTTGATAGCAAGGATTGCATTGCATCTTTCATATTCTGATCTGACAACGCCTAAAAAGGTGCGTTACATTCCCTTAACGCACCCTACAAGATCTAAAGTAAAGTTAGAGAACGAATAAGCATAGGTTTGGTTTCCTTGCGTCAACCCAACCTACAGGGTTTATTTAAGGACAATGTTTGGACTTATCTAATTTATTAATAGCGTTATTTACCCGCATTTTAAATGTTGGATCATTGTAATTTTTTGATGTTTTTAAATTGCAAACCTTTCCATATTCGGATGAATTCCAATCATTAATCTTCGCTAAGGTGTAAGCAATATACAAGTTTTTAAGATATGCGTTCTCTTCCTTGTCACCAACTATGCCGACGATCAAAGCCTTCACCACTAGTGGGTTTGCTTCTGGAGCCTTATTGGCTAACTCACTTAAAGTCAAACTTGCATTTTTTCGCTCAGACGTAGTAAATTTTTTAATCAAGTCTTCTATTTGGATTGTTACTTTATCAGATTTAAGCTCTGATATACTCGTCGCTTGTTCTTGTGCTTGTTGTTTGTCTTCAGGAGATGGTGGCTGATTTGAATTGGGTTGTTGTTCTGCAAGTTGCCATAAGATGGATTGACATTTTGTTGCATTGACATTAGCAGCTAGTCGGTTAAAGATAAGCTAAACGGCGCTTAACCTGCATGATCCAATAGCTATAACCCTTTTGGAGTCTATATCGGTGATCCGAAGTAAAAGCCGTTTAGCTTAGGACCCAAATCTTCACTGCCATGATAAACAGCATCCGTGATACGTGCGAAATTTTCGCATTCGCTTGGGTTTGTAGAGTAGATTACAGTTCTGTTGGTTAAAAATATTCCATAAATATCCTTTAGTCTATTTTTGTGCGCTTGTTCTTTCAGATCCTGAATCTCTGCATCTTTTTGAGCAATCTCTTGTTGTTTGTCACGAGCTACTAACACCAGACCAATTAAAGGGATTAATGCACCTGCAACAAAAGTTAAAAAAGGTTTTGACCAATGATTATCCTCTTTAAGTTTTTCATATTCTAATATTATCTTGGCTTGTTCAGGATTGCCTACAGACAATTCTCTCAGATCTTCAAGTGATACACCTGCATGAGGTAACGCATTCTGATTGTTCCGATTTTGAAACCGTGCTTGCAAATTTTGAAGCCATGCTTGTAGAATTGTCATCTGCTTGTCCTCGTTTGAACGAATTAATATTGCTTGGCTTTACGCCGCTGTAACCAGCGTTTGAACGAAGTAGCACTTTCTGTAGATTGTTTGCCAAGCAACAATCCTTCAATACCGATATCCTCATCGAGTTCTGGCCAATACATACCATAACCTCCACCGCTAATTTGAACATTAACACGCTCAGCCGGACTGCCATGAGCCAGACGCGGATACCAACCAATCGGGACAGCAATGGTACGACCGTCTTCGAGGTCAACAGACAGGGTATCATCTGTCACCGTGACACTAACTATTTTAGGCAGGGCCAGTGTCACCACCGCAGAAATCATCCCATTCATGTCTCAATACCTCCAGATGTTCACGGATTATACGCTCAATGTCACGCAACTCTCTGCGATTATAACCGTGATTTGTTGCCAGTGTGACATCGGGATCTAGCCAGAATTTGGCGCTTCGGTTCTCTCGATCTGCGTGTATATGTCGTGGTTCATGGCAATCATAGGAATAAAAGTAGAAGCGGTAAGGACCAGTCCGTAAGGCCGTCGGCATAGGTACAGATTGCCTCCAATCTTGACTTTATCTATTAGACATCTCCAAAAATTATAATCCAGTCACAGCTTGCTTTTAGTTTGTGTACTCACTAAATAGTTCGATAGCTGAAATGTATATCTATCGTTGCTAATTCAATTTCACTGAAAAAATATGAGGCAATTAAAATAATTTCTATTCGGGTAGATTCCTTAACTAGAAAGACTTTTGCTCTTGAGATAATATTAGGTCGAGGTCTATTCTTGACCAAAGATCAAACATAATTAGGCTCTTCTGGTTTATGTGTGGAAACGAGGTCTATACTGATAGAATATCCGCAAAATAGCCCTAAAAGTCTTGCCCGATAAGCATTTCACGATTCCATAAGCAAAAATTATCACACTTTTTTGACATCAAAAAGTGCCTGACCTTGGAGTGATCGGGGGGAAAATTCAGGCACTTTTTCCCTGAAAAATAGGTAATTGACCACATGAAAATCGGTAAAACCCTACACCCTACACCCTACACCCTACACCCCGCCCCCAGGAAAAACTTTTTGCCGCAAACCCTAATTAAGTCTTCATCAGTTATGTAATAATCTGTGCTGACTTCCTGAAACTGTCTGACGGGCTTTTTTACTTTATAGGTTGGACTAATATATTCTTCGTAAGAATCAAAAATATTAATTGTGTTTCTGATTACTTTTTGCAGGGTATAATTAAAGGGTTTAAATATCTCTTGTATATCATTTTCATTAGTTTTTTGAGAATCATCTTTAAAAATTAAAATTGATAGATTAAACATTTGACTAGCATAGTCAGCTATTTTTCTTAAAAAATCACCATCTAATTGTTGTGCCTCATCAATAATAATTCTGACTTCTTCTAAATTTTCTTTATTTTCTAAAACTTTTTGTACTAAACTAAGTTCTTGAAGCGTAAATATCTTTAAAAGATCATTATTAATTTCAACATTAAGCGAAATTTCCTTAGAAATATCATATTTTGAATCCTGAGAATTAGTAATGAATAAAACCAATTTATAAAGTTGAATATCTGAAATAGCTTGTGAGATTGCGAGTTGAGTTTTTCCTGTTCCCGCAGGTCCATCAATAAGGATTGGAGTTTTAACTTTATAAAAACCATCTAAAATTTCTTGTTGCTCTTTAGTCAGCTTAATTATAGTTTGTCCCTCATCTTCTAGTTCTGCACTTAGGGATTTTCTAAATTCTGAATTAGGGGTAATTAAAGTTTTAATTTCTTCTACTATCTTTTTGCCAAGAGGTTGATGATGATGATTATTATTGCTATAATGACTATATATTTCGTTGATTTTCTCACCTAGATTTTTCAGATCATCTCTAAATAAAGTAACTTTTTTTTCCATAAAGAGAGCTAAATTTCCCTCTAAAATATCAATATGAGGAAAACAAATTGCATATCCACAAGGTATCCAACGATTTTTCAATCTAGGTAGTTCACGTTTTAGTAATAACGGCAAATTCTTTGAGTTAGCTAATTGTTTTTTGTAGGGATTTTGATAAGAAATATTATCTCCCGATTTCCACTTATCATGTTCCCCGTCGTAAGAAAATCGAGTTCCTCCCTTGACTTCAATAATCAATAGACCTTTCTGGGGATGAACTAACAAGAAATCCGTTTCTCTTTCAGTTCTAGCTCCATCTTTATTCTTAAAAATCCAGTATCTGTCTTGAAAAATGTAAAAATCATCGTCAAGTTGAGATAGTAAATGATATACTTCTGATTCTCCCCGTAAATCAGGATTAGAAGGCGCATCTGGGGGAAACATTTTAGCCATAATTGATATTACCCATAATTAAAAACGAGCGATCACACAGTGTGCCTTCGGCAACGCAACTCTCTAAACCCTAACTTACCCAAAAATGCCTCATACTTATCTTGACTTCCAATAAAATAAGGAAGTAAAGCGATAAATCAACAAAATGCTATGATCATCAATCTCAATATCCCGCCCTCCCAACCATCAGCTAATCTAAAGGTAAAAATACTGATAGAAACCCTTAAAAATGGTCAATATGCTGTATCTATCGCTGAATTGCCTCATTTTCGAGTCCAAGCACCCACCAAAGAAGAAGCCATTTCCCAACTACAAACAACCTTTATCGAACAAATTAGCCAAATTGAAACGATATCATGGACAACACCCCTAGATAACCCCTCACCCAATTGGCGAGAATTTGCAGGTATCTTTGAAAATGACGCAGATTTTCAAGAAATCATGGATACACTTCAAGCAGAACGTACTTTAGATGATGACAGTGAAGTAGATCCCTCATATTATCTGTAGAGGATAAAGATTTGTGTCTCAATATATTCTCGATACTGACCATATTTCCCTAATTCTTCGCAATCATCCCCAAGTTATTGCTAATGCGTCCCGTCATTCCATTTCCGTTACAATCATTACTGTTCAGGAACTTTTCAGTGGAAGGAACCACAGAGACACAGAGGACACAAAGATCGATCTCTACTATATAAGTTAAACTTAAGTAGGGAGGCACAATTATTTGTAGGATGGGTTAGCGGTAGCGTAACCCATGCGGGCGTTGGGTTTCATGCTTCAACCCAACCTACGTTTATCTTATATTTAATTCCACCCACCCACTTATTGCACAAAGTCGAGAAGAGCCCTTTTTAAGTTTCTTCTCTTTTTGTTAATGAAAGATGTGACCAATGGATGCCCTAAAAGGGGCGAGGTTTTAAACCCAAAATTCTGATAAAGTAAAAATCGTTCCGATACCTTGACTGGTTAAGGGAGAGAACGTCAATAGCTTGTTAAATAGTACATATAAACCAATGCCACGTCTTCGCTCGATTATTTCCCTAGTTTTAGTCCTAGTTACTACCCTGCTGGTTAGCTGCAGTGGTCCGCAAGCAACTATCCCCAGCGTTTACAGTCCCCAAAAAATCGAACAGTTACAGGTTTACATCCAACCCATAGAAGGATTTCGCCAAAAAATGAGCGTTTTGCAAGACCTCATCGCTGACAAAAATTGGGTAGATACTCGCACCTATATCCACGGTCCCTTGGGGCAATTGCGTCAGGAAATGGTAGGATTATCCCGTAATTTACTGCCCAAAGACCAAGAAAAAGCCAAGCAGTTAGCGAAAAATCTTTTCGTTCACTTTGAACGTATCGATGCGGCAGCCAAAGAAAAAGATGCTAGTCTTGCCGCTACTCAATTCCAAGAAGCATTAAAAGACTTCGATGCTTTCTTAAATATTGTTCCCAGTTAGTTTGTATCGGGAGACAGAATCGGTTATCAGTTATCAGCTTTTAAAAAAAATCTCGGGCTTTTTGCCTAGAGATTGTTGTCAGAGAGAAGCACACAAAAACTTTTTTCTTATGGGTATTGAGTTTAAAAATCAAGATAGAAAAAAATAGTGAACCTTATCTTTTCCCAACCAACTGCTTTTTATTAACCATTGGCAGGATCACTTAGTTTAGCAGTTATCTTAATAGTGAGGTACGAAGTCTCTGGTTTTAGGGAACAAGCAAGAGGGAGCGCCGGAGTTGGGGAAGTGGGGAGAAGGGAGCAGGGGAGGGGGGAGAAAAAAGCTGATGACGGCTGAGAGCGGGGGGAATCATGGCCATTTACAATTGCTTAATAATTGTTGCCACTGCCGTGATAATATGTCTTGTGGCTCACCTGAGCGTCATAGCTCGGAAAGCAATCTAGATATTGAGATTAGTCTATCGCTGATTTAGGTGTACCTTGTCTGATCCATCGATCGAATCTCCCCCAACCCCAGAAACCAACCCGCCGTCAGATCCGATGCGGGAATACTATCAACTACAAAACACTTTATTGATCACCACCCTGATCTTAAGCGGTCTGATCTTTATTCCCGTGTGGTGGTTTTATTCCCTCAATACCGCCCTTAATTACCTATTAGGGGCAATGGTGGGAGTTGTTTACCTAAAACTCCTGGCCGGGGAAGTGGAAAAATTGGGGGTAACGAAAAATCGGGTGGGCAAAAAAGGATTAGCCCTATTCGCTGGATTAATCATCATCGCCAGTCGTTGGCAAGAACTGCACATAGTGCCAGTTTTTTTGGGTTTTTTGACCTATAAAGGGGCGATCATCGTCTATACTCTGCAAACCATCTTCAAGTTGGAGCAGAAAGCCGATTCCTAAACCCTTTGACCGTTAAAATAACCCTGATTTGCGAACCCGAATCTCTCCAAGGTGGAAATGTTAGACAGTTTAAGTGTGCTTAATTTTTATAGCCTCGCTTCCCTGGAAGTGGGACAACACTGGTACTGGCACATCGGCGGACTAAAAATTCACGGGCAAGTGATCGCGGTCTCCTGGATCGTCTTCGCTATCTTAATCATCGCCTCGATCGCCGCTACCCGCAAGATCCAGAAAGTTCCTAGCGGTATTCAAAACCTGATGGAGTACGTTCTGGAATTTCTGCGCGATTTAGCCAAAAACCAGCTAGGAGAAAAGGAATATCGACCCTGGTTGCCCTTCATCGGCACCCTATTTTTATTTATTTTCGTTTCTAACTGGTTAGGGGCATTGATTCCTTGGAAGTTAATCGAACTGCCCGAAGGAGAATTAGCCGCCCCCACTAACGACATCAATACCACGGTGGCGTTAGCCCTACTGACTTCCCTCGCTTACTTCTACGCGGGCATCAGTAAAAAAGGACTCGGTTACTTTGCTCACTACCTAGAGCCGATTCCCGTGCTATTACCGATCAAAATTTTAGAAGACTTTACCAAACCCCTCTCCCTCAGCTTCCGTCTTTTCGGAAACATCCTCGCGGACGAGTTGGTAGTGGCCGTATTAGTCTTCCTTGTCCCCCTAGTCGTACCCCTACCCCTGATGGCTCTCGGTTTATTTACCAGCGCTATTCAGGCCCTTGTCTTCGCCACCCTTGCCGGGGCCTATATCCATGAGGCCCTGGAATCGGAACACGAAGAAGAACACGCTTAAAAGCGAGGGACAAAAAAAGAAAAATTTCTTAGGGAAAAGTGTCCAAATAATAGGATAATAACTAAGAAATTATTGGTCGAATTCAGGATGAGCAACTGAATTCCCAGATCGTTCTTTCCCAAAAACTCTTTCGGGAGTTTTGAGCAGAAAACCAGCCATTTTTTACGGCTGAGAACGCGCTCTGTAAACAACAGATTGAAATTGATTAGTAAATAGAGGAAAAAATCACCATGAACCCCACAGTAGCTGCCGCTTCCGTTATCGCCGCCGCCCTCGCCGTTGGTTTAGCCGCTATCGGCCCCGGCGTTGGTCAAGGTACCGCTTCTGGAGAAGCTGTTTCTGGTATCGCCCGTCAACCCGAAGCTGAAGGAAGAATTCGTGGTACCCTTCTCCTCAGCTTGGCATTCATGGAATCCTTAACCATCTACGGCTTGGTTATCGCTCTCGTTTTACTGTTCGCTAACCCCTTCGCCTAATTAAAAAAGCAGTGGGCTATCAGCCCCCAGTCCGCAGCTTGGCGGGAGAGTTTTCAAAACTCTAAAAAAACGCCGAAGGAGCCAACTAAAAAGTCTGGTTTTTGGGACGGAAGGCTGATAGCTAGTTAAGGGAATTTTGCTGATCCCCCCTGACTGTTTATTGTTAAAGCAGGGGGATCGTCTTCCTTTTTTGAACCTGCCTATAGCTTCTATTTATCAGGAATAAATCAATGTTTGATTTCGATGCCACCCTGCCAGTGATGGCACTACAATTTATTCTTTTGGCAGTGATCCTGAACGCCGTTTTTTATAAACCCCTCAGTAAAGTTTTAGATGAACGGGCGGAGTATATTCGGCAAACAGAAAGCGGAGCCAAAGAACAACTAGCCAAAACCGAAGCACTGGTACAAGAGTACGAATTGCAATTAAGTTCGGCTCGTAAACAATCCCAAGAGATTATCGCCCAAGCGCAAGCCGAGGCCCAAAAACTAGCCAGCGAAAGAGTTGCCGCAGCCCAAAAAGAAGCGATCGCTCGTAAAGAAGCCGTCGCCGCCGAAATTGCCCAACAGAAAGAAGAAGCCTTTCGTTCTCTAGAAGGACAAGTAGCCTCTCTTTCCCGTCAAATTCTCGAAAAACTCCTCGGCCCCGAACTCGTTCGCTAAACCCCAGCCCTTGGTTAATAACAGTGATCAGTGAAAAGATAGAAGTCAGTCGTCAGAAGTTAGAAGACTGATAACTTACCTCTGATAACTGATAACTGCATAACCTACTCCCCGCCCTCAATAATCATGATCATCGACACAGTTTTATTATTAGCCACGGAGGCGAAGGAAGCGGCAGCAGAGGGATTCGGCATCAACACCGATATCTTAGGAACTAACCTATTTAACCTCTCGATTCTGCTCGGTTTAGTCATCTTCTACGGCCGCAAAGTTCTCGGACAAATCCTCGGAGAACGTCAGTCGAAGATTGCTGAAGCTTTGGCCGAAGCTGAAAACCGGAAAAATATTGCCGCTACCGCCCTCGCCGAAGAACAGAAAAAACTCGCCCTGGCAAAACAAGAGGCGGAAAAAATTATCGATAACTCTCGATCTAGAGCTAAAGCTGTCACCGCCGACATCGCCGCCCAAGCCGAACTCGATATTCAAAGAATGCGCGAAAGTGCCGCTAAAGATCTCTCGGCGGAACAGGATCGCGTTTTAGTAGAATTACGCCAAAGAATTACCGCTTTAGCCTTAGCTAATGTGGAATCCCAATTAAGCACCGGCCTGGAAGAATCGGTACAACAAACCCTAATTGATCGCAGTTTGGCCAACCTAGGAGGTAAATAGATGCAGGGAAGTTTAATCAGTTCAGAAATCGCCGAACCCTACGCCCAAGCATTACTTTCCGTCGCCCAAAGCAGCGGACAATTAGAAGCGATCGGCGGCGAAATTAAATCCCTCTTGGAATTGCTAGAAAATGCTCCCGATCTAAGAGCTTTTATCGGCAATCCCGTCATCAAAGAAGAAGCTAAAAAAGCCGTTCTTTCCCAAGTAATGGGGAGCAGTGCCAATCCCTATTTAACTAACTTCATGATGTTATTAGTCGATAAACGTCGGATTCAATTTTTAGAACCCGTTTGTCAACAATATCTCACCCTGGCTAGAGTGCTGACTAACACCGTTTTAGCGGAAGTTTCCTCGGCCACCGAATTGAACGATAGCCAAAAACAAATCGTCATCGACAAAGTGAAAACCCTGACCGGGGCAAATGTGGTCGAACTGAAAACCAAAGTTGATGGCAGCCTCATCGGTGGTGTGGTGATCAAAGTCGGTTCTCAGGTCTTTGATGCCAGCATTCGCGGTCAACTACAACGCCTCAGCCTCTCCCTGCGCTAAGGTCATCTAATCTCCCTTTTTTGCCGTTTTTTCACCTCCTAATTTTTTACTTTTTCCCAGATTAAACTATGGTAGCTATCAGACCCGACGAAATTAGCACGATTATTCGTCAACAGATCGAATCCTATAACCAAGAAGTACAGGTCTCCAACGTGGGAACCGTCCTGCAAGTGGGTGACGGTACTGCCCGCATCTACGGCCTACAACAAGCCATGTCGGGAGAACTATTAGAATTTGAAGATGGAACCGTCGGCATCGCCCTTAACCTCGAAGAAGATAACGTCGGTGCAGTGTTAATGGGTGACGGTTTCGGGATTAAAGAAGGCGGTACGGTGAAAGCTACCGGTAAAATCGCTCAGGTTCCCGTGGGTGAAGCCTTAGTCGGCCGCGTGGTTGATGCTCTCGGTCGTCCCATCGACGGTAAAGGGGACATCATCACCAGCGAAACCCGTCTGGTGGAATCCCCCGCCCCCGGTATTGTCGCTCGCAAATCCGTCTGTGAACCGATGCAAACCGGCATTACCGCTATCGATGCCATGATTCCCGTCGGTCGTGGTCAACGGGAGTTAATTATCGGTGACAGAAAAACTGGCAAAACAGCGATCGCCATTGACACAATCATTAACCAGAAAAGCGAAGACGTGATCTGTGTCTATGTCGCCATCGGTCAAAAAGCCTCCACCGTCGCCCAAGTAATCGACACCCTCACCCAAAGAGGAGCCATGGATTACACCGTGGTGGTGGCCGCTAACGCTAACGACCCCGCCACCCTCCAGTATATCGCCCCCTACACCGGAGCTTCGATCGCCGAATACTTCATGTATAAAGGCAAAGCGACCCTAGTTATCTACGATGACCTCACCAAACAGGCTCAAGCTTATCGTCAGCTATCCCTGCTCATGCGTCGTCCTCCCGGTCGGGAAGCTTACCCCGGCGACGTTTTCTATCTCCACTCCCGTTTACTAGAGCGCGCCGCTAAACTCAGCGATGCCCTCGGTGGTGGCAGCATGACCGCCCTGCCGATTATCGAAACCCAGGCCGGTGACGTTTCTGCCTACATTCCCACCAATGTAATTTCGATTACTGACGGTCAGATCTTCCTCTCCACCGACCTCTTTAACGCTGGTTTCCGTCCCGCTATTAACGCTGGTATTTCCGTATCCCGCGTGGGTTCGGCAGCCCAAACGAAAGCGATGAAGAAAGTGGCCGGTAAATTAAAACTAGAATTAGCCCAGTTTGACGAATTAGAAGCTTTTGCTCAATTCGCTTCTGACCTTGATGCGGCCACCCAAGCACAACTCGCTCGCGGTCAGCGTCTGCGTCAAATCCTGAAACAGCCCCAAAACTTCCCCCTGGCCGTTTGGGAACAGGTCGCGGTGGTTTATGCCGGTTTAAACGGTTATCTCGACGATATCGCCACCAATAAAGTTATCGATTTCTGTACTGGCCTACGGGAATACCTGAAAACCAGCAAACCTCGCTACGTTGAGATCGTTAGCACTGAAAAACAACTCAACGACGAAGCGGAAGGCCTGCTCAAAGATGGCATCAACGAGTACAAACAAGCCTTTAAATAATCTCGGTAATCAGTAAATGAATGTTGGTAATGGGGGTTAGGTTTTAGGGGATGGGGTGTTGAGGTTTTGGGGTTTTGGGGTATTAGTTGAAATTTCCCGATCTCCCCATTTCCCCACCTCTCCATTCCCTCCTAAACCCCGACTCTTGACTGATGACTGATGACTGATAACTGATAACTGATAACTGAATTATGCCTAATCTCAAAGCGATTCGCGACCAAATTCAATCGGTCAAAAATACCAAAAAAATTACCGAGGCCATGCGTCTAGTGGCGGCCGCAAAAGTGCGCCGCGCCCAAGAACAAGTTCTCTGTACCCGTCCTTTTGCCGATGCCCTCGCTCAGGTACTTTATAATCTGCAAGGTCGTTTGGCCTTTAGTGATGTTAACTTACCCCTACTGGCCCAACGGGAAGTAAAAACCGTGGCTCTGTTGGTAGTGACAGGCGATCGAGGTCTTTGTGGCGGTTATAATACTAACGTCATCCGTCGTGCCGAACAACGGATTAATGAATTAAAAGAGCAAGGGATTAACTATCAATTAGTTGTTGCCGGCCGGAAAGCGGCACAATATTTCGAGCGCCGCAATGCTCCCATTGCCGCTAAATTTATTAACCTTGAACAGATTCCCACTGCCGATGAAGCTGGCACTATTGGGGATGAATTGCTTTCCTTATTTTTATCGGAAACAGTTGATCGCGTCGAGTTAATTTATACTCGTTTTATCTCCCTGATCAGTTCCACTCCGGTGATTCAAACCCTGTTACCTTTAACTACCCAAGGTTTAGCGGTACAGGATGACGAGATTTTCCGTTTGGTGACTAAAGAGGGAAAATTTAAGGTACAACGGGAAAAAATGGCCAGCCAACCGGCGCAGGTTTTTCCCCAAGACATGATTTTTGAGCAGAATCCCGTCCAAATCCTCGATTCTCTCCTACCTTTGTACTTAAATAACCAATTACTGCGCGCTCTCCAGGAATCGGCAGCGAGTGAATTAGCAGCCCGGATGACGGCGATGAGCAACGCCAGCGAGAACGCCAGCGAGTTAATCGGGACTTTAAGCCGTACCTACAACAAAGCGCGTCAAGCCGCTATTACGCAAGAATTGTTAGAAGTAGTAGCGGGAGCCAACGCTCTCTAGGTTTAAGCCTGTTTTTCTTTTGATTATCAGTAGGAGTGAAAATAATCACTCCTTTTTTTTATATACTCATTGCAATTAAGATAGGGATTAATCGATAAAGTGCTAGGGGTGTTAACTATTCTCGATTACAGCAACTCCTAGCAGCAGGAAACTGGAAAGAAGCAGACGAAGAAACAGGTAAAGTTATGTGTCGGGTCGCCGGAAGGGAAAGCGAAGGATGGTTGAGACGAGAGGATATTGATAATTTTCCCTGTGAAGATTTACGAACTATTAACCAACTTTGGCTAAACTACAGTAACGGTAAGTTTGGCTTCAGCGTCCAGAAAGAAATCTATGAAAGTCTTGGTGGCACGAGAAAGTATAATCAAAAGGTGTGGGAAAAGTTCGGCGATCGCGTCGGCTGGAGAAAAGGAGGTAGTTGGTTGGTTTACAGCGACTTAACTTTTAATATTGGAGCCCCCAAAGCTCACCTCCCAGGCTGTTTAATTAAGGTATCTGGTGAGTATTGTTGGACTTTAATGCATGGCTTGAATTGTTACTTGTTTTCTCTCACGCAAAGACTTGTAACCTGTAGCATATAACAATCTCAGGTCTTTTATCAAGTCTAATTTTGGCTACTTTCTCTACGAATTCATGGTTTTTTTATACTTCAATACCTGGCACTGGTTGCTGTCATCAAGCTATCGGTTTCCAGTAGTAGGCTACTTTGCAGATAAGTCAACTTTTAATTCTCGCTCTTCTACTATTCTTTACCCCTCATCAATAAACGGGTTTTTAATATTTAAACCAGAAATCTCCTTAAAATCATCAACATTTCTAGTGACCAAACATCCATTTTGGCTCAATGTTGTTGCGGCAATAATGGCATCGGGAATCTTGATTTTATACTGTCGTTTCAGTTGAATAGTCATATCTTCAATTTCTCTCAATATGGGAATTAATTCAAACTGTGAGAGTAAATCTTCAATTATCTGCTCTTCTTCCTTAGACAAAGTAGGAAAACTGAGTAACTCAATTCTGACAATTGGTGAGATAAAAATCTGATGCAAACTCAAAAAAGCTTGGGAGAAAAAAGAAGTAACTATATCATCATCGGCTAAATAATAAATAAAAATATTGGTATCATAGACGTATTTCATCCATCCCACTCCCGACGAAGAGACTCTACATGAGATAGCATTGCCGCTTTTTTATCCTTAAGAATACCTTTGGCTTTAACCACCTTTTGATAATCTTTTTGCCAAAGCTGAAGCAGTGAATCTGGCACGTCTGCTGTAATAAAATTTTCATCCTCAGCAATCAGATAATTCCTTGGTATTTTAATCAGTGGCACAGCTTTTCTCCTAATACCAAACAGTATTTAATGTCTCTGTCATAGACCATCATTATATATTATCATCACAAGTACGGTAGAGCCACCAAGCCAAGGAATATTCGGGTGATAAAACTAACTTTGTTTAATTTAGAGCGGGATTAAGTAATTCTACCTGACAGCGTAATGCTGCATCTATTAATTGCTTATCATTGGTAGCCAATGGTAAATCTAAGCGCAAAGCAAGCTCTAAGTAAGCAGCATCATAAGAAGCTAATTTTTGTTCTCTTGCTAGTGTTAAAGTCCTGCCAAAAGCTTGGACTGAAGTTAAAGAATCAATAGTAATAAGTAAAGACTGTAACCAATTAATCGATGCTTGAGTTTGCTCGACCGTCATCCGATTTCTTCGGTTCTTCCGAACTTACACTGTAGAAAATTCCCCAAGCTCCCTCTCTGTCCAGTAATGCTCTAAAGTTGATAAATATCAATCTAACAAAAACTCAAAACCTTACTATACAAGCTTTACAAGCATGAGTTGTTAATAGTTTTACATGACAGGTTCGGTAGAGCCATTTCTTCTTTCTGCGACTAGGAGAGTATTGACAATCTCTAAAGACCAAATTTCGGGAACAAATGCTTCGGCGTTTGGCATTATGTCTAATACTGCGTTAGCATAATCGTTATATTCATCGACCAAACACCAGCTAATTGCTACCGAACAATCTAAAACGAACTCAATCAAAACCGCCTCCCTTCTTCTCGCATGGCACGAATTTCACTTTTAGGTAAAGCTACAGTTTTTTGAAGGCGGCGCATTCCTGAAATAGCTTGGGTAATAGATTGCTCTACTACTGGGTTGCCCCAGGCATTATAGCGAGGTTTTCTTTCCTCTTTTCTACTTGCTAAATCTTCACTGACTTCTTGAACCGCTTCAACGGTTACTGTAACATTTACTTCAGTTTCTTTAAAATCGGACGGTATATCTAAATGTAAGATTCCATCTCTACCAATCTGAGAACGTAGTTTAATTGTTGGCATATTAAAACCTCGTATATTCTTATCCTTTTGCCCCTTTATAAGCAGTAAAACGTAGTAAAACGTAGGGTGCGTTAGACGGCAAAAATTGCTGATTTGACTGGAAGGTGACAATCCGTCGTAACGCAGCACCTATCATCAACATTTACTCATACCGGCGGTTGCGTTTGCGGATAATCCAGAGGATAAACCAGATAACGAGGGCAAGTAGGGCTATTTTTGAGACGGGAGCCAGATATTCTTCCACAAGGGGGTAATTTTTCCCTAAAAAGTAACCTGCTGCCGTTAAAAAAACGACCCAGAGGGTCGTGCCGATGGTGGAGTAAACTAAAAAGGGAATCATCGCCATGTGATTCATCCCAGCAGGTAGGGAAATCAAAGTTCGCACTCCGGGGACCAAACGACAGAGTAAAACCGCTTTACTACCGTGACGGTTAAACCATTGATTGGCTTTTTGAATATCTTTAGCGGAAACGGTAATCCATTTGCCGTATTTATCAGCTAGTTTTTCGATTTTTTCCTCATCCACAACCCGACCGAGATAATACCAAGGTAGCGCTCCGACTACGGTTCCGACAATCCCCGCTACCACTGCCGGAATAAATTCCATTTGTCCCTCATGGACGGTAAAACCGGCTAGGGGCATAATTAATTCTGAGGGAATGGGAGGAAAAAGATTCTCTAAAAACATTAATAGGGCTATGCCTAAATAGCCCATCGAAGTCATTGTATTTGTAATCCATTCAGTCATATTTTTTTATGATTTAGAAAACAGTTTAAAAGTAAAAAAAGGGGGTTGGGGAAGTATTTTCAGTAAACTGAAAACTCACACCTGATAACTGAAAACTCACATCTGAAAACTGAAAACTGATAACTGATAACTGATAACTGATAACTGATATTAGGTTCCGGAAGTCCAGGAGTTGATATATTCTAATTGGGCTTCGGTGAGGGTATCGATTTCAATCCCCATGGCTTGCAGTTTCAAACGGGCGATTTCTTGGTCTAATTCGTAGGGAATTGAGTAGATGCCGGGGGCCAATTTACCTTTATTTTTAACCAAGTATTCTACACCGATCGCTTGGTTAGCAAAACTCATATCCATAACGGCGCTAGGATGACCTTCGGCGGCTGCGAGGTTAACTAGGCGACCTTCACCGATAACAACGACGGATTTACCGCTTTTTAGGCTATATTGTTGGGTAAAGTTGCGAACTTCCTTAACATTATTCGCTTTTGCGCCTAAAGCTTGCAGGTCGATTTCAATATCAAAGTGACCGGAGTTGGAAACAATCGCCCCATCTTTCATTAGGTCGAAATGTTCAGCCCGGATAACGTGCTTGTTACCAGTAACAGTGATGAAGATATCGCCTTCTTTAGCGGCTTCATCCATGGGCATAACGCGGAAACCGTCCATCGCCGCTTCAATGGCGCGTACGGCGTTAATTTCGGTGACAATTAGATTAGCGCCTAAACCTTTGGCCCGCATAGCGACACCTTTACCACACCAACCATAACCAGCCACAACCACGGTTTTACCGGCGAGGAGGATATTGGTGGCGCGAATGATACCATCAAGGGTAGATTGACCTGTACCGTAGCGATTATCAAAGAAATGCTTGGTTTCTGCGTCGTTAACGTTCATTGCGGGGAAGGATAACACCCCGGCTTTGAGCATGGCTTGCAAACGGACGATACCGGTGGTAGTTTCTTCGGTAGTACCGATAATGTCGGGTAATTGGTGACTTCTTTCTTTAACCAGGGTGGCCACTACATCACAACCATCATCGATGATAATCTGGGGTTTGTGATCGAGGGCGATTTGAACGTGACGGTGATAGGTGTCGTTATCTTCCCCTTTGATTGCATAAACGGGGATGCCGTAATCAGCGACTAAACAAGCGGCCACATCATCTTGGGTGGAAAGGGGATTACTAGCAATTAATAACGCATCAGCGCCACCGGCTTTGAGTGCGATTGCCAAATTAGCGGTTTCGGTGGTAACGTGACAGCAAGCGACTAAACGCAGTCCAGCAAAGGGTTTTTCGATGGCGTAACGTTCGGCTAATTGACGCAAAACGGGCATTTCCCGACCAGCCCATTCGATGCGTTGTTTGCCGATGGGGGCTAAACTAATATCTTTGATGTCGTATTTCTGTTGAACTGGTGTTGCTACCATAAGGGGTTTTCCTTAAATACAAGCCTAGGCTATTGGTTAATTTAACTTAACATTGTCTGGGTATTTTGGCTAATGTCAAGCTTTCGGCTGGTTTTTTATATAGGAAAAAGTTATCAATCCCTCGCTGACCTATCCAGAAATCGGTACATTGTCTCTATTTTAGGTAACTATATAGTACAATTAAACTACTGTAGTAGCTCAATTAAGCTAGAAATCTCTATCTCGTGATGATAAGATAAAGTGATGGGCGACAAACTAACAGGCGTTAATCCCAAGATAATCCAATGGGCAAGAGAAAGGGCGAGATATTCTCTTGAGTCTGTGGCGGTCAAGTTTAAAAAAGATGTTTCTGTTATCGAGAAATGGGAGTCAGGAGAGGACTTTCCTACCTATAGTCAATTGGAAAAGTTAGCAGGAATATATAAACGTCCCCTCGCTTTATTCTTTTTCCCAGAACCTCCCCTAGAAGCGGAGGAAAAACAAGAATTTAGAACTTTGCCAGACTTTGAAATCGAAAACCTGGCCGCCGATACTATCTATGCTTTACGACAAGCAAAAGCGATGCAATTGTCGCTACAGGAAATTAATAATGGTATTAATCCTAGTACCAAGAAAATCTTTCAGGATATTTCGGTTAGCTCTAGTGATGATTTAAGGAAATTAGCCGAACAGATCAGAAATTATTTAAACGTTACTTTAGAAGAACAACTGACCTGGAATGATCGGGAAACTGCCTTAAAAAAATGGCGGAGTGCCGTGGAAAAAGCTGGTATTTTTATTTTTAAGCGTTCTTTTAAGCAGCGAGAAATTTCGGGATTTTGCTTGATAGATATTGAATTTCCGATCATCTATCTTAATAATAGCACGGAAAAATCTAGACAAATATTTACCATTTTTCATGAATTAGCACATATTCTTTTGCAGACTAACGGAATTACTAAGTCTGACGATAGATATATTAATAGTTTGCAAGGAGAAAATAAATATATCGAGATATTTTGTAATAAATTTGCTGCGGAGTTTTTGCTTCCTAATCATGTCTTTTCTGAGATAATCAGAGAAACAATAGTTAATGATAAAATTATCTCGAAAATTTCCAGTGATTATAAGGTTAGTCGAGAAGTAGTTTTACGAAAACTATTAGATAATAACTTGATTTCTCAGAAAGAATGTACTTTTCAAGTAAGCGAGTGGTACAGTGAGCAGGTGGGAAAAAGTCAGGACAAAAATAAAAAATCTGGAGGTGATTACTATGCTAATCAGGCGACATATTTGGGAGAAAATTACCTAAAACTTGTGTTCAATAAATACTATCAAGGCCAATACGATATCGAGCGCGTTGCCGATTATCTAAACATTAAAAAAGTTGCTATGGTGGAACAACTTGAACAATATTTATTAGACAAAGGACTGTTTTGATGGTTTACATTTTTGACACAAGTAGTTTTAAGGTTTTAGGAAACTATTTTCCCAAAAGTTTTCCTACCGTTTGGCAAAAAATCGATTTGCTTGTTGTGTCATACTAAATCCGTTGAGTATAGGCTACTTATGAGGATAGGCACTCATGCAAGAGGCAAAAGGCAAAAGGAGGAATAGATAATCAGTCTTTAATAACTGGATTTAGTATCAGAAGGTAGACTAAAATCAGTACGGGAAGTGCTTAGGCTTTTTCTGGAAAACTAATAACCATGTTCAGCCAGAAATTCTAGGCTAATCTCGCTAGGAGCGTGATAAGAGCGCATTCCTAGCAATTTTTCCACATATTTGCCTAAAATATCCCCTTCTAGATTCACCCAATCGCCTAATTTTAAATGGGAAAGATTGGTTTCGGCGTAGGTGTGGGGGATGACAGCCACTTTAAACCAGCTGCCGGAGGCATCGCAATCGGCCACGGTTAAACTGATGCCATTAACAGCTATACTGCCCTTACCGACGATATAACGAGCTATGTAGTTATTCCACTGGTCTTCTAGGGAACTAGGGGCAGCAAAGGTCATTTCCCAAGAATTAGCCACGATTATCGATTCTAATAAACAGCCAATTCCGTCCACATGACCGGTGACAAAATGACCGCCGATTTTACTACCCACCCGCAGAGAGGTTTCTAGGTTAACGTTGGTTTCTGTTTTAATCCTTCGTCCCAAAGTAGTGCGCTGTAGGGTTTCCGGGGAAGCGGTGGCCAGAAAACCCTCTGGGAGAATTTGCTCAACTGTCAAACAAACCCCATCCACAGCCACACTATCACCAATCATTAAATCTTGGAGAATTGTATCAGAGGATACAGACAAATATAGTCTATCAGTATCCACGACCCGAATCGTTGCCAAGGCTTGAATTAATCCTGTAAACATCTGCTTTTTTTCTCGACTATAAATCCTTGTGAGTGAAAGATTGGGCATTTTCCCCAGAATAATCGGCGACAATATGACCATCTCCCACTAATTGGTATTTGTAGGTCACTAATCCCTCTAATCCCACCGGACCGCGGGGGGGCATTTTTTGGGTACTGATACCCACTTCGGCCCCAAAACCGTAACGGAAACCATCGGCAAATCGGGTGGAACAATTATGAAAAACTCCGGCGGCATCGACTCGATCGCTAAAGGTTTTGGCTGTGTTAAGATTTTCGCTGACAATGGCTTCCGTGTGTCGAGAACCGTAATAATTAATATGTTCGATCGCTGATTCTAGACTATCGACAATTTTAATTGACAGAATTAAATCACTATATTCGGTTTGCCAGTCCTGTTCTGTGGCCGATGGTACGTTAATAATCTGACGAGTTGCTTCATCTCCCAATAATTTAACCTTTTTTTCCTCTAATGCCTGGGCCACTGCGGGTAAAAATTGTCTAGAGATTTCTTGATGAACTAATAAAGTTTCAATGGTATTACAAGCGGCAGGATATTGAGTTTTGCCATCGACGGTAATCCTAATTGCTTTGCTTAAATCGGCTTCTTTATCGATGTAGAGATGACAGATACCATCGGCGTGACCAAGCACAGGAATGCGGGTATTATTTTGGATATAACGAACAAATTCGTTAGAACCTCTAGGAATTATTAAATCGATGTATTGATCGAGTTTTAATAGTTCCTGAATTTCTTCTCGTGTTGTTAATAATCGTACCGCCGCTGGATTAACTTTAGTTTGACTCAATGCCTGATGAATAATTGTTACTAAAGCTTGACAAGAACGGAGCGCCTCTTTCCCCCCTTTTAAAATAACGCCATTACCAGATTTAATCGCTAAACTGGTAATTTGAATTAAAGCATCGGGACGAGCTTCAAAAATCACCCCTAAAACCCCCAAAGGACAGGTTATTCTCTGAAGAATTAAACCTTGATCTAATTCCCGATTAATTTGCATCGTAGCTAAAGGATCTGCTAATTTAGCCACATCTCGCACCCCGGCAATAGCGGCTTTTAATTTGCTGGGACTTAACTCTAACCGCGCACATAAAGCTGGAGATAATTCCATCGCCTTGGCAGTTTGAACATCGGCGATATTAGCTGCTAGTATCTTATCAGCATTGGCAGTTAAAGCCTCAGCAATAGCCTCTAAAGCTTCATTCCTTTCTTCGTTAGTCAGGATAGCCAGTTGACGACTCGCTTGACGGGTTTCTCGTGCGATTTCGGGGAGGGATAGAGAAGCTGTAACCATAGAAAATTAAAAGTAATAAGCTAAACGGCGCTTAACCTGCATGATCCAATAGCTATAACCCTTTTGGAGTCTATATCGGTGATCCGAAGTAAAAGCCGTTTAGCTTAACCGCTATCTTGTTTATTTTATCTTATTTTTGATCAAGCTTCAGGGTTATTTAGGGTTATCAACTCTTGCCCTAATCATCATAAATCTAGTTAACTAGAAAAAATAGCCGAAATTATTGATTTTTCTATCCTAGACCTGTAGAGACATTAGAGTTAACATCCCTACAGAATCTAGACTATCTAGACTAGATTGGCAATCAGACAGTTAGATACCTCTTGACGCGCCCAATTATCGGCGGCTAAAATGTCATCTAGGCTAGGAGTAGAACTGTTATGAATTGCAAAGCGATCGCAAATTTTTTCGATCACCCGGGGAATATCTAAGAAGCTAATCTTTTCTTCTAAAAATAACGCTACCGCTTGTTCATTAGCCGCATTTAATACTGCTGGCATTGCCCCACCCGCGCGGCCGGCTGCGTAGGCTAATCCCATACAGGGATATTTTTGATGATCGGGTTCTTTGAAGGTTAAACTGCCGGCTTTAACTAAATTTAAAGGTTCCCAATCGGTATAAATTCTTTCAGGCCAAGACAAGGCATATAACAGGGGTAAACGCATATCTGGCCAGCCTAATTGAGCTAAAACCGAGGTATCCTGTAACTCAATTAAAGAGTGAATAATACTTTGGGGATGAATAACAATATCGATCGCATTATAATCGACACCAAATAAATAATGAGCTTCGATAACTTCTAGACCTTTATTCATTAAAGTAGCCGAATCGATGGTGATTTTTCTGCCCATAGACCAGTTAGGATGTTTGAGGGCATCAGCTACAGTTACTTGAGACAATTTTTCCACCGGTAAATCGCGAAAAGCACCTCCAGAAGCAGTGAGAATAATCTTTTTTAATCCCCCCAGGGGAACTCCCTGTAAACATTGAAAAATAGCTGAATGTTCCGAATCCGCAGGTAATAATTTAACTCGGTGTTTTTCCACTAAAGGCAGCACCACCGGACCGCCAGCAATCAGGGTTTCTTTATTAGCGAGGGCGATATCTTTACCGGCAGTAATAGCGGCAATCGTTGGCAGCAATCCCGCACAACCGACAATTCCCGTGACGACGCTTTCGGAATCGCCATAACGGGCCACTTCGATTACTCCTTCCTTTCCTGCTAGGATAATCGGGGTGTAGTCAAGGTCGGAAATTAGGCTTTTCAAGTCTTCTAGTTGACTTTCGTTATTAATCGCCACGATTTGCGGGCGAAATTGCCGAATTTGCTCCGATAGTAGTTGAATATTATTACCCGTGGCTAATCCCACCACTTGAAACTTATCGGGATGATCGGTGACAATATCGAGAGTTTGAGTGCCGATCGAGCCAGTAGAGCCTAAAATCGAGATTTTTTTCATTAGAAACTTAATATAATTTGGGGATTAGCTTTAAATATACGTTCTCTGGGGTCCTTCTGGCACGTCGGCATAAATATTAAACATTTGTTAAAAAAGTTAATAGTTTGACTTTTTTGTGCTACTGGTTACAAAAAGTCAGCGATCGAGATGGTGACAGAGAAGAAATCAAGCAGAAAGGCTAATGGATTAGGCTGTCTAGCGGCGGGTCTGGTTTTTTGCCTCTTATTTCCCCTGTGTGTTTACTTTTTTGGTTGGTTATCCTTCGCTGTTGGCCCGATGAGTTGCGCTTTCCCTAGTCAATGTTCAGCAGAGGGGGAAATAATCAAGTTTATCCTATCAATGATTTCGTTTTTTGGGGGAGGATTGGCATTACCTATATTCCTCAGTTGTGCCGTGGGAAAAGCTGTTAGATTTGGGTTAAGTCGCAGAAAAAATAACCGAACTTAAGCTTAAGTTCGGCTAGATTTATAATCTATTTAACTACTGGATAAAACTAACTTTCTGTCGCCGTTGCCGTGGTGGGAGGCAACTTAATATTAGTAGCTAATCCCAGAATTTGCAGCAGACGGATGGTCATCCAAGTCAGGTCAACCTCCCACCATTGTAGGCCATGACGGGCCGAATACTGATAGGCATGGTGATTATTGTGCCAACCTTCACCGAAAGTTAAGAGGGCAACCCACCAACAATTTTTAGAATTATCGTGGGATTCATGGCTAACATAACCAAATTTGTGGGTGGCGCTATTGACAAACCAAGTGGAGTGGAAAACTAAGACCAAGCGAACAAAAATTCCCCAAATTACAAACGGCCAACCACCCATAGCATAGAGAATTAAGCCTAAAACAATTTGGATAGGAACAAAATAATTTTGACAGAATTTATAGAAAGGATCGTCGGCGATATCTTGGGTAAAACGAGCAATTTCTTCGTCGGCAGGAATTTCGTGCAGCATCCAACCCATGTGACTCCACCAGAAACCTTTATTAGAATCGTGGGGATCGGGAGCAGTATCAGAATATTTATGATGAATACGATGTAGGCCTATCCATGCGATCGCACCTCCCTGACAAGCGAGGGTCCCGCACAAAACCAGAAAGTATTCTAACCATTTGGGAGTCTTAAAACTCCGATGGGAGACCAAACGATGGAAACCGAGGGTAATTCCTAAACCCCCGGTAATCCAATAGAGAATCAATGTTACTCCCACAGCGCCCCAGCTAAAATTGCTAGGCAAGAAGGCTAAAAGAGCCACTAAGTGGATAAAAGCCATGTAGATGAGAGTCACCCAGTCGATGGGAAGTTTTTCGGAAGTCGCAACAGTCATTGAATAACCCAAAGGGAAACAACAGGAGACAGAGCATCATTGTCTTATCTGTCTCGATTTGACACAGGGGGAACTTTGACGCTTATTGACATACCCCACGCCGTAAACGGACGTGGATTCTTCTAGCATCACTGCTGAGAATTTCTGGCTCAACGAGTCCACTTGAATTAGATTCCTGGCGAAATCCCACCCAGAGGTGGTTCTCTCCTCAGACTTTCGCGACCTTACAGAAGCCTGTTTTCGTGTGCCCCACGATACAGTTCAAAACCTCTAACATCGGTTGATGACTGGGTTTTTCAAGCGGTTGCTTACCCTGCCCGCTATTCTTAATATCATACATCATATAAAGTCGCCCTTTTAGGGCGAGGCTTTAAACCCAATTTTTCGGTAACAAATATCACAGTCTATTGTTTGATGGATATCCCCTCTCTACTCCACAGGGCAGAAAAGGCCTTACTCCCCATCTTTTCGGAAATTGACGCACAGGTCAAGGAAAATCTCCGTCAAGTCCTCTGCGCTTTCCGTGAAAACCGCGTCGGGGTGCATCATTTTGCTAGTGTTAGCGGTTATGGTCATGATGACTTGGGACGGGATACTTTAGATCAAGTGTTCGCCCAAGCCCTGGGGGCCGAAAAGGCGGCGGTGCGAGTACAATTTGTTTCAGGAACCCATGCGATCGCCTGTGCCTTGTATGGGGTTCTCCGACCGGGGGATGAAATGTTAGCGGTAGCGGGTGCGCCCTACGATACCCTAGAGGAAGTAATCGGGATTAGGGGCAGTGGTCAAGGCTCTTTAAAGGATTTTGGCGTTAGTTATCGGCAATTAGAGCTAGATTCTACCGGTGCGATCGATTGGTTGGCTTTAGAAACGGCAGTTAAACCCCAAACCCGTTTAGTACATATTCAAAGGTCTTGCGGTTATTCGTGGCGATCGAGTTTGTCTATTGACGAAATCGAGAGAATTGTCCGTATAGTTAAACAACAAAACCCGAATACGGTCTGTTTTGTCGATAATTGCTATGGAGAATTTATCAACACCAAAGAACCCACCGACGTGGGGGCAGATCTAATGGCCGGTTCTCTAATTAAAAATCCCGGAGGTACAATCGTCACGGCCGGGGGATACATAGCAGGTAAAGCGGAATTAGTGGAAATGGCCTGCTATCGTCTGACAGCACCGGGAATCGGTAGGGAGGGAGGGGCAACTTTTGACCAAAATCGTCTTCTTTATCAGGGATTGTTTCTAGCACCGCAAATGGTGGGAGAAGCGATGAAAGGCAGTCATTTAATTGCCTATGTGGGCGATAAGTTGGGTTATCCAGTCAATCCTGCTCCTTTTGTGCCTCGACGCGATATTATTCAAGCGATTAAACTCGGTTCCCCCGATAAGCTGATTGCCTTCTGTAAAGCCATTCAAGCCTATTCTCCCATCGGTTCCTACTTGGATCCCGTTCCTGCCCAAATGCCGGGCTATGAGAGCCAAGTAGTGATGGCTGGTGGCACGTTTATCGATGGTAGCACCTCGGAATTCTCCGCCGATGGACCCCTACGGGAACCCTATATCGTTTTTTGTCAGGGGGGAACCCATTGGACTCATATTTCCCTGGCCCTAGAACAAGCGATCGCTGCTTTATCTTGAATGGTTCCTCTCACCCTCCTTCTCTCCCCTAGTTAGGGTCTGCTGAAAAAGTTTTTCGGTGGGGGTTGGGGGTTGGGGGTTGGGGGTTGG
>VYKQ01000091.1_pt1 | contig 34666 bp, 38 predicted proteins | sample 5114541 | NCBI WGS metagenome assembly VYKQ01 (sample SAMN12291801, study PRJNA351875) | freshwater metagenome | isolation source: freshwater lake | place: USA: Michigan, Baseline Lake | collected 2013-08-09
GAAGAGTAGTAAACCAGACCAACCGATGAAGACGAAACGGTCTCTTTTGAGCCAGTCATCGAGAGCATCAAACAGCCCTCTTTCTGGGGCGCGTCCGACAGCAATGGTCATGGGGGTTTTCTCCGAAAAATGTATATTATTGCTAAGATTCCGCCCTCTCCCCTCCATCCATCTGAGCAGGCGAGCAGATGTGTGGAAGAATTGTGAGAAATCTTTACTTTTCTTAACTTACACTATTTTGGAAAAAATGGCTAATGTTTTTCAGGTCGATCCTAAGAAAATCTAAAATTTTTCGGGGAGACCACTTGCTGCGCGTTGCGGGGGGAGATGGGGAGATGGGGATTTGGGGAGATATGCCGCCTCAATTGCTTGGTATTGTCGTCTTCACGTCTTGAGTGGAATGCTAGACCCCTCTGTGCGGTAATTATGCCCAAATTGAGGTGATTAAACGCCACAGTGCGCTATTAAGTTTTATTTAGGGGGTGTTAGACCGATGGAAGTGGGATAGTAGGATCAGAGAACCACCTTTTAAGCTAAACGCTGAAAGAGTTCACTAGAAACAAAAAGGAAGAAATTTATGGTGACAGTAACGCAAGCTGGGACTACAAGGTGTTCCACGATAGTGGTTAGGGGACTAGATCGGCAACTCATTGCTCAAATGAATCGACTTGTCTCAGGTGCTTTAGTTGATTTTTCTTCGCCCAAGATCAGGCTTGGACAAGCAGTTTGGCCATTCTTACAACCAGCGGCTAAACGCGCCCTAGATCGGGCAGTTGCCAATCGAGGCCAGACTCTGATTGTCAACTCCGCTTATCGTACTATTGCCCAACAACTGCTTCTTTTTCAACACGATCAGGCGAATCGATGTGGCATTACTATCGCTGCTGAGCCAGGAAAGAGCAACCATCAAAGTGGATTAGCTCTCGATATTGAAGATCATACAGGCTGGCGACCTTTCCTAGAAGCTCAGGGCTGGAAGTGGCTAGGTCCATCAGATCCGGTTCATTTTGACTTTAAAGGTGCTGGGGTTCGTGACATTCGCTCAACTGCTATCCTGGCGTTCCAGCAACTGTGGAATCAAAACAATCCCAATGACAGGATTGCAGAGGATGGGCAGTGGGGTCCAAATACCGCCGCTCGTCTCGGTAAATCTCCTGCTAATGGCTTTGCTAATGGTCCGACTCTGGACACACCGATTGGTAGTGGGGGTAGCGTTGAACTAGGAGATCGCTTATTGCAACTCACGCGCCCACTTTTGGAAGGAGATGACGTGCGTCAAGTTCAGCAAGCATTAGTCCGCAATGGTTTCCAGTCAACAGTTGATGGTTTCTTTGGTCCAAAGACAGAAGAAGCAGTTAAAGCATTTCAACAACAGAAACAATTGCAACCTGTTGATGGCATCGTTGGACCTGCCACGCTTGCGGCTTTGGGACTCTCATCTTCCTAAAGGCAAACTGACATCAATAACCATGGAAACTATCGAAAACAAAATGCAAGGAGAATTTGCACAATGATCGGTCCAACCTTACGTTTATTTGACGGATTTGACCACACTTCTCCTCAACTTCGAGACGAAGTGATGGAACTGCAAGAACTGCTCAATGCCAAAGGAATTGCTGTCGTTATTGATGGCTTCTTTGGACAGGCAACCGAAATGGCTGTCAAACAATTTCAACGCTCTCGTGGTTTGGATGATGATGGAATTGTCGGTCCGCTGACTTGGGCAGCATTATCAGACGAGCAACCTCCCAATCTTGAACTTGTGTTTGCCACGACAATTGCTCGCAATGATGCTTCCATGCTCAGACAATTAGAAGCCGCTCAACAGTTTAGAGCTTTTATTGAAGAAGGAGCTAACAAACAGGGCTTTCCGATTGCTGTGATTGCGGGCATTGGTTCACGCGAATCTCACTGGGGATTACTCTTAAATCCACCCGGTCCCTCTGGTACGGGAGATTTTGGTCACGGTCGGGGACTGATGCAAATTGATGACCGTGCTTTTCCTCAGTTTACCTCTACTGGTAAGTGGAAAGATCCCAGAGAGAACATTCTCTTTGGCTGTCAAGTTCTTGCTGACAACCGAGCTTTTATGCAACGCAAGACTAATTTGCAAGGCAAAGAGCTTATCCGTGCAGCTTTAGCTGCATACAATTCTGGACCTGGAAATGCACTAAGAGCTTTGCTCGACCGCGGAGATGTTGATTTCTTCACTGCTAACCGGAATTATGGCAAAGATACTCTCAGTCGAGCCGGATGGTTCCAGTTACGTGGTTGGAGTTGACTAACAAAGTAAGTAGAATGGAGTAGTCAGAGCCAATACTCATGCTGTCTTGGGACTGTAAGCTAGTATCCAAGTCAAGGATTGCCCAAAATAAAAACGCAAAATGTTCCCTAATTATTGGCAAACAACTATTGGAATGCTGTGTCTGGTACTGTCTGCTTGCCAGTCACCATTCCTTAACGGTATCTCCTCTACTTCATCCTCATCACATTCAAAAACTAGCACTGATGTTATCTCCACCGATACTAATTACCGCAAAGGACAAGAAACAGCTAAAGTACTGGCAAAATTTACCATATCAACTCAGGGAATTGGTGATGCCCAAATCGGCCTGACTTACGGACAATTGAAGGCTAAATTGGGACAAGCAGCACAATTTCAGGTGAAAGCCCCCTTTATCGTTGACTTTGATGCGATCGCCGTCTACCAGTCTGGGCAAGTACAATACTGCATTCTCTACCCGGCAGGAGAAGCCTTGAAAGATACCGATGTGATTGAAGCACTTCTGACAGAGAATCCCAACTATCGCACTGTTGAAGGTATTGGACCGGGAACCCCACTCGAACAAGCGGAAAAAGTTTACGGTAAAGCGACGTTATCCTACAACACGAGCAATGAATCCAGAGAGTATGTCAGATTTGCCAACCAGCCATTCTCCAACATTTATTTTCGTCCTGTTGTTGGCCAAAAAGAGTTGGCCGGAATTTATGCAAAACCAGCGCAGGAATACAACGAAACAAGGTTTTTTCAAGATAGTGCAATTATCCGTTCTGTTGAAGTTATCAAGGACTCAAAAACATGAAGCTTTGCAGACCATTAATTCAATAGATAAAACTAACTATTTTTATAAAAGGAGGTAAAAAGTATAATTGAATTTAAAACTCCATACATCGAATCTATTTTAGCCCACAAAAAGAGGTGAATGAAAATGAAAAAATCAATTTTTAAAGTGATACTTACTGCATTATTAACTACTGTTTTTGTGACTTTTGCTTATGGATTAGTGAACAGTGTCTTAGCTCAAACTCCCTCTCCAACTCCTGCTGCTGTAACACCTTCCCCCCAAACTCCCTCCCCGACTCCTGCTCCAACATCTTCCCCTCAAATTCCCTCCCCGACTCCTGCTCCAACATCTTCTTCTAAAACTGAACCTGGGACTCCTGCTCCCTTCTCTCTCTTTGCGTTCCTAATAGCATTAGGGGGTGTTTTGATTTTCTATGCAATTACTGTATGGTGGGTAAGTTGGGATAACAAATATGGTTTCTGGGAATTATTTTTTAAGCCTGTAGCTTTGACAGCAGGACAATTTGGTAAAGCTAGTCTTTCTAATTTTCAAATTTTTGGTTTCACTTTGGTGGTGCTATTTCGGCTTTTATACACTCTGTTCAGTAGTGGGGTGCTGAGTGGGCTATCAAATGATATTCTTTTACTACTAGGTATCAGCGCTGTTGGCACAACTGGTTCCAAGGTTGTAGCATTGGGAAACAAACGACTGACATTCTCTAATTGGGCCTGGTTGCGAAATCATCAATGGCTGACCGTTGGTGAAAAAGGTTGCGAGGAAAAACCACAATTAGAAGATGCAAAATGGAGCGACCTAATCAAAAGCGGTGGATCATTTGATGTTTACAGCTTTCAACTAGCAGGTTTTAGCTTGTTGGTAGCTGCTAGCTTATTTTTAGGTATTTTCATTATTGGTTCAGATATGACGACATTTACTTTACCGCAAAACTTTCTTTCTATTCTTGGACTGAGCAACGTTGTCTATCTAGGAGGGAAAGTTACAGAGCCAAATTCTTACGAAGAACTCAACCAAAAAATCGATGAATTACGGACAGAAGAAACAGACTTAATTTCTCAATACCCTAATATTCAACCTGAAAGTTATGGAAAGTATATTGCCAAAGCGCGTATCGTTGCAGAGATGCTCAGGTCATTTTACGGTCAGAAAGGAACTTTTAAAGGTGATAAAACTATTGGATTTAGTCAACTGATGCCAAATATTCCTCAAAAGGATGCCCAATTTCAGCCAGGGATCACTGCACTCCCCTAACACATCCTACAAATAACCTGAGTTCGGGATAACGCTATCTTACGGGACTGTGGGAAAACCTTTGCCAACTCTGGATTCTGACCCCCTTGGTAAACAGGCGATTGCGTCCAGGAGCAGGTCAAACTTGTTGGTCATGGTGTCCTATTAATTGGTGATCGCTACCAATCAGGCGATCGCTATCAATCAGTTTGATCGCCGATTTTGTAGGCTGCATTCCCCAAGACAACTCCTAATTACTCCGCCAATAAATTCCTGGGAACGCACCAAGATTATGGAATTTGAGCAAGCGATCGCATTTTTAGGATGCGTTCCCCGAAGCCTTTGGGTTTTGCCAACCAGATTTGGACAGAACTATAATAACAATTGTACTTAATCATGTACAACTCTGATGAGCGTCAACATTGTCAACTTTAGTGAAGCCCGAAAAAACTTTAAATCTGTCAAGATCAATGTGCAAATTGGAAAAGAAATCCTTGGAAAAATTGATATGCCTGAACACAAATCAGCTAGGAAAGAATTAGACCGGGGACGTCTGCTTTTTTTTGTCACTTTTGCAGGCGGCAAGGGATACCTTGATAACAAAATATTTCTAAGGGATGTTATTAATGCGTGAGTTAAAATATATAGCTGAAACTCCACTTAATCATAGGAAGGATTACGGCCAGTTTTTTACACCTATGTGCGTTGCTCGCCTCATGGTACAGTGGGTTTTGAAAGATAATCCAGAAACAGTATTAGACCCAGCGTTTGGCTTAGGCGTTTTTTATGATGAAGCAATAAAAATACCTTCAGGTAATCAAGTACATTTCATTGGATATGAGATTGATAGAAATATATTTGAGTTTCTTAATCCTAAGGGTGACAGTCCTTATTTGAGAGTTATCAATAGTGATTACCTCGAAGCTGAAGCTGAAAAATTTGACGGTATCATTTGTAATCCACCATATATGCGATTTCAGAAATTTCTTAAGCGTCATGATATATTACCAAAAATTGAAGAAAAAATAGGGAAGAAACTTATCGGTTACTCTAATATATCTTCCGTATTTCTTGTCAAGTCTTTAAGAGAACTTAAAATCAATGGTAACTTGGCGTATATTATGCCTTTTGAGTTTTTTAATACTGGCTACGGAAAAGAAATCAAAAAAAGTCTCCTTGAAAATCATTTATTGAAGCAAATAATAATCTTTGCCAATGAAAAAGAAATTTTTCCAGAGGCAACGACAACCGTTTGTGTGCTTCTTTGTAAAAATGACGGAAAAAAAGAAACCATTAAAATTTTACAGATCAAAAAAAGTGATGAAATAGATAAAATATCTGATATTAGTAAATTCTATCAGTGGGAAATCGAACCATCGAATTTACCATACAACCAAAAGTGGACACCTATTATTTCATCATTGTTCACTGAACAAGTATCTCCAAATGGCTTCTGTAAGTTGTCCCTATACGGTACGTTTACGAGAGGTATTGCTACTGGCGCAAATGAATTTTTTGCGTTAAAAAAATCAAAAATTGAGCAACGGAAGTTGAGTGATAACAATATTTGTAAGTGTATTACAAAAAGCTCTCAAATCCGCAAAGCAGTATTTACTGATCATGATTTTAATATACTATACAATGAGGATAAGCCAGTCCATTGTTTAGATGTAAAAGACCACGACAACTATGAAATACGAAATTACATAAAAGAAGGCGAAAAATTGGGATACCATGAGAGGTATCTTACAAAAACAAGGAACACTTGGTACAAAATTGAAAAGAGAAAACCGGCTCCAATTTTATTCGGTGTCTTTAGCAGGGGCAGGTTAAAAGTAATACGCAATTTCACAACAGCAATAAATTTTACCTGCTTTCATTCCTTTTATCCAAATAAATTCGGAGAACAATTTATTAATAAATTATTTGTGTATTTGCTCAGTGATATTGGACAGGAAATAATAAAAATCAATAAACGAAGTTATGGTGATGAATTAGACAAGTTTGAACCAAGGGATTTGAATGATAGCTTATGTCCAAGCCAGAAACAATTTGAAATGATCAGTGATGAAGATGCTGAAGAAGTAATTAGTATTGCACAAAATGATCACCAAAAAGCTATTCTAATGAGTAATGCTCTGATCAAAAGACTTATGGACTCCCAACAATGCGATGCACCGGACGGCAATTCCGCTGCGCTCCATAGTGCGATCGCCGATCTTGTTGGGTGCGTTCCCTAATCTGGCTCCTACTGCTGCACCGATAGATTTTGGGGAACGCACCATGCTCATTCATTCAAGCAAGTGATTGCCAGCTAACAACGCCTCTGCACACTAACTGCCGAGAGTTAATCGGTTATGATGCTAGGGTTATCCCCACAGTGAACAGCAATCAGTGAACTGAAAACTCACATCTGATCACTGATAACTGATAACTGACTTCCCAACCCCTGCTATACAATGGTTTTTGACTTGTTTTTTGGAAGGGAACGCTAAACTATGTATTCGATCGATATTACCCTGAAACTCTCGCCCATCCCCATTTCCGTGCAGCGCAAGGAAGAAGCAGCAGCAGACGCTTTGTATCAAACAATTATTAACGCTATGCGATCGCCAAATCCGGAATTATTAGAATTAACCTGCGAAAAACAAACCGATAAAAAGGTGGCGGTTTTGAGCGATCAGATCAGTGCGGTGATTGTTTCACAAAAATCCGGGGCTGCCTCCACTGGTAGAGCGCCGGGGTTTGTCGCTTTAGCCACAGAATAGTTCTTTAATCAGTTATCAGTGAGCAGTAACCAGTAATCAGTGACAAGAAAACGGCAACCGCCTAGATAACACTTTCCACTCAAAACTCAAAACTCAAATCTGATAACTGAAAAGGCTGACAGCTAAAAAACTGATAACAAGGGCCGAATCTAAAACCCAATTGGTTAAGCTAAAAGCTTTGATGCACTTAGTTTCTAACCTTCTTTTTAGGCAGGAGAATTGCCAGATTCTTTCTGGGAGCCTCTTGCCTGTTGACTCTTGCCTCTTGCCTTCAGAAGCTGATAACTGATAACTGATAACTGATAACTGAAAAGGCTAATAATTCATGACTATAAAAGTAAAAGACCTCTGGTTTAGCTGGCCGAATGGGAAATCAGTATTAAATGGCTGCTCTTTGCAAGTTCCCAGAGGAGAATTTTGGATGTTGTTGGGGACAAATGGCAGCGGTAAATCAACCCTGCTGCGGCTCTTAGCGGGATTATTAAAACCTAGTCGCGGGGAAATAGAGATACCTAACCCCCTCGGTTTTGTTTTTCAAAATCCCGACCATCAGTTAGTTATGCCAACAGTGGGGGCAGATGTGGCTTTTGGGTTGGTATCCGAGGGTTTATCCACGCCGGCAATTCGGGCGCGGGTGCGGGAATCCCTAGGGGCGGTGAATTTATTAGAAATGGAAAAACGACCGATCTATGCTCTCAGTGGCGGACAAAAGCAAAGAATCGCCATTGCGGGGGCTTTAGCTCGTCATTGCGAGGTTTTGCTCTTTGATGAACCCACCGCCCTTTTGGATGGGGATACCCAGCTAGAATTAGTCTCTCAAGTGCAGAAATTGGTCAAAAACCGGGGGATTACGGCCCTTTGGGTGACGCATCGCCTGGAGGAATTGGATTACAGCGATGGGGCATTTTTGTTGGAGGGGGGCAAGGTAACGGATCGGGGAAATGCCCTAGAATTAAAAGCGAGATTATTGGCAAGTGCGGCGGTTGAATCTTAAATTTTTTGTTAATATCATTAGGATGCTGTTTTTTAGAACTGCCTTTAATGCCACACCAATCACTCTCAAAGCCATGGTTAATTCCTCTGATCGTTCCCTTCTGCTGGTTGACGGCTACAACGTCATCGGCGCTTGGCCGTCCCTGAAAAAAATTAGCGATCGCCACGGTCTCGAACCGGCGCGAGACAAGTTAATTGAAACCTTAATCGGTTACACGCACCATCAGGGTTATCAAACCCAAATCGTCTTCGATTCCTACCTTCAAGATACCCCCGGCAGCCAGGAACGCTACACTAACCATTTATCGGTTTATTTTACCGCTCACGCTCAAACCGCCGACACCTATATCGAGAAAACCTGCGCTGATTTTTGGCACGATCGCGCCCCAGCTATCGGACGGATTATCGTCGCTACCTCTGATAATGCCCAAAAAATGACCGTTATGGGTTATGGGGCCCAGTGGATTTCCGCTCAACGTCTGGAAATCGAGGTGGATTTAACCGGTCGTCGTCTGAGACAATCCCAGAGTTCTTCTCAAAGTCCCAAAGGGCGTTTTTTATTCCATTCTCTCGATGCTAAGGTGCAACAGAAATTAGAGAAAATGCGCCACGGAATTAGTTATCAAAAACCTTGACAAATTACCTCAAATATGTATCGACAAAAATCCCCCTTAGAGGCACAGGTAACTGTGTCTCTAGGTTTTTAAAGGTCAGTTGCGGTCTGGGGGATTTTGTCAAAAGCTGGCCCCTCTAAACCACTGGTGTCACAGTTGCAATTCTGCTAAACCTAAATAATAAATTCCCGTGGGTGTCACTTGGAAGCGACAGGGTAAAACTTTGACTCCTTTAGCCACTGCTTGACGCAATAACTGCCCGTATTTAGTATCCTTACTATCCCCCGGAGCAAACCGGTCACAATCACCCCGATTAATAAAGTAGAGCATAATCGCCTCCGCTGCCGGCAATAAAGCCATTAATTCCTGTAAATGCTTCTGTCCCCGCGTGGTGACAGTATCGGGAAAAAGTGCCGTTTCTCCCTGATTCCAAGTGGTATTTTTGACCTCGATATAGGTGAGGGATTTATCACCATGGGTCAAAAGAAAATCAATTCTACTGCGATTATTTTGACCGTAGGCCACTTCCGATCGCACCTCGGTGTCATTTTTGACCAAATCGGGAAAAAATCCTTGCAACAGGGCATTTTTCACCACCTGATTGGGAAGATTGGTATTAACTCCCACCCAAGTCTCTCCCAGTTGAATCATCTCCCAGGTATAAGCTAATTTTCGCTTCGGGTTATCACTACGGGAAAGATAAACCGGTTGACCCTCTACGCATACATCCGTCATCGGTCCGGTATTAGCGCAATGGGCCGTAATTAATTCTCCGTTGTCCAGTTGTATCTCGGCAAAAAAGCGTTTGTAACGTTTAATTAAAATACCCTTGACAAGAGAAGGATAAGTGTGAACCAACAAGGGAGTCATTAAATTTTCGCCACGGAAAAAAACAGCGTGTTCTTTTGATATTAACGCGAGTTTTAGCGGAAAATAGCTTATAGTTTCAGAAGAATTGTCCCAAAGTTTCTAAGTCTAGATTAAGAGGAAAACTACCTTGAAATAGGTTTGTTCAGTCTGTGGCTACGAATACGACCCAGAAATCGGCGATCCTGACAACGATATACCTCCTAACCCCCAACCCCTAACCCCCAACCCCTAACCCCTAACCCCTAACCCCTAACCCCTAACCCCCAACCCCTAACCCCCAACCCCCAACCCCCAACCCCCAACCCCTATTCCCGAAAAACTGATAACCGCTCAGGTACAATAAAACCTTGAGGCTTAATAGATATTGAGATTATGGGTAACACTTTCGGACGACTATTTCGGGTTTCCACTTTTGGAGAATCTCACGGGGGTGGGGTAGGAGTGGTTATCGATGGTTGTCCCCCGCGCTTAGAAATTTCCGAAGAGGAGATTCAAATCGATTTAGACCGTCGCAAACCGGGACAAAGCAGAATCGTGACCCCGCGTCGGGAAAATGACATTTGTGAGATAATTTCGGGCGTTTTTGAAGGCAAAACCCTCGGTACACCGATCGCTATTTTAGTGCGGAATCAGGATGCTCGTTCGCAAGATTACAACGAAATGGCCGAAAAATTCCGACCTTCCCATGCGGATGCCACCTACGAAGCAAAATACGGCATTCGCAACTGGAAAGGAGGAGGCAGATCTTCGGCCCGGGAAACCATCGGCCGGGTGGCCGCAGGAGCGATCGCTAAAAAAATCCTTAAATCTGTCTATAATGTCGAGATTATCGGCTATGTGAAGCGAATTAAAGATATTGAGGCAATCATCGACCCCAACACCGTCACCCTCGACGAGGTGGAAAGTAATATAGTGCGTTGTCCCAACGAGGAAACGGCCGCCAAAATGATCGCCCTGATTGACCAAATTCGCCTGAATAAGGACTCGATCGGCGGTGTGGTGGAATGTGTAGCCAGAAATGTGCCGAAAGGTCTAGGAGAACCCGTTTTTGATAAGCTAGAAGCCGATTTAGCTAAGGGGATGATGTCCTTACCCGCGAGTAAGGGATTTGAAATCGGATCGGGATTCGCGGGAACCTTCTTAACCGGCAGCGAACACAATGACGAGTATTTTATCGATGATAACGGGGAAATTCGCACCACTAGCAATCGTTCGGGAGGCATCCAAGGGGGAATCAGTAACGGTGAAAATATTATTATCCGCATCGCTTTTAAACCCACCGCGACTATCGGTAAAGAACAAAAAACCGTGACGCGCACCGGGGAAGAAACCACCCTGGCAGCCAAAGGAAGACACGATCCTTGCGTTTTACCCCGGGCCGTCCCTATGGTGGAAGCGATGATGGCTTTGGTATTATGCGATCATCTGCTCCGTTTTCAGGGACAATGTACGGTTAGCGATCGCTTTTTCTAAATCTTCACCCGCGATGAAATTTTTATTCCTTCATTCCAATTTTCCCGCCCAATTTCGCCATTTAAGCACGGTTTTGGCTCAAGACCCTGGAAATCAAGTGATTTTCGGCACTACCAGGCAAGAGGGAGAGATACCGGGGGTAAAAAAATTTATTTACAAGGAAAGTCGCGCTGTTTCTCCCCAAACCCATCATTATGTCCGTCCCTTGGAAAGTGCGGTTTTACAAGGTCAAGCGGTTTATGGTGTTTGCCAACAACTGAAAAATCAAGGATTTTATCCCGATATTGTCTATGCACATTCTGGCTGGGGGCCGGGCCTATTTATCAAGGATATTTTCCCGAAAACTAAGTTTTTAGCCTATTTTGAATGGTTTTATCATGCCCATGGTTCCGATGCTGATTTTGATCCGGCGGACCCCCTTAATGCTGATGCCGAGGCCCGGATTAGAATTAAAAATGCGCCAATCCTCATCGATCTGGTCAGTTGCGATCGAGGTTTATCGCCGACTATCTGGCAAAAACAGCAATTTCCCCGCGAATTTCACTCGAAACTGACGGTTTTACACGATGGCATCGATACGGACTATTTCTGTCCCCGTCCCGATGTGCAGTTAGTGATTCCAGAGATAGGTTTAGATTTATCCGGTGTCAAGGAGATTGTCACCTATGCAACCCGGGGAATGGAACCCTATCGCGGTTTTCCCCAATTTATGACGGCTGTTTCCCTAATTTTAGCCCGTCGGCCTAACTGTCATATCGTAATTGTCGGGGAGGATCGGGTTGCTTATGGGAAAACTCTACCGGACGGCAAAACCTATAAACAATTGATGTTAGAAAGTCTTTCTTTGGATTTATCCCGGGTGCATTTTACCGGTTCTCTGCCCTACGGTCAATATAAACAGGTTTTACAGGCATCGGCCGCCCATATCTATCTTACTCGTCCTTTTGTGCTTTCTTGGTCAATGTTAGAGGCTATGGCTATGGGTTGTGTGGTGATTGGTTCCGATACTCCCCCCGTGCGAGAATTAATTACTGATGGGGAAAATGGTTTATTAGTGGATTTCTTTTCTCCCCAACAAATAGCCGATCGCGTGGATGAAGTGTTAAATTATCCCCAGGGTTGGCAAAATCTGCGTTTAAATGCCAGGGAAACTATCAAGCAACGCTACGACCTCAAACAATGTTTACAGGATCATCTAGACTGGTTATTGAGTTGATTTTTCAGTGATCAGTAATCAGTGAACAGTAATCAGTGAATAGTAAACAGTAATCAGTGAAAAGAAAGCTGCGAACTTGCCAGGTAATTAGTCACCGCAATAAGGACAGCCTTATTGAGAATGACTAAACATAGAAGTATTACCGGGTAAGGGTTTCTCAATCAACATATATGAAATACTTATACTAAATCCAGTTATTAAAGACTGATTATCTATTCCTCCTTTTGCCTCTTGCCTCTTGCCTGTTGCCTGTCCTGATATGTAGCCTATGCTCAACGGATTTAGTATAATATCGCTATTAAATCCTTTCTCTTACAATTCTAATTTCTTCCCAAGCAGGAATATTACCTGCTCGTCTTTCTTCTAATAATACGGAGGCGATGAAACGGTTAAAAACTTGTTCTCTTTTGATGGAATATTGAGAATTTAATTCTCGGCATTCTGCCACTGTTAAGTTAACCCATAATCTTTAGATAGGCGGAAAAAATCACCATTTTATATTGTTATGTTGATTCAATAATTTTTATCCCTGCTCTAAATTCCCGCAGTGCTTGAGCATGATTTTCTGTATTAATACAACGCAGCAATAAACCTACATCTAAACTCGGTAAAAGTTGCGATTTACTAACAGCTTCATATCCCTCATTTCCTAAACTATAAAACAATAACTCATCATTCTTCCAAAACCAAACTTCAGGAATTTGTAAGCGTTTGTATGCTTCCAGTTTATCAATTCCTCCACTACTAACAACCACCTCAATCACTAAATCAGGATGTTTTCTATTTGCTCCCAACTCATAGGATTTATCACCTTCTCTTTTAACCTTTTCAAATTCATTTTCTAAGGTGACAGAACCAGTAGGAGTAAAATCTAATCCCAAAAATTCTAAATAAATTTCTAGTAAAGCACCAATACGTTCTTTGATAGTTTCGTGTTTTTTCCCTGGCATTTTTCTAATCTCCAAAACTCCATCTAAAAAAGATAACCTTAACCCTGGGCGATCGATTAGCTGTTCAACAGCTTTAAATTCTCTCCAGGTTAAGTCACTAATTAAAATTGCAAAGGAAAAATTGATCAATCTGGTAACTTGCTGATTACCGAACCCCTGAATTTACCCCCCGGAAACGTGGAAATTGTAGTTTGGGCAGCCACAGACACCCTTTAATATTTAATAGAATTTTCTTGCAGCCATTCTGATATAGTTTCTTGACTTTCTTGGCCGTTTGCTAGTCGTTCCATTATTAAAACGACTTCGGGTTCTGGAACATCCAACGAATATCCATTTAATTCCAGAAAGATAGCCATTACTACGAAAGCTACCCGTTTATTACCATCTATAAAAGCATGATTTTTAGCAAATCCATAACCATAAGCCGCAGCTAAATCAAATATACTGGGTGTAGGTTCACCATAAGCAAGTAAATTTTTCGGTCTATCTAAACTAGCTAAAAACAAATTGTTATCTCGCACACCTGCAAGACCACCATGCTGTATTAATTGGTCTTCATGTATAGCTTTAACAATTATTTCATCTAACCAGAAAATTCCATTCATTTCCCTAACTCATGAAGTGCATTTCTGTATTTTGTGCTGACTTTTCTGTAAGCCTCCATTGCTTTTTCAAAATCAGGATTACCAGCAGTTATAATAATACCTGTTGGTGTTTCAGTGACAAATACACTGTCTCCTTCTTGAACTTTAAGTTTTTCCATGGCTTCTTGAGGTAATGTTATAGCCAAGGAATTTCCAACTCTACTAATTTTTAAGGTGTACATTTAGTTAATAACCTCCTATTCAGCCAATTTGAGATAATAATATAAAAACAGAGTATCATAAAAAACATCATGCAAGCATACAAACTCAAAGGAAAAATTGATCAATCTGGTAACTTGCTGATTACCGAACCCCTGAATTTACCCCCCGGAAACCAAAAAAGACCAACTAAAATCAAGGTTTTGCAAAACTGGTTTGAGAAAACCCAACCTGCACCTCCTGATTTTGATCCAGATCAAGCTAAATGGGAATATTTAAAGGAGAAACATAACCTGTGAAAGTCTTGCTTGATACCAACATAATTGATAGTGTAAACTTAAAGAGTTCATCTATTACCAAAATTCTATGACTCGCTGGTTTAATATTGCAGGTCCCTGTTCAGACGATATCCACTATATGCTCTCTCCCACAGTCAGATTACCAGATTTAGAGGAGCTAATTCAACAACGTAGTTATTTTGTTCTTCACGCACCACGACAAACGGGGAAAACCACCGCTATGTTATCCCTAGCAAAACAACTGACTGATACTGGAAATTATGCCGCAGTCATGGTATCTGTAGAAGTAGGAAGTGCATTTAATCATGATCCTACTGCCGCAGAATTAGCAATTTTAGGGGCATGGTATAATACAATTGAGGATAGTTTACCGACCGAATTACAACCTCCTGCTAAACAATGGCAACAGGAAGAACCAGGAAGCAGAATTAAGGCTTTTTTAAGAGGTTGGGCAAAAGCTATCAATCGTCCCATAGTATTATTTATAGATGAAATTGACTCTTTACAAGACCAAACATTAATATCAGTTTTACGACAGTTAAGAGATGGTTTTCCTAAACGTCCAGAAAATTTTCCCTCATCAGTAGGATTAATTGGTTTACGAGATGTGCGAGATTATAAAGTAGCATCGGGAGGTAGTGACAGATTAAATACATCCAGTCCTTTTAATATTAAAGTTGCTTCTCTGACTATGCGAAATTTTAATCTGGTAGAAGTAGGAGAATTATATCAACAACATACAGCAGCAACTGGACAAATTTTTACACCAGAAGCAATAGAAACAGCATTTTATTTAACACAAGGACAACCCTGGTTAGTCAATGCTTTAGCTAAAGAAATTGTAGAAAAAATGGTAAAAGATAGAAATATCGCTATTACCAAAGAACATATTTTAACAGCCAAAGAAATATTAATTGCTCGTCAAGATACTCATTTAGATAGTTTAGCGGAAAAACTCAGAGAAAAACGAGTTAAAAACATTATTGAACCAATTTTAGCAGGGCAAACCTTACCCGATACCCTAGCAGATGATAGGCAATATTTAATTGATTTAGGATTATTAAGACGTGATCCGATGGGAGGATTAGTTATTTCTAACCCTATTTATCGTGAAGTTATTCCCCGCGTTTTAGTACAAGGAACTCAGGACAGTTTACCTTTAATTAGTCCTAGTTGGTTGACGGCAAAAGGTGAATTAAATATTGATGGTTTATTAACAGCATTTCTCAAATTTTGGCGACAACAGGTCGAACCTTTATTAAGTAGTGCTGCTTACCATGAAATTGCCCCCCATATTGTATTAATGGCTTTTTTACATCGTGTGGTTAATGGTGGGGGGGTTTTAGAAAGGGAATATGCAATTGGTAGTGATAGAATGGATTTATGTCTGCGTTATAAAGATGTAATTTTAGGGATTGAATTAAAAGTATGGCGGGATAAAAAACGCGATCCGCAAGCTGATGGAATTGAACAATTAGAATCTTATTTAGGGCGTTTAGGTTTAGATTTTGGTTGGTTATTTATCTTTGATAGGCGGAAAAATGCCTTACCAATGGAAGAAAGATTATCAACTGAGGTTGTGCTGACGGAAAATCAATATAGAATTACTGTGATTTGCGCTTGAGTGTTTCCAAAACTCACTGTTTTTAGCAGAAATAAATGGTATCATAAAATTAATAAAAATGCACTCGTCACATCATGAATTACAGAGACTATATCACAATTGAACCCAATAAACGTGGTGGTAAGCCTTGTGTACGTGGCTTGCGAATCACAGTTTATGAGGTGCTTGAATACCTAGCTTCGGAAATGACAGAAGAAGAAATTCTTGATGATTTTCCCGACCTAACGCGAGAAGATTTAAAGGCTTGTATTGCTTATGCGGCTGATCGTGAACGTCGGTTAATGATTTCGACTTGATCAGCATGAAATTACTATTTGATGAAAACTTATCCCCTAAATTATCCACCCGTTTGAGCGATATTTTTCCAGACTCCCTTCATGTTCGAGATGTAGGAATGAAAGCAACAATAGACCCCATAGTTTGGAATTATGCCAAAGATAATGATTTGATGATTGTCTCGAAAGATGCTGATATGCACGATCTAAGTTTAGTGTTTGGGAATCCTCCCAAAGTCATCTGGCTGAGACTGGGAAACTGTTCTACTTTACAAGTTGAAAATTTACTGCGTCGGGAGTTCAGTACAATCAAATTATTTTATGAAGATAAAAATTCATCATTGCTTGCTCTCTCATAATCTTCCTGAAAATTTGGAACTGCGTTCAAACCAGTAATAAGGTGCGTTACATTTGACATTTTACATTGTACTCTTTACTCTTTACAAAAGTTCGGGAATTTGTAAGCGTTTGTATGCTTCCAGTTTATTAATTCCTCCACTACTAACAACCACCTCAATCACTAAATCAGGATGTTTTCTATTTGCTTCCAACTCAGAAGATTCATCACCTTCTTTTTTAACCTTTTTAAATTCATTTTCTAAGGTGACAGAACCAGTAGGAGTAAAATCTAATCCCAAAAATTCTCAATAAATTTCTACTAAAGAAGCATTTTTCTAATCTCCAAAACTCCATCTAAAAAAGATAACCTTAACCCTGGGCGATCGATTAGCTGTTCAACAGCTTTAAATTCTCTCCAGGTTAAGTCACTAATTAAAATTGTATAAAAACAGATGATCATGAAAAATATCATGGAAGCATACAAACTGAGAGGAAAAGTAGAAATCATAGTCTAACAAACTACCCTTAATCATACCATAGCCAGTAAACCTTTTGAGAATACCAAATCATCAGACCTCTTGTAAAAATCAAAAATTGTTGTTAGGATTAGAAGTCAGTAGTCAGGATAATTAAGAATGAATAATAATCAATTAAATAGTCTATTTACGGATTTTATGCCATTTAATCCTTATTTTTGACGTTTTTGAACCCTCAAAAATTAATTATGCAAGAGACTTATCTAAATTACTTGTTAATACTGCACACTTAAAACTCAAATCTGATAACTGATAACTGATAACTGATAACTGATAACTGATAACTGTCTTACTCGGCTTTTACCAAACCCTGAGAGCGAATACAGGCCTGTTCCCAGCGACAATCGGGATTAACTTCCACCGGTTTGAGTTGCGCCCAGATTTCGCCTTGAGCATCGGCATAAAAACTATCGATAATAGCGGCAATACGAGTACCAAAAGGTTCGGTAATGAGGACAGAATCGGTCAGATTAAATACTTCGCCATTGGCTCCCGTCGCTTTTTCGATGACGGGAATTTCTGCTTTGGGAATTGGTTTTCGGAATAGAGGAGCCGAATCGGAACGGGGACGGAAAGGAGATTTTATCTCGCTACTGACTGATTTTACCGTTTCTGCGGCTGGTTTTTCCTCGATGATTTCTGAAGGGGTTTCCGGGGGTTTGGGGGGTACTGCGGCCCTAGAACCCTTTTTAATAATTTGTAGAGGTTGTAGGGGAGGAGTGGTTTTAATTGGCTCTTCGGGGGGTTCAGGGGTGCTAGGGGTTTTCTTCGGGGGACGTGGCATGATACGACAAGGAAAATAAAAACTATAGAATTATTGAAGCACATCGAGCCGCTAACCCGCTCGACCGATGCTTGTATCAATAGATATCTAGGGTTTGCGGCAAAAAGTTTTTCGTGGGGGTAGGGTGTGGGGTGTGGGGTATGGGGTTTTATGGCTGGCACTTTTTGATGGCAAAAAAGTCTAAAAGTCTTACCCAACAAGGTTTTTAGATTTATTCAGCCAACCCTATCTACGAATTAGTCGATTCCCCTCTCTCCCAACTTATTAAAAAAATTTCTCATTAAGTATTGACAAAAATTCCTAATAAGCTTATGGTTATTTATAGTGTTCTCCTCTCAAGGATCGGCAGTGGAACCGCGCGGCAGTCTCTAACAATGCGGTTCCCATTTTTTTTTGGAACGATAGAAGGCTTTTAACGTCTCTAAACTTCTAGGTTTCCTCATCCTTTGGCTTTTATGAACGATAATTCCGACCTGTACCTCGATCATCTCACCCATGCGGATACTGTCATCACTGCTGAAATTGTCGAGCATGAGAGTCAATCAACAGATGAGACAGATTGGGCAGCTCTATCCTCTCATTTACGTCAACAAAATCAAGAATTACAAGCGGAGATCTGGCGACGGGAGCAAGCTCTCGCAGAACTGCGATCGCAGTTAGCCGAGCAAAATCGTCGCTGGCAAAGTTGCGATACCCTAATCCAGCAGCAAAACGAGGAACTGCAATACGAAAAGCAACAATTACAGCGAGCTTTAGGGGAAATCGAACAGTATCGTCAAGCAGAACAACGGCAACCGATGATTATTGCCAATTTGACCGCAGAATTGACCCGCACGCGTCAACAATTAGCCCGTTTAGAGCGAGAATGTGCCTTAATTCAGGAAAGTTATCAGGAAAAAAGCCAAAAACTGTGCAACTATGACCAGCAATTGCAGGAATTACGCACCCGTCTCCAACGTCAGCAACGCTACACCCTCCAGTATAAAGCGGCCTTGGCCCAGTATTTCCAGCGCGGTAGCGATCGCAATTCTCCCCCGGATTTAGCCATTGTCGCCAAGGCAGCCGCGATCAAGCCTTGGTCTCAGACAGAGAATCAAGAAAGCGATGAAGTGGCTCCCATCGATGAGTTTTTAGCGGAATTAGAGACAATTGAGCCAGTAGAATCCTTAAATAAGAAAGATAGGGATTGGCCCGCACCTATCATCTCCCCTTCCCCGAAATATTCCTCTTTTCGGGTTGATTTGCCCACTTTTATTAAATATCGCCAAGAAGAAAATAATTCCTGAACAACAGAAAGAGAGCCGGCGACTGTCCATGTTTCGTCTCGGCTCTCTATTCTGGTTCGCTCCTCACACTAATTAAAATCTATCATAAGCTGATGGTTTTGTCCACTAAATTCATAAAAGTTAATATTTTTATAGTTCCGTCATCGGCAGCAGTTGCCATTTTTGACGGAGAAGACGGTTAAGTAGTTTTTGACTGACGCTAATCAGGATTAATCTCGATCGCTGAATTGGAGCCGATTCTCCGATAATGCGACAGTTACGCTCAAAATTGAGCATTGCCTCGCAAAAATTTGCGGTTAGGGGATAGGGTTTCTGGCGTTCCCAACAATCACAAACGGTTAAAATTTGCAGGATTAAAGCTATTTCGGCGGGATGATGCCACGATAATAGTTCAGACTCGATTAATCTAATTTTTTCCCGATTGAGCAGTTGTAACAAACCAGAATAGCGAGCGTGAGTGTATTGAAATAAAAAGAAAAATTCTCCTCTGGGATGGAGAGGAAGCTCATCCGAGAAAAATTGATCGATTAAATCGTTTAGTTTCAGTAACCAAAAGGACAAAAATTGCTGATCTAATAATAATTCTAGCCATCCTTCTTTAAGCTGAATTTGCGGAAAAAGGACGATTAAATGGTTAAATATGGTTTGAAATTGAGCGGGCGTAAAATAATAAAACAGAGGTGAACGATAGAGGATAATATCAGTTTTTGGGCAACGATAGAAAGTTAATTTATGGTTGTTTTCTGGAAAAATATTAATTAATTGTTGTTTTAAACAATGCTCGATCGAGGGATGATTGCAGATAAAATTCATACTCAGAAGGGTAAACGAGGCGTTTTTTGCAGATCAAAATGGTCGGTTTATTCTAGTGTTCTCATGAGAGACATTCTAGATTTTGATACGCTTAATCAACAATCAGTTAATTGTGTCTAACTGATATGAGAACTACGATAAATTTAGCTGATTATTGCAAATCTCGCTGAGTCCACCAGCTTAATACTATTATAATTGTCTGGATTTTCAAACTCGAATTTCCATAAATAATATATATTTGATTTCTTAGCAAAAAATAGTGTAACAATTTTCTTTTTAGTATGCAGTTGCCATTGTTTAGATGGATAATACAACTGTCTGATAATTACATTGTCTATACTTAAGTTTTTGGCTTCAATCAGGACAATTTGGTTCTTGCCTTCATATCCTGCATCCACCTCTGTTTGTACACCTTTAATTTTAAGAACATGATCATTAATTTTTAGTGTAAATTCAGGGGTATATTTTCTACCACGAATGGTTAATACTAGGCTATTATCTTTGATAAAGTGACGAATTAGACTCGATGCGTAAGCGAAGTCCAGATGTTGCATTTCTGAATCACCTATCAAAGAAGTTTCTAATTGAAAATCTAATAAAGTTCGATAATTTTGTATGGGTGTTTCTATGATAGGAATATCAACATAACCCTCGCCCTTTAATATCACGTACTCTCCATTCTTGACTGGTAAAATAAACAATCCTAGCTTTTTAAAAACTTCTGGACGGCTTTCTCTTGTATCTTGTTTACATAAAATTCTTACTTCTCTTTCCCCTGTAGTTTCAAAATGTTTTGTGGCTGCTTTAATCTGTTCAGCCTTAATAAAATAAGGATGATTACAAAAATCATGATCGTGCAAGTTATATCTATCGAATACAGCTTGCCACCCTCGCTCTCTTGAAGAAATATTTTTATTCATGTCGTCTTTTCTGTTAGGCTTGATTTTTGTCAATTATTGATCAGTAATTCCCAGATTTCTCCCCTATTATTGCCCTGGGAATTAATATTTCGTCGGGCTTTTACCCTTTGAATATTATAATCTTTATATAAATCATCAAAAAAATTATTGTCAGAGTCAAAGTTTTTAACGTCGGAATTACTTAAAATAAATTTATAACCTGCCCGATCGACTCGATCGATAAATTGTTTTAATCTTATTTGCTCCTCATCGTTAAAATTTTCTTTAGTATAAGAGGTAAAAGCTGATGTTTTTTTAATCGGTTTATAGGGAGGATCAAAATAAAATAAAGTCTTGTTATTGGCATAATTTAGGGTTTGGACAAAATCTCCTTGTAGGATCGTTACTTTTTGTAAATGATGGTTGACAGCTAATAAGTTTTCTTCATTGCAGATCAATGGTTTGACATATTTTCCAAAAGGGACATTAAAGAGTCCTTTGCTATTGACTCTATAAAGTCCATTAAAACAAGTTTTATTGAGAAATAATAACAAAACTGTTTTTTCTAGATCGTCATCGCAGCTGCGAGAATTAAATTCTATTCTTTTATCCCCAAAAAACTTTTGTTGTTCCTCTATATTTTTAAGTTCATAAAAATCCTGCTGAATTTTTTTAAGCTTGACTATTAATTCTTTGACATTATTTTTAATAACATTATAAGCCATGATTAAATCAGGATTGATGTCATTAATAATAACTTTTTGGACAGAAGAAAAATTATTTAAGACTGAGAATAAAACTGCCCCACCTCCGACAAAAGGTTCAATGTAGTTAAACTGACAATCTTGAGGAATCTGGGAATTAATCAAAGATAGAATATTGGGAACCAGTTGAGTTTTGCCTCCCGCCCACTTTAAAAAAGGTTTGCCGCTAACTGTTTTCCTTTCAGACAAAGAAGTGGTCATTATTCCTACCAGATTATCCTAATTTATTCAATTTACAGCGCAATTCATAAAAACCTGAAGGCGGATTTGGTATCAGAAAGGTAAACGGGGCATTTTTTTCAAAACTGACTCAATTTGGTTGATTAAATCCAGCAGACGATTGCCATCCACATGAACCTCGCTGGTGGGATAATTAGCGAGGACTTCGATGATTTGAATCTCGTTATCGTTGAGGGCAGAAGTGACTAAGGAACCCCGTAAAGCTTGCCGACTAGCAGCCCGATTGGGGGTGTGGACAATTTCGGCGGCATAATCTAGCAAACTTTCGCCCAAAAAACTATTAAGAAATTTGGAAAGAAAGACGGCATCCACCGCTACGCGACGATTAAGGATTTTACGGAATTCTTCGGGTTTTTGGTTAGCCATCTTTAATTGTGACGCTAAAGCGGGAGCTAATTCGCCTGTTTCGCTCAATTGCTTTAATTCTGATACCGATACAGACCCTTGGAAGATGTAGTATTTGATGATAGCTGATTCGGCGGCTGACAAAGATTGACAAACACCGAGAAAGATAGATATTCCTAGGGGAAGTAAAAGATTTTTGAACATAAAACAAAGGTGCAAAACAAGCGAAAAGCGATCGGGATGATTGACTCATTCTAGCGGAATTGGTTGCCGCTTAGGAAAAACTTAAGACGGGGTTGATTATCTAGAGATGAATTTTTGAGTCACCCAACTAGAAGCAGAAAGCTGATAGCTTAATGCCAATCATTAATTTACATTCGCGAGAGGGCAGCGATTTTCGCTAGTTTATCTTTTTCCAAACCGTTGAGATCCTCTAGCTTTAACCATCCTTCCTTTAACAGTTGAGCAAAGACAAAAATTAGGGAAGTATAGCGATAGTCATATTTACCATCAATCTGATGTCGTCGGGCGCTTAGATAATCGTGCATTTGCCAGATATCATCTAAAACCGTGATCTGAACAGACTGTTCTTTAATATGTTCTATTAAAGTGCTAGTTTCTCGCTGATAGGCTTTTTGGAAAGCAGTTTGAGCAATTTCTTGTTCGGTATCTGACCAAATTATTTCACTCACGGGCATGATTTTAGTTTTAGGGATGATAATTTTGGGTTTTTGAGCTACCATGACTCTTGGCTCCGACATCTGTAAGAATGATTGTTTAGTTATTCTTACCTACATCAGAGAGGAAACTGGTGTATTTCCCAATTTTTTAAAGTCAGCTTTTTGATTGTAGAAAAAAAAGAGTTCACTTGACAAGGAACTCTAATAAATTTCATCAGAATTTTTAATGATTTCTTCCAGTAGCTATTTAGCCACGGGCAAAGTTTAATAATTCTTTCGGAGAAGCTAATAAATCGATCGCTACGAAGAAAATTTTATTATCAGGAGTTAGGAGGAAGCGCCATGCCATATTCATACCCACACCCGCACCAAACCAGGGGGTTTGTACTTTTCCCGTCACTTTAATCTGAGTAAAACCGTCATCGGTGGGTTCCACTACACCGCATTCGGGGATTAATTTCAAATTTTGGCATTCTTCGCGGAAAAAGCGATATACTGACTCTTTACCGACGATGGGACGTTGGAAAGGTGGTTGCAGAGCGCCGTCAGGGGTGAATAATTCAATTAATACATCAAAGTCATTGGCGTTGAGGTTGTCCATATAGTTGAGGACGGTGGCATTGGTAACGCCTTCAATGCTAACTTTGGTCCGTTCGGCAATATTTTGGGGAGGAACCACGGGTTCGGAAATACGGTTATAATCGCCCAGTTTCTTGGGATCGTAGCCCATATCCACCACACAATTCCGCAGAACGGTGATTTGTTGTCCCGACTCTAATTTTTTAATCCCGTCTAAAACGGCGGTAGCATTAGCAGATAGTTGATAACCCTTGGGAATTGGGGCAACACTGCCATCTTCCATCCATTGTCCTAATTGATACCAGAATCCCAGTTTGATATTAGCAGACCAAGTGCCGTAGGTACGACAAATCGGGGTGTCAGCATGGTTGGCTAAGTCGCACATCACCTGCGACTGTTGCAAGGGTGACATCTGCCGAATTTCATTCATGGTGTTTTCGGCAAATACCATACTAGCGGCGCCGGGGGCGGCAACGGTGATGGTTTTGCCCATTTCTAGATAGGCAAACCAAATCAAGGCTAGTTGATCTTCGGTATTCAGCTGATTGAAACGCGCAATCGTGGCGGGAACCACATCCGCTGATAGCGTGTTGGGGAAAATGCTCCGCGCTGATTCGATCGTAAACGGCATAGATTCACCTTGAAGTAAAGTTTTGTATCAATTTACTCCCATTCTATCATATTTGCGTACCAAGGCAGCACCGATGGAGAAACTTTCCCAAAAAAGCTGTACTTTAGATCACACTTGCCCGGGATTATCACTAAATCTTAATGGTTGAACAACTGTTCCATCATTTATCTAGGGTTTGCGGCAGCAACTAGCGATCGCTTTTAGTTTGGCGATGCTAGATAACGGAAAGTATCTCTAGAGGATGATTTTTGCTGCTCTAACTCGTTTTGAACCAGAGACTACTCTTGATGATCCCTAGTTTTTTCTAGGATTTCTCACCCCGTAGTAGGCCGTAAATTTCATCCGTATAGTCATAAAACTGAGATTGTCGTTTAATTTTATAATTACGATCTACGGGTAAATTAATTGTTAATTCCCGTTGTATAGTCCCTGGCCTAGCACTCAAAACATAAATACGTTGAGCTAAAAAAACCGCTTCATCCACATCATGGGTAATCATTAAAATACTACACCTAATTTTTTGCCAAATTTCAATTAAATATTCGTGCATTCTTTCTTTGGTTTGTACATCTAAAGCGGCAAAGGGTTCGTCCATTAATAAGACTTTGGGATGACAGGCAAGAGAGCGTGCGATCGCCACCCGTTGTTTCATCCCACCCGATAGTTCTCTAGGGTAAGCATTAGCGAATTGAGTTAAACCGACAATATCCAGATAATAACAGGCCACTTCCCAGCATTCTTTTGTCGATAATCCCTGTAGTTTTAAGCCAAATTCAACATTTTTTTGGATCGTCATCCAGGGATAGAGTGTATAATTTTGAAAAACCATGCCGCGATCGGCTCCTGGCCCTGTCACTTCAACACCATCAACGGTAATTTTGCCAGAAGTGGGCTGCTCTAAACCCGCAATCATTCGCAACAAAGTTGATTTCCCTGAACCAGAGGCCCCGACCGCACAGACAAATTCAGCACTGTCAACGTGTAAATTAATATCTTTCAGAGCGACCACAGCACCTCGTTTAGTGATGAAAATTTTATTGAGTTGAGTAATTTCTAAGTGCATTAAGGTTCTTCTCTTATCATTAAAATAACTTTACTGGTGACATAATAAACTCTGTGCTTGAGTTTTTAAGTTAACGAGTAATTGACCATTTACAAGTCCACTGCAAAAACAAACGAAAACTTAAATCTAGAGCAAAGCCAATAATTCCTAGTACAATTAAACAGGCAAAAATTTCATCGGTTCTCAGAAATTTTTGAGCCAATAAAATCCGTTTGCCTAACCCATTATCGGCCGCCACCAATTCCGCCACCACTACCAAATTCCAGGCAGCCGCCATATTAACGCGAAAAGTATCAATAATATTAGGAATAATATAGGGAGTAATCACTTTAAATAAAACCTGTTTTCGAGTTCCTCCAAGGGTATAAGTTACTTCGATCAATTCACGGGGAATGAACTTAACTGCATCCATAATCATCAGGGTATTAAAGAAAATTGTCCCGATAAAAATCAGCATAATTTTTGACGTTTCTCCAATACCCAAATAAATAACCAATAGGGGAATAAAAGCAGGAGCGGGCATATAACGTACAACGCCAATGATCGGTTCCATTAAACTACGAATACTCGGAAAAGTTCCCATTAAAATCCCCAGGGGAATAGCAAACAATCCTCCCAAAAAAAAGCCACCAACTACTCGTAAAAAACTGGTAATAGTATCTTGAATTAAAAAGCCCTGTTCTGCTAATTTTCCTAGTGCTTGAATAACGGCTAAAGGAGAAGGTAAAAATACGGATTCAATGCCCGCAAAACTAGAGATTAGTAACCAGAAAATAAGCGGGACAATAATAGAGGAAATCATTAAAGTCCACTTTAGGGATTCGGGAATATCCTCGGTAATCCGCCAAAAAGTGCTTTGAGGAAGCGTTTTAGGTGTTGTGGTCATGGGATTTTTAAAAGAAAAGAATAATTTTGATAGCCAATATCACCCAGTTATCAAAAAATTCTTGAGGTCAACTTGTCTCCCTAATCCCTCTTGTAGATAGAGAATTGGAACCTTTAATTTCTCGATCTACAAGAGGGGATAATTAGGCTTTTTTGTCTTGATTTGCCAACACCTTGACAAATTGGGGATCTAAAATGGTTGTTAGATCGGGGACTTTTTTAATAAAGCCAACTTCCCTCATAAAATCAGCCATTTTTTGAGCGGCAAAGGGCATATTTTTCATGGTTTTACCAGGACTAAACGCTTCTAGGTTTTCTTCTAAGGTGAAAAAATTCGTTCCCTCTTTATATAGGGCTAATTCTTCTGGGCTAATGCCCGCACGCTTGGCCATAATCTCATCGGCTTTTTGGGGATTTTTAGTCATAAACTCTCGAACATCAAACCATGTTTTTACCAAAGCTTGAACCTGTTCTGGCTTTTCTTTGATTAATTTGGCACTGACAACTAATAAATCAGGAATAGCACCAGAAAAAGCTTTAGAACTAATTAATTCTTTAGAACCTTTTCGTTTAAGTGCTGTTGACCAAAAAGGTGGAAAAGCACCAACTGCATCTACTTTTCCCGATGCAAAAGCGGCGGCAGCAGCCCCTGTTTCCATGGGTACAATTTGCACATCTTTACGGCTCATTCCTTCTTTTTCTAGGGCTAAACTGAGGAGAAAATCACCGACAACGCCTTCTTCGACTGCAACTTTTTTTCCTTTTAAATCTTGAATCGTTTTAATCTCTTCTGTGACAATAATTTTGTCATTTCCCGACGAGTTATCATTGACTAAAACAGCAACTTGACCATTCACTGCATCTCCTGCAAAAGCGATGGTATCGTTGAGAGTTTGACTATTTCCATCTAATTGTCCGGCGGCCAAAGCTTGTAAGGATTCAAGATAACCATCAAACCATTTCATTTGAACATTAGCCCCATTTTTAGCAAATAATCCCTCTTCTTCAGCGATCGCCCATGGCCACCAACCGGCCCAGTTACTATAACCGATGACAATGGGGACAGTGTTACTCAGAGAAGTACTTGCATTGGGGGTTTGCTGAGGAGCTTGATTACAACTAATGGTCAGGAGTAAGCTACTAAAAAAAACGAGAGGTAAGGAGAAAAAATTGCGCCGTTTCATAGGTAATAGCCTTTAGAGGTGACAGCTAGTAAAACAGAAATAAATCTCAAAAACTGTTACTGATTAACAATTCAAGAACCTCGCGGTATTGACTTGGCTTTTTACCCAATTTAACCATTCTTCTAAACCTTCTCCTGTTTGAGCAGAAAGAGCGATAATCTTTACATCGGGATTCATGGAGCGAACATTTGCTTCTAAACGGTTTAAATCAATCTCTAAATAAGGAGCCAGATCTAATTTAGTAATAATCAGACAATCTGCTTCTTGAAACATAATTGGATATTTGAGCGGTTTATCTTCTCCTTCAGTCAGACTTAATAGAGCAACTTTTGCGTGTTCCCCTACCTCAAATTCGGCAGGACAAACTAAATTTCCCACATTTTCCACCAACAATAAATCAAACTCTTTGGGGTTATAATCTTCTTTGAAACGATGGATTCCCCCGGCTACCATTTTGGAATCTAAGTGACAGGAGCGACCTGTATTAATGGCAATCACAGGAACTCCATATTGTCTCAGGCGCTCTGCATCTAGTTCGGTAGTCATATCGCCTTCAATAACAGCCATTTTTAATTGATCTTTTAAGGCTGCGAGGGTTTTTTCCAATAACACAGTTTTACCCGCACCAGGACTACTCATCAAGTTTAAACAGGTAATGCCCCACTCGTCAAAATGTTCCCGGTTGTGATCGGCTCCTGTTTGATTGGCATGAAGTAGATTAATTTCTAGGGCCGCGTCAAAAGTTTGGTGCATTTTAATTGAGAATGAATAATTGATCATCGAACTTGTATAAGCGATCACCCAACTTTGTTTAAGAAACTAAAGAATATTCAATGTGGTCAATTTTTAACTCTCGACCTGAACGAATATCCTCCATCGGTGATCGACAAGTTGGGCAAGAATATTGCTGGCCAATTTGGGGTTGATAATCCTTTTGGCAGCAATGACAATAAGCAATTAGGGGAATATTTTTAATTGCTAATTCCACACCAGCAAGAAAAGTATTGGCAGTTTGAACTTCAAAGGCAAATTGTAAACTGACCGGTTCGACACAGGTAAATTCACCAACCATGAGATGAATTTTTTCAATTTTGAGCTTTTCAGGTTGGCTATTATACCAATCTCGAACTGTCATAATTAACGCCTTGGTCATATCAGTTTCGTGCATAGGAAATTACTGCCAGGGTTCGTCAACGGCCAGATTGGCTTCAGGATGAATATAATAAGGCTTTTCTTTACGGGGTAATTGACCTGAAATAACCAGATGGGCCATGGCATCACAAATAACACGGGTAGCCATCAAAGAGGTCATATCACTAATATCGTAGGGAGGGGAAACTTCCACCACTTCCATACCACAAATGGGAGCTTTTTGGATAATTTTACCTAATAAAGCTAAGGCTTCACGGGGTAATAAACCGCCCGGTTCTGGCCAACCTGTACCGGGGACAAAACCGGCATCAATGCAATCAATATCAAAACTAATCCAAACGCAATCCGTACCATCTAAAGCTCGTTCTAAGGCAAATTCGGCGGCAGCATCAATGCCTCGTTCTACAATGTCGGTGACGGTCAAAATATTAGTGGCGCGCTCGCGGCAAACTTTAACACCTTGACGGGGAACTTGCCAACCACCAATCCCTAATTGGACGAGATTCTTAGCAGGAGCATTTTTCATATTGGTGGCATGAAACCAGGGGCAAGTGTGCATCCGTTCATCTAAATCCGTTTCCTGGGTATCCACATGGCGATCAAAGTGAATAATACCGACTTTTTTATCCCCTAAATGCCGACAAATACCCCGCACTGTCGGAAAACCAATGGAATGATCACCCCCTAAAATAATCGGCAAGGCACCGGAACTAAAGACATGGGCAACCCCCTTAGAGATTTGATCAAAGGACTTTTCATTATTAGCAGGAATGGTGAAAATATCCCCCAAATCACAGAGCGTAATTTGTTCGCGCAAATCTACCCCTAATTCAAAATTGTAGGGCGTATAAAGAGCCGAAATCCGCCGAATTCCCTGGGGTCCAAAACGAGTTCCGGGTCGGTAAGTTGTCCCCGAATCATGGGGAACACCCACGATTGCCACGTCATAATTGCCCACATTCCGCACATCTTCCAAATAGGGAGCCTTCATAAAAGTATTAATTCCCGCATAGTGGGGTAACTCACCCCTGGAAAAGGTGGGAATACTGCGATCGCGGATACTATCGGCCGCCTCTAAACCGTAGGTTAACCCCTGAGAAACTTCCTGTTGCCAACCGGTTAGGGGCAAATGGCGTTCTTTTTCTAAGGCCTGTTGAGCTTCGGTTAAATCAGGGGGTTGAAAAGTAGATTCCTCGGACATCATTTCACCTCAAAATACAATAACCCGGGAGTCTTCAAAGACACTGCCTCAAAACAGTTATCCTCAAAGTCTCCTGGGCTTTTATCCCGCCGTGTAGCCAGCTTAGATGGAAAAATTTTTTGATCCGCTCATTTAAGACTAGCTTGCTCCTCTCGGACCTGACATTTAAAGACGCTTAAATCGGAACCCTAGAAGCAATTTCTTTGACCCTATACGATCTCAATCAAAAAAACAGTATCACAGACTACAAAAAAAGGGGTTTTTCCCGCTTAAATAGGGTCTGCTGAATAAGTCTCTTGCTGGGGTTAGGAGTCGGTCGGGGAATTCAGAATAACAGAATGACCTGATATTCAGCCAACCCTATATAATAAAAAGTATCTCCAGAGAATGATTTTTCCTGTCTCTATGCAACACCCCTCTCTGACTCGCTTTGAACCTGCGACTACTCTTGATGAAATCTATTTGACTATATCTCCTGAACCCCTATTAACTCAGAAGGAAATAGATGCTTTTTATCGAGAAGAAATGAATCGGGTGAGAGGGGAAGATAAAATCGAACGTCTAAAATTAGGGTTAAAACGGGCCATAGATACGCAACAATATTACAAAGCCTGTTTAATGGGACACACGGGGGTAGGCAAATCGACAGAATTAACTCGTTTAATTAATGATCATGAGATTAAACAGCATTTTGAACCCCTGCGATTTAGTGTTTTAACTGAACTCGATGCGATTAATTTCAGTCCCCTTGATGTATTTCTCTTTATGGTGGTGGAAATTGTTGAGAAAACCGCTCAAATTTCTCGGCAGCCTAGTAGTAAAAATTTACAAAAGCTTTGGGATTGGTTTAGTTCTGAAGAATTTACCCGCAAGGAAACCAGAGAAAGTCAAATCAAAATGGAAGCAGGAGCGGGAGCAAAAGAAGATTCTCTCTGGAATAAAATTCTCGGACTTTTTGCCTATCTCAAGGGAGAATTCCGGGTTGCTTCCTTGCGAGAGAAAAAAGTTGTTGAATACCGTCTTTCCCGTTCCAGAGATTTAATTAATATTGCTAATCAACTCCTGAAAGAATGTAATCAGAACTTACAGGAAACTATGCAGAGAAGCTGGCTAATTATTGGAGAGGACTTCGATAAAGCTGGTGTTTCACAGGAAGCGGTCAGGGATTTATTTTTAAACTATTCTAATATTTTCAAAGATTTAGACATTCACATTATTTTTAATATTCCGATTGGATTATATAATTCATCTCCCGGTATTAACCTCACTTTTGACCATAATCTCCTGATTCCCGATACTCCGGTTTTTTGCCAAAAAGATCATACTCCCAACCAAAAAGGACGGGAAGCAGTTAGAAAAGTTTTAGAAGCAAGAGTTAAATCTAATTTATTTGAAGATGGACAAATAGAGCGGGTTATTATTGCCTCCGGTGGCAATATCAGAGATTTATTTTATCTGGTTAGAGAAGCTTCTGATGAGGCAATTGTCAATAAACAAAATCTGATCATGTCTAGTCATATTAGCAGAGCAATTCGCAGTTTAAGAACAGATTATGAAAGACGTTTAGGCCAAAATCCTTATGATACCGATCATGTTAGTTATGGGGATAAGGTTTTATTGTTAAAACGAATTTATGATGCTGATAAAGAGGCACAAATTCCCAATGAGATATTATACGCTTTATTAAATGATCGAGCGATTCAAGAAGTAGATGGAGACGGGGAAAGATGCTTTATGGTACATCCCCTTGTGGTTGATATTTTAAATGCTCAAGGTCATATTCCTACTGCTCCCGATGGAGGTGTCCCCGGTGGTACATCAAGTTAATCAAACTAATCAATCGGAGTTAGAACCGGGTACTATTTCCCATACGGCAGCTCGTTTGCTATTATGGGGACGAAGACCATCTAGAGGTTTAGCTAGGGTGGAATTTTATGATGATTTTTCCCGTCAGCAAGTAGTTAGAGAATTAGAGAATAAACTGCAAGAACAAGGCATTATTTTTCATAAAATTGTCTTACCAATATGGGAAAAACCTTCTTTTGTCTTGAACTTCTTGTTAACACAATTGGCAGAATTGGAGTCGGGAGTAGTATCAATTACTGGTTTTGAAACCGCTTTTTCTGATGTTTTCCTAGTAGATGCCTTGCAATTAATTAATTTCAATCGAGAAAATTTAGCTCGTTTTAATCTCCGACAAATTTGGTGGATGACCCATGATTTTACTAACAAAGTTATTCGGTTTATGCCAGATTTAAATTCTTGGTTTTTCCTGCGGTTATCTTTAACAGAAAATTCAACCCAAGCTACCAACTATAATCAGCTATTTACCGATAAAAATACCGTTAATGATCCCTATAATTTACCAGGAACAGCAGTTAACTTTGTTGGTAGAGAACAGGAATTATCCCGGATTAATCAAGCTTTTCAGCAATCTTCCCCAGTGGTTTTAAGTGGGATGGGAGGTTCGGGAAAAACTGAATTAGCTTTACAGTATGCTTGGCAACATAAAGGGGATTATCCTGCGGGTATTTGTTGGATAAATGTCCTTAACAGTGACCCCGGTTTGGCTATTTTATTTTTTGCCAGAGAATACCTAGGTTTAAACATCCCCAATCAGGGAACCTTAAGTGAACGAGTGCGTTACTGTTGGCAAAATTGGCCCGAGGGAAATGCTTTAATTATTTTTGATGATGTGCGTGACTACGACCAAATTAAATCTTATCTACCACCGGTAAAAGAATCTCGTTTTCGGGTTTTGATTACAACTCGCTTTAGTTACTTAGGGGTATCGCTATCAACGATAAACTTAGATGTTCTCACAGCAGCGCAAGCTTTAGATTTACTGCAAACCTACTTAGGAAAAGAACGTCTAACCGCAGAGTTAGAGGCAGCCAAGCAACTTTGTCAGTGTTTAGGATATTTGCCTCTAGGATTACAATTACTAGGCAGTTTTCTGAAACAAGCAACTACTGAAACTTTGGCAAATACCAAGGAAAAATTCCCGAAAAAAGGCTCGGAATATCTCAACTCTGATAAGGAGGAAGTCCGCAGTATTAAAACAATTCTGAATCTCAGTTGGCAGCTGTTAGAAACACAAGCACAAAAATTAGCTCTGTGTCTCAGTTTATTTGCTTCGGCACCTTTTCCCAAGCACTTAATCATCAGTTTATTTTCTGATGAAGCTAAAGACGAGATAGAAAAATGGTTAACCGATAGCTTGGTTAAGCTTAATTTGCTGAAATCTTTAGGCAATGAATGGTATCAACTCCATCCCCTCATCCGTCTTTATTTACGGGAAAAATTAGAAGGTTCCGAGATAGCCAATACCGCAAAAAGTCGTTATTGTACAGTGATGACAGATACATCGAGAACAGTCCCCGACACTCCTACTCTAGATATTATTCAAAATCTGACTCCCTTAATTCCCCATATTGAACAAGCTGTCAGGGAATATCCAGAATATATCGCTGATGAGGATTTATTTTGGTCCTATACCGGTTTAGCTCGTTATTATAATGGACAAGGATTGTATGCTATTGCTGAACCTTACTGTCAAGCTTGTTTAACCGCAACTCGAACCCGTTTAGGAGACAATCATCCCGATGTGGCAGCTTCCCTCAACAATTTAGCACTATTGTACTATTCCCAAGGCAGATACCCAGAAGCAGAACCTCTCCTTCTAGAAGCATTAGATTTGTCTAAACAACTCTTAGGAGACAATCATCCGGATGTGGCAACTTCCCTCAACAATTTAGCAGGATTGTACGATTCCCAAGGCAGATACCGAGAAGCAGAACCTCTCTATCTAGAAGCATTAGATTTGAGAAAACAACTCTTAGGAGACAATCATCCCGATGTGGCAGCTTCCCTCAACAATTTAGCAGCATTGTACCAATACCAAGGCAGATACCCAGAAGCAGAACCTCTCTATCTAGAAGCTTTAGATTTGAGAAAACAACTCTTAGGAGACAATCATCCCGATGTGGCAGCTTCCCTCAACAATTTAGCATACTTGTACTATTCCCAAGGCAGATACCCAGAAGCAGAACCTCTCTATCTAGAAGCATTAGATTTGTCTAAACGACTCTTAGGAGACAATCATCCCGATGTCGCACAATCCCTCAACAATTTAGCAGCATTGTACGAATCCCAAGGCAGATACCCAGAAGCAGAACCTCTCTATCTAGAAGCATTAGATTTGTATAAACAACTCTTAGGAGACAATCATCCCCTTGTGGCAACTTCCCTCAACAATTTAGCACTATTGTACCAATACCAAGGCAGATACCCAGAAGCAGAACCTCTCTATCTAGAAGCGATTAATATTGCTACCCAAGTATTAGGGGAAAATCATCCCCATACCCAAACCTTTTATCAGAATTATCTGAGGATGTTATCGCAATTACCCGAAGCAGAATTAAGACAACGGTTTCCTCTTCCTCATCCGTTGAACCCAAAACCACCTCATCCCTGAAAACAGCTATTAGGAAGATTGATACAAGGGTTTCTGATATTGTTAATTTTACCCTTTTATAGCCTCTGGTTAGGCTTGCGGTGGTTACTGAGGAGACTGGGTTTCTAAGGAAACTTCAATGGGGAGTATTTGATGCTTGAAAAGAGGGTCTGCATACGCACGGATTTTCTATTGTGAACATAATATCATGTCAAGAGGCTTTTGTCAAGAGAAATTTTGACAAAAGCCAGAAAAACGTAGTGGACTGTTTCAGCTAATTTGGTGTATTAGAAAAATGCTATAAATTCTATAATCTAAGACTTTAAGCCGAAATCTATTGCCCTATTTTAGCTGAAACAATCCAGTAGGGTGCGTTAGACAGCAAAAATTTCCGCTTTAACTTCAAGCTAACAATCCGTCCTAACGCACCACCTATCATCGACTGTGGTTGGTGTGATTGAATGATGGACTATGATTAGGTATCTAGTTAAGACCATTGGAAAATAGGGTTCGTAGGCGCAAGGATTTTCCATTATGAATATGGTATCATGTCAAGTCGCCTTTGTCAAGAGAAAATTTTTTCAAATCAGGATTTAGTAAAACCTAGTAACGCAGCACCATCGACTGTGGT
>VYKQ01000055.1_pt1 | contig 33592 bp, 30 predicted proteins | sample 5114541 | NCBI WGS metagenome assembly VYKQ01 (sample SAMN12291801, study PRJNA351875) | freshwater metagenome | isolation source: freshwater lake | place: USA: Michigan, Baseline Lake | collected 2013-08-09
CCCTTCAACCCCATCTCGGATGGCATGGTGCTTTGAATTTCGTTTCTGGCACTATTCCTACTAGCCTTAATCAAAGTCAAAACCGTCAATCTGAGCGAGTTAGCAGTTGGATTTGGAGGTAAAGCCCTCAAAGAGTCTAACTACAAAAGATTACAACCCTTTTTTCGATGATTTGAGCTAGATTACTCCTAAATTGCCAAAATTGTTGTGAGTTGGATGAAGCTCCCCCAACCTTGGGTGTTGAGTCTTGACCGAACTACCTGGGAGTTTGGCGACCATTGTTACAATATTCTAACTCTAGGCATAGTCCATGAAGGGGTTGCCATTCCCGTCTGGTGGTGGCTGCTCGGGGAAAAGGGAAACTCCGGTGGTGGTGGGCGTATGCACTTCATTGAGGCGATCTTAAAAATTTTTCCCACCGCTCAAATTCGTTGCTTGTGTGGCGACCGGGAGTTTATCGGTCAAGCACTTGGCGCTCGGAGAATCTCAACAACTCAAAGGTGATTGTCGGGTTTGGGGTGATCGCGTCTTTTGTTGAAGCCTGGCGTTTGGACGACGGAGACCTCTTGGTCGTGATTGCTCCCCCACATACGGTCGGAATTATCAGCGATTACGCTCTGCGCTGGGGTCTTGAAACCCTTTTTGGCATTTTCAAGACTCGTGGTTTTTGCTGGCAATCGACCCACTTTACTGACCCCGATCGCCTGCGGCCTACTTTTTGCTCTGTTGACTTTAGCTTTGGTCTGGTCTTTCAAGACTGGCCTATGGCTTCATCAGCTTCATCCAATTCCGCTCAAGAAACATGGTCGTCGTGCTAAGAGTCTTTTTCGCTTAGGTTTTGACCATCTTCGTCATCTGATCCTTAACCCTTCTTTGTCCAATTATCGGAATTTTCTTCATTCTCTACAATTTTTGTCCTGTACTTAGACATGACATAAAAGCAAGCTGTGATTGAGTTATAATTTTTGCAGATGTCTAATGAACTGAAAACTCACAGGGTGCATCTCATATTGGTGACTTTCTCTCACTTATGGTGAGCAGCAGAAGTTATTAAAAGAGGGCGAATGTAATTCGCCCCTACAATAATATTATTGCGCCATCTGATAACTGATAACTGATAACTGATAACTGATAACTGATAACTGATAACTGATTAAGACATTTCTAACATTCTTTGAATCGGCAACAGTGCCTTAACTCTTAAATCTTCAGAAATAGTAATTTCTGGAGTTTTATCTCGCATACAGAGATACAATTTTTCGAGAGTGTTCAGTCTCATGTAGGGACACTCATTACAAGCACAGTTATTTAAAGCTGGTGCGGGGATAAATACTTTCTCTGGGGCGGATTTTTGCATCTGGTGAATAATCCCCGGTTCTGTGGCGACAATAAAGGTTTTTTCGGAACTTTTCAGGGAATAATTTAATAGTGCCGTCGTGGAACCAATATAATCGGCATGGCGTAAAACCGATGCTTCACACTCAGGATGGGCGATAATTTTTGCTTCTGGATGGGCGACTTTTAATTCTATTATCTTGCGTTCGGAAAAAGTTTCATGGACAATACAACTACCCTGCCAGAGAACTAAATCTCTACCAGTTTGCTGACTGACGTAACGGCCTAAATTGCGATCGGGAGCGAAGATAATCGGTTGATGGGCAGGGATTTGATTAACTATTTTGACTGCGTTGGAACTGGTGCAGATAATATCACTCATGGCCTTAATTTCTGCACTGCAATTGATATAGGAAATCACGATATGATCGGGATATTGGGCTTTAAAACGAGCAAAATCTTCAGGATGACAACTATCAGCTAAAGAACATCCTGCATCTAAATCCGGCAGCAATACCAACTTATCTGGGTTTAAGATTTTAGCTGTTTCTGCCATGAAGTGAACCCCCGCAAATACGATCACATCTGCTGGCGTTCGGGCAGCCTGTTGGGATAAACCGAGAGAATCACCAATATAATCAGCTATATCCTGTATGTCAGAATTTTGATAGTAGTGAGCCAGAATAACGGCGTTTAATTCCCGTTTAAGCTCTTTAATTGCCGTAAATAGGTCATCAGGTAAGCTCGATCGATTTGCGGGTTGAACAGTTGTGAACACGGTACGACTTATGGTTATTTTTACCAAATACTAAACAAGTCCCTACATCATAGCAAATTTTTTTGAGGAGATTAGGGAGTGGGAAGCTTTTTTCAGTAATCAGTAAACAGTAAGCAGTAATCAGTGAAAAGACCGCAGAAAACTGCCATTTAATCCTGCTCACTTGATATTCTCTTCTCTTATCTGATAAATGACCCCTGATTAAGACTGTCCACTAAAAACTCACATCTGATAACTGATAAATGATAAATGATTCAAGGCTAAGGTGTATCAATGCTAGGATAAAGGCTTGAGTAGAGAACGATCGAGCGAAAGCCATGTCATCGACAGAAGTAAAAACCCCACCCCCAGACAGTCCTGAATTCCTCGATGAGTTACCCGGAGAAGTGGAAATGTCCTTATTTGACCACTTGGAGGAGTTGCGGCGCCGGATTTTTTATAGTTTAATTGCCGTGGCTGTGGGTGCGGTGGGATGTTTTATCTTTGTTAAACCCCTAGTACAAGTGCTGGAAGTTCCCGCCCAAGGGGTAAAATTTTTGCAGTTGGCCCCGGGAGAATTTTTTTTCGTCTCCCTAAAAGTAGCTGGATATAGCGGCATACTGGTGGCTAGTCCGGTCATTCTCTTGCAAATTATCCTCTTTGTGCTGCCGGGGTTAACCCGTCGCGAACGGCGTTTAATTGTCCCGGTAGTGTTAGGATCGAGTGTTTTATTTTTTGCTGGTTTATTTTTTGCCTATATTGCCCTGATTCCCGCCGCTTTAAACTTTTTTGTGAGTTATGGGGCGGAAGTGGTCGAACAAGCTTGGTCGATCGAGCGCTATTTTGAATTTGTCTTACTTTTACTTTTTAGTACCGGCATCGCCTTTCAAATTCCCGTTATTCAATTGATTTTGAGCTTTTTAGGCATTATTTCCTCGCAAACGATGTTATCGGGGTGGCGTTTCGTGGTTTTGGGTGCGGTGATTTTAGGCGCGATTTTAACCCCTTCCACAGATCCTCTCACCCAATCCCTGTTAGCCGGGGCGGTCTTGGGTCTATACTTTGGGGGGATTGGGGTAGTGAAATTAACGGGACGTTAGCAGTTTTTTGATAGAATTTGACGGCTGAAAACTAATTAAGCCAGAAAGCTAGAGATTGATTCTAGATTGAGTAACAAAGTGAAATATTTTTTCTTAACGGCAGGTTGGACAATAGGACGGGTGTGGGAATTTGGCGGTTTGTGGGATCACGCGAGTAGTTGGCGACGACCACCGCAGATAGAGCGATTAAATATCGGTATTTTAGAGGGAGAACAGGTTTTATGGCTTTATAAGGTGGAAGAAGCCGTGATTATGGTAGAAGTTGCCCCCAAGAGTGCAGAAATTGCCGATACTGTCCCCACCATCGGGCAAGTGGTGCTAAAACGCTTGATTAGTGCCGAACAAGTCCTCGAAATCCTGCAAAATGCCGAAGAAGTGCTGAGGAAGTAATCAGTGATCAGTTATCAGTCATCAGTGATCACTAATCAGATGTGAGTTTTCAGTGAGTGGTATTAAGTGAGTGAGTATTAAATAGGGCTTGCTGAATAAAGCTAAAAACCTTGTTGGATAATATCTTTAGGCTTTTTTGAAATCAAAAAGTGCCATTTCTTGGAGTGGTCGGGGGGAAAATTCCGGGACTTTTTCCCCGAAAATTAGGTAATTGAACCCCCACGAAAAACTTTTTGCCGCAAACCCTAAATAGCATTAACAGTGCTGTCTTTTCACTGATTACTGTTTACTGATCACTGAAAAAAGCTCCCCACACCCCATCACCGGCGTTCCCTTATTTGGACTATTCTGGCGGAAGACCGATCGCAAAGACTTGAAATCTGTTCTAACAATAGTTACACTTCTTTAGAATAGATACACTTTTCAAGGGATAATGTAGGTCGGCTAACTCTTGCACTTAACCGTCGAGATTGTTGGGCTTATATTTGACCCTGAATATAAAAAGCGTCTAAGTGGACACTAAATTGTCAATAGGAGGAGCGTAGTCAATGGGACTACCTTGGTATCGAGTACACACAGTCGTTCTCAACGACCCGGGCCGTTTAATTTCCGTTCACCTGATGCACACCGCACTGGTAGCGGGTTGGGCTGGCTCCATGGCCCTCTATGAGCTGGCTATTTTCGACCCCAGTGACCCCGTATTAAACCCGATGTGGCGGCAAGGAATGTTCGTGCTGCCCTTCATGGCCCGTTTAGGTGTCACCGGTTCATGGGGTGGCTGGAGCGTCACCGGCGAAACTGGTGTTGACCCCGGTTTCTGGTCTTTTGAAGGCGTTGCCGCCGCTCATATCGTCTTATCCGGTCTGCTATTCCTAGCGGCGGTTTGGCACTGGGTTTTCTGGGATTTAGAATTATTTATCGATCCCCGCACGGGCGAATCTGCGCTCGATTTGCCGAAAATGTTCGGTATTCACCTGTTCTTATCCGGTTTACTTTGCTTTGGTTTCGGTGCTTTCCATCAAACAGGCCTTTGGGGTCCCGGGATGTGGGTTTCCGATGCCTACGGTTTAACTGGTCATGTGCAGCCCGTAGCTCCCGAATGGGGACCGGCTGGTTTTAACCCCTTTAACCCCGGTGGTGTGGTAGCTCACCACATTGCTGCGGGTATCGTCGGGATTATCGCCGGTTTATTCCATTTAACCGTTCGTCCCCCCGAAAGACTCTATAAAGCCCTGAGAATGGGTAATATCGAAACGGTGCTTTCTAGCAGTATCGCCGCCGTTTTCTTTGCCGCTTTCGTCGTGGCTGGAACCATGTGGTACGGTAATGCTACCACCCCGATCGAACTCTTTGGCCCCACCCGTTACCAATGGGATAAGGGCTATTTCCAAGAAGAAATTGAGCGTCGCGTCGAGGCCAGCATCGCCAACGGAGCCACCATCGCCGAAGCTTACCAAGCAATCCCTGAAAAACTGGCTTTCTATGATTATGTCGGTAATAGCCCCGCTAAAGGTGGTTTATTCCGTACTGGTGCCATGGATAGCGGTGACGGTATCGCTAAATCTTGGTTAGGACACCCCGTGTTCAAAGATGGCGAAGGTCGCGTCCTCAGCGTGCGTCGGATGCCTAACTTCTTTGAAACCTTCCCCGTTGTCCTGACTGACTCGGAAGGTATCGTTCGCGCCGATATTCCCTTCCGTCGTGCGGAATCGAAACTGAGTATCGAACAAAGTGGTGTCACCGTTTCTTTCTACGGTGGCGCTCTCGATGGTCAGGTCTTCAGCGATCCTGCTGATGTGAAGAAATTTGCCCGTAAAGCGCAACTCGGTGAAGCTTTCGAGTTTGACACCGAAACCCTCAAGTCTGACGGGGTATTCCGCACTTCTCCCAGAGGTTGGTTTACTTTCGGTCATGCTGTCTTTGCTTTACTATTCTTCTTCGGTCACATCTGGCACGGTTCTCGTACCATCTACCGCGACGTATTCGCCGGGGTAGATCCGGATCTGGAAGAACAAGTGGAATTCGGTTTATTCCAAAAATTGGGTGATCTTAGCACTCGTAAACAAGAAGTTTAGTTTTAGCTAAATCATCCATATAACTAGGGTCTGCTGAAAAAGTTTTTCGGTGGTGGTAGGAGTCAGGAGTCAGGAGTCAGGAGTCAGGAGTTTCAGGCTTTGTTGCCCTTGTTTTTTGTACCAAGCGATGTACTATAAGAAGGATAATGCAAGGTTTTTGAAAGTCCCAATCCTATTTTCTTGCACTAACATCGGACTTTAACAGGTCAAAAGCTTTATTTTAAAAGGGTTTTACCATTATAAACGGGACAATAAATCCTGTTTAAAAGGTATAGGAAAGTGGGGTGTAGGGTGTGGGGAGAAACAATTGATAACTTGAGAGTTAATCACACTATTAAAAACGGATTTGGTATTAAAGTTCGATCGAGCATTACTTTTAACAAATAACTCAAAAAACCGCCAGTTTAAAGAAATAACTAGCGGCTTTTTGCTGGGGAAAATTACCCGTAATGGAATTACAGAGAGGAACCTAAACCAGCGTAAGCTCCGTAGAAGAAAAGACCAACCACGGCGATAACGCCTAGACCAGCGATGGTGGCGACTAACCACAAAGGAATACGACCTTCTGCGAACATGAATAACACCTCCTAATTGCGATGACAATGAATCGGGACTAATTAGTTAAAGAAATAGCTGGAAAATAAAATTCCCAAGACAGCAACTAGGAGTAAACCTAGGTAAAGAGAAGTACGATTTAACTCGACAGCTTGCCGATTCGGATTAGGTGTTCTTTCCATAATTGTTCTCCTAGCGTTGAATAAACTGCATTGCCGCAATCGCACCGATAAAGAAGACAGTGGGAACCGCTAAGGTATGAACTGCCAACCAGCGAACGGTGAAAATGGGGTAAGAAATGGGTTGATTGGGATTACCACTAGCCATTGTTTTTATCCTTAATTAAAGTAAACTACTGATTAAACTGCTCGATTTGATTTTTGGCCTCAAAGCGATCATTAATGATCGGTAATTCTTGACGCTCTTGAGTGTAATACTCATCGGGACGGGGAGTGCCAAAAACATCGTAAGCTAAACCGGTACTCACGAATAACCAACCTGCGACAAACAGCATGGGGATGGTGATGCTATGGATAATCCAGTAACGAATACTGGTAACGATATCGCCAAAAGGACGTTCGCCGGTACTACCTGACATGGACGGTTCTCCTCGGAATGATAGGACTTGAAAAATTCAATCTCTATAATAGAGACTTTCTTGACCCTGAGACAAGTTTTAGGCCGGTTCGCTAGGGGGATTATATTTCAGTAAAACCCCATTTTGTCCCAAGACAAAACCCTTGTCGGAATTGATAAAAACAATTCGATAGAGATTGGAGGGGACACTTTCCACAGCGCGATCTTTTTGCCAAGATTGGCCGCTGTCATGACTGACCAAGAGATTGCCGCTACCACCAGCGACCCAAATTTCTTCGGGGCTGCGGTAGTTGAGGTCCAAAAGTCCCCAACTGGTGGAAAACTCTGGGAATACCTTATCTTCCCATGTATCGAGATCATTGGGGCTAGTAAATTGTAGTTGACCACCCCGGGCTAGGGCCCACAGTTCCCCTTTTTCACCATAACCGACTTTTTGTAAGCGGCGGGAAGAAAGACGATTGTGGGGTTGCCATTCTGTTGACCCCGGTTCCCAAGTGGAATAAAAGTTCCCGCGTGCGGAAACGGCCACGTATTTACCATCATGGGAACGAACAATTGTCCGGGCCACACCCACAGCACCTTCCACTAAAGCTTGCCAAGTTTTGCCCCCGTCTTTGGTGCGGTAGATAGCGCCTAAATCCGTGACCATTTCGGCGGTTTTGTCGTTAAGGGCGATAATTCCGTAGGGGGAACCGGGTAATTTTTCACTTAAGGGAATACGGGACCAGCTGCTGCCCCCGTCTTCGCTATGGAGAAGAATTGAGGGTTTACCGACAATCCAACCCTCTTGGTCGTGGAAACTGACGGCGCTAAAGCTAACTTTTTCGTCGCCAAGGTTGAGGACTTTTTGCTGCCAGCTGTTCCCCCCATCGGTGGTTTCAAAGAGGGTAGATTTGGTTCCCACTAACCAACCGTGCTGCAGGTCGTCGGTAAAGGCGATATCGGCAAAAGTAGAGTCAGTGTCGAGGGTGAGGATTTGCCAAGGACTACTGCTCAGGGATGGCACACTACTACAGCTAAAGCAGAAAAAGGCTACAGCTAGAACTATTACGAATTGTTTCAGTTTTCTCATCAATGGTTCAGAGGTATTGGTCAAGGAATCGGGACGGATTAGGGTTTGTACCCGATTGGTTACAGGCTCATAAGAGCCGTTAGATTAAAGATAATGAGTGCTTGAGTTAGTTTAAACCATACAAACTAATAAAGAAAACAAATCCTAGCGCTAAAGCCCCGAAAATCAAAATATTTTTTTGTGCAGGAGTGAGACGGTTGACTCCAAAACCATAGCTAAGATTTTCTTGGAATCCCGAAGGAGCATCTTTAGCTCCGATGTTGATAAATTGGGAACGACGCACACCACACACGGGACAGCGCCACGTTTCTGGCAATTCCTCGAAGAGGGTTCCGGCGGGAATGTTGGTTTTACCATCTCCCTTGCTGGGGTCGTAAACGTAGCCGCAGGAGCGACATTCGTGGTTGGCAGGGGCCTGGTCGGCTAGAGTTAGTTCTGGTGGGCGATCGCTCATGACTAAGATTAAAGGAATTTTCAACACTCTGTTACAAATTATCCTTGAAAATTGACCCCTCTCACGGGCAAGCCCTGACAGAATACCAAGTTTTCAAGTCTTAAAAGGATTAGCGAGGCAGCATATCGGCTTTAAAAAAAGTAAGATTAATCTATTAGGGCTTAAATGTCTATTAAAACTTTCTTAAGTTGATATTTGGGCTATTTACCCTGATTTTGGTACTCAAATTTATTCCGAGAAATTGAGAAATTTCAGGCAGGGAAGAAATTAGGGGTCTGATACCAAATCCTGTTTAAAATATAGGAGATTGGGGAACGCCAGAGCTGCGGAGCAGGGGGAAACAATCCATAACTGGGTTTTTAAAGTTGGATTGGGAGTTAATCATGCTATTAAAAGCGGATTTGGTATCATATTGAATAAATTTAATCACTTTTAGCGATCGCTTTTATATTTTGGCATAAATTGGCTGCTCCCTCTCTGTTCCCCAAAACGAAAACTTCGCACCTCACTATTAAGATAACTGCTATCAACCTTATATTATAGGTATATAATCAACCTTAACTATCCCTTAAAAAGAGAGTAAAAATTGTGCTCAACCAGCTTGATTGGAATCCTGCCTACTCAATTGAAACCTTAGAACCAAATACGGTATTTTTTCTATCTGAGCGAGAATCAATCTGTTTCCAAGAGCCGCTTTATTATCGTTTAGTAAGATTAATTGATGGTCAACGTAATCTTGATGAAATTATTGATATTCTTCAGTTAGAATTTTTACAAAATCAAGAAATCAATCCCAATAATCCTAATTTGTTTGCAGTTATTATTAATTATAGTCTGGCAATTCAAAAAGCGATTTTTCAGTTATATAAACGAGGGTTTTTGTTAGAAAAAAAAGAATTATTGCCGTCTAATTTAGCAATTTTATGCCATCATCTTCAGGTTTCTCTATCCCAAGCTTTTGAACGATTACAATCTCTGAAGGTTACGGTTAAAAGCCTAGGCTCAATTCCCCAGCAAGATTTGATCAATATTTTGAACTCCTTGCAAGTTCAAGTCGCAGATGAAGGGGATTTAACCATTATTTTAACCGATAATTATCTTCATCCTGATTTAGATAGTATTAATCAACAAGCTTTAGTCTCGCAAAAGCCTTGGTTATTAGTTAATCCCCTGGGAAACCTAGCCTGGATTGGTCCCTTATTTTATCCCGATAAAACTGGTTGTTGGCATTGTTTGGCTCAACGGTTACGAGATAATCGTCCCGTGGAGGAATTTATCATTAGACAGAGAGAAAATAAGATTTCTTTAATTTCTCCTTTAGGGTTTTCTTCAGCGACAATGCAGACGGTTTTAAATATGACGGCCATGGAGGTTTTTAAATGGATTATTCAAGGTAAAAATCAACGTTTAGAAGGAATACTAATGACTTATGATACTTTAAATTTACAATTTCAAGAGCATATTTTAGTTAAACGTCCGAACTGTCCTAGTTGTGGATATTCTCTGAATAAAACACCTTTACCTGTGGTTTTGGGACATCGAAAAAAGGCTTTTACCAGTGATGGGGGACATCGTTTTTGTTCTCCTGAAGAAACCTTAAGAACCTATCAACATCTTATCAGTCCTATTACGGGAATTGTGCGAGAATTAAATAAGATACAAGGGAATGCTTTAGTTCATACTTATGTAGCGAAACATCATTTTCGTAGCGTATTTGATGATTTAGCAAGTTTACGGCAAAATATTGGAGGTAGAAGTGCGGGAAAAGGCCGTACAGATAGTCAAGCAAAAGCAAGTGGATTTTGTGAAGCTATTGAGCGGTATTCGGGAGTTTTTCAAGGGAATGAAATCAGAGAAAAAGCGAGTTATCAAGAGTTAGGAGATAAAGCTATTCATCCTAACAAATGTATGAGTTTTAGTGAAAAACAATATCAACATCGAGAAGAATGGAATGCGAATAATCAAGGATGGTTTCAAAAAGTCCCTGAACCTTTTGATGAAACTAGAATCATTGATTGGACTCCTGTATGGTCTTTAACTGCTCAAGATTTTAAGTATTTACCGACGGGATATTGTTATTATGGTTATTCTCAATCTGAACCCTTAGATTGTTGGGCAGATTCTAATGGCTGCGCCGCAGGAAATACGATAGAAGAAGCGATTTTACAAGGATTTATGGAGTTAGTGGAACGAGATTGTGTGGCTTTATGGTGGTATAACCAATTAGTTAAACCTTCTGTTGATTTAGAGAGTTTTGATCAGCCGTATTTTGAGCAATTAAAGCAATATTATGAGGGGTTAAATCGGGAGCTATGGGTGTTAGATATTACTAGCGATTTGAATATCCCTTGTTTTGCTGCTATTAGTCCGAGAAAGGAGCGGGAAGTGGAGGATATTTTATTAGGATATGGGGCGCATTTTGACCCGAAAATTGCTATTAGTCGAGCGTTAACGGAGGTTAATCAAATCTTACCGAATGTGTTATCCTTTAAGGACGATGGGACAACGATTTATAATTCTTCTGCGGATCCTTTGGCGGTTAAATGGTGGCAAACGGCAAGGTTAAGCAATCAATCTTATTTAGTTCCCGATAGTAAAATAATACCGAAAAAAAGCAGTGATTATTTACAATTAGCCAGTGATGATTTATTAGAAGATGTTAAATTGTGTCAGCGAATTGTTGAGTCAAAGGGGATGGAAATGTTAGTATTAGATCAGACTCGTCCTGATATCGGTTTAAGAGTAGCTAAGGTTATTGTCCCCGGAATGCGTCATATGTGGAAGCGTTTAGGGGCAGGAAGATTGTATGATGTTCCTGTTAGCATGGGATGGTTAAAAGAAGCTTTAACCGAAGATGAATTAAATCCTTTTCCCATGTGGATGTAAATTTTTAGGGTTATTATAGTGTTGGATTTCGTTGCCTCAATCCAACCTACACTCGTCTCTTTATTCTTAGCTAGTACCGCACAAAGCTTTTGGAGGTCATTGCGGGTTGTCCCTTTATTTTCTATCCAATAACGAATACAAGAATTACGCACAAACTGAGAAGTTCTGATAGTTTCATCGAGTTTCTGATATTGCTCTGGTGTTCCGTTTTTTAGCTTCGCTTCTACGACTAGCATCTAACAATTCTCGACCCTTGGCTAGGTTACGTATAACAGAGTTCGCCGTTTACCCAGAGATGGTCTTGATATTCTGGTCGGATTTCATACCCCGCAAAGGTGAGTATCTTGTCTAAAAATGTAGCGGGGGCATTCATCCGACATTTTAGGTAAGGCTCATCGTACTGGATGCCATTTCAGGCAAGGAAAAGACACCCCCTAGTAACTCCCTAGCTGAGGTCCTTAAGGGAAAAGTGGGTATCATTGAAGGAGCTTCCCCAGATCTTTCTACCCAAACAGGAGAAAATTTTGCGGAATTAATGCAGGAAAAACAGCTAAAAAGAGAGGAATTATCTTGATTTTGTGTGATGCTTCTGCGCTTATTGCCTTACTGAGTCGAAATGACAATAACCATCAACGCTGTAAAGTGCTTCACTAAAGTAACACACCTTAAATAAAATATTGTTGGGTTTCGTTGCCTCAAACCAACCTACAAGATCGGCGATCGCTTATCACAAAAATTGCTATTATAGAAACTATTGATATTAGGGGTAATCATAATGACACAGTTAACTGAGGAACGAAAACAAGAGATTATTACTGAAGTTTTAGCAGCGAGAGAAAACCGTGAACAATTTCTCTTAGAGATGAAACAACGGCAACAAGTAGGGTTAAAAATTGCTCAAAAATGTGCTAATCTCCTTAAAGAGAAGTATGGAGTAACGAAAGTTGTTTTATTTGGTTCATTGTTAAATTATGAAGAAATAACTCCCCATTCTGATCTTGATTTAGCGGTTTGGGATTTACCAGAGAAAGATTATTTTAAAGTGATCGCAGAATTAGATAATGGACAGGATTTTGAGGTGGATTTAGTAGAAGTTCAAAAGGCTCATCCTTATATTTTAGAGGCAATTGCTCAGGGGATTGAACTATGAATAATTTACTAATTCAAGATAGAATTAATCAAGAAATCAAGAAAATTCTTCAAGCTCTGCAACAGTTAGAGATATTTTTAAGAGAATTATCTAATCAATCGGATGTCATGTATCAAAACGCATTAATTAATTCTATTGCGCTTAATTTGCATGGAGTTTATACTGGAATCAAGCGTATTTTTGAGGTTATTGCTAAAAAAATTGATCAAATATTTCCAACGGGGGATAAATGGCATCGAGATTTATTAGAGCAAATGTCTGTTGATATACCTAAGGTGAGAAAAGCGGTTATCACAGAATAAACAAGGCTCATTTTGGATGAGTTACGGCGGTTTCGTCATCTGGTGAGAAGTGCTTATTCTTGCCAATTAGATGAGGAAAAGGTTTTAATCATCGCCCATCAAATTGTTAATTCTTATCAAACCATAATCAATGAAATTCAATTGTTTTGTAATAATTTAAGTAAGGGAGAAACTTAATTAAAGATAACCCAATTTACAAGATCACCTTCGGTGCGCTTTCAGCGAGCGGCGTGCTGCTATGCAGTGCCGTAGGCATCCCACTGAATCTAAGTAAAGAGGACTTACGCAGGTACGCTGCCCGTAGGGGCAATTCATGAATTGTCCCTACGGTTAGACAAGATTTATAGTGCTATTACGTAAGTCCTAACACCTTAAATCAAATATTGTTGGGTTTCGTTGCCTCAACCCAACCTACAAGAGCGGCGTGCTGCTATGCAGTGCCGTAGGCATCGCACTATTATTGAGGAATTAATTTAATTAAACTTCTTAAAGTCGCATTAACGGATTCCGAATTAGGAAAATATTTTTTAACATCAGGATCAAGAATAATTACATCATTTTGCGCTGGAAAATGTTCAACCGTTTTTGTTCCATCTTCATGATGAACAGTAACGCTATGACCTTCCCGATACTGTTGGTAATATTTTCCGCGAACAGGATTTTTAAGTTGACTTAAATCATATTCTTCTCGCAAGTCATCTTCTAATTCATCTTGGATTTTCTCGTTCATAATATCTCCTTTCTTTGGGTGTAACTAATCTTGCACTAATTAAACGAATTTTATGATCACGATCCGTATAAGAAACAAATAGAAATTTACCTTGATCTGATAAACCTATTATAAGATAGCGATTCTCTCCTGTAGAATGGTCAGGATCATCGAAATTTACAGCTAAGGGATCATCAAATACGGTGGATGCTTCTTCAAAAGAAATGTTATGTTTTCTTTGATTTATTTTTGCTTTCTGTTTATCCCATTCAAATGCTAGTTCCAACTCATTGCCACTTTGCCAACTGAAACATCTCCCATTATAGCATATCCTGATGGCGGAATAACAATTTTTTCTGTGCGATCGCGTCTTCCCAAAGTTTGATTAATAGAGAGATATATAAGCGATCGTACTGATAGGTAAAAGGTGTGTCACCGCAGTAACACACCTTAATTAGTTGATCTATTTACTCAAATAAGACAACTTCTAAACGTCTTATGGCACTTGAGTTACTCTGTTTGATTTTAAACTCTAATCCACTTTTATTAATTCCGTTTGGATTTTGACATTTTACCTTGTACATATTATCGTCTTGACTGAAATCGATAATGGGTAATGGAATATTTATCAAAAAACTTTTCATGTCTTCTTGTGTTGGTAAATTTCCAGTCTTAGCTTGAAACCAGATTTCAACATCATCATTATTGCCCAAATTTAGATTTGATTGGCTAAGTTGATAGTTTTCCTCTTCAAGATCAGCAATTCTGGTTTTGAATGTCTCAAGATCAGCACGATATGTTTTAGATAACCTTACCGATTGTTCTACCAAAGTATTAAACTGCTGATTTGAAATTTCTCGGAATTTATCAATTCCATCAGTATCAGTATAAACTTCAAAAGACACTTCTGTCGCACTATTTGGTATAGGAAATTCCTGTGCCTTGTTGATGGTCGAAAGAGTATAAGTCTCAGTCTCAGTAGGTCGCTGACCAAGAAAGACGAAAATTGACTGCTTCAACTGGAACAGAGATTTAAATCCTGGGTTCAGCGTAGTAGTTGAAGTATTATTGGTTTCCACTACTTTGTTGCCATTGACATACCATGTAACGCTTAAATTAGTTGGAGGAGTTATCGCATCATTTTGCAAACCAACTTGCTCTTTATCAATTGAATCTCCGGGCAAGCCAATTACAGGACTTTGGTTATTAGGGTTAGTTATTTTTAAAGCTTTACCTAAAGGTAATGATACCGGTCTGCTGTAATTTCCACGAGTGTCACCAAAAGTGGCAATACTGCCAGAGAATTCATTGTTTAAAATTACACTCTGAGTTGAGCCGATGGAAGGATTGAGAACATTCCAAGCAGAAAAAAGGTAATTCTGTTGAGGTCCTACGGGTTGAAGAAATATGAGGATCTGGTTTGATGTTGGTTGACTTGTGTTATTCAAGAAATTGAGTTTTGTCGCCATTTTTTTAGTACCTCTGTGATTTTTTTAGTAAATGAACTAAGTATCTCTTGGTATAAGAGAAAAGAAACTGATCTACACCTTTAAGACGTTCTCAAGAATCCATTGCTGAATTGTCCAAGTTAGCCATAATGCCTTAAGCAAAATGTCTTGTCTTTTGGGTTAAAAGTGATTGCTTTCATCACCTTTGATACCAGAATAAGTTTTATTTTGAGTAATGGCAATCTATAAATCTAATACTTTTCTAATAGGTTTTTTCGAGCAGAATATTAACTTTTATCGGAAATTATATTAGATTTATATTAACTTTCAAGCGTCACTTTATGGTATAATGCCCTAACCTTTGAAGTAGAACAGATGAATTAATCAGACAGATTTAAGAGATTAAACCCGATTTACCTTAACTAGAATGAGTAAAACCCTTTTATATGCTGATTTGTTGCGATTTCAGGGATTTATTGCCAGATTTATTCAAGGAAAGCCTAAAAAACGCCCGCTTTTCTCAGAAAATCAAGAGATGCGATCGCTTTCAAAGATGAAACCAGATGCTATTTAGTCGTAATCTCCAAAAATATCCCACTCTCTCGGATGTAGCATCTTTGAAGTATGGATGTTAGATCAGTTAGGCAAAAACTCTACAGATGGTGTTACTACAAAACTTGTACCCCTACAGATAGGGTATTTTTTTGAGCGGGTCTAATTTTTCCTGTAATATTAGATTTATATTAACTTTAAAGGGTCACTTTATGGTATGATTATGTACTTTTTAAGTAGAACTAATGAATTAATCGGGCGGCTAAAATCATCAAAACCCTTTTAAAATCTGACTTATAGCGGTTTCAGGGGATGAAAAGAAGCAAAAAAGCGATCGCTATTCCTCAGAACAACACAGCGATCGCCTAACTTGTAACTATCACAAGCAACATTATTGGAGGGCTGATAATTCTTCCCGAAGAATACGGCGTAAATCGGACTGAGTGAGCGATCGCTCCTTAGGAGATTGGATATATTGTTTTAAAACCTCATTAATTAGAGTTTGATAGCCCATTCCTGCGGTTTCAGCCTGTTCTCGAAAATAAGCTAGAATCTCATCATCTAGATAAATGGTAATGCGTGTTTTTCCCTTAGAGGAAATGAGCGCCCCCCGTTTTCCTTTAGAAAAATCATATTCCTTTCTCATAAGTTTTTCTCTCTTGTTTTGTAGCACGACGAGCAGAAATCAAGCGAATGACTTCACCCCGCAAAGTATAAATAACCACTAATAGTGATCCCATGTTTCCCATCCCCACTGCAATAAAACGTTCTTCTGTCACACAATCGGGATCAAGATCATGAATAGCGAGGGGATCAAAAAACACCATTTCAGCTTCTGCAAAGTAAACACCGTGCTTTTGCCAGTTGGTTTTTGCTTTTCTGGGATCATATTCAAATGTCATACATACATTATATGTATCTTAGAAGGTTGAGTCAAGCTCAAAACCCCTGCAGAGGGTTGTGGTAATGGCTATTAACCTCAAAGAAGCGATCGCTTTTTCCCGATCAAATATAATCTAGGTAGAAAATTGCCTAAAAATCGCTATGCTCAACGGGTACAAAATTATTGATGCTGATTCCCATGTCATTGAACCCCCCGCAATGTGGGGCCAATACCTAGAACCTAAATTTAGGGAATTTGCTCCTTCTGCTGACATGAAAATCAAAGGAGAACCGATTAGTCAAAAAATCTCCCCACAAGTCCAAAAAGAAGGGAATAAGCAGATGATGCAAGCTCATCCCCACGCTTATCTCAACCGCTATAACCCAGAGTCCCATGTTCAAGCAATGGTACAAATGGGGGTAGATAGGGCCTTTATTTATCCTACTTACGGACTATGGTTATTTGCCATTGATAGCCTACCCGCCGAAGTGATGGGGGCTTTTGTCCGTGCCTATAATAGATGGTTATCAGAAGAATATTGTAGCTATGACCCAGCTAGACTGAAAGGAGTCGCTGCAGTCAATCAACATGATCCCGAAGATATGGTCAAAGAGCTACACCGCAGCGCAAACTTGGGCTGGAAGGCGGTTTTTTTGCGCCCTAACCCCGTTAAAAGCAGAATTTTGAGCGATCCAGCCTATGAAGCCTTTTGGGCGGCCTGCGAGGATTTAGACATGGCTGTAGGAATTCATGAAGGCACTCATAGCCGCTTATCCACCACTGGTGCCGAGCGATTTAATAGTCGGTTTGCGCTTCATGCTTGTTCTCACCCGATGGAACAAATGATGGCACTATTAGCCTTAATTGAAGGGGGGGTGTTAGAACGTCATCCGAGGCTGAGGGTGGCGTTTCTAGAGTCCGGGTGTGGTTGGCTTCCCTATTGGTTATGGAAGCTTGACGAAGAATACAAAAATTTACATTGGGAAGTCCAAGATCGGGTAAAATTACTACCATCGGAATATTTTCGCCGTCAATGTTACATTGCGGTGGAACCTTCTGAACCCTATTTGCCTCAGATCATTGATTTTATCGGTTCTGATAACTTAATTTTCGGGTCTGATTATCCTCACATGGATCATCAGGCTGATGGGGTAAAAAAAGTTATAGGACTTGAAGACAACTTATCTCAGGAGATAGTCAAAAAGATCCTTTGGGATAACCCTAATTGTTTTTATGGCCTAATTTAAAAACATAAATCTAAAACTTTAGGAGTGCAAAAAATGAAGTTTGGAACTAGAGATCTACTTATTAGCCATCAAACTTATCTACAAAGCAGCAAAATACCGGATGAGGGGCTACAGAATGGAAAAACTGAACCCTCTGAAGAATTTGTAACTCGAATTTGTCAACAAGCAAAGCTAATTTCTCAACTGATTACCTTTATCTGGCGATGGTCGGATAAAAACCCTATGGATGAGCAGAACAGAACTGCTAAAAAGCTCAAAGATATATTTGACAGACCGAAACAAATAGAAAGAGGCGAATTGACGGACAAATTGATGGGTTTGTTGACTACAGATATATTTTCTGACTCATCAAACTCCGAATTGCTAAAGACCGTCTTTGCTAAATATAGCGAAGAGCAAAAAAAGACGTTGTTTCCTATCTTCTCGGAATATGAAGCAAAAAGATATGCGTTATTTGTTGATGTAGAACGCTTTCATGGACAAGTAGGAGATCCTACCCTAAACAATCCGGGGATTCTTTCATTCACAATTCCCTATCCCCCACGTCCACAACTGGGAGAGGCAACAGTTTCTGAACAGGAGTTAGAGAAATGGCTTAACAACACAGATATAACGCATTTTGTGGCAGACAACCCTTATATTCCCACCAGTTGTTCTTAATTCTCAACAGCTAGATTCTTTCAAAAAGTTGTAGACTTCAGCACACCTAAAAAATCTGCGGTGTTTTTACTTTTCTGCCACCCAAAATTCAAGGTATAGCAGTAGGATTTAAGGTGAGTACAGTCTTAACTGTTGAAACTCAAAGTATGTCCTACTGTTCCCTGTTCCCATTTCCAGTAGCACTGTATGATTATTAAAGATCCACAAAAGCTTTTACCAATTTCAGGAAAGGAAAACTGTAATCTTCCTGACAGGGTACTTGAAATACCGCCTCATGGTGTTCCTTTGCATTCAAAAACTATCGAGAAATTGTTGGCCATAGCCAAAGAACAAGATTCAATAATTGCATTTCGACCTAGTTTCCCAGTTCTCTCAGAACTGGGTTTACCTGCCTATCCTACCTTAGTTTATTTATACCCTCAAACATTAAATAATCATTGGCATCAAATTCGCAAGAAAATCGAAGTTATATTAAAAAGTAATTATTTGGCTAATTTTCCTTTTACCTTGATTTATCAAGTCGATCTTGAGGAACAATTACACTACTTTTCTGAGTATTATGGGAGAGCAATACAACCTTCTTATGTAAGAGTTATTCTTAGTAATACTTGTAATCTTAAATGTGTAATGTGTCCTTATCATAGTTCCCTTTTAAAACCAAATCATACTACCGATTTTTTTCAAGGGAATAAATCTATGTCTTGGGACATGATGGAACGACTAGCTAAAGACTGTGGAGGGGCTGGAATTAGTCTTTTAATTGGTAGTGTTGAAGAACCACTACTTCATCCTAAACTGATTAAATTTATTGAAATTTGTCGACAACAAGGAGTACCTAAAATTCATCTAACTACTAATGGTCAACTACTAAATGAAAGCTGTTCTAAAGCATTGTTAAAAGCGGGTTTAACGAGTATTGATGTTAGTCTTGATGCGGCGACTCCAGAGACTTACTTGAAAATTCGAGGCTCTGATTTAAACCGAGTTGAAGCCAACATCATTAATTTTATAAAACTTAGAGATCAATTAGGAATTTCCTGTGAAATAAGAACATCTTTTGTAAGAAATCGAGAAATTAGACCTGAAGAAGAACAAATGTTTTTAAATCGCTGGCTATCCCAAGTAAATAGTGTTTTCATCTTAAATGTCGCTGAATATAAAGAAACTAATATCCGTCTTGATAAAACTCATAACGCAGTCAACAATTCTCTTCAAGATTATCAAAAAAAAGCCAAGGGGCGATGGGCTTGTTTGTTTCCCTTTCTTGAAATGGCTGTTTTACCTGATGGACAAATTTATTATTGTATTGAAACTTTGTTTAGATTAGGCTTTGATCAGAATCTAAAAAGCTTAGGTGATTATCATCAACAAACACTACAAGAGATTTGGGATGGATATTTATTTAAACAACTTCGACGAGATTTGATCCTGAATCAGTTAGACACTAGACCTATCTGTAAAAGCTGTGATATGTGGATGTCACAGGTAATTAATCGGGAAGTAAAAGATGAATGCAAAGTTTTGACAACAACAGTTACAGAAATTCATTCTCAAATTAACTCAAAAAATAACAGCATTTGATATCTAGAAAACATTATGAAAGACTACCAACTCGTCGAAAAAATTTACGAAAGTCCTAATTCATTAGTTTACCGTGCTACTTTAAATCAAAATAATCAGCCGATTGTTATCAAAATTCTCAAAGAAAACTATCCTACGCCCTCAGAGCTAACTCGTTATAAACAAGAATATGAAATTACCCGTTCTCTTAATGTAGATAATATTGTTAAATCTTATGACTTACAGCGATATGAAAATAGCTTAGTAATACTGTTTGAAGATTGTGGTGGTCAATCTTTAAAATTATTAGTCTCCCAAAGTAAATTAAGCTTAGAAGAATTTCTAATGATTGCCATTAAGATAACTGAGGGATTAGCGGCCATCCATAAAGCTAACATTATCCATAAAGATATTAACCCTTCTAATATTGTCTATAACCCAAAAACGGGACAACTTAAAATCATTGATTTTGGCATTTCTACTCGTTTATCCCAAGAATTAATTACGCTTGTTCCCCCTCATCAATTAGAAGGAACATTAGCTTTTATTGCCCCAGAACAAACAGGGAGAATGAATCGTGGACTTGATTATCGTAGTGACTTTTATTCCCTTGGTGTAACTTTTTATGAACTGTTAACCCATCAACTTCCCTTTCCAATCACTGACCCGATGGAGTTGGTTCATTGTCATATTGCCCAACAAGCTTTACCTGTTCATGAACTCAGTCGAGATGTTCCCTTAACTGTTTCTAATATCATTAGCAAATTATTAGCGAAAACGCCAGAGGAAAGATATCAAAGTGCGTGGGGAATTAAAGCAGACTTAGAAAACTGTCTGAATCAATTAAAGATGAAAAGACAAATTTTACAATTTCCTTTAGCAAGTCAGGATATAGCGGAAAGATTTCAGATTCCGCAAAAACTTTATGGTCGAGAACAGAAAATTAATCAACTTCTCACCGCTTTTGAGAGAGTCAGTCAAGGAACAACAGAAATCGTTCTAATTTCCGGCTATTCAGGGATTGGCAAATCTGCATTAGTTAATGAAATTCATAAACCTATTACACGCCAACGAGGACAGTTTATTAAGGGAAAATTCGATCAATTACAGCGAAATATTCCCTATTCTGCTATTTATCAAGCGTTTCAAGACTTAATTCGTCAACTGCTAAGTGAACCAGAAATAATTCTACAAACTTGGAAAAAGAAGATATTAGAAGTCTTAGGTAGTAATGGTCAAATTATTATCGATGTTATTCCTGAACTTGAGAAAATTATTAGCAAACAGCCCCCAGCCGAATCACTAGGGGGAACAGAAAGTCAAAATCGCTTTAATTTATTTTTTAAACGATTTCTCAATGTTTTTTGCCAAAAAGAATATCCTTTAGTGATCTTTATTGATGATTTGCAATGGGCTGATTTACCTTCTCTGAACTTAATTGAGCAGTTAATATCAGATTCGGATATTAAATATTTTCTTCTGCTCGGAGCTTATCGAGATAATGAAGTGAATCCTGTCCATCCTCTAGTACACACTTTAGAGAATATTAAACAAGCACAAGTCCCAATTTTGGAGATTACCCTCTCCCCTTTAAAACTTAAGCACATTAATCAATTAATTGCTGATACCCTTAATTGTTCAACAGAAATTTCTCAACCGCTCGCTAAGTTAATCGCTAAAAAAACGGGTGGCAATCCTTTTTTTCTGACTCAACTTATCTATTCTTTGTATCAAGATAATTTATTAATATTTAATCCTACTCAATCTCCTTTGATTAATTCAGAAAATAATGAACGAGGTTATTGGCAATGGGATATCGAACAAGTTGAAAGGGTATCTATTACTGAGAATGTCGTTGATTTGATGGTTCATAAAATCAAAAAGTTAAATCATAAAACTCAAAATATTCTTAAACTAGCAGCTTGTATTGGCAACCAATTTAATTTAGAAATTATTGCAATTATAAATAATAAATCTCAAAAAATCACTGCTCAAGAACTACAATCAGCTTTAGATGAAGGACTGGTAATTCCTTTAGATAATAAATACAAAGTTCCTCTTTTATGGAACTCCGAAGAATTATCGAGTAAACTTTTAGAAAACGAGCCTGAGTCCTCCATAGATATTCCCTATAAATTTTTACATGACCGAGTACAACAAGCAGCTTATTCTCTAATTCCACAAGAAGAAAAGAAGCCGATTCATTTACAAGTTGGTCGCCTACTTCTGAAAAATATTAAACAAGATGAGTTGCAGAAAAATATTTTCGATATTGTCAATCATCTGAACGAAGGTTCTGAATTAATTACTGAACAATTAGAAAAAGATAAGTTAGCCAAATTAAATCTTCAAGCAGGGAAAAAAGCCAAAGCATCATCAGCTTATAAAGCCTATCTAAGATATATGACAATTTCTTTAAATTTGCTAGTCGTTAATAGTTGGAAAACCCATTATAAGTTAACGTTAGAAATTCATTTAGGACTTATAGAAGCTCTCTATTTGAATAACAAATTTGAGCAGGTCGAATATTTTTATAAAATTGTTCTTGAAAATGCTAAAAATAGCATTGACAAAGTGCCAGCATATCAAGACATGATTTCATCATATTTTGCTAAATTTAAACAAGAAAAAGTAATCGATATTAGTCTCAATTTTTTAGCTGAATTAGGAATAGATATTTCTCAAAAAACAGAGGAGATCGAAAGAAAAATTAAGCAAGAAAAAGAAAAAATTCAAATTTTTCTAGAAGAAAAAAATATTGAAGGTTTACTTAATCTTTCTCCCATGAATGATCCCTATAAATTAGCCGTAATATTAATATTGCAACAGATTTCTGGTATAACAATACAAACGAATTTTTTATTATGTATTCTTATTACTCTAATTCAAGTCAATCTCTGCATTCAATATGGCAATCCTTCTCAATCTCCCGGTATCTATGGATTTTATGGCATCATGCTCTGTGGAACTCTAAATGATATAGATTCGGGGTACGAATTTGGAAAACTTTCTTTAAGGTTGCTAGAGCAATTGAATATTCCCAAATTAGAAGCTAAAGTTAGTCATCTGTACTATGGATTTATATGGCACTGGAAACAGTCTCTTAGAAATATAGTTACAGAAGAAAAATTATTACAAGGGATTCAGAAAGGAATAGAAACCGGAGATAATGAATTTGCTAGTTATGCAGCCATAACTTATTGCTTTATCAAGTGCTTTGGAGGATATAATTTGCAGGAGGTTTCTCTAACTTATACAAAATACAGACAATTAATGTATAAAACCCAACAAGACTATTCAATTTTTTATCTCGAAATTTCTTATAGTTTTATTCTAAATCTGATTCATGAAGCCCCAAGTAAATTAGTTATTGGTAGTTCTCAGATAGAAGAAAATCAACATCTTAAAAATTGGCTTGACAAGTCTAATGAATGGTTATTGTGTATTTTTTCTTTGATCAAAACAATGATTTGTTATTTTTTAAAAGATTATGATCAAGCTTGTCATTATGGACTGGAAACACAACAATACATAAAAAGTAGTGATTCGTATTTACCATCTCCTCAACATAGTTTTTATTCTTCTCTTTCTTTTTTAGCTCATCACAATAATTGTGAGATAAAACAGCAAGAAAAATTACTACAACAAGTAGATAACAACCAGCAGAAGATGGCAAAATGGGCAAGTCATTGTCCAGCAAATTTTCAACATAAATATGATTTAGTTGAAGCAGAAAAAGCCAGAGTCTTAGGTCAAAACTGGGAAGCTCAAGAATTTTATGAAAAAGCCATTCAAGGAGCAAAAAAATATGAATTTATCCATGAAGAGGCTTTAGCTTATGAACGTGCCTCTGAATTTTATTTTACTTTAGGTAGAGAAGAAATCGGTAAACTATATCTCAGAAATGCTTATCATTGTTATATTCGTTGGGGTGCAAAAGCTAAAGTTAAACAATTAGAAGAAGAATACCCTCAATATTTGTTAGGCATCAGCAATCAAAACAAATCTAAGGGATTAAGTACCACTATCTCTACCACTGGAAATGATGGAGAAGTTCTTGATTTAACCACTATTCTCAAAGCCTCGCAAGCAATTTCTGGAGAAATTAAACTGGAAAATCTCCTAACAAATTTAATGAAAATTGTCATTGAAAATGCAGGAGCTCAGAAAGGTTGTCTGATTTTAGAAAAGGAAGAAAATTGGGTTATTGAAGCTCAAGGCACAATTGATCAAGAAACTATTAATATCTTACAGTCAATTCCCATAGAATCTATCGACCATGATAACTCAATTCCTCTTTTACCCACTAAAATTATTTATTATGTGGCTCGCACAAAAGAAACTATCGTTGTAAACGATGCCACTTCATCAGGTCAATTTACAACTGATCCTTACATTGTTGCAAAACAAACTAAATCCATTCTTTGTACCCCTTTACTCAATCAAGGTCAAATAAAAGGAATTGTTTATTTAGAAAATAATCTAACCACAGGTGCATTTACTGATGAAAGAGTAGAACTATTAAACATTTTAGCGGCTCAAGCTGCTATCTCTATTGATAACTCCAGACTCTATCAAAACTTAGAACAAAGAGTGCAAGAACGCACTAAAGAACTCACAAATACTTTAGAGGTACTGAAAGCAACTCAAGCAGAACTTATCTTTGAAAATGACCTGCTTAAAAGTGCTGAACAACCCCCCAAATTTGTCTATCAAGTGGGGGGAAGTTTACCGATGGATGCACCAAATTATGTGGTTCGACAAGCTGATCGCAATCTTTATAAAGCTCTCAAACAAGGTCTATTTTGCTATGTTTTAAATGCACGTCAAATGGGAAAATCTAGCTTAATGGTACGGATGATGAGCCAATTACAAAAGGAGGGAATTAAATGTGCAGTCATTGACTTAACTCGCCTAGGAACAGACAATATTACCCCCGAACAATGGTATAAAGGATTAGCCGTTGATCTGCTCCGCAGTTTTGGATTAATCAAACAATTGAAAACTTTTAAAGCTTGGTGGAGTGAACAATTAGACCTGCCTCCTGTACAACGATTAGGACAATTTATAGAAGAGTTTCTTCTAATTAATGACGATTTTAATCAGCGGCAATCTAGACAATCGACTGTTATATTTATTGATGAAATTGATAGCATTTTAGGGTTAAAATTTGATGTCTCTGACTTTTTTGCTTTAATTCGTTCTTTTTATAACCAGAGAGCGATTCGACCTCAATTTCAAGAGCTAACTTTTGCCTTTTTTGGTGCTACCACACCTTCAGCTTTAATTACTGACCCCCAGAAAACACCTTTTAATATTGGTAACGCTATTGAATTAGCAAGTTTTAAAGAACACGAAGCCCAACCTTTATTATATGGGTTAACAGAAAAAGTTAGTAATCTTCAGACAATGCTCAAACAAGTCTTAAGCTGGACGGGAGGGCAACCTTTCTTAACTCAAAAACTCTGTCAACTGATGCGGGATAGTGAGCAGCCAATCCCCTCTAATCAAGAAGAACAATGGTTAGCTCAGTTAGTAGCAGAAAAAATTATTCAAGATTGGGAGATGCAGGATCAACCCGAACATTTAAAAACCATTCAAGATCGCCTTCTTCAAAGTCCAAACCGACCCCAATTATTAACCTTGTATCGACAAATCCTCCATCAAGAAGCAATACATATTGATAACAATCCCTATTTACCTGAGTTATTTTTATCTGGATTAGTGGTAAAACGCCATGGTAAAATGGACGTTCATAATCGCATTTATCAGACGATATTTAATACTGATTGGCTTGAGCGATCGCTATCTTAAACTGAACCAGTATATTGACTTATAAAGTACTTTTGATACAACTGACAACTGACAATTGCTTGATTTTCCCTGAGTTTAATTAAACCCATACTATTAAGTTTATAAGCAATAATTGGATCGAGTATAATTGGTTGATTCCCTTGACAAATCTGTTGAAAAACATCGGCAAGTTCGGGTTGTTTTTGTAAAGTGACCCAGTGCAGCTGTAAATGAGAGGAATAAATCCCCGTTGATGTAATTGCTGATTTGATTAAATCTGGCATCGTTATTTGCTCTTGGCTAAGATGATAAATCGCTAAATGAATCAAGGCAGGATGTCCCCCCACTAAGTCGATCAATTGTTGAATTTCGTTGTTTGCTAATTCATTTAATTGATATTTTTTGGCTAATTCTGCCACTTGTTCTTGATCAAAACCCTGTAACTCTATGGGTAATCCCACATTAAAAGGAGACTGTTCTAATCGCAGAGAAACATAAGATTCTGTGGATTGAACAATAATTAAACGTAATTTCTGCCACAGGGGAGATCGCTTAGATTCTTCATAACAAGCTCGGATTAAAGGTAAAAAATCTTCCGCTACTTTCGGATGTTCAAAGACTCGATGCACTCCATCTAAAGCCAATACCACTGGCTGTTTTATTTCTCGTAAAATATACTCTTCAAAATAAATTGTCCAACTCATTTTAATTCCTATATCTTCATCCCAATAATCATCTAATTTGGCTTCTAAATTCAACTGCCGAGCGCAATTACGGCAAATCCAGCGTAAGAACTTGTTAAAATCTGCGATGATGTCTTGGTCTGCTTTTTGCAAATCTAAACTAACAATTTGATAACCGAATTGTTGTTGACAAGCCTCTAAAATTGTTAATAATAAAGACGTTTTCCCCCATTTTTTTGGCGCTTTAATGCGTACTAACGCCCCAGATTGACCGATTTCCTCGATAATTTTTGCTTCAAGTTTTGTTCGTTTTAGATAATAATAAGAATTATAGGGAACAGGAGCATCGGGGTATTCTGGACGCTCATTCTGGGGATATTCATTACCGCAATACTGAAGCAATGTGGAGTTGGTAAAATGAGATTGTAGTCTAGATAAAAAATTTTTCTTATTGATCGGAGAACCGATCAGTTGCGAGACTCTATGATAGAGTTCTGGCGCAACTACATTGGCAAGATAGCTGCTACTATAACCGTTTTCTTGGGCAATTTCTTGATAGTTCTTTTTCTGCCAAAGTCCTCGCAACAATAATTGTTCTGTGTCATTGAGACAGCGATTCTCAAGCTTGAGCAGTTGCCCATCAAGAATCTCTTGGATTTCCTCGAATTTCATTATTTTTGTCTAAGGTAAGAAGATTTGAAGAAATAGATTGTTTGATTTTCCAGTTCCGTTGCAGCCAGAAATATTGAATCTTGACATAACAGCACCGATTCAAAATAGAATTGGTATATTTGACAGACAAGCTGACGAGAACCAGTAACCGACAAAATTGTGCGATGGCAACCCTGAGAGGGATTAAATTCCCCCCTTGCTAGGAAATTATAGCATTTCTTGTCAAGGTCAATTACACGGCAGCAATTATCTCTTGATGATTTCTATCAAAAACCCTAAGTCTTCAGCGTCTAACTCCTCGATAATCCTATTAAGAATTAATTCGGAAAAATCCTCACAGGAGTTGACTAGACAGGGTTTTAGCAATCAGATGTACTGCATTTAAACTGCCTATTGAGAATTTTAGTACAGTGGCTGCTCCCAATCTTGCCAACAACGGTGAACAGTTACTGTTCATCCCTCAATACACTTGCTCCCAGAGCTTCTAGGGTTTCTTGCAGTATTTCAGCGCGAGAGAAATTACCCTGATCTTTCAATAATTGTAGGCCTTTTTGCCAAATCTCGATCGCCTCATTATAACTACCGAAAACTATATAAGCAACCCCTAAATTTTGGTAAATAGTGGGATTATCGGGGTTTAACTTGAGAGCTTTTTTATAAGCTTTAATCGATTCTGGTAGCCGGTGCAGTTGTTTGAGAACCAGTCCTAAATTATAGTAACCATCGGCATAGCTAGGATCAATTTCTACGGTTTTCTCAAAGATAGATAAGGCCGATTCGTATTTTTCTGCTTCGTATAATAACCCACCTAAATTATTATAAGCACCCAGTTTTAACTTATCTAAAATTGGCTGCTTAATCGCTTTAACAAAATGATCGCCTGATTGCTTAAATTCCTCCACTGAATAATAATAATTAGCGAGATGATAATATAACTCGTATAAAATATGAGGATTAGAGCCATGGCATTTTAAACCATGTTTGAGCAGCTTAAAACCCTCTTTATCCCTGCCAATCTTCAGATATAACCCCCCCAATTTACTACACACATAGGGATCGTGGGGATGTTGCTGATAAAAACCCTCCATCGCTTTTCTTGCCCGTTCAAACTTATCTAAGCTGGCTATTTTATCGACGGTGTAACCGTAGTGAAAGATAGCAATTTCTGGCAGTTCAACTATTTTCCAACCAGGTTCTTTTTTTAATAAAATAGCCACATTATCATCAATAATTGAGTGATAGGGACGGGTAAAAGTGACCTGAGGATGTCGGCGAAATAGCCGCGAAATTAGAGAATAAGGTGATTGTACGGCTCCGATTTCATGGCGGATTAAATTAATCACTAAATTTTCCTCTTTTTCCATTGCCCGACGCATTTTCGTTACGATAGCGGGATTTAATTCCTCATCAGCATCAAGGACTAAAATCCAATCGCCAGTAACATATTTTAAAGCCTCATTTCTGGCATCGGAAAAATTACCCCGCCAATCGTAGCTAGGAACTATGGCACCGTAACTTTGAGCAATAGCAATCGTATCATCGGTCGAACCCGTATCCATAACGATCATCTCATCCACCACCCCTTTAACGCTATCCAAACAGCGCCGGAGATTTTCGGCTTCATTTTTGACAATCATGCAGAGACTAAGTTTAGGCATAACTTTACTCACTCTAGCGGTCAATCTTGAGCGATAGCGGCCAATCAATAACCCACTGATTACCGCTCACCGATTATCGATCATCCTCTGAGTCTACCTTAAACCGTTCTACCGAAGAAAGCAGCTCCCGGGAGATACTCACCAGTTTTTGCAGAGAACCGGCCACCCGTTGGGATTCTTGGGAAGTTTCCTGAGCGGTTAACTCCACCGACTGCATAACTTGGGCGACATTGAGGGAATTTTCCCGTTGTTTGACCGTATCGGCGGTAATCGATCGCACCAGCGTATCGATGCGGTTAGAAACTTGGATAATATCTTCTAGGGACTTCTTCGCCTGTTCCGAGCGCTCGGTGACATCGATCACCTGTTGAATCCCTTCCTCCATCGCCGTCATTACCGAACCCGTTTCCGATTGGATATGTAAAACGATCTGTTCAATTTCCTTAAGAGATTTAGCGGCTCTATCGGCCAACTGACGCACCTCATCGGCCACAACCGCAAAACCGCGGCCCGCCGCTCCTGCTCGCGCCGCTTGAATCGAGGCATTAAGAGCCAATAAATTGGTCCGCGAGGCAATCTGAGAGACTACCGCGACAATTTTCGAGATTTCCTGGGAAGCTTCCGCCAAACGCTTGACTTTTCGCGCTGTTTCTGATACGGTCTCGCGGATTTGCAGAATTCCCGCCACGGTTCTTTCCACGGAATCGCCCCCCTTCAGGGCGGTAATCGAGGAAGTGCGGGCGACTTCTTCGGCTTCTCTGGCGTTTTCTGCCACCCGTTGAATTGAGTCGGTCATCATCTGTACCGAATTAAGGGTGACGGCCAATTCCTCCGCCATCCGCAGGGCATCGCTAGACTGATTGCGGGCGAAAGATTCACTATTGGTACTGCCTTGATTCACCTGTTTTGCCGCTTTTTTCACCTGTCGGACAATTTCGCGCAGGTTTTGGATAGTCAAATTAAAAGCATCGGCCACCGCCCCTAAAACATCGGCGCTTACCTCCGCTTCCACGGTCAGATCTCCCCGAGCCGCTCCTTCCACATCATCGAGAAGTCGAATCACTTGCCGTTGTAAGTCTTCCCGTTCCCGTTCCGTTTCGGCGGCGCGGCGTTGGGCTTCCGTGGTGGTAACTACCACCACCCGAGCCATCTGATTGAAACGATTGGCCAGTTGACCGAATTCATCTTCCGAGTAGATCGTCGCTTTAGCGTTAAAATTACCTTCCGAGAGATGATCGAATTGGCTTTGCAGATCGTTGAGACTGCGCTTAATCTGACTAATTAGCAACTGTAGGCCTAGCCAAGTCAGGGCCAGGGTTCCCAGTCCGGTTAATAACATCATGGTTAGTACCGGTTGACTGAAGGGGGAAAGACTGGCTGAGGCTGGCGGTTTTGGGGCCGGTTTGGGGGCAACCTTTTCGGTTTTTGCCCGGCTATTCGGGGCTGGTTTGGCAGCCAAGAGCGTAGAAAGCCAAGAGGTGGTACTAACGGTACTAACGGCAAAAATTATGATCACAGGGGTAATACCCGCTAAAGCCGCTAGGATTAGTTGTTTTTTGCCTAAAGAAGCGTTGACAAAAAAGCCTAATTTGCCCGGAGCGACTTCCACCACTGGCTTGAGCAAGCGCTCGGAAGCATGGGTAAGATGACTATCTCTTTTGTCATTGGGGGTTTTTAGACGAGAAGGATTAAAACTAGGCTCTCCCACACCAGAACTGGCATTAAGGCGCGCACTGGGTTCGGGGAGAAAACCACCACTTAAAGCTTCCCCCCCCGAACGGGTAAATAGCTCCCAGTCTCCCAGTCCTTGAACCGTATCCGTCAGAGCCAGTGGGGAAAAACCGTCTAAATCCTCATCATTGAGTTCTGGTTCCCCAAAATCTCCAGTGTCTTCCTCCTCGTATCTTTTTTGAGTGACTCGGCCAGTTTTTGCCCCTTGTGGGCGGGTCGATTCCGGGTCAATGGCAAAAGTGCTTTCTTCTAGGGTATCCCTATAGGATAACTCCTGATCTCTACCGGTGAGGGGATTTCCCCCCAGATCAGAGGAAACCATAAAAGTGGCTTCTCCCGTTGACCCTAACTCACCGTCCCACCCTTCCTCCAGCGAGTCAATCTCCGCCGCTTCTAAAAAGGGGAAAGGGGCTTCCCCCTCCGCCGAATCGCTAGACCACTGGGAACCGTGAGAGCCAGGGCCCAGCAGGGTAAGGGAACTAAAGGCGGTTTCCTCCGATTCCTCAAAATCATCGTCATAGGAATGGACTTTACTTACCGTAGGCTCGCCGGGATCCTCCTCATTGAAAAGACTACTATTCCAATCCAGCTCTTTATTTTGTCCATCGGGGTCAGCCCCTGGCGACTTCCAGGAGCGAGAATGGTTAAAACCTTGACCTAGATCGAAAGCTGCCTCGCTGTAGGCAATGCTTTCCGTAGCAGCGATCGTAAAATCTCCCTCCTCGGCTTCAAAACGAAATTGCCGAATCTGATCGAGACCACGCTGGGCATAATCGACTAGATCGGAGCCATTGGGAGAATTTTTAGCCAATTGCAGCACTGTTTCGTAACGTTCCTCCGCCAATCTGTATTGTTGTAGTCCTAGATGAATGTGACCCTGTAAAAGCATGACATTGGCATCCTCGGGATACTTGCTGGTCATCTCTTTGACAATGACGGCGGCATCCTCAAGGTTGCCCTGGCAATAGGCGGTGTTAGCCTTTCTATAGAGTTTTGCGTATTCTGTCCCTGACGGCATTTGCCCCTCCCCTAGTAAAGTTAAATGAAGTAGTTAGTAGTTTCAAGAAAGAATTCCTATAAATCCTATTCTGCTATTTTTTTCAGGTTTTAAGCCGCCCAACGGGCAAAACGGAGTATGGCCAGATGATCGAGTAGTCTTAAGGTTTTTTTTGATTCTTGGCCCAGAATCCACTCTCCCTGCACATAGAGGGCGATCTGATCGGGAATACTGGCCGCACTACCTAGTTTATCTGGGTCGAGCCATTCCATATCTCCCAAACGTTCCACCGCTAAACCGAGGATCGTTTCCTCTTCTTTGATCGCAATTATGGGAATTTCGGCTCGATCGGTGTTTAAGCGGCTGCTATCCCCCAAAAATTGCCCGAGATCCGCCACCCAGATCACTTGACCCCGGAGATTGATCGTGCCGAGGAGCAAGGGTGAAGCATTGGGAATGGGGGTAATGCGATCGAGTGGTTGCTGTATTACCTCGCAAATTCCCACGGCACTAAGGGCAAACTCGTCCTGAGAGGGTAGATAAAATCGCAAGTACAGTTCACCGACGGGAGTTTGTAATTCCTGATTGTCGGGGGCGATATTTTGAGCGTTACCAGCAAAAAAATCGGCGTTGTTAAGCATGAGTTTAGTTCTCTTGCAACTAATAATTCGGGCGGCGTTTTTAGCTGTCTTGACCTATGCCATAGCTAGACTGTCCCCGGTGAGGGCGATTTTATCGGCGCAACAGTTGTTTAATGGTATAAATGAACTCAATCGGTTCAAAGGGCTTGACAATGTAGGCATCGGCTCCGATTTTCATGCCCCAATAGCGATCAAAGACTTCCCCTTTCAAGGAACAAATGACCACCGGGACATTTTTGGTTTTTGGATCCGACTTGAGACGACGACACACCTCATAACCATTCATGCGGGGCATGACGATATCGAGGAGGACGAGATCCGGATTGGCTCTCTGAATATGTTCGAGGGCTTCCACCCCATCCGTGGCGATCGTGACCTTAATGCCGCTATTGCGGAGTAAATCACAGATCAGTTCCCGTTGCGCTTGGCTGTCTTCTACCAGCAATATTTCGCTCATAACTCCCTACCTAGCTAGGCTGCCAAGAACAACAATGGCAAAAGATGCCCGATAATAGTCCCCGTTGACCGGATGCTCCGAAATTTCTCTCATTTTTGCCTCCAACGCAATCTGAAATTTATCAGGGGGTTCCCTCTAAACAAGGACTTGATTCACCCTTTCGGGTTTCATCTCTATAGTTCCCAATTCCACCGTTAAAAACCACCAGCCAAGAGATTTTTGTTCGGGTTTGGGGGTTGGGTGTGAGGTTTTAGGGTGTTGGGTTTTAGGATTTTAGGATTTTAGTTGAAATTCCTCAGTAAAATACTGCGAATCTCGATCTAATTGCAGCTTCCTTCCATAATTTCTCGGAATCTCCCCCAATAGACCCTATTTCTTTTAGTCTAGGAGAAGCATTTATCTTACTTGTGAGGTACAAAGTCTCGGGTTTTGGGGAAGGCCGGAACTGGGGAAGGCTGGAGCAGTAGCTGGTCGTCTGGGGATGATGCCAAATGCCTTCATACTTCATCTTGATGAGAAACGCTCTCTTAGACCAAATCCGTTTTTAATAGTGTGATTAACTCTCAAGTTATCAATTGTTTCTCCCTGCTCCCCACTCCGCAGCTCCAGCGCTCCCTTCTCCCCACACCCCACACCCCACTCTCCTATACCTTTTAAACAGGATTTAGTATTACCTCCTCTTGTCACTAATAATAAATCTGATAAGCTAATTATGTAACATATTTTTCAGTAAGCTTTACTGAATTTAAACCAGCCCTAGAGATTGTTAGTACAAAAGTTCTAGCTCCCTGTCTTTGCTTGTAGCTCTCATGCCGTCTTAACCGATAATTTAGATGTGTAGTCAGCTTATTCACAGCAGCCAGAGGTAAAAAGGGTCAGAAAACACGAGCCGATTTATGAGATTGACTGCCGAATTTTTTGAGACTAGGACAGTACATTTGCACTGAAAAATCTCCAAAAATTTTCCAGTGGGGAAGAGGAAAAATTGAGAACAAATGTATGAATCAAAAAGAAAAACTCGAATGATAGAAATTAAAAAATTTTTGGGATCGGATGGTTACACTGAAACCATAGACGGGCCGCTCCTAGCCTCGATCGCCAACTCTCTCTAAAACGGCGTTGTCAGATGTAAAGATGAATCAAGCAAAAGTGTAGGGAACTGGAACATCCTTAAACTTAAGGTAATGAATTAGAAGCGGTAGGGAATTTTCTAACATTTTGACACATT
>VYKQ01000049.1_pt1 | contig 32353 bp, 34 predicted proteins | sample 5114541 | NCBI WGS metagenome assembly VYKQ01 (sample SAMN12291801, study PRJNA351875) | freshwater metagenome | isolation source: freshwater lake | place: USA: Michigan, Baseline Lake | collected 2013-08-09
AGCCGAGTTTTCAAGGTGCTGCGCCGTCCACTTGGTTTTCGAGACTGGCCTTTTAATTCTAACGTAAAGCCGCCGTAGAACGGCGGGGTTTCAGACCCAAAATTTCCGATGATTAATAATAAAAGCGCGGCTCAATCTCAAAAATCTATGCAGGTGGAAGAATTAAAACAGCTTTATGATCAGGACTTTGTTTTGTGGATTGAGCGAACCACCGAACAAATTCGAAGCGGGGAGATGAAAAATTTAGATTGGGAACATCTTTTAACGGAGATAGAAGATTGGGGGAGAGAACAAAGAAACAAAGTGGAAAGCTATCTAATTCAAACCGTTAAACATTTATTAATGTATCAGTATTGGCTGATTGAAAAAGGTAATTGTGGCCGGGGATGGGCCGATGAAATCGATAATTTCCGTCTAGAACTAGAAATTTTATTCCAGTCAAAAACCCTCTACAATTATGGGGCTTCTAGGTTAGATATAATTTATGATAAAGCCAAGCGATCGGTGATCAAAAAAACTGGTTTATCTGTTGATACGTTTCCGCAAGTTTGTCCTTATACCTTTGCAGAAATTATAGATTTTGACTTTTTGCCAGTTTAGAATAGGAGAATTAAAGGAGACCTGCTGTAAAAGTAAGTTATCGAGGAGCCATCGGTTCAAAATATCTAAAACTTCAGATAAATCCCACATCCAGCAGGTTATTTTGAATATTTTTTATTTAACCTAACCCAGTCATAGAAAGGCTTACAGCTATTTAAGTATTTTTGTCTAAATCTCTCATGGGGGAGATATTGGATGAATTGATACTCCTCTCAATAGCTTAGTCGGACTTGAACCCAATATACCGTCAAATCATTTATAGACAACAGAAAAGCCTGAAATACTTACTCTGCAATGGTGTTAGCTGTTTTTCAATAAATAAAAGTTTGGCAAAATAATCTGCTGGGAGTAGCTCGTTAAGTATATATACTCACATCATCAAGTGCTGAATGTGGGATAAATTTGACATAATCTTGGTTTTTATCGAGAGTGTATTTGTTTTTTGTCTTTTTTCTCCTCCTGTCTTTCGTCTCTTTACATAAGGGAAGATTTTTGATTTTTGCAGGAGATCTAGGCAAGAAAAAAAATTATCGTTATAATAAAGTTGTGGCTTATTCTGTCAGCGATAGAGTATTATGGGTCAAAAATCTTACGAAGTTTTCCAAGCAGTGGAAAATAAAGCTAACCTTCTAGCGGGTTATTGGGGTGACTTCAAAACGGAGATTATTCAGCATTTGCCTGAATCCTATCATGGTGAAATCCACGAACTTTCTAGTAACCTAGAGAAAGCTTTAGAAGTGTTAATCAATGAATTGCGCCATCCTACCCTGATTTTAGCGACGACTGGCACGACGAGCAGTGGTAAGAGTACCTTAGTGAATCTCCTGTGTGGTGCTGATATTGTACCGATGGCACAGCGAGAAATGAGTGCAGGAACAGTTACCATTGAGTATAGCGAAGAAAAGACTTTAATTATTGAAGAAACACCTGGAGCATTGTGGGAATGCGGGAAATGGGAAAAGATTAGCGATGAAGATATTTATAGTCGCTTAAAACAGTTAATGAAGGCTTATATTAAAGCCAGAAAAAAACAACCTGATTTAGCTTATCCTCGATCTATTATTTATTATCCTTTTAGACTGGTTAAAGATGAAAGTTTCTTAGAATTGCCTAAAGGGGTTAGAGTTAAGTTATTAGATTTACCTGGGTTCTCTTATGTAGGAGATGAGGGAAATCTTGGGATTATAAAACAATGTCGTGAAGCTTTATGTTTAGTAACATATAACAGCGCAGAAACAGATTCTTACAAAGTTGATAATTTGTTATCAGAAGTTGTTAATCAAGTTAAAGATTTAGGAGGCTCTCCTGCACGAATGCTATTTATTTTAAATCGAATTGATATATTCAGATCAGATGATGATTGGCAAGAAAGTGAAGGTGAGTTTATTGAAGAAACGACTGAAAACATTAAGGAAAAACTGATCGAGAATTTAAGAGAATATACAAAAGATATTGAAAATTTGAGAATTGTAAAACTGAGTACATGGCCAGCCTTATTAGCTTTACAAATTCAGGATAATAAAAAATTGCTTCAGGAGCTGTTAGAGGAATTACCTACGAGAGAAGAAAATTGGTCAGAGCATGATCAAACTAGACTTGAGAAAGTCTTAAAACCCTATGAGCAAGCCATAGATAACTTTCAAGTTTTAATTAAGGAAATGATGAAGCGAGGAAACTTAAGTCTTGATCCTAAACAATGGACTATCTCTCAACAAGAACAAATTGCTAAAGAGTTATTCAAACAATCCTATGCAGAAGAATTTGAAGACAAACTAAGCAAGCACATAGCAGAACATTTTCCTAAATTAGTTATTCCCCAAGCTCTAGAAAAATTTAATGTAGCGGCGGGAAATAGTATTGCACAATGGGCAGTACAAACTACCACGGCAATTCTTAACAGTTCGGAAGAAAATTATCAACAGGAAATCGAAAAAATCTCATGGATTAAATCTTCCTTAGCTCAATTTCTTCAAGTGAGTGATGCTAATTTACGAAAGCCTTTTGAAAAAATTAAACAAAACTGTGAGGAGTATTTAAACCAACAAACAGAAGATGATCCCCTTTCTATATTAACAGAAGCTATTACCGATCTTCAATTTACTGAACCTTATAATGAAATTGAAGAAAAATTAGTCCCTCTCTATGATTGGAGAAATGCTCTGGGGAGAGGAGTTGACCAGATTTTAGAAGCAGTTGCAGAATCATTAGAAAATGGCATAGTTGCGCTAGACCATCCTAATTTTAAAAAAGCTAATATTGTCAATGTTAACTTGCTAGAGGGTAATCTGAGAAGATTAATCAAACTGGGCTATAGTTATTATTTCGCCAAAAATGGACAAAATGTAGTTGCAAAAACTCAGGAAGAAAAAGAGAATCTTAAGCAAAAAAATTATGAACTTAACGAACTGTCTATTCATCTTAGTCTGATTATAGCGCAAGTGTTGGATAAAATTTCTACCCAAGAGATTCAGCGAATGTATGAAGCAGTAAATGAATTATTCATCTGTCATCTTGCTTATTTAGAAAAAGGTTCTAATGAACGCGCTCCTGATATTGTGATTAGATTTCCAGAATCAGAGTTAAACAAAGTTACAAATGATCTAAAATTTGATTTTGTTAGGCTTGATTCGGACTTTGAAATTAAAGAAGAACAATATACCGAAAAATGCAGAACTTGGAAACATTGGTTATGGATAGTTCCCAAAAAGGAAAAACGATCCAGTGAAAATGCAAAAATTCCAAGTATAGGACAAATTTTAGCCGACTGGAAAAAACAGTTAAAAGAAGTTGAACCTGAGATGTTAAAACAAGTAATAGAATGGCTATTAGCACAAATTGACGATTTAAAAAAAAGTGTAGATAAAACTCAAAATGATATTCTTGATCAGTATCGAGATAGACTAGAAAAAGCTAGACAGGAGATTACTTTTGATTATGAAAAACAGCAAAATGTGTGGCAACCTATGCAACAAAGAGCGAAAAGATTAGAAGAGGAATTTTCTCGACTAGGAAATTTTGAAAAGGAGGCTGATTCCAGTGGTAGTTGAATACTTTGAAACCAGATATCAGCAAATTTTTGAACAAGTTTTTCCTCACATTAAAAGTCAGGAAGTAGGTACTTTAAGCTCTGTCATTTATTTGATTTTAGATAATAAAAGCCAAGCCCAGGAACTTTGTCAAGAATATGATATTAAAAAAAAGGCTTCTTTAGATGAAGATTTAGATTTATCTGATGATATTATATATACAATTTCTATCAATAAACAAAAACCTGTTAAAGAATTCTCTATCCTTAAAATGGGGGGAGAACTCGTTAAAAATGTCTCCAGACCACTTCGTAAATCAGTAGATAATGATCAGGACAAAATGGAATTAATTGTACTCGCTGCTGTTATCTTAATCGGAACATATTTTACTCAAAAATTGTTAGGGGATTCCCGCAAACAAAACACAATTCATCCTGTACTTCCTAGCCAACCCATTCCTACAGCGATTTGTCTAGCTGTTCCTGCATCAGCAGTTTATGGCTTAACTGTAGGAAAGCGGATAAATAGAGAGAAAATCATTGAACTAATTGAATCTGCCCCAGAGTTTTTATGTATTAGAACAGAGGAAGCTGAACAACAAATGATAGATGTTATTAATCAAGAAATTTTACAAGACAGCCAACTTAAATTTTATATTAGGATTGACATACCCAATGGACAAGATATTATTGGGGCAGAAACTAAGTATGTTATTAAAAGGGATATACCTAAGGATACAGAGGGTAAAATTATACAGCTAGGTCGCTTGAGAGATGCGTCTGTTCTCAAATCATTCAACCGTATTTAAGGAGTTAATTTAATGGATTGGAAATCTGCCTCATCCTACTATGAAACCCGTCTCAGTGATGTCTTAAATATCCAACATTTTGCTGTTGACTTAGCCAAACTTCCCCAAGCTGAAGTTCCCTCTCAATTAACAGAAATCCTCATGCAAGAGGCAATACCTGCTAACCGTCAACTCGAAAGACTGAGAAAAAGAGAATTTCGTATCGCTGTTGTTGGCTTAGAAAAGGCAGGAAAAAGTACCTTTATTAACGCCTGGTTAGAATGTGATTTACTTCCTGCCAAAGGAGGAAGATGTACCTTTACCACCACGCAAATTTATTCCGTTAAAAGCGAATCTGAACAAAGATTAGAAGTGCAAACCCGCACCCAAGAACAATTTATTCATCTTCTCAAAGAATTAGAAACCGTTGGCGCAAAAGAAGACTTAAACACCATTAGAGAAAACGAAATCACTCTAAAACAAGTCAGAAAGGAAGGTAATTTAGTTATTCCTTTTACTCGACTCGAAGACATCCGAGAACAACTAAAAAAATACGTTGCCGATGAAAAATACGCCCATGCAGTCCTAGAAGCCCGACTTTATACTAATAAACTCGCTCAAGCAGAAGGAATCGTCTTTTATGATGTTCCGGGTTCAGATTCTGGGTTAGCCAAGCACGTTGATGAAGCCCAACAAATGTTATCCGACTGTGATGCAGTCATCGTAATTCAGCGTTTTCGCAGTATTAGAGAAGCCGAATTAGAAATTATTAAATTTACCGAACAAGGTGATAAGAATGTCACCATTGCTGATAAATTATTTGTCTTTTTAAGTCATATTGACTCTCTCGGTAGCCCAGAAGCCCTTAAAACTCATATTACAGAAGCCTCTCAGGATTGGTTAAAACGCGCTAATTTACCTGTTAATCGCATTGTTTCTGGTTCAGCAGGAGCTTATTTAATCTTAAATAATCTGGCGGAAGAACATACTCAATTAGAAATCGGACAAGCCAGCAATATTCAAGATAAATTAAAAACTTTAACTGGAATTATAGATGATGAAATGTTAAAAACTCAAGCTACAGGAATCCCTGAAATTAAAGAAAAAATCTTTAATTATATTAATACTGAGCGAGTGGCAATTCTCAAGAAACGCTGTGAAGCTTCCATTGATAAAATTGTCAGCACCTCAGAGGACATTCATCATCTTGTCAGTCAAAGATTTCCCGAAAATCCTGAGGAAGCACAACGCTTTGAAGAAGAAAGAAGAAGAATTGATTTTTCAGAATGGTGGCATAGAAAATGGGAACAGATAAAAGCTGATTTACAAAATTTTTATGAAACATCTGTCATTAACAAACCCTTAGAAAAAGTTAATAACGAATCTTCCAGTAGTATCGAAAAATTCAAAGACCGCTATAGGCAATTGTTAGCCAGTGAAATGGCAAAATTAAGACAAGAAACTTTAAGAAAAAAAGAAATTATTTTTGACGCAAATTCTTTTCCAGACTTCGACAAGGTAAGAGCTAATTATGCTTGGCGGGATGACTTATATGGGGATGTTAGAACATTTTTGGCTGCCCTTGCTCGACAATTAGCGGCAGAATTAAAAGATGAAGCCTTAAAATTAGTCGATTATATGTCCTCTTTATTATGGGGAAGTTCTCAAGTAAAAGAACGACTTATTGGTTATTCAGAACAGGAGTTTTTAACTCGCTTAGAAAATAGTTTATCAGTGTTATTTTTAAGATTTGCTCGTCCCGTTGCTGAAGCATTAATTCGCGGTCCTGTTAACAGTGATACCCGCAGCCAAATTGTCAAATTATTGGGGGCTGATGTGGAACTGATTGATAACTATTATCAAGGAGATGAACCGGCTTTTAGGGTCTTAAAAAAATACGTTAAATATGGTTCTGATTTACTCTTTAATCCTAGTCTTCGTCAACAGGTGTTAGGTGTAACAGAAATTGCCAAAAACTTTATCGGAATGACGGTAGATACAGTTATCGATTTAGCCGACCAATTAACCCCACCCAGAGAGGTTGTTACCTTTGAAGTAACTAATGATATTAACGCTTTTGAAGAATATCTACGCAATGGTATTTTTGAAGCCGCAGGATTTGAGTCCTACTGTATTCAAGAATTAAGAGGATTAGTGGATATTTTTCGAGAAAAAGAAGGAACATGGGCAGGTGTCGCTCAAAACGAATGGTATAAAGAGAATCCTCAGCTTGTAGCAGAATTACCCGCTAATTTGAAATCTCAAGAATTTAATTTAGAAGTTAGTGAACGACTGAGACAATTAGCAATTGCCTTGAAAAGAAATAGTTCCTCTCAGTAGCGTTAGCTATAGCAAAGCACCGCTATTATTGCGACGATACTTCATACATATATACTATAATAACCAAAAACCCTTATCCATCAATGGATACACCCATTAACTTTTCTGTATGTACCCATGTTTATTATAATATTTCTTAATAAACAAGTGGGGAAAGTTTAGGGGAAAATTCCCTAATCGTAATTCTCCTCGGCAACAAAAGACGTTAGATTTATTCGGGGTTTCCTTGGGTTGAATCGGCAGCAGTATCGACTAATTCAAAGGATTAGACAAGAATTTACCAAGGTCAAGGTCGATGATCGCACTAAAATAAGCTCTCTCAGTGTTAGTTATTATTACCCGTTCGGATCAGCTTAGGAAAAAACTTGAGAAAAGTTTCATATTAGATTATAATTTTCGTTTGAGACTGTCATAGGAGATTAAAGGTATGTCTCGATTTATTAAGCGTTTAGAAGCGATTGGAATACATGGAAGATTTGATATTAATCTTGATTTTCAAGATGGAGTTAATATTATTCATGGAAGTAATGGCACAGGCAAAACCACTGTATTGCATATTCTTGCTAATGCCGTCAACGAAGATTTTAGACGTTTTGGCTATTTAAAATTTCAAAAATTAACCATTACATTAGATGATGATACGGAAATATTGATAAAACAGCAGAATTCTCCTCAAGAACCTCAAGAAACAGTAACAAAAGTCTTTGTTAATAATCAAGAAGTTGATTCTTACCGTTTTGCAGAATTATTATTAGAAGAAGAAAAGCAAAAAGAAAATGGCGAAATTTTATTCTCCCGACGTTATTATCTATCATCTTCTAAGAAAAAGCAAGATATTGACTTAAAAGCAACTTATTTCCCTGCTTTTAGAACAATGATTGAGGCATGGGCTACCTTAGATGAAAATGAAATTAGAAATTTTGCCCGAAGATCACCTAATTTTAGAAAAGTTCTAAGAAGTTCCGCCAGATCAACCGAATTAGCTCGGATTCTATTTGGGAAATTTGTCCCTAGACTTGAGTATCCTTCACCGATAGAAATAGAAGAACATATTAATTCAGAATTAACAGAAGCTCAATTAAAAATTGCTAGTCTTGATAGAAATTTGCTTTCACAAGCTTTTCTTCAATTTTCTCAAGTTATTTCTCAATCATTTGAGACAGACGATAATACAAAAGATCCAGACGAAGTTATTACAGAAATAATAGAACTTTCGGAAAAATTGCAAAATTCACCTTTTCAAGTTAATCGTGATCAATCAGATGATGTTTATAAAAAATTAATAGAACAGTTGAGATTCTTTGAATCAGAGCCAAAATACAAAACTATTGCTAGTAGAGTTTTATCAGTGTATAAAAGTTCTCTTCAACAAAGACTAGATGCACAAATAACAGCTTATTATACTATTGAAAGATATCTTGAATCAGTCAATGGATTTTTAGAGAGAAAGCAATTAAAAATAGGTTCTACAAGCTTACCTCAAGGCAGAGGGAAATTAGGTGTTAAAATTGGTGATGAAGAAGCTATTCATAGTCTGCAAATTTTGTCTTCTGGAGAAAGACAAGTCGTAGGTTTAATTTATGCCGCCAGTCACATGACAGGTGGTAGGGTTGTTTTAATTGATGAACCTGAAATTTCACTTCACATCGATTGGCAGCGTAAATTATTACCAGAAATGGTTAAACAACTTGATGAGAAACAACTCATTATTTGTACTCATTCTGCTGTGATTGCATCCAAATATCGAGAGAGAATGATAAAACTTGAACTACAACCAACGGCAAACGCTAATATAAATACTGATACTCTTGACAGTGAAGATCAAATGTATATACTAGATGATGATGATTTTGAAAACATTCCCTTTTAAAAATTTAGATAAGTATCGACTTTATGAACGGATTACAGTTAACTCCTGAAGAATACGTTACTGAAATAATTATGTCAAATGATAGGTTTTTATTGCTAGAAGGAGCCGATGATGAGGATTTTTTTACTATTATTTGTAATCTTTAAAAAAAAAATGAAGCTCAGATTTCAGCGGAAAAATTATATTTACTAAAAAATATTATTATTGATACTGCGGAGCGAATAGAAGGAGAATTAGGAAATAGAGCTAAGATAGAAAAAATCTGTGATTTAGTTGCCCAAGAGCCGCCAGATGTTAACAATAGAGTTTTGGGCTTTGTTGATCGAGAATTTAGAGAATTTGAATGTAGCAATGATTTAAAAGATCATATTAAAACTCATAAAATTAACAAGAGATTAATTTGGAGTAGAGGTCATTCAATTGAAAACTATTTTTTTGAAATATCAACGTTGAGAAAGGCATTCAACGATTATTTAGTCAGTAGTTTTTATCAAGAAGCATTTGAAATTTTTGAATCTAAATTTGAGCATACTCTCAGAATAGCTTGTGCTTTGAGTTTAGCAGGTTTATCAGAAGATTTACTTAAGCCTATTGCTAACTCAGTAAATTGGCAGTGTATAGATATCACCTCCACATCTCTGAAAATTGATTTAGAAGAATGGGGTAAGATACTGAATAAAAGACAAAAACTAGATCGATTTCGGATTCAAAAGCTATTTAATAAATTTGAAGTCTATTTGAATATGACCAATCAATGTGACATTGAAACCTCAAGATGGTTATCTCATGGACATATAGGATTTAATTTTATGTTTGTTGTTTATAGTAAATGTCTTTATATAACAGCCTCAGACTTATCGGATCCTCGGAAAAATCCTAGTCAAGAAGCCGAGAAAGTTAATCAATATAAAGACACACGCTTCCGCACAGTAGCAAATGCTTGGGTTAGAAATCAATCTGTAGAATTTCAAGGTGATAACCTTAATGATTTTCCAATCAAGTGTTTTTGGATGTTAATCAACGATTTTCAATAACAAATGATAGAAAAAAAGGGAGGTCTAAGAACCCCCCTCAATAGTTAATAATTAGATGAAAGCTAAATTAGTAGCGGCCAGCATTAGGTTTATGAACAATAAAGCTCATGGTTTGACATTGTTTGATGTTGTCAAAAGCGATAACGCGGATGTAGCAATCAGAATACTCGGTGCGGCACTCGCGAACTTCATTAAGAACTTCTTGGGGGCTAGAAACAGAGAATAAAGGCAGTTTCCACATCGTCCAATGATAATCCGCGGGTTTGGGATCTTTTTCAAATTCCACAGCAGGAATATAACCCTGATCGATCATGTATTGAATTTGTTTAGCAATTTGTTGATCGGTGAGGGGGGGCAAGTAGGAGAGGGTTTCGTAACGCTTCTCTTTAGGTAAAGTTTTCATGGGTTTCTTGATTCCTTATGGGTTGGGTAGATCATCAACATCGAGATTTAATTCCGATGTCTCTGGTTGACTTATAGCAGTACGGGTGAGACGTTCCAAAAGTTGCCGACGATGTTCGGTATTGTCATTAATAATTCCCGTTTTTACCATCTCTGGCAAGAACTCTAAAACCTGTTCGGCTAAATGTTCTCTTACCGTCATGATCCGCAAAACTAACTCTTTATTCTCAGTCATTAACCCCGCAATATAGGCCTCGCCATCCTGAATGGAATGGCTAGAAGTATAGTGACTCAGCCAAATAGCTAAAGTCGGATTAGTTTCTGACAATTGATCGATAATCGTGCGAACCGCTTGGTAAGTTAGGTAACTTTGTAAGACTTTCGCGGTATCTTGAACAACTTTTTTCGGATACATTTTATACAGTTTTCAGTTATTGGCTAGGCAGTTATCAGTGTTGAAATTCTAACCACTGCTTGCCGATTTTGGGCAAGTCCCCGGCATTATTTTCCACCGATAACTGCTAACAACCTTCTGAAGGGCTGTATTAGAGGGTATCCATAGCCTCGAACTCGAATTTGATTTCTTTCCAGAGTTCGCAAGCGGCAGCCAGTTCAGGACTCCAACGGCAAGCTTCCCGGATCACGTCGTTACCTTCGCGGGCCAAGGAGCGACCTTCGTTACGAGCTTGGATACAAGCTTCCAGAGCCACACGGTTAGCGGTGGCACCGGGTGCGTTACCCCAGGGGTGGCCGAGGGTTCCACCACCGAACTGTAAGCAGGAATCGTCACCGAAGATTTCCACCAGCGCGGGCATATGCCAAACGTGGATACCACCGGAAGCAACGGGCATTACCCCGGGTAAGGAAGCGTAGTCTTGGGTGAAGAAAATACCACGAGCGCGATCTTCTTCTACATAGTCTTCACGCATCAGGTCAACAAAACCCATCGTGATTCCGCGTTCACCTTCGAGTTTACCGACAACGGTTCCAGAGTGGAGGTGATCACCACCAGAGAGACGTAAGCACTTAGCTAAAACGCGGAAGTGGATACCATGATTTTTCTGACGGTCGATAACCGCGTGCATTGCCCGGTGAATGTGGAGCAGTAACCCTTTGTCGCGGCAGAATTTCGCCAGGGTGGTGTTAGCGGTGAAACCACCGGTGAGGTAGTCGTGCATGATGATCGGGGTTTTGATTTCGGCAGCGAATTCAGCCCGTTGCATCATCTGCTCGCAGGTAGGAGCGGTTACGTTTAAGTAATGTCCTTTAACTTCGTTGGTTTCTGCTTGGGATTTAACGATCGCCTCCTGGACAAAGAGGAAACGATCGCGCCAACGCATGAAGGGTTGAGAGTTAATATTTTCGTCGTCTTTGGTGAAGTCTAAACCACCGCGGAGACATTCATAAACGGCACGACCGTAGTTTTTAGCGGAAAGACCGAGTTTGGGTTTGATGGTGCAACCGAGTAGGGGGCGACCGTATTTGTTTAATTTGTCCCGTTCAACGGTGATACCGTGGGGAGGACCTTGGAAGGTTTTGATTAAAGCGACGGGGAAACGGATATCTTCTAAACGGAGACCGCGTAGAGCTTTGAAACCGAAAACGTTACCAACGATCGAGGTGAGGATGTTGGTGACGGAACCTTCTTCAAATAGATCTAAAGGATAGGCAACGAAACAGAAGAATTGGTTATCTTCGTTGGGTACGGGTTCGATATCATAACAACGACCTTTATAGCGATCGAGGTCGGTTAAGTTATCGGTCCAAACGGTGGTCCAGGTACCTGTGGAAGATTCCGCCGCTACTGCCGCACCTGCTTCTTCAGGAGGAACTCCGGGTTGGGGTGTCACCCGGAAGCAAGCTAGTAGATCGGTATCTTTGGGGGTGTAGTCGGGGGTGTAGTAGGTCAGGCGGTAGTCTTTTACGCCGGCCTGGAAACCTTTGGATTTGGCTTGCACCATTGGGATTATTCCTCCATAAACTGCATGATTAGTCGCACCTGTAAAATCTCGCCGTCAACCGACATAGATTTTTCTTAAGCTCCTTTCCCCTGCTGCCAGGAGCGAAGTTAGGGAGCAATTTTCACTAATGTTTTTTTCAACTGATCATCTTAACACGAACTTTATCCTATTCTGATCATTTTTTTTCCCTATCTCTAAAATTTTGATTGTTTTTTTTTCTCGGGGCGATTAGTTTCTTTAATCTGTCGTCATCTAACTTTGATAATCTCTACAAAAACACAAAAAAATCAATAAAAATTTACCTGATTGACACGCAGAAACTTCTGCTCATCAGGCTTTGAGCGATTAAAACTACTCTTTAATTGAGGAAGATTATCAATAATTACAACCTCAAAAAATTGTCGGCAATCGCTAAATATTAACTGGATTTCTAAGCAATTATACCCAGTACCTAGAGGACAGTTAGACAGCAGTGAACTCTAGATAAATTAGGTCTAATTACTCAGTAATTATTGTTGAGATTTTTGGCTTGTGAACGATTATTTTCCCCTTCAAGAATTATGGTTATTGTTGCCATTAAAACGATGACGTTCTGGAAATAGCGTGACCAATAACTGATTGATATAGACCTTTCCGACCACAGATGCTTGATTCGGTCGGTTAGTAGTAGATGCTTGTTCTCTGGTTTCTGGAGGACTGGCCTCGGCGACCATTTCCTCGCTATCCCAAGGACTGGCCACGGTTTCGGCCACCGCTTCCTCCACTGACGGCACTGGGGACACTTGACTGACTACGGGTTGCGGTTCCGGTAGAGGGGGTCTTTCCGGTTCCGATGGGGTCGCTGACACCTCGATGGTAATTTGACGGGAAGTATCTCCGATCAGGGAACCGGACGGCACGAGCGACATCGCTGCCACAGAAGCATTAAAAATCGTTGTGGTTGACCCAATACAGGCATTCTCACCGATTTCACCCCGACCGACGACCAGAACACCTGTACCTAAAATTGCTCCCGCACCGATAGCAATAACACCCTGATAGGCGGTTAAAATTGTTCCCATACCCAGGCAAGCACCCGCACCGATAATTATTTGGCTATTGGGGGCTGCTCGGAGAATCACCCCCGGAGCCACGATCGCACTCTCATCAATGGTTACATCACCATTGACATAGAATTCCGAGCGGCTAATAGGTTGAACGGGGGGTAAGGACATAATTGACAGTTATTCAGTGATCAGTGATCAGTGATCAGGGGTTAGGGGGTAGGGGTTAGAGTTTCGGGGATTTTTCCCGATCCGCCAACACCTAACACCTATCTCCCTTCACCGATCGCCGAGTCCTGAAATTAAGGGCGTTGAATAATCGATTCGAGAACACGGCGTTTCGCTTGGGAGTCAATCCCGATCAGACGGACGTATTCCCCTTGATGGTCCCGCAGACAGGTTTCTAAAGCGGCCACCACATCGGATTCGCGACTGCTATCGATCGGGGTGCAGCTTTGCCAAGAACTGGTTTTAAAACGACGTTTATCCGCGTGTTCACTGCCAATTTTGTGACCTTGGTTCAATAAAGAACGTATTTGAGCGATCGTTTCCGCCGTTAAGGTACTGGTTAAAGTGGCAGTACCGCCGCCAGAGGAACCGGCAGCATAGCTTTTGAAACTCGGTTCAGCAACGGTGGCGGTTTTACCGTTGCCATTACTAGCCACCGAACCATCGGGGCGCTGGATCACCGTTTCTAAAACCCGTTTTTTGGCTTTAGCATCGATACCGAGTAAGCGGACATATTCGCCGCTATGTTCCCGTAAACAATCTTCCAAAGCAGTAATTACATCGGATTCGCGATTACTTTCGATCGGGGCGCAACTCTGCCAAGAACTGGTTTTAAACCGGCGTTTATCCGCGTGTTCGGTGCCGATTTTGTAGCCTTGGGCGAGCAGGGAACGAATTTGAGCGATCGTTTCCCCACTTAAGCTACCACTGCTGCTATAACTGGCTCCGTTACTGGCGGGGGTGCTGTAGCTGCTGGCTTTGCCGCTGCCGTTACTAGCGGGGGCGCTGCCGGGGCGGTGAATAATCATTTCGACGACGCGTTTTTTCGCTTGCGGGTCGATCCCGATCAGGCGGACGTACTCATCGCTATTTTCAGTCACGATCGCTTCAATATCGCGAATGATGCCCGCTTCGCTCTTGGTTTCGATCGCCGGTCCAGTTAACCAAGAACTGGTTTTAAAACGGCGTTTATCCGCGTGTTCGGTGGCGATTTTCAGCCCTTGGGCGAGCAGGGAACGCACTTGTACGGACAGGTCTGAATTGCCGTTACCGTTGCCATGACCGCCGTGGACGGCGGTGGTGGTGCGGGCCGGTTCTCCCGGTGTGTCTTCGGGGCGTTGGATAATCATTTCCAGTATGCGCCGTTTAGCGGCGGGATCGACTCCGATCAGGCGGACGTATTCGCCTTGCAGGTCTCTCAGGGAGGCTTCTAGGGATTGGGATACCTGTTCTTCGCGGCTGCCGTCGATAAAGCCGGCACTTAACCAAGAACTGGTTTTAAAGCGGCGTTTGTCAGCGTATTCGATGCCGATCTTGTAGCCTTGGGAGAGGAGGGAGCGAACCTGCGCTCGAATGTTTGTATTTAAACTCATAGGTGTCACCGAATTTCTATATAGCGTCTCATTAGCGATGTTTATAGCGGCTGCCGGTGGCGGAGTCGCTGGTCCTTGGGCTTTGACCGGGACGCTGGGGGCGAGGTCGATATCGACAATGTGACGGGTGAAGGCTCGATCGATCTCTGTGACATCGGGTAAGCGATCAGCCTGTTGTTGGCTGGTGATCACGGAACCGGATGGCACGAATTTCCCGGCGGGGATTTCCACGTCTTGAACGAGGGCGTGCATCATGACGATGCAATCAGCCCCGATGCGGGCGTTAAAGACGGTGGAGCGAAAACCGATAAAACAGCGATCGCCCACATAGGCAGGCCCGTGAATGAGTGCCATGTGGGTGATACAGCTGCCCCGGCCGATCCACACCGAATATTCTCGGCCGTCATCTCCCACCACACGGCTTTTTTCTAAACCGTGGATGATTGCTCCGTCCTGAATTTTGCTGTCGTCGCCAATGTGAAAGGGGGTTCCTTCATCGGCGCGGATGGAAGTCCCCGGAGCAATCACCACTCGCGCCCCGATCTCGATAGCGCCACTGAGGTTAGAGAAGGTGTGCACTTTGGCACTCTCGTCTATGTGCGTTTCCTCTGGGGATTTGGTCCGCTTTTTCGGACTAGCCGCCGTTGTGCGGACGACCATAGTTAGTCTTCCTCCATACTGAATTTGGCTGGCTGGTTGTTAATTAACTGTGTTTGGGTCCTATCGATGTTTAACCAGATTGGCGAAATTCGTCTCTCTTGCTGTAGAGGGTGCGATTTTCTACGGTTATAGTGTCAATAATCCCCACCACCATCGCGTCAAGGGGGCGATTGTTCTGTCCGTCTTCGATACGGGCGGCTCCTCCCCGGGACACTAGCACCCATTCATTAATCCCTGCTCCGACAATATCACCCGCTACTTCGTATTTAGGCAAAAGTTGCCCTTGCGCGTCGATGAATTGCAAAAGCAGAAGTTTCACTCCCGTCATACTGCGCGGTTTCAGGGAGCTAACGACGGTGCCGCAAACTTTGGCAATTTGCATGGAATTTGTTTACACTAAAAGTTAGTTGCGCTCTAGATTCGTCTTAAAGGTTGCGGGTTAACACTTTCACGAAACTGTTCCACGGCTTCTGTATAACGGATGGGAAGAACGTATTCGAGGTTTTCGTGGGGACGGGCGATGATGTGGGTCGAGAGGACTTGACCACCTTTAACACGATTAGATGCCGCTTCTGTCCCCGCCGATACGGAAGCCTGTACTTCCGAAACGTCCCCCCGGACGATGACGGTGACGCGACCACTACCAATTTTTTCGTAACCTACTAGGGTTACGCGGGCGGCTTTCACCATGGCATCAGCCGCCTCGACGACGGCCGGGAAACCCAAGGTTTCCACCATGCCCACTGCAATTGACATAATATTTTTGTCTCCTAATGGTTGGCTTTCTTCGACTCTATAGATGCTGACCCCGATTAACGGTGTTTAATAGCTGCGGAATTGCTCTACTTCTTCGGTGTAGCGAATGGGCAGCACGTATTCGAGGTTTTCGTGGGGACGAGCGATGATATGGGTAGATAGCACTTGTCCTCCGTTAACCCGGTTGGCGTTTTCCACTCCGGCAGCCACAGAAGCTTGCACTTCTGAAACGTCTCCCCGGACAATGACAGTGACGCGACCACTACCGATTTTTTCGTAACCCACTAGAGTCACCCTGGCGGCCTTGACCATGGCATCGGCCGCTTCCACAACGGCGGGAAATCCTAGGGTTTCAATCATTCCTACTGCAATTGGCATTTTTTTGTTCCTCGCTTGTCAAGCCAAACTAAACTATTAATTTCGTTAGCGTTATCAACTTTGTTTCAGTCAAATTCTTTCCTTGTTACTTTTCCTGCTCTAGCTTTGGTGGCAGTCGGGATCGTGGCAAGGTGGGTAAGACCATCCTGAATTTTATCTCGATCGTGACCGTTTTCATCCACTATTTTTATTTTCTAGGGCCGGTTGGTAAAAATTTGACGAGTCAGGCAAAATTATCAACCTAAAAAAAGCATAGGAAACTATGACACCTTTGACAATATAAAACATTATGATTATTTCTCATCTTCAGGTTAACGAAAGTTAATCATTCCTTGATTTCGCTCATCAGCCTCAGCAATTCTCAGGAGATTTACCGCCGAAACCTTTGCTATGAGCCGATTTCTGCTTTAACTTCTCTCTTGGCGGCTTGCTTGTCTCTGCCGGATTTATTGGCAGATAAAAGCCTTATTTTCCCTGATTTCGCCTTTTTTATAATTTTTTTATACTATATCTGCACTTCCCCCAGACAGAAATACTAAAAAATTGACAAAATCCTTACTGCAGGTCGCTTCTAAGAAAAAATTGACTCACCACTAGGTACATTTTCTGCTTGAAAGTAGAGCGATCTTGTTAAATTGTAGCTTTTGATACTGTTGCGGATGTGATAATGTGTATTGTTGTGTTCAATCGCCCTTGGGGTTAACTACAGAAACCAAAAATCTACCTAAGTTATTGCTCCAATCACCAGTACGGTTAAAAAATACCCAACCAGAATCCCGATTGATCAAAAAAATGTGCAAGGCAGTATTGCCTTAGACCAAATTAGAGCGATTGACAAAACCAGAATCGTCGCCCAAGTTAGCCATCTCGACGAACAAATGGCAATGTTAGTGGCTGATCGCTTGGTTGAATTTTTTCACTACTAATTTTTGGATTATAGTTCGCAAAGAGGAAATATCTCAATTGTCCCAGGTGCATCGCTAGTTAGGGAGAGGAATGTAAAGATTTATTAAATATAGAGAAATTGCGGCATGAGATATGATTGATATGGTTGCCTATTAGTCTAAGTCAAATGAACATTGAACAAGTTATCATTAAAAACCTAAGAAAACTTCCCTTAGAAAAACAACAAGAAGTGTTATCCTTCACCGAATCTCTCACCTCAAAAATTTCCCTCCCTTCCCCAGATTATAGTCTCACTCCCCAGGAAAAAGCTCAAAAATGGCAGAAAGTAATCGCTAAACTTCCTAAAACAAGTGCGAATTTACCTGATGAAGCTTTACACCGTGACACTATGTATGAAGACTAATGACTCAATATTTACTGGATACTAACATTTTGCTTCGGGCGGCTGATACGTCTTCAGCAACTTATTCTCTTGCTAATAATGTAATTACTCAAATCGTTGAAACAGCTAATGAATGTGTTATTATTCCTCAAGTTTTAATTGAATTTTGGTTAGTTGCAACCCGACCCCTTGATGTTAATGGTTTAGGTTGGACTCCAGCACAAGCTACAAATTATGTCAATGATTTATTAGATAACTTGACATTAATTGCAGAAACCCCGGATATTTTTCCCCTTTGGTTTCAATTAGTCACCATCTACAACATTAAAGGAAAACGCACCCATGATATTAGGCTTCTTGCTGTCATGAAAGCTTCTAACATTACCCATTTATTAACCTTTAATCCTGATGACTTTATCCCTATTCCCAATATTACCATCGTTCATCCGCAAGATTTGATTAATTCCCAATAATTAAGCAGCAAATCCGACATACCGCACCACAATCCCTCCCGGAAGCGGATAGGTCGCCCGAGCAGGAGTAAAACAGGGGAAAACACCTGAAACTCCTTCCTCTGTGAATCACTGTTTTATGGCGAAAGGAGAAACAGCAGTCTAGAAAAGAGTTCTGGTATTATTTATAGACATCGCCGCGAGGTTTAATAGTTGTAATGACGTATAGATTGTTATCTCTATCTTCAAAAAACAACACTCGATACTTACCCACTCGCAATCTTAGTTCATCTCTTCCGTAAAGGGGTTTAATATCTAATTTTGTAGAATCCGAAATCAAAGTATCCAAAGCTTCAAGAATACGAATTTGGTCATTTTTTGGCATTCTTTCTAAGTAGCGTTCTGCTTGTCTAAGTAGAATATAATCAGCCAAGTTTATCTCCAAATAGTTTGTATTTTAATTCTGTTGAAGTGATTCCAGTATCTCGACCAGATAAATAATCTTGCCATGCTGCTTGGCTTTCAGCAAGTTCTTCGGCTGGAATGATCTCATCGTCATCTTTTGGCGCTAGGGTCGGCTTGATGATAGTTTTTAAATCCTCTAAAAGTCGCAACCTATCCGTAAGGGGAAGATTCTCTATTTGGCGGAGGATTTCATAGTAAGTTGTCATAGACCTTGATCGTATCAGATAATCCGAACACACCTCGAATAATACCACATCCAGATACTAACCAAAAATGGTAAAAGCGGTGGGCTGTTCACAACCGACTTGGTTCTGCGGTTTCTTTATCGGGATTAAGAAAGGAATATAAAGATTTATTAAACTGTAGCTTAGAATACAGTTGTGGGGGGGGAATGTGTATTGTTTTGGTATCTTCCTTTGGTGTTGGGTTAGGCTGTTGCTTAACCTGGCTGCGAGGGGGGCGATCGCACTCATTGTACGCTGGTTAGGGAGAGGAATGTAAAGATTTATTAAATTGCTGCGTAGAATGCCGTTCGGGGGGGAGAAATTAACAATAACACACAAACTGAATTGGAGTTATAATGAACAGCAAATTTACCCATAGTTTCTTGGGGTTCTTGGCCATCGCTACCCTGGGAACATCAATTTTGCCAACGCAAGCTCAAGCTTCCACAATAGTGCTAAACAGTGGCCAAAATGGAACCCCAGGTGGCACAGATAGCAATATTACCTACTGGACAAAGGGGATACCTGTAAATCCACTGTCGCCAACTCCCTTCACAGCGGCCGATTTTGCCAAAGCTAAGGGGATAGGTTGTTCTGGCTCTGATATATGCGGTTCTGCCAAGGTAGTTGCAGATTTTCCCTTTGCTTCCCCTCCTTGGATTCCTTCTCTCCCAAATGCTCCAGATGCGCGATGGATTAACTGGGAGGTCGGCCCGTCACCGAGTTTTTATGGTTCTCCAGCAGCTTCGGTGCTATATGCCTATCGTTTTACCGTACCTGAACCAACCATCAACAACGCTGCGATCGAGATGTATTGGGCAGTAGATGATATTTTGGGAGAATTTATTCCAGGATTTCCTGATCCCAACCCAATTGGAGTATATATTAACGGTCACGCCCTGAATAGTAGTTTCAGCGGTGCGGGTCGTTTTCCAGAATATTCTGCTTCCCAATCTGGAATTGCGGGTTTGTTAAACCCAGGATCAGACAACTGGCTTTATGTTTACCAAAGAGATGCTGGCGGTGGGTTAAGCGGTACTATTTTCTGCGCACGTATCAGTGTTAATGTTCCTTCTTCCGGGGGCAAGCCTTGCGCTGCTCCAGTTCCTGAACCCAGTTCTATTATTGGTCTTGCAGTCCTCAGCACTCTCGGCGCAGCCTCAACCCTCAAGCGCCAAATAAAATCATCCAAACCATCAGAAAAAGAAACCACAAAAGTAGGCTAAATTGCTTCTAAAAATACCATAAATGCTCCTTCATTTACTCCCTTGAAGGGGATTATTTTTTCCTTCATCAACAATCTGTAAAACACTGCTGTATAAAGGTGCAGCAACCCAAAATCCTGCTTGATTGATCAAAGCGTCTAGCAAGGGTTTCACCTCAGAGATTAACCCTCGATTTTTAGCCTCAACCAAAATGCCCAGAATTCCTGTGTATCGAAGATTAAGTCTAGTAGCAATTCTACGACCACGACGCTCATCAATCAAAACTTGATCTGCTCTTAACTCAAGTGCCAAAGCAATAGCCTCAGCTTCTTCCCTATCAAGTTCATCAGCAAGAAATTCAATGACTGTGCGGTTAGTTACGGTTCGAGTTTGAATCCAATCTAAGGTTTGGACTTCTATTGAACCTGCTACCGGAAAATCAGGCTCAGTTAATTCTCGATAAACTGCTTCGGGAATAAAAACTATTTCGTAAAGTTGTTGTAGTAGATAAAGTTGATTAATAGCTGCAAGATTGTTGATAGGCGATGTATCACTGACAATAATCACAATCTACCCATCTCCCGCAGGTTCTTAATATCCTGTTCAAAATCTTCGACATCGTAGTGTACTGGAATTTGACGACTTGCCAGTAGGTGTTGAAAAGCAATACGATTCATTCGGGCAAATCGACTCGCTTGAGCAAGGGTGAGCTTCTCTTTTTGAAAGAGCATGACCGCAATTTCCTGCCTCATCTCAGCTTCAGTCATGCGTGTGGCACTGAGAATTTCATCGGAGATATCAATACTCATGGCTATAACCCTATCTATCCCTTCCTATTGGAATAATATCATAACCTCCTTCATTTACTCCCTTGAAGGCGATTATTTTTTGCTCTCTTCCTAAACTATAAAAATTTCTGATTTCACAGCTTATCGCTTATTTAAGATGGATGATTATTAGGATTTTCCATCAGCAATCCCTCACTGATCACAGCGACATTCAACTCATTATCTGCCGAAACAAAAGTTATAGGGGGTAAACCACTGGCTAGACAAAGTATATTAACAGCACGACCTGCTGCTAACTGGATTGCGTCATAACCTCTTAAACCATAAGTTTCCGCTAATACCATTCCTGAATTAATTATACTTTCGGTAATTTCGATGACTTGATAATCTTGAAGCGAGTCTTTTCTCAACTGATGAACTATTGCTGTTGCATCCGTAACGCTAATACTTCCAGTGCGGGATCGTCGCGTAATAGCAGCCACAATTTCTACCTTGGCGATTGCGGCAATAAATATTTCATTATTGAAAGCAGCAGCAAATAATCCCAATACCCACACTGAACCAGTTTCGCTGATATAACGCTTGACCAAGGCACTACTATCTAAGAAATAAAGTGCCATTTAACGTCGTTCCTCAATAATCGTTTCTGAAATAGGTTTGCCCTCGATTTCAATCAATCGTCGCTCAGTTATCGGTTGAGATGAAGGACGCTTAATCTGCTTCACTAATCCGGCATCAAGAAGAGATTGGTGAAATAGCGCTTGTTTGTCAGCTTCTTCTTTATCCATAAGATACTGTTGAATCTTCTGATTAAGCTGCTGAAGTTCTTTTAACTCAAGAGTCTCAAGCTGATTCAAGATTTGAGTAAGGATTGCCTGTGTCATAATCTGCTACTTTTTTGGCTGAATCTCTTATTACCGGGGATGAAGACTTGTTAGTCCTGAACCCATTTAGAAACATTAAAATCATCACCGCATTAGCATTTTTGGATACTTATTCCATCAGTTGATGGGGTTTATTTTTTTGCCTACTTTCCTGGCTACACCAAGATTAAAACGTAACTCAAAACACCATGTTATGGAACAACAAACTATAGAAGGAACTTGGGAGGAAACTTTACAGTACCTACACCTGTCAGGCGCGGAGAGGGGAGAATAAATAAAAATAATCTCCTGACTCCTGACGACCGACGGTTCAAAAACCGATAACTGATTCTAGCGATCGATCTCGCCTTCGTAGGGTTGGACACCGATCGAGGGATAATTATCGTGGTTAGGACTGAAAACTTCTAACACTGCATGAGCTAACTTTTGGAAAAAGTCGGGACTCTCGTGCAAGGATTTGAGCGCCGCTTCTAATTCAGGACGGGAGAAATCGAAGCCTTGCGAGCGAGCTATCTCTAGTAATTGCTGAGGATCTTGGGTTGAGCGCATTTTTTGACCCAATTCTTCGTTTTTAGCGGCTAAGGCGAAAAAGTCGAACACTTGATTTTTAGACATATAAATACTTTTCCTTTGATGATTAAAGGTGTGGCCTCGGCGGCATCGAGGCTAAACTGCCTAGTATGGTTTATTTTTATCCTACCAGTCAGGAGATATCCTCAAAGCAAAAGTTTCGTTTTTCTTTGCTTGTATGGCTGAGTATGCTTTTTCTGGGAAGTAGGGTGTAGGGTGTAGGGTGTAGGGTGTGGGGTGTAGGGTGTGGGGAGAACAAAGCAGCCGCGCAGCCTCGGAGCCTCGGAGCCTCTTTCAAGTCAGAGGATAAATAGCCTAAAATAGAAACCTGCACTCTTGTTTCTGTAGCCAGCATCATGAATAAGTCCCCACGTCGTTACCATATCACCACCTTTGGTTGTCAGATGAATAAAGCTGACTCCGAACGCATGGCGGGTATTTTAGAAGATTTGGGGTTTCAATGGTCTGAGGATGCCAACGAAGCCGATTTAATCCTCTACAATACCTGTACAATTCGCGATAATGCCGAACAGAAGGTGTATTCCTATCTCGGTAGACAGGCTAAACGCAAACAAACTCAACCCGATCTTACTTTAATTGTCGCTGGCTGCGTGGCTCAACAGGAAGGGGAACAATTATTAAGACGGGTTCCCGAAGTGGATTTAATTATCGGTCCCCAACACGCAAACCGCTTGGGAGACTTATTACAACAAGTTTTTGACGGTTCCCAGGTGGTGGCCACCGAACCCATCCACATCATGGAAGATATCACCAAACCGCGCCGGGATAGTAATATTACCGCTTGGGTGAACGTTATCTATGGTTGTAATGAACGCTGTACCTATTGTGTGGTTCCGGGGGTGCGCGGGGTGGAACAATCTCGCACTCCTGCGGCAATTCGAGCAGAAATGGAACAATTAGGACAACAGGGTTATCAAGAAATCACCCTTTTAGGTCAAAATATTGATGCCTACGGACGGGATTTACCCGGAGTGACGGCAAGCGGCCGACATCTGCACAATTTCACCGATTTACTCTACTACGTTCACGATGTGGCCGGCATTGAACGTCTCCGTTTTGCCACCAGTCACCCCCGCTATTTTACCGAACGTTTGATTAAAGCTTGTCAGGAATTACCTAAAGTTTGTGAACATTTTCATATCCCTTTTCAATCGGGGGATAATGATATCCTCAAGGCCATGAAACGGGGCTATACTCAGGAAAAATACCGACAGATTATTGCTAATATTCGCGATTTAATGCCGGATGCTGCCATCAGTGCCGATGCGATTGTCGGATTCCCCGGAGAAACAGAGGCACAGTTCGAGAATACTTTAAAATTAGTCGATGAGATTGGTTTTGATCAATTAAATACGGCTGCCTATTCTCCCCGTCCCGGTACTCCGGCCGCTATTTGGGATAATCAATTAAGTGAGCAGGTAAAAAGCGATCGCTTACAAAGATTAAATCATTTAGTGGCCACAAAAGCTGCTGAACGTTCCCAAAGATATTTAGGCAGAATTGAGGAAATTTTAGTGGAAGACGTTAACCCTAAAGATGCTAGTCAAGTTATGGGAAGAACTAGAGGCAATCGCTTAACTTTCTTTACGGGAAATATTGAGGAATTGCGAGGCACATTTGTTAAGGTTAAAATTACCGAAGTCCGTCCCTTTAGTTTGACGGGAGTGATCTTTTAATAGTTAACAGTGACCTCTCAACAGCGAAAAAAGGCAATAGCTATCGGGAATAATTTGGTACTTTATGGATATTATCGCTATTTTGCAGCAAGATTATCAAAGATTTCCCCTCGATCAAACCTATGATATTTATGCTGATAACGTTTATTTTCAAGACCCTCTCAATCAATTTCGGGGGATTAAACGCTATCGGGAAATGATTGGTTTTATGAGTCAATGGTTCCAAGCTATCAAGATGGATGTCCACGCAATTGAACAGCAGGGAAATATTATTAATACCCGTTGGACATTGCACTGGACAACTCCTTTACCTTGGCGGCCCCGCATCGCTATTTCTGGACGCAGCCAATTAACTCTCGATGACAATAATCTGATTATTTCTCATATCGATTATTGGAATTGTTCACCCTGGGATGTGCTGCGTCAGCATTTACCTTTTTCCAGTTCTTAACTAGATTTTTTAACCAGAAAATGCCGACCAACGAGCGCTCGTTTGCTTGACAAAATCCTGTAAAAATGCTAGGCGTTGATTTTGTTCCCAGACCTGTTTAACTTTATTCTGCAAACTCGTCCAATTCCAATCATTATTCAGTTGCTCGTTAATTTCCTGTTCTTGGAAATATTCAATTAAACTTAAACCAGCTAAACGAGTTAGATAGGCTGCTCCAATTCCCTGCACTGTACCACCGGCAATATAAGTAATCGCATTTCCCTTGAGAATCGTTCCTAATGCCTGGGTGGTCACTTCTACCATGCCCAATTGTATCATCATTTTCCCCAGGGTAGTCATGACTGTTTTTGCTTGTTCAAGGGACATTTTTTGTTGATAAATTGCCCCTAAATCCACTAACATTTGAGCGTTAGTGGCTGCCGCTAAAACTAAATCTAAGGCCGCAAGAGGATTAGCAAAAGTGGCAGTAGCGGCTATCCATTGGTATTGTTCGATAACAGGTAAAGCCTTTTTGCGTCGGGATTGATTAAGTAATTGTTTGGTTTCCTTTTCTAATTCTATCGCTTGTCTCCAGATAGTTCCCAGAACTAATTCGGACTTTTCTCGCTCGATAATTTGTTGGAGATGATTATCTAAAGGATCGATAACTACCGTTTGGGTTTCCGTCCATTCCTTGATTTCTCCATTGCTTTGATGTTGACGAACTTTTAGGGGTTCAGGGGCAGCGGCTATGGCTAAAATATGATGAGCAGGAATAGTTTCTTTCAGTCTTTGTTTTAGGGAAAGGAGAATTTCTTCTCTGGTTTCGACGGGTAAACGATCCTGTTTATTGAGTAACAGGATAACACGCTGGTGCATTCGATCGAATTGCTGGAGGATTTGCCATTCGGAATCGGTTAAATCCCCGTTGATAAGATACAAAACTAAGTCGGCTGCTAGGGACTTTTTCTGGTTAGCGGTAGAGTCGAGAGTCAGAAGGGGTTCCGTTTCCAGAAAAGCGATAGATTCTCCAAAGTTGCCGCTTTCTAGTAGTTTTTTTAAGGCAGTTTTACCAGTTTTTCTAGCGCCGGTAATGGCAATTTTCAGGTCTTGGCGACTAAATTCTTGGTTTAATTGGGTTAAACTGGTTTTAAGTGGGGTTAAGTCTTGATTTGGGTCTTCTTTGGCCAGATAATTAATTATCTTCTCGGCCTTGCTAATCGCTTGTTTAACCTTTTCTAGACTCAGGGGAGTGGGGGGGGAAAAATCGATTTTCGAGTTGGGTTTTTGCCAAAACCAGATACCGGCACCAAGGACAAACGCACCTAAAATACCCCAGGAACCGATTTCGCTCAGTCTGCTATTGAGAGTTTCCCCCAGGGTTAAAGCGATGGTAATGCCTATCCCCGTCACTAAAATCGGTTTACCCAATCTTACCGTCATTTTTCCTCATCCTCGCCAACTGCTGTGATTATTCTAGCTTTTTTGTGCTGGATTTCATCCCAAGCCAAACTTTTTAGCCGACAATTCCCTGCGTTGCCCCGGCCGCTCTTGCCTAAAAAGCCCTAGATATGTCATAATGATCGATTGCGTGTAAATTTACCCGATCCCCTGTTGTTATGGCTAGTAAAAAAGGCGTTCGCCTGATCATCACTGTAGAATGCACGGAATGCCGCAGTAATCCCGATAAGCGTACCCCCGGCGTTTCTCGCTACACCACCAGCAAAAACCGTCGCAATACCACCGGCAGACTGGAAATCAAGAAATACTGTCCCCACTGCAATAAGCACACCGTCCACAAGGAAATTAAGTAAGCACACTTTAGTTAAAAAGTCAAGCAATCTTTACAAATCTATGAGCTACTATCGTAAACGTCTCTCTCCCATCTCCCCTAGTCAACCGATTGACTACAAAGACACCGAACTCCTCCGCAAATTCATCACCGAACGCGGCAAAATTCTGCCTAGACGTATCACCGGTTTAACTTCTAAACAACAGCGAGATTTAACTGAAGCGGTGAAACGGGCCCGTTTAATGGCTTTATTGCCTTTTGTCAACCAAGAAGCCTAAATTCAGTGATCAGTAATCAGTAATCACTGTTCACTGATTACTGAAAATAATATATAGAATTAACTAAGTAGGGAGGCACAATTATTTGTAGGATGGGTTAGCGCACTTCGTAACATGAGCGGGCGTTGGGTTTCATGCTTCAACCCAACCTACGTTCATCTTATATTTAATTTCACCCACCCACTTAATTACAGCAGTTATCTTAAATGGTGAGGTAGGAAGTTCTCCTTTTGGAGAGCCGGTCGTCGATACCAAATTAGGCTATGCTTCCTCTTGATGAGAAACGCTGTAATTGAACTCTGATAAGTAATAGGACAAAATTAACTTCTTGGTGAGGATAGGCACTCATACAATATGTGTAATTAATTGTGTCTAGCTGCTTAACTTAAAATTTAAACCTGATAACTGATAACTGATCACTGATAACTGATAAGCGATCTCAGTATATTGGGGTTGTTTTCTCGTTTTTGCAAAGAAATATATCGAAATCGGCAGCGGATAGGAAAATTCGTGCGAGAATCTTAAAAAATAATTAAATCGCTCTAGGAGTAGCCAACGATTTTGTGATTATCGATCCAAATCCACCAATTAGCACAATAGGAGGCTCTTATGGAAAAGCAGCCATCAGCAATCGATACCGAGTTAGATGGACAGCTACAAGAGGAGGATTCCGAGCAGTTTCTGCGTAGTATATTTAATTCCGTGCAAGCGTCGATTTTTGTGGTGGACGTGCTGGAAAATAGAGATTTTCGCTATGTGGGGGCAAACCCCGTTCATGAACGCTGGACAGGACTGCGCTCATCAGATATTAAAGGCAAAACTCCCGAACAAATCCTTCCCCCCGATGATGCGCGTAGTGTGCGGCAACACTATAGTGATTGTGTACGTTACGGAACGACTATTTCCTACGAACAGTATTTACCTTTTCAAAATATACCCTACTGGTGGCTAACAACTTTAACACCCCTACGGGATAACAATGCGCGTATCTATCGTTTAGTGGGAACCAGCACCAATATCACCGAACGCAAACAGGCCGAAGAAGCTTTAAGATTACAAGCAGAACGAGAACAACTACTGGGGGTAATGCAGGAAAGAATCCGGCAATCGTTGGATCTTGATCGCATTTTGCAAAGAACTGTTAAAGAAGTGCGACAATTTCTCAACTGCGATCGAGTGTTAATTTATCGTTTATTCCCCGATCAGAGTGGCATGATTGTGGTGGAATCCCATACTGCGAGGATTAATTCTGTCTTAGGAAACAGGATACAGGATCCCTGTTTTAATTTATCCCCAGAACGTCTGGAAAATTATCGCCGCGGGAGAATTCAAGTTATTGAAAATGTCCATAATTCGGGACTTGATCCCTGTTATCGCAACTTACTTACTTCTTTGCAAGTACAGGCTAACTTGGTGGTGCCAATTATCTGCGATAACCAACTCTGGGGGTTACTAATTGCCCAAAATTGCCAAAAAACTCGCTCTTGGCAATCCCAAGAAATCGATCTGCTCAAACAATTAGCCATTCAAGTGGGAATTGCCATTCAACAAGCAGAACTGCACCAACGGGTAAAATGCTTGAATACTGCCCTAGAATCGGAGGTTCAGCAAAGAACCGCCGAATTGCAGATGAGTTTGAAGTATGAAGCATTAATCGGACGGATTACCGAAAAAATTCGCGATAGTCTCGATGAAAATCATATTCTGCAAACCACCACTAGGGAATTAGTCCAGGTTTTACCCGTAGAACGCGCCCAAATTGAGCTTTACGATCCCAGTCGCAGCAAAGCCACTATTGTCCACGAATATACCACTCAAGAGCTTATCTGTCAGGGAATTACCCGTCAAATTAGCGATTTTCCCGAAATCTATCAACCGCTGCTGCACAAACAAATTTTACAATTTGTCGATCGTCTTCCCCTTGGTAATCCGCAAATTGGTCGTGTTAACCGTTGTGCTTGTGCTATCTTTGACGATCAGGGTTTTTTGGGCAATCTTTGGCTAATTCGACCAGCTAATCATATTTTTAACTCTTTAGAAACTAATTTGATTCAACATATTGCCACCGAATGCGCGATCGCTATTCGACAGGCGCGACTTTACGAATCTTCTCAAGCACAAGTGCGGGAATTAGAAAAACTGGAAAGATTAAAAAGCGAATTCCTGAAAACCCTTTCCCATGAACTGCGAACCCCGATTACCAGCATTCGTCTAGCGGTGGAAACCCTGGAAAGTCTCCTAGAATATCAAGGGATCGAGATTGATCCACAGGATTCGATCGGTCAACTGTTGCAAATTCTTAACATTGAATCTCAGCGTCAGAGTAAGTTAGTTAATGATCTGTTGACTTTAACCTATCTGGATGCGGAAACCGAACCCCTGGCGATCGAAGCAATCGACTTACTTTCGTGGCTACCCTTATTAGTGGAACCTTTTCGTCATCTCACCCGTGAGCGACAACAGCCGTTAATTTTAGATATAGATGGGGATATACCGGAGATTAACACCAGTCTGTGTCATATCGAGCGCATCATAGCGGAATTACTGACCAATGCTTCTAAATATACTCCGGAGCAGGGAATAATTAGGGTAAATGTCAGGCGTGCGGATGAGCAAATATTAATTAGTGTGAGCAATGGGGGTGTAGAAATCGCCCCAGAGGAATTATCAAGAATATTTGCCCCTTTTTATCGCATTCCTAACCACGATCCCTGGCGCTACAGTGGTACTGGTTTAGGTTTAGCTTTGGTCTGCAAACTGATTAAACCCCTGAATGCCAGCATTGATGTCACCAGTGCCAACGCTGTCACCACTTTTACCCTCACCTTGCCAATCTAGTCGAGCAGAAAACTTTTTAGAAAAAAACCTTGCAATTATTTCGAGGGCGTGCTATATTGAGAAAGGACTGAAAAACGCCGAGATAGCTCAGTTGGTAGAGCAGAGGACTGAAAATCCTCGTGTCCGCGGTTCAAATCCGCGTCTTGGCATCGGAAAAACAATAAAATTAGCCCTGTATTCACTTCCCATTCTGCTAGGTTTTGTAAATGTAGCCTTTCTCGTCAAGATGAAGTGTAACCTAATTTGGTAAGCTGAAAGCTTTGATGTACTTAGTTTCTAACCTTCTTTTTAGGTAGGGTCTGCTGAATAAATCTAAAAACCTTGTTGGGTAAGACTTTTAGACTTTTTGTCAATCAAAAAGTACCAGGCATGGGAGTGATCAGGGGGAAAATTCCGGGACTTTTTCCAATTAGGTAGTTGACCACCTGAAAATCGGTAAAACCCATCCCCCATCCCCCAACCCCCAACCCCCAACCCCCAACCCCCACCGAAAAACTTTTTGCCGCAGACCCTAGGTAGGAGAATTGCCAGATTCTTTCTTTTGCCTGTTGCCTGTTGCCTCTTGCCATCAGTTCACTGATTACTGATGGCTGATTACTGATCACTGAAAAGTCTCCCCAACCCGCAACTACTTTTTGATTTTTGGCTTGACGTAAGCGGTCACGGATTAAGATAATCTAACAAGTATGTACGACAATGAAATCCTAGACTCTAGCAACTCCTTAAATAATCCTCTCGATGGGAGCGATCCGGACATAGCAGCGGAAATCCCCCCCGATCCAGAGGAAATGCTCTCATTGCTTACTTCTGCTCATGTGAGCGAGAGAATGATCGCCGCTCGGGCCTTTTGTGAATTGCGTGACGAAAGAGCGATCGCCCCCTTACTAGAGATGTTAAGCGATGTCTGTCCCCTAGTGCGTGTCAGTGTCGCCTACGCTTTGGGCAGAAATCCCAGTCTTAGCGCCGTGGAGCCTTTAATCGATCTACTGGCCAGAGATTGGAATGGTTACGTCAGAAAAGGGGTAGTTTGGTCCCTGGGCAACTGTGGCGATCGCAGAGCGATCGAGCCTTTGGTTCATGCTCTCAAAACCGATATTTCGGCGGTGCGATTATGGGCTGCCAGTAGTTTGTCCCAGATTGCCAAGGTCAATTATGAAGATATCATCACCGTCTTGCCGCCTTTAATTGAAGGATTGCGCCGAGATTTAATCGCGGCGGTGCGGAGTAATTGCGCTTGGTCGATCGGTCAATTATGCCGAGAATTGCCCTTAAATGTTATTTATGCCACGGCGATCGATGCTTTGATCGAGGCCTTGGTGGAAGATGAGGATTTAGGTGTCAAGGAAGATGCCAGGGGTGCTTTATTAAAAGTGGGCGACCCGAGAGGATTACAATTGATCGAGGAATTAGAGCTTGAAGGAATTATCTAAACCGCTAATTTTGGGCGTTACGGGGGCATCAGGGCTGATTTATGCCGTCCGTACTCTCAAATATCTACTTTTAGCCGACTACACGATCGATCTAGTGGCCTCCAAATCAGCTTACACTGTCTGGCAAGCAGAAGATAATGTGCGGATGCCTCCAGAACCGGAGCTGCAAGAACAATTTTGGCGCGGCCAATGCGGGGTGATGGAAGGGGGAAAACTACGCTGTCATCGTTGGGGTGATGTGGGGGCAACGATCGCCAGTGGTTCCTATCGCACCCTTGGTATGGTAATTATTCCCTGTAGCATGAGTACAGTGGCCAAATTAGCGGGGGGATTAAGTTCCGATTTGCTAGAAAGGGCGGCCGATGTGCAGATTAAGGAGGGCAGAAAATTGGTTTTAGTGCCGCGAGAAACCCCCTTTAGTTTAATTCATCTGCGTAATTTAACCACTTTAGCCGAGGCGGGCGTTAGAATCGTGCCAGCAATACCTGCATGGTATCACCATCCCCAATCGATCGAGGATTTGGTCGATTTTGTTATCGCTCGTACTCTCGATCAGTTAGATATCGATTGTGTGGCCATTAATCGCTGGCAAGGACATTAACAGTTATCAGTTATCAGTTATCAGTTATCAGATGTAAGTTTTAAGTTAATTAGTTAGTTAGTTATCTTTATCTTTGTACCTGTTTACTGTTTACTGATCACTGTTTACTGATCACTGTTTACTGATCACTGATCACTGAATCAAGGGAGGTAAAAATGGGCTGGATTATGGTCTTATTTGCGATCGCTGTGGGCGGATTACTGATCTGGCAGAATCTGGGGGTGATCACTTTGGTCTTTTTTGGCGGTATTATGCAGGTAAAACTGCCCCTAGCTGTCTGGGTGTTACTTTTCACCCTGGCGGGAATTATCAGTGGTTTAACCCTGCAATTTCTCCATAGTTTTGGTCGTCCTTTGGCTGCCCCAAAAGCCTCCCCTCGTATAGCGAATAATCCTAAAGTCCCACCCCCATCTCCCCGACCTACCTATATTCAAGATTCTGCTGCGTCTCCACCAGATAACGATTGGGAAAGAGATAGCGGTGATGATTGGAATTTTGATGCACCCCCCGAAAAACCGACTACCATTCAGGATCGGGAAGAATTCCCGCCTAGGGTTGCTGATGGGGAAAAAACGAATTTTGTCAAGCCTCCAGATGACAGTTCTCAAACTGGCTCGGTTTATTCCTATAGTTACCGCACAGCCAAACAGACTCGCGGGGAAAAGGCCGATCAAGTTTACGATGTCAATTATCGGATTATTACGCCCCCCGCTCAGGATGAAAACGAAGATCGGGAGGTAAACAAAGCGGATGAAGAAGAGTGGATTTAATTTGACAGAGTAGAGGTTTCTACCCAAATCGCTCGGAGAAGACAAACTGTTCTGGCCTTGTCTCCTGTCTTACCGAAATTTTGGGTTAAAGCCCCGTCCTTTTAGGACGGCTTTTTAAACTATAGCTTGTTAACTTAACTTTTATTGTGCTATACTGATTTTATCTAAGTACCCCCTGCGTAA